>PVMK01118211.1_pt1 | contig 19656 bp, 18 predicted proteins | sample 1853481 | NCBI WGS metagenome assembly PVMK01 (sample SAMN08533507, study PRJNA380276) | Marine sediment metagenome, whole genome shotgun sequencing project. | reverse complement strand
TCATCAACCGGTTCAAGAAATAATACGGCATCAGGCCGGTGAAAAAATCGGGCAGCTTAGCTTCTTTAAAATGAGAGAAGTAATGTATGGCGAAACTTTTTGGGAAACCATATTGATTCCCATACGTATGTTCTTCCAGGGGGCAGATAACAGTTACCGCTACTTTCAAGGGATCCTGAATCCAATCCTCATTGTGTTTTCACCATGTATCTTGCTTAATAAAAAATATAAACAGGATAAATTTCTGTTTGCAATTTGTTCGGTTTTATTCATTCTTATGGCATACTTTCTAACGGAAAAACAGGTCCGGTATATTCTTCCCGTTCTTCCATTTCTTACCATACTTACTGTGATGGGAATAAAGGACTTAACAGATAAATTGAACGCAGACACATTTTTATCTTCCCTGCGATTTCATGAAAATGTCAAATCCATATTTAGAATCGTTCTCTTTGCCATTGTTTCAATTTTACTGGCATCCAACTTTGTCTATTTGCGAGATCGTATACATATCATAAAACCCTTTCCATTCGTAATCGGCGAGGAAACCAGAGAAGATTTTCTGAAACGGCATCTTTTACACTATGATGCCGTAAGGTATATTAATGCCCATCTTTCTGATGATGTCATAATATTCAGCATGTTTTTAGGCCGTCGCGGATATTATTTGGATAAAGCTTATAAAAATGATCGTTCATTCGGAAGGAGTGCTTTAAAACATATGATAGACAACTCTGTCAGCGAAGAAAAATTTAAGGATTTTGTCAAATCAATGGGCGTTACCCACATCCTGATGCGAACCGATCTGGTGGACAAGTATTTGCAGGATAATTTTACATTAGAAGAGATAAGACGCTTTATAAACCAATCAAAGAAATGCTGGAAACCGATTTATGAACATAGCGACTATGCGGTATGGGATATCCAACCCTGTCGTTGAACCGGTTTTTTTCATATTTACCGCCATTGCAGTCATCCATTCATGAACGATAATATCGCCAATAAAAACAACCGCCTTCAAATACGATCTGATTTGCTGGTTTGCCTTTTTTTGGTCATTGCCATCCTTTCCGTTTATTGGCAGGTGAGGAACCATGATTTTATTAATTACGATGACGACCTGTATATCTCAAGCAATTCACATGTACAGACTGGACTGACTTTGGAAAGCATCACCTGGGCATTTACTTCCACCCATGCGAGCAACTGGCATCCATTGACGTGGCTGTCTCATATGTTAGACTGCCGAATTTACGGGATGAACCCGGGCCAGCAACATCTGACAAATGTGCTTCTCCATATCCTGAACACGTTATTGTTGTTTTTTGTTTTCAAGCGGATGAGCAAAGATATATGGCAGAGTGGTTTTGTTGCCGCCCTGTTCGCGCTACATCCGCTTCATGTGGAGTCGGTAGCTTGGTTGGCCGAGCGTAAGGATGTATTGAGTACCTTTTTCTGGGTGCTGACCCTGTGGAGTTATCTACGATACGTTGAACGTTCAGGGTTAAATCGATACCTGCCGGTTCTTTTCTTTTTTATTCTGGGTCTTATGACCAAGCCCATGCTTGTGACCTTGCCGTTCCTACTCCTTTTATTGGACTATTGGCCCTTAAGGCGTTTTCGACTCGGGTCATCAGAAGACGGCCAAAAGTGTCGTCCAAGGTCCTTTTATTTCGGCATGGTTTGGGAAAAACTGCCCTTATTCTTTTTATCGGCAGGATCCAGCGTTATCACCTACATGGTCCAAAAAAGCAGTGGGGCCATGAGCACTTTGGCTGTGATTCCATTTCATGTGAGGATCGGCAATGCGATTGTTTCCTATGTAAGCTATATCCGAAAAATGATCTGGCCTCATAATCTTGCCGTATTGTACCCGTACCCGAAAACTATAATTTATTGGCAGGTTGTGGGTGCCGGATTATTGCTTGGGGTGATAACCGTTATCGTTTTTCGGATGTTGAAAACAAAACCATATTTTGCGGTGGGATGGTTTTGGTTTTTAGGCACCCTCATACCTGTAATCGGATTGCTTCAAGTCGGATTGCAAACAATGGCAGACCGGTACACATATGTGCCGCTCATAGGCTTGTTCATCATTATCGCCTGGGGCGTTCCCGATATTTTAGGCAAATGGCGTTATAAAAAAAAATACTCGCTTTATCGTCAGCATTTGTGCTTTCCGCCCTTATGATTTGCACAGGGTTTCAGGCCGGAAAATGGCAAAACAGCATGACACTTTTTCAGAATGCCGCTGATGTAACAGAAAACAATTATGTTGCATACGGGAAACTCGGTGAAGCTCTGGCTGCCCAAGGAAAAATGGATTCAGCGATCAAACACTATTCCGAGTCATTGCGCATAAGACCTGATTTTATGTCGACCCATCTCAGCTTGGGAGTTGCTTTGAGGGAGCAGGGAAATTACGATGCAGCCATTCGACACTTTCATGAGGCTTTACGGATAGAACCGAACAATGCTATTGCACACAACAACTTGGGGGTTGTCCTTGTCCTAAAGGGAAATGACAAAGAAGCAGTTTCTCATTTTTTCGAGGCCATTCGGATCAATCCTGATTATGCCGGCGCATACTATAACTTGGGAAAAATTTTTGGCAATCAGGAAAAAATTGAGAATGCAATCCTATACTATCGAAAAACATTGTACATCAATCCCCACATGACCCAGGCACTTTACAACCTGTCATGGATATTGGCGACACATAGAGATGCAAAATATCGAAACGGCAAAGACGCTCTGAAGCTCGCTCAAAGTCTATGTGAAATTACACAATACAAGCAATCGCTGGCACTCGATTCCCTTGCTGCGGCTTACGCAGAGATGGGAAGTTTCGATAACGCGGTTTCAGCCGCTAAAAAAGGGTTTAAGCTGGCCCTGGAACAAGGACCGGAAGAACTTGTTCAAGGGTTAAAAAAGAGATTGCAGTTGTATGAGAAACGATATCCTTATCGTCAAACACGCTCCGGAGAAGGAGCCCGCTGATATGCTGGGTGGTAAAAACGATTTTCGCAAAGTCTTTTTAGTGAGTCTCTGTTTGGTTGCTGCCGTTATTGTTACGTATATACCGGTCGTTCATTCTGATTTTGTCGGGTATGACGATGAGTTGTATGTCACTGAAAACAACCAAGTTCAGGAAGGCTTTACTTCTGAATCCCTTAAATGGGCTTTCACAACATTTCATTCAGCAAACTGGCACCCGTTAACCTGGCTTTCTCATATGTTGGATTGCGAGTTGTACGGATTAAATCCAGCGGGGCACCACTGGACCAATGTAGAATTTCATATTGCAAACACCTTGTTGCTGTTTTTCATTCTTTTCAAGATGACCGGAGCCCTTAACAAGAGTGCTTTTGTGGCGGCTCTTTTCGCCCTACATCCGTTACATGTGGAATCTGTTGCATGGGTTTCGGAGCGAAAAGACGTTCTGAGCACTTTTTTTGGTTTTTTGACGATTTTTGCATACTACCGTTATAGCAAAGCATCTGGTCTTAAGAACTATCTGCTGATTATTATATTCCTTTGTTTAGGCCTTATGGCCAAGCCCATGTTGGTGACATTCCCGTTTGTTTTACTTTTACTCGACTTCTGGCCCCTTAAAAGATTTCAGTATAAGAAAAATGAAAATGATGATCTTTCACAACCCGATAGAACAATTTATTATGGCCTTAAAGGCCTCGGGCGACTCATTTTAGAAAAGATTCCATTTTTTATCCCGGTGGTTATTTCAAGCATTTTGACTTTTTTAGCCCAGCAAAGCGAAGGTGCGGTAAAAACGTTAGGGGTTTTTTCCATGAAAACCCGCATCGCAAATGCACTTGTTTCCTATGTCAGCTATGTGTCAAAAGCGATCTGGCCCAACAAACTGTCGGTTTTTTATCCACATCCTGGAGACACGCTGTCGGGTTGGACTATCCTTGGAACAGCTTTACTGATTGCCGCGGCGGTCCTGTTTTCTTTTCGTACATTTAAAAAATACCCGTATATCGCCGTTGGGCTGTTCTGGTATCTTGGAACTCTTATTCCGGTAATCGGATTGGTACAGGTCGGCGCTCAGGCCATGGCGGATCGATATACCTATATACCTTTGATAGGGCTATTTATCATTGTCGCATGGGGTGTTTCGGACATTTTTAAAAAATGGCAATATGGAAAAATCTTTCTTCCTGTGTCTTGCATAATAATTTTTTCAATGCTGGCATGGAAGACGTTCCATCAGTTGGGTTATTGGAAAAACGGCATTGCGCTGTTTGGGAATGCCGTTGCCGTGACTGAAAATAATTATCTGGCGCATATCAACCTTGGGACAGCGTATGGTCCTGTGGATCTTGATCGGGCCATTTACCATTATAAGGCGGCATTGAAAATAAAAACAAACTATATGGTAGCTCATTACAATTTGGGAAATGTTCTGGACAAAAAAGGGCATGCCGATGAAGCAATCGCCCATTATTTGAAAGCATTGCGTATAAAACCGGACTATGCACAAGCGCACAACAATTTGGGAACAGTGCTTTATAATAAAAAAGATTATGAAGGGGCAGCGTTACACTTTTCAAAAGCTCTTAAAATTAATCCGCAAGATACCGGTGCGCGCAATAATCTGGCCAATGTATTGGTTACACAAGGGAAGGTTGACGAAGCCGTGTTACACTATAGGGAAGCCATTAAAATCGATCCAAAATATTCAAAAGCACATTATAATCTGGGAAATATTTTGCTTAAACAGGGAAAAACTGAAGAAGCGTTCACTCATTTTTCTGAAGTGATAAGAATGAATCCCGATCATGTTCAAGCGTATAATAAGGTCGGATTGATACTGTTTAAACAAGGAAAAATTGACCGAGCAAAAGTGTTTTTTTCAAGAGCCATCGAGGTCGATCCCAACAGTAAGGTCGCACGCAAAAATCTTGGGATCGTAAACCAAACCCGTAAATCAGTGAAACCGTAATATATTGTCTGGAGAATTTCGATGTTTAAAGATAAAAAAGTGATTGTTGTCATGCCGGCATACAATGCCGCGCAGACCCTTCGAAAGACCTGGGACGAAGTAATGGCCCAGGAAATAGTAGATCTGATTATTGTTGTCGATGACAGAAGTCGGGATGAAACCGTCTCCATCGCAAAAGCATTGCCCAATACTTTGGTATACATACATGAAAAAAACTTGGGGTACGGCGGCAATCAGAAGACCTGTTACAGGCTTGCCTTAGAAGCAGGCGGCGATATCATCGTTATGGTCCATCCGGATTATCAGTATACACCCAAGTTGATTCCGGCCATGGCCTCCATGATCGGAAGCGGACTATATCATTGTGTTCTGGGATCACGGATTCTCGGCGGTTATGCTTTAAAGGGTGGAATGCCTGTGTGGAAATACATTGCCAATCGTTTTCTTACTTTTGCAGAAAATATTCTGATGGATGCTAAACTTTCAGAGTACCATACCGGATACCGTGCCTTTTCCCGGGAGCTGTTGGAAAGGTTGCCGCTCGAAGCCAATTCTGATGATTTTGTTTTTGACAATCAGATGCTGGCTCAGATTCTTTGGCACGACTACACGGTTGCGGAAGTGAGCTGTCCGACGAAATATTTTCCTGAGGCCTCGTCAATTAACTTGTTCCGAAGCATAAAATACGGTTTCGGGTGTTTAATGACGGCTCTTTTGTTTCGGCTGACCAAAATGAAGATAATAACCTCAAAGTTATTCCCCAATTATAATTAGCTCTATATTTTTCATAAACAACATCGAAATTTGTGAAACAATAGCGATATAAAGTAGATTTTGAGACGTAAGGTGTCCCAAACCATTTCCTTGACAAAAAAGCTGATTATTTCCTATATTGACCTTCAACAATAAAGTTTCCATAAATAATAACTGCCTATGAAACTCTGGAGGGAATGCCTCAAATGCATAACATTTCACCAGAAGAGGCTTATTAAAAATTGTTGCAGAATGCATAGATGTCTTTTGTATAAAAGAAAATGAATAACAGCAAAATATCCATTATAATACCGGCATACAATGAAGCCTTAACCATCGGTGGTATTGTTTTTAAAATCAAAGAACTTCATCCTGACGTTGAAATTATCGTTGTCAATGACGGGTCAGATGATAACACTGCCGCCATTGCTAAAGATGCAGGAGCTTATGTTCACAGCCATCCTTATAATATCGGGAATGGCGCTGCCATAAAAAGCGGAATCCGAATTGCCGGCGGGGATATTCTGGTGTTTATGGACGGAGACAATCAACATAATCCGGAAGATATCGCTAAGTTGCTGAGATATATACCCGACTATGATATGGTTGTCGGATCCCGGTCGAACGGTGATCAGGCCTCATTGGGTCGTACTTTTGGCAACACGGCATACAATTGGTTTGCATCATATGTCGCAAAATTCCCGGTTGCCGACCTAACATCGGGATTTCGGGCCGTTAAAGCGGATATTGCCCGCAACTTGTTATATCTGCTTCCCAATACCTATTCTTATCCCACCACGTTGACACTGGGTGTTTTAAGAACCGGAAGAAGTGTTAAATATATTCCTATTAATGTCCTAAATCGTAAGACTGGAGAAAGTAAAATTAATATATTTAAAGATGGCGTACGATTCCTGATGATTATCATTAAAATATGTACGCTATATTCTCCTTTAAGGGTATTTCTTCCGGTCAGTTTTGGATTGTTCGTTATAGGGCTATCGTATTATCTGTTTACATACGTTTATTACGGCCGTTTTCCCAATATGAGCTTACTTCTTTTTACGACCTCTATTATAATTTTTATGATGGGACTTGTCTCGGAACAGATTTGTCAGATGAGGTTTGATCTAAGCGAAGGAGAAAGGTGAAGGAACGAAAACGGCTATTAATTTTAACTTCTACCTTTCCTCGTTGGGAAGATGATGAAGACCCACCTTTTGTATTTGAACTCTGCAATAGACTAAAAACAGAATACGATATCCATGTCCTTGCTCCCCATTTTCCGGGGGCTAGAAAAGAAGAAAATTTTATCGGAATCCCTGTCAAGCGGTTCCGCTATTTTTTTGATCCGTTAGAAAGACTGGCCTACCATGGTGGCATATTGGCAAAGCTAAAAAGAAATCCCTTCCTGTATGGCTTGTTACCCTTTTTTTTTATGGGAGAACTGTATGCTCTCATCAAGTTGCTCAGGCACCGTCGGTTCCATTTAATCCATGCCCACTGGTTGATTCCCCAAGGGTTGGTGGCGATACTTGCATGTTATTTGACCGGTTCTAAAATTCCGTTGTTATTTACTTCCCACGGCGGAGATTTGTTCGGACTACAAGGAATAATTATGAACCGTATTAAGCGCTGGGTTATCTTAAAATCACATGTGATGACGGTTGTTAGTCTGAACATGTTGGAAGCGGTGGAGAAATTAGGTGTAACTCATAAAAGAATTTATGTTATTCCCATGGGTGTTGATTTAAAAACCCGATTTATCCCTGCAGAAACAACACGGATCAACGACAATATATTATTTGTCGGACGTCTTGTTGAGAAAAAAGGGTTGCATTACCTGATTCATGCCCTGCCGTTGATTTTAAAAAGACATCCTCAAACCACCCTGATTATCGCCGGAGACGGTCCTGAAAAAATTAATTTGAAAAGGGCGTCTGTGAAACTTGGGATTAAAGAGCATGTTCGTTTTCTCGGCGCAGTAAAAAATGATTGTCTCCCTGCGCTTTACCAGACGTCGGACGTACTCGTGTTTCCGTCTGTAATTGCGGAAGATGGGGATCGGGAAGGATTTGGACTTGTGTTGGTGGAAGCTTTGGGGTGTGAATGCGCAACTGTAGTTACCGATCTTCCTGCCATGCAGGATATCATTATCGACGGAAAAACCGGGCTCGTGGTTCCGCAAAAAAATATACGAAAACTTGCGGAAAAGGTTGTCCTTCTTTTGGATGATCAGAAACTTCGAAAGTCACTGGGAAGGGAAGGGCGGCGGCATGTACTTCGAAACTTCGACTGGACGATTATTGCGGAGAAATACAGAAAGCTGATTGAATCAATCTCCTGTCAGCCAAGCACCTCTTGAAACAGGTCTTGATATTCCTTTATCATTCGATCGAGAGTAAACACTTTTTCAACTTTTGTCCGATTGTATTCTCCCATCTTACGCCTTAAAGACGGGGAGGCTGAAAGCTCATTTACCCTGGCAGCAAACTCATCCACATTGCCCAACTCGCATAAGTATCCGCCTTTACCATCCACGATCAATTCCGGTAACGATGAGCAATTGGTAGCCACCACAGGGAGACCGCAGGCCATAGCCTCTGCTGCTGCCAGACCAAATCCTTCCCTTGCGGTCGGGAAAAGCAGGATGTCTGCATCTTGATATACTTTTGGCATATAGGAATACGGCACAGCCCCGATATTTTTCAGATTAAGGTGAGGCGGCAGCTTTTTTTTTGTCCGTAGACCGGTGGTATAGAGTATTTCAATATTTGCATTGAGCTTGTCGGCAATAAGCGGCAGCAAATCCACTCCCTTGCGCCGGGTCAGATTGCCGCTGAACAAAACTTTGATTAAAACCGTCTCTTTTTTTTGTTTCGTGAAGAACCTATTTGTATCCACTCCATTATAAATAACCTGTACGTTGCCGCTATACCCTAACTCCTTCTTGACCAGTTTGGCTGTAAAGTGGCTGACAGCCGTGACAACTGTCGCTGCTGAAAGTGCTTTTCGGGTAAAAAACCTCAGATCTGTTTGATGATGAATCCTTTGCAGCAACGTTCCATGGACTAGCGCCTCTTTGTCCAGAACAAAATTGTGAAAAGTAATAACAAGGGGAATATTTCCTCGTTTGAAAAAGGCGGCATAATCCGGCGTTGTATGGATAATATCAGGGATACCTTGCCGACGGCATAAAAAAGGCAGCATAGGCGGACACAATGTCCAATATGGATTGTAGCCACAGATATGGTAATTGGGGATTTTATTGCCTAAAATCCGGTGGATGATATAGGCCCCGTTTCCAGTGGCCATGGGGCTGGTGATCTTCATATAAAAGGATCTAACGCTAAAACTCTTTTGTTGGGGTTCAATGCGTGGAGACTTTTACGATATGGCAAATACATCATCCAATAGAAAATATAGAGCAACCGCATCCAGATAGTAGTGCAATTCTTGAAATGAACTCGCCGTTCCTCGTCAAATCTTTCTCGCAAGCTTTTCCAGTCCATTCTTGAACTTATACCAATCAATCGCATAACCGCAAGCGGCATATTAACAGAGTTGCAACTAGCACCTCCCCTATAGGCACGCAGGATCAAGTCGTAATCCATGTTAATTTTAAAAGACGTATCAAATTTCCCAATCCTTTGGAACAACTTTCTCGAACAGAGTTGTCCCTGATGACAGGAGCCCATCTTGAAGTTAGTCAACCATCCCAGGGGTCTGTTACGCGACACTTGGTTTTGTCCATGGATATCGTAGAGCACCTGAAAAAAAAGATATCAAAACGATCTCCAAGGTATTCAGAGGCACGCTCAAGCACTGAAGAATTTACCAAATAGTCATCTGAGTGAAGAAAAAAAATATAGTCACCCGTGGCAAGATCAATCCCTTTATTCATGGCATCAGCGATACCCTTGTCCGCTTCAGAAATCCAGTTATCAATTTCTGACTCGTGTTTCTTTATAATATCCAACGTACCATCGGTGGAACCGCCATCCACGATAATGTATTCCTTGTTTGAGTAAGTTTGGTTGACTACGCTGGCGATAGTCTGCTTAAGGTAACTCTCTGCGTTCAGAGTAATGGTAATGATAGAGATTTTTTTACCGCTCATCGACCTAGTAAATCCTGGTAAAGTTTTTTATACTGACTGGCAACCTTCTGCAGATCGTATTTCTTTTCCGTCTTTTGACGGGCAGCAGCACAAAGTTTTTTATATCGGCCTTCATCTTCCAATACCCATTGGATTCCTCTGGCCAGGTCACTTGATTCAAATGTGCGGGCCAGATAACCATTTTTGCAATGGTCAACTATGTCAAGCAAACCTGTTGACTCGAAGGACACAACGGGACAACCACAGGCAAAAGCTTCGCTTGCAGTTTGGCCAAATGCTTCTTGCAAAGAGGGAACAACCATTACATCTGCGGCTGAGTAAAGTGCAGCAAGGCTTACATCATCATGCAACCATCCCACATAGCGAGTTTTTAAACCAAAGTCAGGTGCTTTTTTGGGTTCACTGACCCCAAAGACAACCAACTCTATTGTACCACGCTGGTCTTGATCGAGTGACCGCAATGCCTCTTGTATCAAATGAAAGCCTTTATTGCGATCACCTGTGGCATTTATTGCTCCAAAGAGAATTAATTTCTTATCTTGAGGTAAATTCCAAAGCCGTCTGGCACTATCCTTGGCAACGGTTTTAAAATAATCAAGGTTCAATCCGTTAGGAATGACACAAATACGCCGGTTCTTGAACAGAGAACTCTTCTTGGCACATTCAGCCAACCAGTGGCTTGGTGCTACAACGGTGAGGTCAAGATCCCTCCAAGCCCTGAGTTTTCGTTGCCAGATACGGTGGCTCAAATCCTTTTTCCGTTTAGAGCCGAGTTGGGGGCAAGCACCGCATTCTTGAGCATAACGCCCGCAATCCTGGTCAACATGGCAACCACCGGTAAAGGCCCACATATCATGAAGTGTCCAGACAATCGGACGGTTAAATTTCTTAAGACTCTCAATACGTAGAAATCCATATCCGATCCAGTGCATGTGGACGATATCAGGAAGAAGTACACCTATATCAGATGGAACCATGTCCGGTAACATGGCTGGTGAGAATTCATTCCGCATTCGACCCGGATAAAAACAAAGCGGCAAAGAATCCAACTCCGGACGAAACAATCCGATCTTCCTGGCAATGTTCTTCAGTGGTCTGAGAACTCGCCAATCATCCCCCTTTTTAGTTTGAACCAGCATCCAGGAATTTATGTCAATTCCTTGCAGCCCCGTGTGAAGACGGCATGCGGCTCTGGCAGCTCCACCAGTGATATCAAATGTGCTGAGATGAAGGACTTTCAGGGCATCTGCCTCCGTTACCTGAACTTCTGCCGTGGACTTATTTACTAACATTCCTGATAATCATTAATAGGGTCACCAGTTTCCTGAACCAGCAAAGCATTTTGAACTTTTTTCCACCATATCGATAAACCTCGGTATAATATTCTGAAATATTACCACTTAGTTGTTTGTCTTGAATTCTGAACGCGGCTAACGGACAATTTACTGAAGTAAGCTTTGAATAATAAGCCATTTTTTTCCATAATAGAAAATCAGCCGCCAGTCTCAATCCCTTGTCAATACCACCGACCTTCATATACAGTTTTCTACTAAAAAAAGTTGATTCCTGTTGAATGAACCCCCACCCCTCTCCATGAGCGCACCCATAATTAATCAAAATTCTCGGATAAACTTTCAAATAACCTATCTTGGGAATTGTCGAGTTTTCTTGTATCCAGGTTGGTATGCCGGTAATCCATTGAGTCTCTCCTGTTAGCATAGTTTCTGCTACCTTTTCAAATGCCCTTGGGTAATAAATGTCGTCAGAGTTAAGCCAAGAAAAAATATCACCAGAAGCACACGAAAACCCCTTCGTCAAAGCGTCATACAATCCATAGTCAGGTTCACTTACCCAATAGTTAATTTGTTCATCGTATTTTTTTATAATATCAAGTGTTCCATCTGTTGATTCGCCGTCAATGACAATTAACTCAACATTATCGTAGGATTGGCTAAGCACACTCTTGATGGCTTGCTCCAGAAACTTCTCTCCATTATATACAGCAGTAACAACACTAATTAATGGTTTATCTTTTTTGCTGTTCTTGAAATAACCTTGTTTGCGCAACCCTCCTTCAGCTTTTCTCTCGGATTGAGTATCCAGAAAAAGCCTAAAATGCATATTGCCCTCAGGTTCGGTTTCTGTGATTGGAGTTCTCTTCGTCACTCTACGGGTTGTAGAATGAGCACTGTCCAGTTCAAAAAAACCACTATGCTGTCTTGTTTTTTTCATTTTCGGTTTCAAAGCTATTATCTTCTCAATTGTATACACAGATGCAAAACAATCTATGCACCAATCAACACTCGTACACCATCAACAATTCTTCCTGCTGTAAAAAATATAGGATTAAGCTGATCAAATACGATTCGTTTCAATGGAACATCTCGACTTTGCCCCAAAGTTACATGGAAAATTATAGCCAACAAAAATTGTACTAAATTTTTTTGAAGAACAAGGAGTTGATGAAAAAGTTTTGGTCGGCAACTAAAAACTTTTCCGTAACACAATCCTCTTTTGTAAGCAGAGAAAAGCATCCATCTAAGTCGAATTTTATACCGATGCACAAAATGATCAACTATTACGGTTGGTACGTAGAAAACATCAAGCCCAAGGTCATATGTCTTTTTAATAACCCATGTGTCCTCACCATAAGCAATCTTACCGGCAACCATTCCCAAATCAGTCGGGAATAAGCCTATTTGGGCTAATAAGTCTTTTCTAAAAATCATATTAGGACCCGCTATCCATTCCTTAAATCTTTCGAGAGCACGTTCCTTATTGCCGAGAAAATGGGACTCAAAGTCAACAGGGAGCCAATCTGGTATCTTTTGATCAAAAAAAGCAAAGTAAGGACCACCAAATACACGAACATCTTGACGTCTTTGAATGAAGTGATGTATGTTTTCTACCCAATCAGTGTAAGCACGGGCGTCGTCATCAATATAGGCAACATACTCCCCATACGCCTCCTGACAACCCCGGTTACGGGCATGACTGAGTCCTCGCTTCATTTCGGTGACCACCCGAAAGTTCGGTTGTAATCCAGTAAATTTTTCTGCAATCTCCAAGGTAGAGTCGGTAGAGTTGTTATTAACAATAATAACTTCATAAAGAGATTCGTCGGCTGTCTGGACAACCAATGACTCAAGGCAAACTTTGAGATGCTCAGCCCTGTTATAAGTGCAAACAACAACTGAAATTTGAGCGGGTGTCATAGCGAATTCATTTTCCGATTTGATCTCTGTTTCATCTTTGCGACTATTTCGAGATGGGTTTCCTGAACCGATCAATCCCACGGGAAAGAGCATGACGAAGTGAATAAATTCGTTGCCCCCATGACATTTCATCTATCGCAGGGATAGTTATCAGACAAGGAGCACTTATAAGATTATACTTTTTTCGGTGGTTCATAATCTCGCATGCCATAAAGGAAAATAGATTGTACTTCTTCAGTACCAGTTCGCGGGCATAAGCTATGGCATCGCGGTTTTTCATCCAGCGATCAGTTTCAATAGCCTCACGGATGATTTCAGGCGCATTAAGATCGTTAATATCTATTTGGATGAATGATTCAGGAGAGAAAAATCTGTTAATTTCTGTACATCCATAGTAAATTGGCATCGTCCAAGCTAAGAAACAGTCAGCGATTTTTTCCGTCCAGTACAAAGGGTTGGAAAAATTCTCAACGGCTAGGGAGTAACGGTAGGGTGCAAGAGCATTCCATTTGTCATCGATTAAATTAAAACCTCTGCCAAAGAGATCAAAATCGAGTTTTTTTCGTAGAACGGCAAGGAATTTCATGCGATCACGATGACCAGGAAGAGCATCTGCATTACTTGTAATCCATGATAATTTACGTGGTTTTGCAGGGGGGGCAGCACTCTTGAGATCATCGTATGTTTTATTGACATGCCAAGGCAACGCTGCTTGCGAGACAATAAACCGTCCACCTTTTAGGTTAGGGTTGGTTGTGTAAATCCTAGCAAAAGCATTATTCCCACTATGCCACAAAGCGGATTGACCTACAGGAGGTTCCTGCATAATTGCCCATATTTTTTCCGGAGAACATTTGACTCGCGTACGTTCTCTGACACCGTTAAGGACGATGACATAGTCTGCTCCCTCGCAATAACCTTCAGCAAAATGGATTTCTCCCCACCAACCTGAATTCCCAGGAGTTTGCCTTATCAAATCAGGCCGATCCCAATTTTTAAGAATACTGACGTGCATAGACAATCCAATCAAACAATTACTTCAATCTCAAAAGTTTTAAGGTTATTCTCGCAAATTTTTGGCTACGGCAAGAAATTCCCCCGCATAATTTCCATTTAACAAGTGCATACGTTGGTTGCCCCCTAGCGCACTCCTGTCAAGATTCAACACTTCGTAACCACACTTTTCAAGGAATTCGATTATATCGAAGGCTGAATAAGGATAAGGCCTAAGGTTTTCTGGATGTATCTCAAAGACAATAGGGGGTCTCAAATGGAAGAATAAATCTTTGCCGCCGCGCATCACAAAAAGTTCGGCCCCTTCGACGTCTATTTTGACTATATCTATTCGGGGTTTTCCGTTTTTTTTCCACCAATAATCAAGGGTTTCGGTCTTTATGGTTATATACTGACATTCGCCGCATCGACCAGTATCCAAAAGACCATCACCGCTGGCATGTTCACCGGAATGAACGGCAAAAGAAGCTTCGCTGCACGTATCGGAAAGTGCTACCTGGTTTAACTGAATCCGGCTTTCCAACCCATTTTTTTCAATTGTTCTCCAGAATAATCTAGCTTGTTGAGGGCCTGGTTCAAAGGCGTATATCTGTGCGTCAGGGTAACGCCTGGTCAGTGCGAGACTTATCATCCCGATATTGGCGCCGATATCCAGTATTTGTTTTTGACCGTATGTCGAATCAAGTACGGAAAAGAGCGTGCTGACGACGTCAGGTTCATATGATCCGGTTGCAAGATATCTTTCAACGATGGATGTTTTATTACTAAAGAACAAACTGTATCCATAATAATCCACATGATGTATGTATCCGGGCAGCAGTCTATAATAGATGATTTTTGGACAGCAAAGTAATTCAATGGTCCGGGAACGACAAGAATTTACCTTTTTAAGAATTTTACGGCGTGACGTGTTATTGGGAGCCAATGCATTTACAGTTTTTCTCACCTTTGTTTTAAAAAAACGAGGTAGATATCTCAGGTGGATTTTCAGGGAGGTGCTAACAAAAGAGAACGACCTGTCAAGTACGCTGTTTATCAATTTTATATCATCGACATCCTTTGAAATTTCACAGCGTCTTTCTTTCATTTTTTTTAATACTGATAGAGAAACAAACTTAATATTATCAAAATAAAGGTGCAGCCGGGGGTCATAAATCAATTCTTGCTTCGAAAAAGAGTGATGCTTGAGTTCAGAATCATGCTGGTCAAACAGTTCGCTTTCGAGTTTCATGACTATAGCTTCATGCGCAAGATAATCGATATCGCTCGACTGGCGCAGTCCATACACGCTCATCACCGAACTACCATCAATTATCACATCCTCAGGGTCTACATCATGGTCATACAGCCAATGCCTGAAGCTTTGAAATAGTCTAAAAAAATTCCGATCTGGATATTTTTTCTGGTTATTAAAAAGATGGAGTGAATTTTCGTTGAAATACAATCTGGCCAATTCAATCGTTTCTTCCCGTGTATCGGTTATATGAACTGGATCATTGCCCCTCTTATAAATATCACGCAGGCATTGCTTTGCCTCTTTCGCTTGATCAAGGGTTGGGCACTCGATTGCGTAAACACGCATTGGTCGTTTCTCGTTATAAAACAGATCGCCCCTTGTACGTGCTCCGGAGAAGTTGTCTTCAGGAGAACCAATCCATTTTTCGGATTTATAAAACAGACGCTCGCATAGAATGCTGCCGGTTAACGTGAAATTAATCTCTTTTTTGTAGTAAATGTGCCCATAACGTTCGAGGATTTTTTCAACGACCGACTCTCTACCATCGGCTATAGGGCGAAGGTTGACAATATACGAATTCTTATTCAGAATACAATAATGAAGAGCAACAAAATCGAGTAACTCTTGGGGAATTTTTTTTTGATCGCAAAAAATCTTGTACGAAAAATCATGGGCGTGATCGAACTCTGCGACTGTAATATCACTTCCAAAATAAGCACTCGCCGCCACCCGATGTGAACCATCCAGGATCTGCCTATCGCTATTTATTGGTACAATCGAGATCTCAGGATCAAAGCCAGACTCATGAATGGAATCTATTGTCTCATGAAAGGAGTTGATATAACACTCAAGTGAATGCTTGCGCCCGTCGGCTTCGAAGTATCTTCCGTCTGGCTGTCTGACATGAAGAGCATATAAGTCCCGGATAAATGGAATGTCAATACCGCGCTCTCTGTAATTTACATACAGATATTTTATCATAATATCAAAGCGGAGCGGGTGAAATAAAAGTTCCCGCGCCGGCAAGGTGTATACCTTAACCGTATTGTCACACCTCACAACCTTGATAAAGTGCTGGTTTAGTCTCGTTTCTATTTTTTTTCTGGGGTAATATTTTACTTCCATAACAAACTCGTTTTAGAACAAAGATGAAACGTTATGACTCCAGAGTTATTCGACTGTGCCAAATTTGTAGAGTAACTGGTTGACAAAAACACCCCATTTGTAATCATTGACAGTTTGAGGAATGTTTTCAGTAATATCATCTATTTGCAATATGCCAGCGTTCAGCAAGGAAAACATTCTCTGCCCCTTCGCCCGATGAAGATGCAGGTAAAATGGATAGCTGCCAGGCGTTAACATCAACTCTTTCTCGCAAAAAACGACATAATAATCGCCCTTTGTGAATGTCTTGCTCGCGGTCCATGTGGAACGTAAAACGATACCTGTCTTGTCATACATGCCAAAAGCGGCTAAAAAAGTTGAATGCCGCCGCACCCGGAAAAACGCGCGCGCCTGCCAAGGTCTTCCTACAGGAAAGGACGAAGCTGGAGTGCCGTCAATGTTTTCGAAGCGCATTTTGTATATGTAAGCATCGACATCCTCTTTAGGCTCAGGGTAATCATACTCTTGGTGCGCCTCGTTCGAAGCAGAGTTCATGTATTTTCCGATAGCTTCGGTCACACGCCCGTTGAATACCAATTCTCCCTGCCTTAACAACAGTCCACGCTGGCAAAGGCGGTTGATCATGTCCATATTATGACTTACAAACAGTACTGTCCTTCCTTCCTTACCAACTTCCTCCATCTTCCCTAAACATTTTTTTTGAAACTCAGCATCTCCAACAGCCAACACCTCGTCAACCACCAAAATCTCATGCTCCAAATAGGCAGCAACAGCAAAGGATAGACGCACATACATGCCTGATGAATAGCGTTTTACTGGGGTGTCAAGAAATTTTTCCACTTCAGCAAAGTTTACAATCTCATCAAATTTACTTTTTATCTCCGCTTTTCCCATTCCCAATATGGCGCCATTCAGGAAGATATTTTCACGACCTGTCAGTTCTGGATGGAAACCGGTTCCAACTTCCAGAAGGCTGGCAACCCGACCCTTGATTGTGATCCTTCCTGTTGTCGGTTCGGTAATACGACTGAGCATTTTCAATAAAGTGGATTTCCCGGCTCCATTTCTACCGATGATCCCCACCCTGTCACCCCGCTTTATCTCAAAATTTACATTCTTGAGTGCCCAGAATTCTTCGATTGAGGGCTTTACAGCCTCTTTCTTGTGCTTCCAGGGGATCAGTATTCTGCTGCTGATTGATTTTGTCTTTTCTGTGATAACATCCCGCAACGCAGTATAGTTGCCCTGCTGCTGATGTTTGATCAGATATTTTTTACCGAGATTTTCAACCTGAATAATTGTATTTGACATGGTGTTTAAATTATATCAGCGAAGGTTCGTTCTGTTTTTCGGAAGAACCAGAGTCCTCCCCAAAATAACAATACAACAAGTCCTATGGAGAGTAAAAAACCAGGAAGATAAAACGGAACATCACTTCCGAGAATAGCCCAGCGGAAACCATCTATTACGCCGACCATGGGGTTAATGGAGTATAAAAGACGATACTGTTCGGGAATAACACTGCTGCTGAAACCCACCGGCGAAATATAAAGGCCGAACTGAACGATGAAAGGGACGATATAGCGAAAATCCCGGTATTTGACGTTCAGTGCGGAAATCCACAGTCCTGCCCCCATGGCAGCGGCGAATGCCACAGCGATTAAGACGGGCAGGGCGATAAGCCTCCAGGATGGCCAGAAACTATACCAGAGCATGAGGCCAATGAGGATGATGCCTGATATGAGAAAATCAACAAAACTGACAATTACCGAGCTTGTGGGTATGACAAGACGTGGGAAATATACCTTTGAAATGAGGTTGGCATTACCTATTAAACTGTTGCTTGATTCTGAAAAAGCATTTGCAAAGAATTGCCATGGGAGCATGGCAGCAAAGACCAGTATGGGGTAGGGTACTCCTTCAGAAGGCAGTTTTGCAAGCTTGCCAAACACAATAGTAAAGACCAGCATTATTAAGAAAGGCCGAAGCAGTGCCCAGAGAATTCCGATAACGGTCTGTTTATACCTGACAAGAATATCGCGCCAGGCTAGGAAATAGAATAGTTCCCGGTAATTCCACAGGTCTTTCCAGTATAGATGCTCTGTGCGGCCTGCCTCAATTATAAGTTCTCTGTTTGGCATTTACCCAGCTTCGCCTTGTAAGTTACAGTTTGCAAGTTGTATAACCCATAGAATAGATCAACTATATGTTGAATGGTTGTTCTTTTGTCTGGCTTCCCAAATCAGTACATGCGCGGCTGATCTCGAGCTTTGGCTTGAGCATGATCGTCAAACTCGTCCCGGCTCAAACCAGGAGCGGATCTTCCGCTTGATATATCGTTCTGTTTTTCTACTCAAATCATTGAGGTGGTATTGGTCAATATCACCAACAAGTAAAAGATCTATAATGCCGGTATCTTTACCTTCTGCATAGTCGTCGAGAAGGTAGGCGCGCTCGAGATCGCCGAGTCGAGTGACGATGCTATCGATAACCTGGTCAATTCCCAGGACTTTGCTTACCATGGATTTGAGTTCCGGAAACAATGGATGTTCCTGGTTGGCTTTGTAATGAACCTGTCGGCCGCTTTTTTTAGATGTAAGGAGCTTGATTCTGGTAAGCTGGTTGAGTTCTTCCCGGACTGAATTGGTCGATACATTAAATTCTTTGGCCAATTCCCTCAAGTATGAGCTGGTGTTCGGATTAAAGAAAAAACGGATCAGCAGCTTGATGCGGGTTTTTGACGAAATTAGTCCTGTGAATAAATTGTCCAAAAACGATTCCTTTATGAGTAATTTTACTACTCATAACACATCAAGCATTTTTGTCAATTATTTTTTATAAAAAGTTTAATTGGCATCGAATATCGATTTATGGTAACATTTAGCCACTAAGTCACTAAGGCACAAAGAAGGAGTACAAGTTAGTTCGCTTCGCCCCGCCTGCCATTGCAAGCTCGCCCGCCAGCCAAGCCTGCCCGGCATTCGCCTAAGGCGTAGCCGATGGCGGACGGGCAAGGCGAGGCGGCCTGGGGCACGAGCGGGCAGGTCACAATTGGAATATTGGAATAATGGAATGATGGGTTTGATGGTATAAACAGGTTGCCATTAATAAACCTGTATTTTCAAGAAGTTGTAGAATTGCCGAGACGTCTTTTATACCCTTAGGATCTTCGTGCCTTTGTGGCTGTACTATTACGATTTGTGTTGTTTAAGCATTAATATTTTGG
>PVMK01130403.1_pt1 | contig 19660 bp, 11 predicted proteins | sample 1853481 | NCBI WGS metagenome assembly PVMK01 (sample SAMN08533507, study PRJNA380276) | Marine sediment metagenome, whole genome shotgun sequencing project. | reverse complement strand
AAGCATCACGATCCGCTACATCATATAGCAGCATCCGGGCCGGTTCCTGATGCAAAAGTATGAACTGACTCTCACCGGTATTACCGATGATTATCAGGCATCTGACCTTGCGGATTATAGAGATGAAAACACCTTCCTCAGAGTAACTCTCTCAGGAATGCATCCGGATGATTCATTCTATATAGAAGTGCCTGCTGAATTTGCCAGCGGGTCTATTAATGAACTGTTTGAATATGTATTTCCCAGTAAACATGATCAACAAAAAGAGCGAATAAGAACTCTGGATGTTGTTGAATATCCCAATCTGCCGAATATATATATGTATCTCGTTGAACTGCTTGAATCTGAAGAGAAAGGGGAGGTCGTGCTTGACTGGAGTGTCAATTTTGGCCCGGTTCATGTGGATCCTTCAACCATGGTTCAGGAACATTGTTCTCTAACCTATGAAGAAGATTCAGAGGAATCGTATAAAACGCTTCATCTTGTTCTTGATGAATATGAAATGCCTTTTAAGGATTATGATGATTATAAGGCGTTACATGATGACAAAAAGGAGTTCCTTGGGCTCTATATGCACTATGTAATATTAAATCACAGCATTGAGACTGTTCCCTCCTCTGCCATCAGAGGAAACATTAAAGAAGCGCTCGATTATTGTTTAAATGAGAACCTGATCCTGCTTGATGAAAGCGAGGATTCAGACATATCCATTTCTGTAACGGATCAGGGTATAAAGAAGATAACCGAACTTGAAGAAGAGTGCCAGTATTATATTGATAACTATAACATTTTCGCAAGTGTCTATGTTGAAGAGGGATTTATTGATTTTGAGAGTGAAGAAGGAATTGACCTGAGAATGGCTGCTATGCGGTATGATGGATTGAATCCCTACAGGGCCAATATGGTTATCAACCTTTTCGCCGGGGTCTATGATGACCATGCGGATAGCTGGCAAAATGAGATCCAATCCGAGAAGTTTTTTGCCCGGTATCTCGGCGGCGCGGCGGTTCGTGAATCGGAGCTGAGTGCCGAAGAATTTGAGCAAGTAATGCTCGAAGGCAAACAGAATATCGGAGCTATTGAGTAGCCGTGTAACAGACCATGGCATTTGATCCCTCAAAATGAATGAACTTCCGTATTTTATCCAGATAACTGACAAGTGGTCAAAACGCCGTTTCGCGCTGCGACTGAAAAGTGCGCATGAATTTTCCTCTCTTTCAACGTTGCTCGATTATATTCAACACCTCTCAGATGATGATATTGAGGGATTAATCTTCGATGGAAGGTTGAGTGAGGCGGGAAGGGATGACATCGAAGATTTCAGGGCTATCGCCTATGATATAGATGAGAGGGGAAATTTTACAGATCTTATTGAGGAGATTGTATTTAAACAGCGAGGCAGGACACTACAACCGGATAAAGGTTTGAAATTCGAGCATAGAAAGACGGATAAAAAGGGGTACGCCGACATATTTGTTGCCGAACTGATCCTTGACCGGGACAACGTTCCATATAAACGCAACTGGAAGGGGTATTACAAACGAAAATGGGATAATAATCTTTCATATAAAAGGTTTGTAGAAAACCTTATCCATGAGAAATATCCTGAGCGCGGGGACGATGTGCTCCAGATAGCAACGTATGGGGATGCAGCAGATTTTTTGAAAGCAATAGGTGAACGGCTGCATTCCGCACCGTATGAGCTCTATTCACGGTTTATCGGCAGAAAACTCCGCTTCCGTGCAGGATCAGAGGCGCTTGACACAATTATATCAGGCAGAGGCGGTAACTGCTCGGAGAAGGCATCGGCCTTTTTGTTTATCGCTCAAAACTGGGGGATAGAGTCAAGGTTCGCTCTGGCGGGTGATGGCGCGAAGGGAGAGTTTCCATATGATACACTGCGTAGAGCGCTAGATAATTTCGATTTCAGGTTCAAAGAAGATGCTCAGCGGTATTGGAGCCATTTCGCGAACATTTTTATTGTAGATGGCAAAAAGCTGTTTGTTGATGCTACAGGAGGGCCGATAGAGTTTGTTTTTGCAGAAGGAGAAGAGACTGAGGCCTACCTGACGCGATCGAAGTTCCTTCCTGTTAGTTTTCCCGGCGAGGATGAAGCGTATTACTACCATGATGCTCCTCAGGATATCGCGGAAGATGTACTCTACACAATGGAGGCGTTTATACCCGATATAGATCTCTATCATGTGCTCGGACCGGATGATGAAGACGCGCCGTTCGGTCTGCTGATAAAAGACAGCCTCTGGGTATGCCCCGGTGTCTATCGGACTGAAGGGGAACGTAATGACGAGATCAACAGATGGCAGGAATGGGCAAAAGGGACAGAGAGAGTAGAGCATATGGAGATATATGATGACCTTGATGCGTCACCAGAAAAGGAGATACTAACCCGGGTGGAAGAAAAGTCGCCTCACCTGGTAGCTGATCTCCGTTTGGTGGAAGATTTTTTTATTGAGCGATGCAGGCAGTCGTGGCGTGACAGCAAATGGAAAACTCTCTATGTTTTTGTTGAGTATGCCGGCGAAAATTGATATCGATATGGCTGTAGATATACAAAAATTAGAAATAAGGACGCCCTCGTTTTTATATGACGGGGGGATTTTCAAAAGATCCGCAGAGGCGGTTGTTTCCGCTGCCAAGAGTGCTGGATGCGGGTTGATATATTCAATGAAACCGCTGACGCTCTATCCGATGCTCCAGGAGATCGTTTATTATGTTGAGGGATTTTCAGTCAGTTCGGTTTTTGAGGCACGTCTTGCGAAAAAAGTCATAACTCCGGAGCAGACGATACATTTTGCCTCTCCACGGTTGGTCGAGAATGAAATTGCTGAACTTGTAGAGACCTGTGACTATATCAACCTGAATTCGTTGTCGCAATGGAAGCGGTTCAGGGACTCATTCGCTGGAAAAGTACAGTGTGGCTTGCGGATCAATCCGGAACTTTCTTTCGTGGCGGATGAAAAACACGATCCCTGCCGGTCCTTCTCGAAGCTCGGCACACCGCTTGAAACAGTAAAAAAGGCGCTGAAGGATGAACCGGGCATCTTTGACGGAATAGATGGTGTTCATATCCATTCCAACAGCGAGGCAGATAATTTTGCGCAGTTCAGACGCACGATTGAGAAAATAGAGAATCATATCCCCGAACTGTTAGAACGCTGTAAGTGGATCGATCTTGGCGGCGGTTATTTGTTTGAGGAGCCGAAGAATCTTGAGGATTTTAATACAAGTATTAACCGGTTGAAAACGGATTACGGCCTGGATGCCTTTATTGAACCAGGCCTTACTTTCGTGAACCGGGCGGGTTCACTCATTACATCGGTTATTGATATGTTCGACCAGAATGGAAAAACGGTTGTTGTGGTCGACGCGACTGTGAATCATCTGCCGGAAGTACTGGAATTTGAGTATGAGCCTGATATTGCCGGATACACCAAAACGGGTGAATATGAGTACCTGATAACCGGATGTTCATGTCTGGCAGGTGATATATTCGGTGAATACAGATTCATGGAATCGCTCGGGTTCGGTTCACGTCTGCAGATCGAGAATATCGGCGCCTACTCGCTGGTAAAAGCACACCGCTTCAACGGCATTAATTTGCCGGATGTCTGGTATCTGGCGGAAAACGGTGAATTAGAATTACTGAAAAGGTTTACATTTGAAGAATACGCTTCCTGCAATGGAGTAATATAATGTTTGCCGTAGAAAAAGAGTTGAATATACCGGCCCGTAAGGGCCACAACGGACTGATTGAGTATTTCCGAGAAGCTGTCAGGAAAGGGCTTAGACCCGATGAGACTGCGGTTCGGTTTGTTGTCACAAAATCGGACGATACTCTTTACAACTGTGAACTTGGCATCGCTTCAGGTCTGGAGGAAAATAGCACAAATTCGATATTCGAATACCGTCAGCGTGAGCGGGAAAACACGGACAAGTTCAACGCGGTTTTTCTTGTGCCGACAGGTATCGGTGCGGAGATAGGAGGTCATGCGGGTGACGCAGCTCCGGTTGTACGGTTGCTTTCGACGATCTGCGACAACCTTATCACTCACCCGAACGCGGTAAATGCCTCGGATATCAACGAAATACCCGGAAATGGGCTTTACGTGGAGGGCAGTGTTATCTGCCGGCTGATCATGGGGACAGCCGGACTGCAGCCTGTCCGTTCCAACAGGATACTCTCGGTGATCGAAGAGCACAATGAGCCATCTTTCATACGTGACGCGATAAACTCCATCAACGCCTCACGCGCGTCATGCGGTTATAACTGTGTCCGTATCGTTGTGCTCGATACGCCGATCTCAATGAAATCACTTTACACAATCTCAGGTAGAGCGGCAGGAAGGATAGAGAAACTCGAGAACCTCTGCGGAAAACTCGACGAGTTCCGTGGTGAATATGATGCGGTGTCGCTCTCATCGGTGATACAGGTGCCGTTTGAGTTTCATAGCGACTATTTTACGAGTGACGGTAGTATGGTCAATCCCTGGGGTGGTGTCGAGGCCATATTGACACACACGATATCGGAGCTCTACGGAGTGCCCTCGGCTCATGCGCCGATGCTCGAATCTGATGCTGTATACGACATAAACTTGGGTGTCGTTGATCCCCGTATGGCGGCTGAAGCGGTCTCGATCACCTTCATGCACTGTCTCCTGAAGGGACTGCACAGGAGCCCACAAATAATCCGTGACAGGGATGTGATTGTCCGTGATTCGGTGATTTCGGCGGAAGATGTCTCTTGTCTTGTAATTCCGGATGGCTGTATCGGACTGCCCGTTCTTGCCGCTCTTGAGCAGGGGATTCCGGTTATCGCGGTCAAAGAGAACCGCAACAAGATGAAGAATGATCTTTCTGTTCTGCCCTGGAATCCCGGTCAATTGATAACAGTGGAAAACTACTGGGAAGCCGCGGGAGTAATGAATGCACTGAAGGCTGGAGTGGAACCCAAATCTGTTCGCCGTCCTATGAAAAAAGCCCCTGTTACCCGTAATCCAGAAAAAGAGAAAGAGCAGCCCTTGATTTCCATACCCTCTGTGCAGAAGACAGAGTCTAACAACTAAAGTTCATGCTACCCCGATGTTTATTCCGGGATGCAGATCAAGATCTAAACAGCTTGCTTAACAACTCAGTGATAGTAATAACGAATGTGTAGCAAGGTGGCAAGGCTGGGTTGCTCGAATAAGCAAGATGCCGAAATACTGTTATACTCAAAAGCGCCTGTTTATGATTGAAAAAGTGGGGATCATCTACATATCCGTGTTTTCGCAATTTTGCAGATACTATAATAGTATCTAAGGTTTTGAGAGGTGTAATTTTCTGCAAATAATCTCAATGAATTTAGATTTCCCTTGACATCGGATAGTGTTTCAGAATATTAAATTGCCAACTGTATGTGCTCTTGAAATTCAATCTCACACCTAAAAATTGATTGAATACTCGAAAGGGGTGGTATTATGAAAAAGGCATTAATTCTAGCAATTGCGCTTTTCCTTATATCTTCCTTAAATTGTGCACCAACTAAGCAAGAAGCCACCAAATCCGATGAGCCTTCACAAGAAGTCAACAAAACTGAAAAGGCAGTAAACGCACCTATTGACTTTACTGGGACTTGGATAGAGACTGAATATTGGTGGGGATGTGGGGAAAGCAATAAAAAAGAAATACATACATATAAAATAACTCAGCAAGGTGATACGGTCCATTTAGTAGATACCGAAAATAATAGTCTGTATATTGGTAAGATATATAAAAATTCAATCTCATTTAAAGGTATCAAATACGCAAGTTCAGATGTGGACAGTCCAGGCCAAATTGTTGTCGGTGATTTTACCTTTATGATAGGTCAAGACGGCAACACGTTAACCGGAAAATTAAGGTGGACATGGAAAGGTGATAGAGGGGATATTTGTGAGGGTATTTCCGATATTTCATCAAGGAGAATAGAGTAGATGTTTTTAATAAGGATCAAAGAATAGCAATAATTTTTGAAATTTGAATTATCTATGGAATACCTTGAATAGTATCTACTAATTTAAGAGATTCAGGTATTAATTAAGAAGGCATGGTCATTAATTTAATTGGTCATGCCTTTTTAATATGTATATTCCAAAATCTATTAAACAGTTGGCCCAAGAAAGCCAAAAATTAAAGAAATCTCCAGTTGGCATGTTATTTAAATATAGTAAGAAAAAGGCTTAACAAATTTCAGCACTTGACAGGTGTTCGCTGCCGCTAGACACCTGCAAGTGAGGCTTACGCTTAAAGATAAGGACTTTTTAGAACGCCTGTGTATACTACTTGATTCAAAAGATCTCGCAATAGATCTCACCGCCACCAGGTCTCTTAATACCTCGAGTAGAAGAAAATCTTATAATTTAGATTGCATGGCAAAGTCTATTATTTTTATTAAATGCTTGGGATTGCGACGACCACAATATATTGCGGAATCGAATCAATTTCATCTTTGTTCGATTTCGGCTATGTATCCACAATTAACTATGTCGGCAATCATGATTTGAAAACACTTACAAATATACAATACGAATAAATAAAGCTATTTTTCTGCTAAATACTTCGCCTGTTGCTTTCCTTTTTCTTCGTCAACGAAATAAAACAGGACGGCGCCAACGACAAAAAGAATCAGAAGCGAGCCGATCCCCCAGCGGGACGCCAGCTGACCGACGGCGGTGATCTGTTCGGGGGTGGGGGCGGGCGGCATCAGCATCCGCTTGACGATCAGGCCGACGATTCCCATTAAAGCCGGACCCATGATGGCGGCAAATTTTCCCAGCATATTGTAAAATCCATAATATTCGGCGGCCTGATTTTTGGGAATTAAACGGGAGTAATATGACCGGCTCAGGGCCTGGATGCCGCCCTGGACCAGACCGATGACAATGGCCAGAATATAAAATTCATTTTTTTGGGTCATCATCGTACCCCAGACGGTAACGCCCATGTAGATGGCTATGGCCAGATAAATGGATTTGCGAACACTCCAGAGCTCTCCGAGTTTGCCGAAAATCAACGCTGCCGGAAATCCGACAAACTGCACAATCAGCAGCGCCACGATCAAATCATTGGATTCAAACCCCAGCGAAAGTCCGTAATCCACCGCCATGCGGATGATGGTATCAACCCCGTCAATATAGAACCAGTAGGCCAGCAAAAAAAGAAACACCACCTTCAGGTGGCGGATTTTTTTGAATGTGCCGGTGAACTGCCGGAAACCGGCCGCCACAATACTTTCGCCTTTTTCTTTGGCCGAGGCATTTTTTTCTTCCGGTACCCAGAAAATGGTGAACAGGGTGAACAGGCCCCACCACACGGCCACAGAAATAAACGAATAGCGGACCGCGGCGGCGGCATCGGGCAGACCGAATTTTTGCGGCATCAACGTCATAAGCACATTGATGAGAAACAGCAGCCCGCCGCCCAGATATCCCATGGCAAACCCCAGAGCGGAGATGTAATCGATTTTCTCTTCGCCAACAATGCCGGGAAGTAGGGAGTCATAAAACACATTGGCACCTGAAAATCCGATAATACCCATGGCATATATGAAGATGGCCCAGGCCCATTGACCTTCCTGAACCATGAACAAGGCAGCCGTCATCAGCACGCCCAGATACGCAAAAAAGATGAGGAATTTTTTCTTGGCCGAACCCTTATCGGCAATGGCGCCCAGAATCGGCGCCATCAGAGCAACCAACAAGCTGGCAATGGAGTTGCCGAATCCCAGCTGGGCAGTACTGACGTTGACGTCGGCCCCGTAACTCCAGTACTGTTTGAAAAAGATCGGAAAAAACCCGGCCATGACCGTGGTGGCGAAGGCGGAATTCGCCCAGTCATACATTACCCAGCCCCAAACGGTTTTTCTGTCAGAAGTCAAAATGCTACCTCCTATCTGCTAGCTGCAAACTATCTCAAAATAGTAGATTCTATGTCAGGTGCACAAGCGCTCAATGGCAAGCAAGCAAAAGCTCATAGCCTAGAGCTCAAAGCTCATAGTAAATAAGGATGGATCCTTTAGACTATCAGCTATGAGCTGTGACCTATGAGCTATTAATTGCTTTATCGGTGTTGATTATTTGCATCTAAAATGCGTTGATGAAGTCGTTCCGCCCGCAGGCAAAAGGTTTCCAGCTTGGCATTGATCAATTGCGGAAACGGGGAGCCGTCACTTTCAATGGCCAGAAACGGCAGTTCATCGATATCGGCCAGTACGCTGCGAAGCAGTTTATTTTCCGGCTCTGTCGCCATTTTGTCTCTACTGTTCATGGTTTCGTTTAAGATGGCTTCCGACAGTCTGTTGGGCATGCACCCGAAGGGGCCAATAGCAATGACGCCACATGAATGGGATACGACTTCAGTTAAGGAACTGCCAATAGTCAGGATGGCTTCTCCGGGAAGGTCCCTGGAAATATACGGTGATGCGTTGTCAATGATGGTATTCATGTCGAGAGGCTCTGCCTGCACCAGTCCTGAAGTCGACAGGATGGATTTGATCCGTTTTTCGTAACGGGCCTGAAATTTGTTGCGGATTTTAAGTTTTACTTTCTCCATGATGGACATGTCTTCGGGATTGAGACCTTCATCCACCATGTAGTTGCAGTAAAGGACCCATTCGGCGACAGGCGAACACACCGTGGCAAACCCCATTTTTGCCAGTCGTTCCGTCAAATACTGCCGGGATAAGGCATCCCGTCTGACGAAAATTTCTCCTGCCAGGGTTATGACCGGCACGCTTTGCGGAGGTCGCCTCAAGGCCAGACTGCGAAAACGGTCGGCGGTTTGGGTGAGTTGATGTTCCAGGTGATCATAGTCCCCGCTTTCTATTTCTTTTAATATTTTATGCCATTCCTGTTCCAGCACCGCCATTGCAGCTTCGGGATCTTTGGCATTGGTTAACAGCATGGAACGAATGTCTTCAATAACGTCGGATACGACAACTGCCCCACCATCCGCGGCGTTCAAAATCCTCGCCCATGCCGACATAGGAGTTCTCGGATGACAGGGCAAACAGGGCCACATCCGGTATCTCGAGCCGTTTGACCAGGTCTTCCATAAAAATATAGTACTGACCGAAGCGGCAGGGTCCCGAGCCGGTGGCAAAGAAATACACCAGAACTTCGTCATCCCTCTTGCCGTTGTTAATATAGCTGAGCAAGGTTCCGGTGGTAAGAATCAGCGGCAGGCATTCTTTGCAAGTCGTATTGGCACGGCCCAGTTTTAAGACTGCCTCATCGGACGGCCGGTGGGCTTTGGCATTTAAACCGGATCCTCTCAGTACGGCAGCCAACGCTTCTGCCCCGTATTTGCCCATGGACGGCAGCAGCACGGTCACGCGTGGATCGGTCATTGGCAGCACTTCACCCTTGGATGTGATGACACTGGCCGCACCGTTGTTGAGCGCTGTTCGGGCCGCAATAAATGTTTTCTTTTTGGCGACGATTTGATTTTGGGCCACCAGATGGCGGTAAGCCTGGACAATATCGAGAAAGGCTTCCACCCGGGTTTCCAGACCGGCGTCTGCCGTGTGGCTGTCGAGCTCCAGAGTCAAAGAAGGTTTGCGGCCCATGATGTCTCGAAAGTATCCGACCATAAACGAATCCGGACCACAGGAAAAGTTGGTGATGTAGGTGCCGAAAAGCTGCGGGTGGCGCTCGACAAGGCGGGCGGCCTTCATGATGCGTTTTCCCATGCCCCAGTACATGTGGCGCTTGGAGTGCTCTTCTTCGAGGTCAAGAAAATCAAGGGGTATTACCGTAATGCCCCGGGAGGCAAATTTGTGGGGAATTCCCATATGCGCCTCTTCAACGAAGCCATTATAGGGGCGCGAAAATAAAATGATCGCAAACCTTTGCGGATCACTTTCCAGCGTGGCCAGGGTCTGCCGGCCGACGGCCTTCATCTCGGCCAGGCATTTTTTTTGCTGTTGTAAGGCTTTTTCAAAGGCCCGTCTGGCATCTTGGCGTTTAATCCCCATCTGAACGGCTGTTTTCACCAGAGGTTGCCGGGCAGCAGCCAGGTCTTCTGAAAGATCTATCAGGGGCGCTAAAAGCAGGGTACCCCTGCGCTTGAGCGCTTCTATTTTTTTACGAAAGGTTGTTTGCAAATAAAAGGTTTCACCTTGAACCAGGGGGCATACCTGGGACTGGTTGCTGGAAAGCGTGTCGTTTTCAGCGGGGATGGCCTTAAAATGCGGCAGAAAAATGTAATCCGGCGGCGATTCAGCGTTTAGCAGCGAGTAGAAAAATCCGTGGGCCAGTTCCACCGGATAGCAGAAAGAGGCGTTTTGCTGGTCAATACCTTGCTGAGAAGAGTTGTCCGGCATAACAATATCAAAGCCCAGCTCGGTGAAAAAATTGGAGTAAAGGGGATAATAGGAATTGACCAGAAAGCTGCGGTTAAAGCCCGATGCTTCCCCTGCGTTTGATTCGATCATTTCCGGGCTGTGTGGCGCCGTATTTATTGAAGATGAGATCCTGGCGCAGGCGCACCAGATCCAGATTTTGAATGTCGTAGCTGACTTTATGGCGCAAGTTATAGTACCGATTGCAGGCGCCGCCGAAGGGATATTTTTGGCCCTCAATTTCGATCATCGCAATTTCGCAGCGCCGATCACACTTTTCTTTACCGCCGGCGCAGACAAAGGGCTTTTTGTAGGTGACCTCCCGGTCGACAAGGGCTTGTAAATCGAAGTGCTCGCTTTTCATCAAGCCGGAATCAATGCGCTTTTTTACTTCCAGGGCCACGCCGAAAGCGCCCATCAGTCCGGGCTCGGGTGGTACGATGATCGGTATTCCTACCAGGGATGCCATGGCCAGAGGCACCGCCTTATTGTAGCAGACACCGCCCTGCATGAACACTTTCTTTCCCACCGGTCGGTTGCCTTTAACCCGATTGGAATAGTTCATGCAAATTGAATACACCAGACCGGCGACGATGTCTTCGCGGGCAACCCCTTCATGGATGGCATTCTTGATATCCGAAGCAATGAAGGCCGCACACTGGTCATTAAAATTGGGTGGGCGGCGACCTTTGATCGCAATACCGGCAATATCTTCCATTTTTACGCCCAGGGTCTCCAGGGCCGATTCTTCCAGAAACGATCCGGTTCCGGCGGAGCAGGCTTCGTTCATGGCATAGTCGGAAGCCACGGCATTGGTGATGTAAGTGTACTTGGCGTCCTGCCCCCCGATTTCAAAAATGGTATCCACCTGGGGGTCAAAATATACGGCGGCCGTGGCATGGGCGATGATCTCATTGATGACCCCGTCGGTTAGCGCATGCAGACCGGCAATCTGGCGTCCCGAACCGCACACGCCCAGTCCTGTAATGGAAATTTCAGATGGCTCTACCTCTTGCTTCACCTGTTCGAGGATCGCGCGATAGCATTTTCGGGAGGCGCCGACCGGGTCACCGTTGGTGCGCAAATAAACAGAGGCCAGCATGGCGTTGTCGGTATTGCGCATCAGTACCGCTTTGGTGGTGGTGGAGCCGACATCAAGACCCAGGATGCAGGTGTCTTGGCGCTGAATGCGTCCGGTTGCCAGGGTTTTAAATTCCACCTGATCTGTATATTCCTCTAATGGCGACAGGTTGTCGAATGTTGCCACTTCGGTCAACAGCAGCTCGGATAGACCCGGATAGGGAGCCGTCTCGTTTTCCAGGGCCCAGAGTGCAGCGCCTAATGCCTCGAAATAAGGTGCCTCGGTCGGGATGATGAGACCCGGGATTTCTTGCTGCAGGTATTCAATCATCATGCGGTTGCGGGCTGTTCCGCCGACAATCATGATGTTTTTGGGGTCCACCTTCTTTAAAAGTTCCAGAATTTTGCTGGCCATCATTTTGCAAAGACCGGCCGCTACCTGGGATCGGGGAATTCCTTTGTTGGTCGCATGGGTGCAATCCGATTTACAGAAGACCGAACAGCGGCCGGACACATGGTGGGCGTCCTCGACAGCGGCCCATTGAGCAGCCTCATCCAGCGAAATATCCATCCTGCGCAGTTGCTGAAGAAAAAATTCTCCCGTGCCCGAAGCGCATTTATTGCCGGTAATGACATTGGAAATTCGGCCTGAGTGATCCAGAGCATAGACCATAAATGTTTCGCCACCTGCTGAAACCACGGCAGGACAGTCAATGTCTGCAGGCTTAACATAGGGATAGGCGAATTCAACGGCTTGTGGTTCGGGAATCGAAGAGAGGTTGACGAACTTGCGAAATTTGCGCCCGGTGGCTGCAATTCGATCAAACGATTCCAAATCAATTTTCCCAAATACATCCAGCAGGGTTTGTTTGGGATCACCTTCATGGGGGTGAAGGGAAAAATCAATAACCCGCGGATTCTTCTCACCGGTCGGATTTGTTTTCCGGTTTGGGTCCAGTTCCAATTGAACAACGGACACCGTCGATGCACCCAGGCAAAACCCCAGTGCTTTTAATTTATCGGACATCGTAACTCCTGGCTCAGATCAAAATTTAATCGACGTGAATTAGTCCACCCGGACCCTTAAGTTAATACCCATACTCATATCAAATATCAAATCACAGGTAAAGTCTAGATAATCTAATTCCATTTTGGCAATTTGTCATTAAACATCTCGAAATTTCTATAGTATATTGAAATTATGTAGCTTTTAACAACAGTGGTTTTATGCCGTCACAAGGAATGATGGAATGTTGGAATCATGGAATAATGGTCAAAAACGCATAACTTCAGTGTTTGGATCAAGGCTTTTTCGATCCGTGGTTTGTTTACCCGCCTGCCACGCCGGTTGATGTCATGGTTATACCAAGAACTTCTGAAAAAAATAATAATGCCCAAATTAATGATAGGATGTCAAGGGCAATGGCGGTCAGGTCCCATGAACCGTATAATTTTTCAACCAGATGTAACACGAATGGTCCCAATATTCCATCATTCCATTGTTCCACTATTCCAATCGCACGACCTTGAGGCTCTCGACAGGCTGTGAGCGAAGCGAACTAAGTTCTTTCAAAAAATTCCCTTGACATTTAAACGATCGTTTAATACGAACGTTTAAATGTCCGAGGTTACCCTATGATAAAAAAAGCCAAAAATAATCCGAACCACAAAAACGATTTGACCCGGGAGCGGATTCTGGATGAAGCTGAAACCCTGTTTGCCAATAACGGCTATCATGCCGTCAGTGTCAGGGAAATCACGCGGGCGGCGAAATGCAATCTGGCAGCCGTAAATTATCACTTCGGCAACAAGCAAAACCTCTATCTGGAGGTGTTTCGTTCGCGCTGGCTGCCCCGGGCCAGCCGGGTCCATCGCAACTTTAGAAAGTCTTTAAAGAACAATGGCAATTTATCACCGAATGCGGTGGTGCAATCTCTGGCCCGGGCCTTTCTGGAAGGCCCGATGTCCGATGACGAGCGCATGCGGCATCACAAGCTGATACTCGGAGAATTTGCGCAACCGACCGAAGCCTTTGAACTGGTGGCCGATCAGGTACTCAAACCGCTGTTTACCAATTTGATGACGGATCTTAAGGCCGTCATGCCGGATACAACCGGGGATAAACAGATGGCCTTGAATGCCTTCAGTATCCTGGCCATGGTTTTATATTTTAATCTGGCCCGACCGCTGATTGCCAGATTTTTAGATGGCAACGACGAGGTTGACTTTAAGGACCGTCTGGTTGAACACATAGTTGAATTTTCCCTAAACGGCATCGGCGCCGGCAGACAGGAGGTTCGCAAATGAGCTGCAGGTTTTTTTATTGCGCTTTGGCATTGACGACTTACTTTTTTCTGTACGGATGTATTAATCTGGGTCCGGATTACAAACGACCGGATCTGGGGATCCAGGTACCGGAATCCTATGAGTTTGAGCCGACCGAAAAGCAGACCCTGGAGGTCGAGGACCGCTGGTGGGAGGTCTTTGACGACAGGGAGCTCAATCAACTGGTTGAGGACGCCCTGAAATACAACTGGGACATCAAGCAGGCTGCCGCCAGGATATTAGAAGTACGGGCCCGTTATGTCCAGGTTCGTTCCGGCCGCTTCCCGGCCGTGGACGTTGGCGGCATCAGGGATCGACGGCAGATTGGCGGGGGCGAATTCAGGGATAATTTTATTGTCGACACCTATGAACTAACAGCAGCGGCATCCTTTGAGCTGGATCTGTGGAGCCGACTGAAAAAAGCGTCCCGGGCTGCCTGGGAGGATATACTCAGGGAGGAAGAAAATCGGCGGGCGGTGGCCCAGGCCGTGGTGGCCGAAACCAGCGCCCTGTATCTGGATATGGAGGCAGTCGAAAGAAGGCTGCAGATCGCAGAACAGAGTATCAATGCCTTCCGGCAGAGCCTTCAATTTGCTGAGATTCGTTACCGGCGCGGATTGACGTCTGTATTAGATGTGCGCCAGGCCAGCCGTGTACTGGCCGGGGCTGAAACGATAGTTCCCCAGCTTGAGCAGGATTTGGGCATTATTCAACAACAGCTGTCGGTGCTGCTGGGAAGATATCCGGAAACCCGGGCACCGCGCCGGCAGCCGGAAGATTACTTCAAACGTCTGGCGCCCGTACCGCCGGGACTGCCTTCGGATCTGTTGATGCGCCGGCCGGATATCAGAGCGGCCGAGGCCCAATTAAGGTCCTTAAATGATCTGGTCGGCGTGGCCAAGGCCGCCCGCTTGCCGAGAATTACTTTGACCGGCGAATATGGCTGGAGCAGCGAAGACCTGAATAAGCTTTTGCGCACCGAAAATATCATCTGGAACTTAACCGCCGGCCTTGTTCAACCGGTCTTTGATGCCGGACGTCTCAAAGCCGGTCAACGGGCGGCCGAAGCCCGGTATGAGCAGGGGGCCGCCGAATATGTGAAGGCCGTGCTGGATGCCTTTGCCGATGTGGAACGGGCCCTGTTGACCCGGGAGCTGCAACTCGATCGCCGGGAGCGGGAAATCACATTTTTAACCGAAGCGCGTGCCACCCAGCGGGTGGCTCAAAACCGTTATGTTAAAGGTCTGGTCAATTATCTTGATGTGCTCAATGCCCAGATAACAAGATATCAGGCCGAAGATAGCCTGGTTCTGGTGGATTTGATCATTTTGCGAAACAGGGTGGCCCTGCACCGGGCCCTGGGCGGAAGCTGGGCTGAACCGGAAGCCCTCAAGATCAAAGATGATGGTGTGTTTTTTCGCTTCTAACTAAAAAAGAGGTTTCATGGTTCCAAGAAAAAGAGAATGTCGAATATCGAAGTAAGGAATTCTGTCTAATTTTTATTAAAAAGATAGAGCGCAGCGATACCATTTTTGTCCTTAACCCTGAACGTTGAACCCTGAACCTGTGAACGGTTAAGTAAAGAGAGAGCATTTATGAGCAAAACGAAAAGGCGGATCATTCATTTTACAGTAATGGTAATCCTGATGGGTCTCGGTGTAGCGGGTTTTCTGGCCCTGACAGCCAGCAAACCGCAACTTAAACGAACCCAGCCGCCGATTCCCATGCCCATGGTGCGGGTATCCCAAATTAAAACCGGTCCCCAGTCGGTTACCGTCCGGGGCGAGGGTACGGTAAGACCCTTGCGCGAAATTCAGCTGGTGCCCCAGGTGAATGGTAAAGTGGTATTTGTTTCACCGGTTCTGGTGGACGGCGGTGAGTTTAAAAAAGATGATATTTTGTTGCGCATCGACCCGCTGGATTATCAGCTGGCCGTTACCCTGGCCCGGGCCCGGGTCAAGGATTCGGAAAGCCGTTTGCGAGTCGCTGAAGAAGAGGCGGCGGCCGCCAAAGAAGAGTGGCGCTTGCTTTATCAGGACAAGGGCGCAGCTGCCGAAGACCCGCCGGCGCTGGTGGCCAAAGAGCCCCAGCTGGCGGCCGCCAAAGCAAAGCTGGCGGCCGACAGAGCCGATCTTCAAAAAGCGCGGCTGAACCTTGAACGAACCGGGTTGAAGGCGCCCTTTAACGGCCGTGTAAGTGAAGAAAGTGTAGATATCGGCCAATATGTTTCCAGCGCCAAACCTCTGGCAACCCTCTTTTCCACCGACGCCGCCCAGATTGTCGTGCCCTTCGACGACGAATCCCTGTTCTGGTTTCATGTACCCGGATTTACGCCGGGAAACGGTCCGGGTTCACCGGTTAAGGTCCTGGCCCGCATCGCCGGCCGGGAATTGACCTGGTCGGGCAAGGTGGTTCGGGCCGAGGGCAAGCTAGATGAGCGCACCCGCATGGTCAACGTGGTGGTTTACGTGGAAAAACCTTACGTCCCGTAAACCGCCCCTTGGTGGCAGGATTATTTGCGACCGTCGAAATTCAGGGCCGCACACTTGAAAATGCCGCTGTTATACCCCGCGCAGCCCTGAGAGCCAACAACACGGTCTGGGTGGTGGATGGAAACGGGCAGCTGGTATTTCGCAGGGTAGACGTTGCCCGACTGGGAACCCACCAGGCCATTTTACGTTCAGGGCTCGAGGACGGTGGCGGGTGGTGACTTCCGGCCTTAAAGTTGTTACCGATGGAATGAGGGTCCGTGTTATGCCGTCCGACAAGGAAAATAAATCATGAAAAGCGCTGTCTCCTGGTTTGCTGAAAATCATGTGGCCGCCAACCTGTTGATGATCTTTTTGCTGGCAGCCGGAATCTTCACGGGATTGACCATGAAAATAGAGGTCTTTCCCGAGACGGATTTGGACATCATCTCAATTTCGACCGTCTATTCCGGTGCGTCGCCTTCCGAGGTTGAGGAAGCTCTTTTGCGCCAGATCGAAGAAAACGTGGCCGGTTTGGCAGGGATCGAACGCATCGATTCGGTCGCCCGTGAAGGTGTCGGCCAGGTCACCATTGAGGTTATGAAGGACTGGGATGTCAAAAAACTGCTGGACGACGTCAAGTCGGAGGTCGATCGCATCACGACCCTGCCGGATGAGGCCGAGAAACCCGTAGTGCGGTCGCTCACCCGGCGCAGTCGCGTGATCAATGTGGCGGTCTTCGGTGAGGCCGATGAAGCCGTCATCAAACATCTGGCAGATAACATCAAAGATGAGATGACCAACCTGCCCGGAATCACCCTGGCCGAATTATACGGGATGCGCGCGGTTGAAGTTGCCATCGAAATTTCGGAAAAAACACTGCGACGTTACGGGTTGACGCTGGGACAGGTTGCCGAGGCCGTTAGAAAAGGCAGCCTGGATCTGCCGGCCGGAAGAATCAAAACCAGCGGGGGCGAGATCCTTATCCGCACCAAAGGGCGCCGTTACCACGCCGACGATTACCGCGATCTAGCGGTGCTGACTTATACCGATGGCCGGAAGGTGACCCTGGGGCAAATCGCAACACTCAAGGACGGTTTTGAAGACGTGGATTTGAGTGCCCGATTTCAAGGCAAGCCCGCCGCCATGATCCAGATCTACCGTGTGGCGGATCAAAGCGCCCTGAAAGTGGCCCAGACCGTCAAAGATTATCTGGAAGAGATCAGACCCGGACTGCCGGCCGGGATCGATGTTGCTTTTTATTCCGATCGATCCGAAATTTTAAAAAGCCGCCTGAATCTGCTGCTGAGAAACATGGCCATTGGTCTGATACTGGTCAGCCTATTGCTGGGATTTTTCATGAATCTGCGCCTGGCTTTCTGGGTGACCCTGGGGATACCGATCTCTTTTGCAGCGGCCTTGATGGTATTGCCCCAAATGGATGTTTCCATCAACATGATATCTTTGTTCGCCTTTATCATGGTGCTGGGCATCGTGGTGGATGATGCCATTATTATCGGAGAGAATATCTACCGCAAGCAGGAAGAGGGCTACGGATCCCTTACGGCCGCGGTGGATGGTGCGCTGGAAGTCGGCCACCCGGTGATATTTTCCGTTCTGACAACCATGGTGGCTTTCTGGCCGCTGATGATGGCGGCCGGCACCATGGGTAAAATTATGCGCAACATACCGATCGTGGTCATCCTGGTGCTGGCCGGCTCCCTGGTGGAATCCCTGTTTATCCTGCCGGCACATCTGGAGCGCAGTGCCGCCAAAGCGGCGGCCAGAGGATCGGGCCCTTTGAAAGAAAAGCGCTCGGCCCGCTGGCTGAAATCGATCATCTCTGGACCTTACGCCCGCCTGGTTAACTTTTGTGTCAGCTGGCGCTATGCGACGCTGACCCTGGGCCTTGTTTTGTTATTGCTGTGCTTCGGAGTCTGGCAAGCCGGCTGGATCAAATTCGTTTTCTTTCCCCGGGTGGAAGGCAATACCATGCGCTGCTACGTAACGATGCCCGTTGGTACGCCGGTAGAACGCACCCAAGAGGTCATCGGCAAAATTGAGCAGGCGGCGCTCGAGGCGGTGAAGGAGGCTGACAGCCGGCGTCCCGAGGGTTCACCATCGCTTATGGAATACTCGATGCTGCTGATTGGCGCCCATTCGGGCAGAGGCGCAACCCGGGGTACCGGCGGTCATTTGGCCCAAATCTGGGTGAATCTGGTTGAAAGTGAGGTGCGAGAGATCAGTACGGCTGCGCTCACCCGGGAATGGCGCAAAAAGGTCGGCAACATCCCCGATGCGGAATCCATTACCTTTCGCAGTGAAATTCACGGTGCCGGAAATCCGGTCGAAATTCATCTGTCCCTGGACGACAATGATCAACTGATTGCTGCGGCCGAGGATTTAAAATTGGAGCTGCAGAGATATCCCGGCGTCTTTGATATCAGCGACAGCTTTCTACCCGGGAAAAAAGAAATCCAATTGAAGCTTAAACCGTCCGCTCGCAGCCTGGGGCTGACGCTGGATGATCTGGCCCGGCAGGTGCGGCACGCGTTTTACGGCGCCGAAGCTTTACGGCTGCAACGCGGCAAGGATGAACTGAAAGTCATGGTGCGCTATCCTGAAAAAGAGCGTAAATCCATCGGGAACATCGAAGACATGCGCATCCGGACATCTTCCGGGGATGAGGTGCCCTTTAGCCAGGTGGCCCAGGTTAAGATTGAGCAGGGCTATGCCACCATCGAGCGGGCCCAGCGTCTGCGGGTCATCAAAGTCACAGCCGATGTGGAGGCATCGATTATTAACGCCAACGAGGTGCGAATCGCACTCAAAGATAACTTTCTGCCCCGGCTAAAAAATATTTATCCAGGTTTGCGGTACACCATTGAGGGCGAAGGCAAAGAGCAGGCGGAATCCCTCGGAGATGTCAAGGCCGGCTTTGCGATTGCCCTTTTCGGCATCTATGCCCTGCTGGCCATCCCCTTCAAGTCCTTCAGTCAGCCTTTTATTGTCATGGCCGCTATTCCGTTTGGTATTGTCGGGGCGGTGATCGGTCATTTGATTATGGGATTTGACATCAGCCTGTTGAGCCTTTTTGGAATAGTCGGCCTGGCCGGGGTGGTGGTCAACGACTCCCTGGTTCTGGTTTATGCCGCCAATCGCATGCGCAGCCAGGGGGATACCGCCCGCGGTGCCGTAACCAAGGCCGGTGGGTTACGCTTTCGACCCATTCTGCTGACCTCGTTGACGACCTTTGCCGGCCTCAGTCCTATGCTGCTTGAACGCAGTGTACAGGCCCAGTTCCTAATTCCCATGGCCATCAGTCTGGCTTTTGGCGTCCTGTTCGGCACGTTTGTGACCTTATTGCTGGTCCCCTGCGGATATATGATTCTTGATGATATTGAAAAGT
>PVMK01120142.1_pt1 | contig 19660 bp, 16 predicted proteins | sample 1853481 | NCBI WGS metagenome assembly PVMK01 (sample SAMN08533507, study PRJNA380276) | Marine sediment metagenome, whole genome shotgun sequencing project. | reverse complement strand
ACTTTCAACCTGGGCTCCTTTTCCATTATCTCCCAGAGTGGTGGAGTGGGTGGGGCCTTGCTTAACACCCTCACAGGTGAACATCTTGGATTTAACAAGTTCGCCTCCGTTGGCAACAAATTGGACACTGATGAAAACGACCTTCTGGAGTACTTTCTGGAAGATAAAGGTACGGAGACGATATTTCTTTATTTGGAAGGTATTGCCGACGGCCGTCGTCTGATGAAAATAGCCTCTCGCTCCAAGAAACCAATTCTTGTGCACAAGTCAAACACCAGCCAGGCAAGCACTCGAATCGCCCGCTCTCACACCGGTTCTCTCTCGGCCTCAGAAGAAGTGGTCAATGCAGCATTTCGACAATGCGGCATCCAGCGGGTCACTGACATGGGCTCCACCATTCTAGCCCTCAAGGCCCACAGCCTACCTCCTATGCGCGGCAATCGACTGGCGGTTGTTTCCCGCTCAGGTGGCCACGCTGTCGTTGCCGCCGACGCTGCGACCAAACATGACTTCGTCCTCCAGCCCTTTCCAGCTGATTTTCTCCGGATGGTGGAAAAGCGGCTGCGCGCCGGGGTGATTCGACTCGATAACCCTATGGACCTTGGTGACCTTTTTGATTTTGAACTGTTTCAGCAGATCGTCAGTGACACCTTGGCTCGTGCCGACATTGATGGGATGCTGGTTGTAGTTAACTACAACGGGGTATTTTTCCCGGATGACAGCCGAAGGCTCGTGAAATCCATCAAGGAGGCCTGTCTAGAACTTCAGAAACCCGTGGCTCTCTGCGTGGTAACTAGTGACGAGGAGTGGCGGTTGAACCGTCGTAATCACCCGGGCTTTCCCATGTTCACAGACCCAGAAGAGGCGGCACAGGCGCTGGCCATTTCCAGGGACTTTTCCACCCGTCGACTCTCCACTTTTGCCGAGGCCGAAACCTTCGCGGTCGACAAACAAAAACCGCTCGCTATTCTGACCGCGGCCAAAGCCCGCCAGGCCCGGCAACTTACCACGGATGAGGCTTTTCAGATTCTTTCTTGCTACTCCATTCCCGTAGCCCCCTGGGCCAAAGTGAGTGATGCTCGAGAGGCCTCGGCTCAAGCGGCAGCATTGGGCTTTCCTGTGGCCGTGAAAGTAATGGGGGAACAATTTGTCCACAAGTCCGACGTGGGCGGAGTACTGCTTGATCTCAAGTCCGAGGCTGAAGTGGGGGAGGCCTACGAACGGTTGACAACCCTGATAGAGAAAACTGATCCTGGAGTAAAAGAACGGTCTATTTTGGTGCAAAGGATGATCTCGGAGGGACACGAAGTCTTAGTGGGCGGCAAGCAGGATTCCACCTTTGGCCCGATAGTTCTTGTAGGTCTTGGTGGCGTGTACGTGGAGGTCTTCGGAGATGTGGCACTCCGCGTTGCACCTGTGAGTGCAGTGGAGGCTCGGAAAATGTTTGCTGAAATTCGCGGCGGCAAGCTACTAGAGGGTGTAAGAGGACAGCCGCCAGCCGACCTCGAAACGCTCGTAGAAATAAGCCAGCGCATCTCTCAACTCATGTGCGATCTGCCTCAGATCCAGGAGTTGGATCTTAATCCCATCAAAGTCTTACCACAGGGCCAGGGATGTTTCGCAGTTGATTGTCGGATGATCCTCGCGTAGGTACCAGGTGTCAGGTGTAATCCAGTTACCAGGTGTCAGGTTTCAGGTGTCAGGAAAGCAAAAAAAATTGCATACTGAAACCTGAACACTGAACACTGAAACCTCCTAGTCGACCTTCCGAAGTATCAGATCATCGCCTTGCCGGAGAACCTGAAAAACATCACCCTTTTGGAAGCCGAGTTTCTCCAAGAGCAGTGAGCGGGTCAAGGTGATGCTGCCACTTTGGCCAATACTTCTCCTATAGCCCATATCAACAACTTTGGCCGCTGACCTATTCTTTGCCTTTGGCATCTCGAACTGTGGAATTTCACCAAGCTGTCGGAGGCCTCGCACATACAGGTCCTGTACCTGGCTTTTCAGCTCGATCCCGAAGATTCGTTGGACTTCTTCCAGTGATTTCCCTTTCTGTACCTCCAGTGCCACCATCTTGGGGTCCACAGGAGGGCTGCTACCAGCGGCCATAAATATATCCTCCGCAAATAGAGATGCCTCGGCAGTAATGCTGAAAAATAGGTTTGGAAGGTAGGTGTGTCGCCTGCTCTCGTAAACTGTATATATTGTAACGGTATTTGATATGATGTCAATGGAGGAAAATACTGAGTCTTTCTTGTTACCGCAAAATTTGCTATGGTTGTCCAATAATATCAAATCTATGGGGTACCATGACCAATTTTCCTCTGTCTTGATAGTGTCACCACCAGCCCATACAGGGAGAATAGGGATATGATCTCTTCACTCATCAGGGTAAACTCACGGCAATATCTGGGGCTACTGCTGGCTGTCTCATTCTGTTTCATCCCAGCGTGCGCTAATTGGCCATCGAAGAAATCTAACGATGTCAAGAAGTTGCAGCAGACCCTGGCAAAACGTGAAGACAACATTGCGAAACTTCAGTTGCGATTGCTGGAGCGGGATGCGCAAATCAAGCAACTCGAGGAGCGCTTGAACTCGCAGCAGGCAATGTTGGATGAGGCCATTCAGGAAGTGGTCAGGGCTAAAGCCAAGCTTCGCAGTTTAGAAAGCAAGGCAGAGGCTGCTTCAGGAATTGCGGAGGCTGAAATTGCCGTAAAGGCCTTAAAAGCTCAGTTGGCGGGTCAGACACCAAATCCAGAACTTATCAAGGCTCAAGAGCTATTGAAGATGAGCGCTCAGGAGTTCAAAAAGGAGAACTACGGGGGCGCCGTTTACCTCACCAGTCAGGCCAAGGGTCACATCAGGGCCGGCCAGATACGACTTGAGGGCCGAGAAAAGGTAGCACCCATTAAGCGTTTACCACCCTTTAAGGGGGAGGTATTTTTTGCCCTGCCGCTGCCGCTCCAAGTGCTGAGAACCAGTAATCTCAGGACGCAACCCGATCGCGACAGCAAGGTCATCACCACCTTGGAAAAAGGAACTCCGCTCATTGGCTATTCACATAAGGACAAGTGGGTGCGGGTGACCAGCGAGGATGGCACCAATGGCTGGGTCTTCCAGACTCTCATAGGTGGTCGTTAAGGGGTCTATTGAAGCTCCCTGCAGTCCGCCGGAGGCGGACTACGGGGAATGCATTCGCGGGAGCATTGTCAACGGCCGCGAGTCACAGTCTTACCTTTTGGTTTCGATTTTTGCCTGTTTTTCTTCGGAGTTTTCCCGGCGAGAACCACCTGGTTGCGTCCACTCTCCTTGGCTTGGTAGAGAGCGGCATCAGCAAGTCTAATGATGGCCTGAGGATTGTCACCATCCTTGGGATATGAGGCAACGCCTACACTTACCGTAACCTTTATTGGTTCCCCATCGCCAGCAAAATTTTCCTTGACTACCTTTTTTCGAATCCGCTCCGCCGCCTTCACTCCATCTTTCGGACCAATCTCCGGTAATAATAGTATGAATTCCTCTCCACCATAGCGCGCAACATAATCACAGCTGCGGACAGATTTCTTGAAAACTGAAGCCAGTCTGCTGAGTACTTCGTCACCCGCTAGATGACCATAGGTGTCGTTGTATTCCTTGAAAGCATCGATATCGATGACCAGCACGGCAAAATCGTGTTTGTGCCGCTTGGAGCGGGCCACCTCATTGTCCAGAGTTTCCATCAAGTGTTTACGATTATACAGTCCAGTCAGACTATCGGTTATGGAGAGCTCGTGGAGTTCCTTGTTCTTCTTGCGGAGAGTCTTGTTGATGGCAGCCAGTTCTTCTCGGCCCTGACGCAACCGTGCTACCATGTCGTTGAAGACCTCAGTGAGATAGCCCACCTCACTGCGGCTGAGAACGGGAAGATCCACCTCCAAATCGCCCGCGGCCACCTTAGAAGCACCCCCGGTGAGACGGTCTAGGGGACGGACCAGAGTAAGGCCGAGGAGATAGGCTCCTAGGCCAATGAAGAACAGCAGGCCCACTACCAGCACTAAGGTTACATTCCGAAGCCGGACGATCTGGGCATACGCTTGCGCTCTTTCCTTTTCAGCCACAACCCCCCAATCCAGCTCTGACATTCTCTTAAGGGCGCCCACCACCGGCTCGCCATGGTAGCCATAATATCTCTGAGGATCTCCTTCTCCAAAAAAGAGTTTTCGCGTTGTACTTCCCACCAGTTTTGTTTCCAGGAACTTTGCCGAAATGGGCCGGGAACTGACGAGCAAAGTCCCTTCATCTGTGATCAAATAGAGCTCTCCTATCTCGCCTTGGGCGTAGTTTTTCAAGGTCTTGCTGATAGTTCGAAAGTTGATCTTGGCGGCAAGAACGCCCAATAAACGCTCGTTGGCAGTCCGGATGGGCTGCGTAACCACCACAACACCCGCTTGCAAAGTCTCATCCCAATGGGATTGCCCGATAGTATGCTTGTTTGCTTGCGCTCGCGGAAGCCATTTATCCGGTAATTTCACGGTGGTGGCCTGCTTTGAGCTGGTGGCTACTATCTTCCCCTCCAGATCCAGGAGCATGAGTTCTTGGTAGTCGACGATTTTTTCCCGCACAGACCTCAGGTAGTCCTTTAGGCGGCGGAGGGCCACAACGTTTTCTATGTGTGCACCACCCTGGCCCACAATCTTGTCAAGATTCTCTAAGACAACGTATGATCTGGAAAAAACTCGTACATCGTAGAGTCGATCCTTGAGCCACAGATCAAGCTCTCGGGAAGCTTGAGAAGTAACAACTTTCAATTCCTGCTTGATCTTTTCGTTCAAAAATTTCTTGTTCTGGACATAGGAAAACCACCCCATGCTCACCGAAGGGATAATGGTGGCGAGCAGGGCGAACACAATGATCCTCGTCTTAATGCTATTCAGGCGAGAAACCTGAAGGAATCGTTTCTTATCCTGTTTCTCGGCAGCCAAAAGATATCCCCCTCTCAAGGGTATTCTTAGTTTCAGTCCAACGGCAATTCATCCAGATAAGTAGTCTTTGAGTTTTTTTGCATCCGCTTCCGCCATGCCAGCATACTCAATCCCCACCATCGTCATTTCCTTTGCCGTTAGGGCAGACTTGACTCGGCGGATGGTTCCCAGAGTGCGAATCTCTCCCCAGGGTTCCGGAAGATCAATTTCCAACCTGACTTCACCCTGAACTAGGAATGTCTTCGGCAATGCTCCAGACACTCTGACCACAATACCTGACTCGGCAACATCCACAGAAACACCTTTCCAGGAACTTGCTTTTGCTTCGCCTGTGGGTGTAGTTTGGGGTAAGACCACGAGCTTCACTGATACTCGGTCTTTCTGGTGAGAGTCACGCTTGCCTTCGTCCATTCCCTTTTCGGCACGTTTCTCAGCGGTATTCCCCGACCGCTCTTGGTAGTACTCCACCAATACCTTCTTGACCGTGGGATGTTCCTTGACCACCTTTCTCATGCTGGTGTAACTGAGTTCGACTATGACACTTGTATCCACGGCCGCCACCGAACCCGATCGTGGCTTGCCGGTCAAGAAGGACATTTCACCAAAAAACTGGCTTGCCCCTAAGACAGCAAGCTCCAGTTCTTCACCGTGATGATCTCTCGTGAACACCCGAATCTTACCGTCCAATATAACGTAGATCGAGCGTCCCGAATCTTCTTCACGGATGATTATCTCCCCAGCATTGAATACGTGGAGGGTCGCAGCATCGGCGAGTTTTTTCCTCTCATCGCCATCCAAAGGTGAGAAAAAAGGAATTGCAGCAACTGCTTCCTGAAGTCGTTGAGACCAGGGTATGTTCTGCTCTGCTGCTTCTTCCTTTTTATCTTCAGCAACATGGAAATCCAAGTCGTCGCCTGCGGTTGCCAGGATTTGTATGGTTTCAAACAGTTGCTTACTTTTTCCCGAGATTTCCTTCTCTACGTAGCGAAAACTGACTCCACCGATTTCGAAGATATCTCCTGAGCTGAGAGCCACTCTTTCTACACGTTGCCCGCCGAAAATGATACCATTGGCGCTTCCCAAATCCTCCACCACCCATTTCCCATCGGCGCTGACTAATCTGGCATGATTGCGCGAAGTCATGGGATCTGGCAGGGTGATAGTATTGTCCGCAGCCCGGCCAATGGTGGTTGGTCCCAACAACGGATAGATGGTCTTCTGCATGGATCCTATTTCAAAGGCCAGGTAACACTGCTTCATGGACACGGTCCTATACGGCTGCTGCAAATATGTGGCTGTGCCTGCTGCGGGCGGCTATCCACTCTGTACCGAATGCCAGTCTTCTGTTTTCTTCCAGGTTTAAAGAACTTATGCATATTTCTTGCCAAATTTTGCGGAAGTCAATGAGGATGTCGACTGGCAGCCTGGTGCAGGCAATAGTTCATACCACAAAGGGCACAAAGACCATAAAGTTCTCTCCAATTTGAAGCGTTTTCTTTGTAAGATCAGAATAATTCATGCTATATTCTGCACGGCCTTTGGACTGATATGACGAATTGGGTTATGAGATGGTAGCCACGATCTCCTGCAGTGAGCAGCCAATATCCCTAGACGAACGAGTTCAGAGCTCTTTTGAGACCTGTATAGAATCGGTAGCTGGAGCTCCACAGAGGAATCTATGGCGAAAAAAATGGGAAGAAATGATCCTTGTCCTTGTGGAAGTGGTCTGAAATACAAGAAATGTTGCTCGGGGAAGAGTACGATCCAGCATCAAAGCGTCAAGAAAATGTACGACCAGAAATACAATATTAGGCTCAAAGAAAAAGGAGAAATTCAAAAAATAAAACGGGCTGGTCGATTAGTCCTTAAGACACTTGATTTGGTGGAAACACAGATCAAACCAGGCATCACAACTGATGAGATCAACACCCTCGTACATGAATTTACCATTAAAAATGGTGCTACCCCCGCACCGCTGAACTATAGGGGCTTTCCCAAATCTGTTTGTGTTTCCGTAAATGAAGAAATTTGTCATGGGATCCCGGGAGAAAGAATTTTGCAGGACGGAGACATAGCAAATGTGGATGTGACTTCCATCTTGGACGGATACTATGCCGATGTCAATAAGACCTTTTTTGTAGGCAGCCCCAGTCCAGAGGCCAGGAAAATAGTTAAGGTGGCCCGTGAGAGTCTCAAAGTGGCTTTGGCCATGGTGGGACCTGGAAATACTGTAGGGGATATTGGCTGGGCTATTCAAAAATATGCAGAAGGGGAAGGTTGTTCGGTGGTGGAGGAATTTACCGGTCATGGTATAGGTTTTACTTTTCATGAACCCCCGCAGGTGCCACATTTCGGCAGCAAGGGGGAAGGTATTCGCTTGGTTCCTGGGATGGTCTTCACTATTGAGCCCATGGTTAATCTGGGAAGCAAGGAGCTCCGTATTTTGGCTGACAACTGGACGGCGGTAACGAAAGACGGATCGCTTTCTGCCCAGTTTGAGCAAACTGTACTTGTTACCGATAATGGTCACGAAAGTTTGACGCCGTTCGATTTATAGCCATTGTCCTGTCTGCCCGTTCATAAGATTAACAACCACCAGAAATCCTAAATCTGAGCTTGATGTTTTCAGAGTCCAAAGCAACGAGGTGAACGGTAATGCCCGACATGATACCGGATGCAGAAACATACTTTCGAGGCTTCATCCCACCCAGAGACGAGTTGCTTATCGAACTCGAACAGGAGGCGCAACAGGAGCACATTCCCATAGTTGGTCCTGTAGTGGGTGAGTTCCTATACATCCTTGCTAAAGCCATGAATTGCAAGGCCATCCTGGAGCTGGGAACGGCCACAGGATATTCGGCCATCTACCTGGCTGGAGGAATCAGTAATCCTGGGGGCATACTGACTACCATTGAACGTGATGAGGCCATGGCGGCCAGAGCCAGAGAAAACATTTCCAGGGCTGGGTTTGCGGATAGGGTTGAGGTCAGGGTGGGGGAGGTCGCGGAAGTTTTGGAGAAACTAGAGGGTCCCTATGATCTTATCTTCATGGATATTGAAAAGGAAGATTACCAGAAAGTTCTATCAGGGTGCCACTCACTGCTCAGACTGGGCGGTCTTCTAGTTGCAGACAACGTTGCCTTCTTGGGAGCTAGTGAGTTCAACCAAACAATTTTCACCGACAATCATTGGCGCTGCGTACATTTGTACTCCCTTCTGCCCAACCATTCACCAGAAAAAGACGGACTAACGTTGGCTGTTCGGATTGAATAAGGACATCGGGGACGTTCACCATGTCGCCCGTAGTGAAGAGAAGATAGCTTTATTGCAACGGACAATTCGGTGAAAAGTATTCCTATCACAAGAGTAGTTTTATGTTGACACTGTCACTGGATCGGTCTTAAGCTAGTATTAGACTGTACTTTTTGACCACCGCCAGCTCGTTGGAGATTCGCAAATGTTATGCAAAATGGGCCCATAGCGCTTCCAGCAGAGCACCATCTGATCTGTTGGAAGCTGAAGTTTATCAGACACTTGGAGCTGGAATGTTTGCTTAAGCCTCAGGTTAGGTAGCCTCACCACCACCTACTCCCCGTGCTTCATGCCGCCCCTGGTCACCTCGGAATCCTGAGAAATACATCTTCCTTCACTGATTTCCCCCTTTAATTTTTGGCACTGGGTGAGCCACCACCACCGTACGACCAAATTTGCGCATCTGGCCTGGAAAGAGGCTGCCAAGGAGGTTACAATTTTACTAGCCTGCATTATTCACAAATCCTGGGGATTCGTGAATAAGCAAATTTTTTCTCTTGGGGAATGTCCGGCTTTGACTTGAGGACAGAGAGGGGGGATCATGTTTATCCAACAGACAGATCTATTTCGAGGAATGGATAAGGATTTCGTCAAAGAAACATATGACCTCACAGTAAAGCAATCTCTTGAAGAAGGAGAAGTTCTCTTTAGTGAAGGGGATCAAGCCAGCCATTTCTATATCTTACTAAAAGGACGCGTTAGGCTAGGCACTCGAGATACTGGGCAGGTGGTTCACACAGTCAGTCGCCCAGGCGAGGCTTTCGGCTGGTCCAGCCTTGTCGGTCGTGATATTTACTCCGCCTCCGCAGAGTGTGTACAACCCACAAAGCTGCTCAAGATAGATAGAGAGGATTTCCAGGAGATCTTAGAAAAAGATCCAATCAATGGTCTTTCTTTCTTTAGACGACTGGCAGGGGCTCTTGGCGAAAGGCTGATCATTAGCTATGGTTCGCTCGGCTTAGCGCAGACCAGCGATGAGCACCGTACCTATGGAAGTTCCTTGACCTTGCAACAATCTGGCAGCGAAATCACCTAAAGGGGCATAGGGCAATAAAAAAGGGACTTGGCATTGTGAGCCAAGTCCCCCAAACAGGTAGATAAATTGTGGTGCCGAGGCCCAGAATCGAACTGGGGACACGAGGATTTTCAGTCCACTGCTCTACCGACTGAGCTACCTCGGCATTATTTTGATTGTATATGGGGGTAGAGGATTGTGCAGCGGCTATGGTACTCGGTTGGTACTTTGTAAGTACTTGATATTACTATATCTGACCTTAGCGCTTTCCACCGCCAGTCTTATACGCCCCACTCGTGATTTTGTCAAGGAAAAAGAGTTCCGGAGTTTCCCCATTTTTTTCATTTTCGAATTTACCAATGCTGGAAGGTAGGGATAAGGGGTGGACAGGGCAATCTGCTTCGCAAAGCAGCATAGTCGCAGCTATTCATGTTGCAGTCTTAGGGTTGTTGGAAAGTACTGATGCCAGCAGAGACCTCCGCATGTCCCCTGAGCCGGGGAAGACAGCGGTTGCTCGGAATGCGCTTTGCTTCGTAGATCACCCTGTCCTTTGCGCAGTGGGTCCGTCCATCAGAGTAGATGATTCTGAAGGTAATAGAAACAGAGTGAGGGACGTCTTTCCTGGTGTCTCTTCAGAGTGACTGCGGAAGGTCTGTGCCACTTCCCCGGTTGTAGCTGGGGGAGCCCCTGGCCCCGTTCCGCAGGAATGGGGAACAGGGAGGGGGTGCCCTGCCCGCCATCGCGAGCCGCTCAGGCGAGGCGGGCGGGCTTCCCCCGCACATAGCTGCGCCAGAAGTGATCAGACCGTGAGCCCCGGAACGACAGAAGAGACACCAGGAAAGCATTCTCATTTGCAAATCAGTCGCAAGGTCGCAAGTGGCCTTCATTGACAAACATCAAGTATCTATTTTTGGGGAAACTCCTGAAAAAGAATTATCGCAGAACGCAGAGCGGGTATGCTATTTTTCTAAAATCTGGCGGTTTTCTCTATGGCCAAAGGTGGGCTAAGGAAGCAATAAAGAATCCGGGCCTTGAGGACTCGGCTTAGAGCCACCCCCAGAGGGGGTTTCAATGGTCTTTTTATCATGCGGGAGTATGCTGGAGTAATGGAGTGGTGAAGCATTCCAAAATATCAAATTCCAAGCACCAAATTACAAACAAATCTCAAATTCCAATATTCAATGACCAAAACAGGTTTGGAATTTCGAATTTTGGTCATTGTGATTTGTTTGATATTTGTGATTTGTGATTTGGAATTTCTGATACTCTAATACTTCAATACTCCAAAACCGCTCGTCATCTTTACCGGCAAAGCCATTGAAATTTGACCTGGCTCAGAGGACCGGGTTTTCTATATTTGATAAATCTCCTGAGGTCGGGTACCATTCATGCTGCGGTTTGTTCTTCCCCGGCTGATATTCTTTCACTATCTTTCCTGTGTCTAGCCCGGATTATTCATAAATCGGGCTAGTCGTCCTCAAACTCCAATTCCAGATCATCGCCGGCCCCTTTTTTCTTGCCACCCTCCTCAGAATCCAGCTGACCTTCGAGTTCCTTGGCAAGTGCGGAGAGATCATCTTCGTTGAGGTCCAGTTCAAGAGCATCTCCTTGATCAGCCGCAGGCTCCGAAGTCAAAGCCTCTTCGAGATCGGCAAAGTCGTCGGCTGCAGACTCGTCCTCCTCAAATTCCAGCCCCAAGAATCCATCATCTTCCTCAGCCGGGCCCTTATCCTCACCGCTCAACTCCGCGAGATCACCCAGTTGCAACTCTTCGACTGCTGCATCTCCCAAGGCCGACGCCTCGATGGTCTCCAGGTCGTCCAGGGCAATCTCACTCAGACTTAGCTCCCCAGAGGAGCCTGCGCCGGTTGCTCCCTCCGACTCTGGCATATCAATAGATCCCTCTGGGGCAAGGGGCTCGCCCATGTCCAATCCCCCCAACTCTATCTCAGTCTCCTGAGTAAAGCTGAGATCTTGTTGGACACCACCGCCTTGCATCTCCCCTACCAAACTGCCGAGGAGAAAAGGCACTTCTGGCCTGAAATCCAGCAAATTGAGTTCATTTCGATCCGCCGTAAGGTCTCTGCTGCAATTCATACAGTTATCCAGGTGATCAAAACTGACAGTGCTGCACTTAGGGCATTTCATGGCACCCTCCTTATACATCCCCCCCGCCTGCCGGGTAGCAACGGCTTGGTGGAGTGGGAGTATGTTTTGTCTCAACTTTTGTGAGGCAGTATAGCCGAAGCGGACCACAGGTCAAGGTAAAAGACCCAAGTCACCCAGCTCGTATTCTAGCAGGCTAATTACTGTAATTGCAGCAGTTTCCGTCCTCAGTAGACGCTGGCCCAAGGAAACACACTGGAAACCAGCAGCAGTAGCCCGCTCAACCTCGTTTGCTGAAAATCCTCCTTCTGGACCTATAAGTACACAAGCCTGACGGCTTCCCGCTTGCTCTGCAAGGGCCGTCCTCAGGCTGCCACTCTCCTCCTCTTCCCAGCAAATTAGCTTCAGCTCTGTTTCTTTCTGGTTCGCAAGTAACCGGGAAAAATCCGCCGGTGGCGATATGTGGGGAACCAGGTTGCGGCCGCTCTGTCTCGCCGCTTCCTGAGCTATGCGTTCCCACCTTTTGAGCCGGGAAGCCCCTCTCTCACCAGCGGACCACCTCTGCGCTCTTTCGGTCTTTACCGGTATTATCGCGTTCACTCCGAGCTCAGTGACTTTCTGAATAATAAGGTCCATGATGCTCGGTCGCGACAGTCCCAGTGCCAGCACTAGGTCAAGGGACGACTCCCGGTCTATCCTTGTGCCAGCCGCCACTTTGAACCGAACGAGCTGTCGCCCCACCTCCAAGATCTCTGCTGGATATTCGGTGCCACTGCCGTCGAAAAGCACAACAGCTTCGCCGACTCCCAAGCGCAAAACCCGAGTTAGGTGACGAGCCCTTTTACCCGTGACCAGCCGTTCTCCCGGGCCAAGGGGTTCACCCTCAACGAAGAAACGGCGCGGTTTCATGGAAACACGTCCATTCAACTGAGAGCACCAATGGTTGTGGTAACCGCCATTCGTTATCAGTTAGAGACAGTAGCAAGCAAGATAAGTGCCTAAATTGAACGAAAGCGAGCTAAAATGGCTCACATTATACGAGAGGCAAGCCCATGGCAATGGAGTTTTCCGCCAGAAGTTACCCCGTTTTTCAGCCAAAATCCACAAACACCCAAAGCCACGTGGGAGGCTGCGAAACAACGAGCACCTGAGCCACCGCTATTTCAGCTATCTCAGCTCAGGTTTTACCCCCTCAGGCTATAAAAATACCATTGAATAAGTGCCGGGCCCCAAAAAACGTAACTCATGGCACCCAGGGCCAAAAAAGGTCCAAAGGGAATCCTGGTACCTCCCCCGCTCTTGTCTTTGAACATAAGCAGAAGCCCCGCTAAAGAACCTGCCAAAGAACTAGCAAATAAGGTATAGAGTACGCCCGGCAACCCCAAAAAGGCACCGATCATGGCCAGCAGCTTGATATCTCCACCGCCCATGCCCTCACGCTTTCTAAAGATTCGATAGCCTACCGCCACCAATAAAAGCACTCCGCCTCCCACCAGCAGGCCGAGTAGCGATTGCCACACATTAAAACGAGGCAGCAAGAAAGATGCTGCCACGCCTGCAACAATTCCGGGCAGGGTAATTACATCGGGAATCGTCAAAGTATCCAGATCTATGAAGATCACGGCTAGCAGCGCTGAGAAGAAAATGAAGTAAACCCCCAGTTCCGGACTCAGTCCAAAAGTCCGAAAAAGGGCAAGGGCCATAAGGCCACTCAGTCCTTCCACCAGAAAGTATCGCGGTGAAATGCGCGTCTTGCAGCGGCGACACTTGCCTCGCAGAATCAAGTAGCTGAGCAGGGGTATATTGTCATAGAACCGAATAGCGCTTTGGCATTGGGGACAGTGAGAACCGGGCTTGATGAGCGAGGCTCCTTTGGGCAGTCTCACGATGCACACATTGAGGAAACTACCCACCGCCGCACCCACAGCAAAGACCCAAAATCCGAGAATCGTACTCGCCACATTCATACCTTCATCTACTCCACCCAGTGGACTCCAGGAATATTGTCTGGATCACTTTAAAGCATGAATCGTACCAAGGTTACGATTACGTCGGTGGTCAGTTGTTGTGGCTAATCATTTGTAGAGGGGTTTTCTTTATATCCACACGTTTTCTCCGGACAAGCGAGGTATTCTTCCCCCTTGCTGCTCCGGATCACCAGGTAAGCATTGCCGCAGGTGGGACAACTTTTGTCAACCGGTCGTGACCAGGAGATAAATCGGCACTTGGGATAACGAGTGCAGCCGTAAAATCTTTTCCCACGTTTGGACGCTCGTTCCACCAATTCCCCGTCGCACTCCGTTTGCGGACAGGCAACCCCAGTACCGATGGGTCGAGTGTTGCGGCAACGCGGATAGTTTTCGCAGGCCAGGAAAGAAATACCATGGCGACTTTTACGGATCACGAACCGCCCGTCGCACTTATCGCAAACTTCGTCCGTATATTGGACAGTTTTTTCTTTCTCCTCTCCCTTTTCGTTTTGCAGCGAGCGTGTATTTTTGCACTCGGGGTAGCCGGTGCAGGCCAAAAAAGGCCCAAACCGTCCATTTTTGGCTACCATGTCCCGACTGCACAATTCACATGTGCCCCGAACATCTCCTTCCGCCGCCGCCTGAATCTTGCCCTTGCTGTCTCGGGCGAAGTTCTTGCTGTTCTTGCACGTTGGATATCCGGAGCAGGAAAGAAACAATCCGTTTTTGCCCCAACGAATATGCATCTTTTTGCCGCACTTTTCACAATCGAGCTCTGTTGGTAGCCCCTCCCTCTTCACATCAATCATTTCTGTTTGGGCCCGTTCCACCGCCTGGTGAAACTGCTGGTAGAAGTCTTCAATCACCTGGAGCCAGCCCTGATTGCCGGTCTCCACCTGATCCAGCTTTGCCTCCATCTGGGCTGTAAAAGCCACATTCAGAACCTCTGGAAAGTTGGCAACCAACAGGTCATTCACCAGCATCCCTAGCTCTGTGGGCTTGAATCGCCTCTTTTCCTTGATGGTATATTCCTTTTTCTGAATGACCTGCATAATACTGGCATAGGTGCTTGGCCGGCCAATACCTTTCTCTTCCAGTTCTCTTATCAGCGAGGCTTCAGTGAAGCGAGGTGGCGGCTGGGTGAAGTGTTGTTTGGGTTCCACCTTCACCAATTTCAAAGACTTTCCCTCCTCCAGGTCTGGGAGTTTCGGCCCTTCTTCCAACCCACCCTCACCGTTGTCCGAACCTTCAATGTAGATCTGCATGAATCCGGGAAAGCGGAGCACGGTCCCGCTGGCTCGCAGCATTAGCTCACCTGCAGCAATGTGCATGATCGTCTGATCCAACTGCGCCGGGCTCATTTGACTTGCCACGAACCGTTTCCATATCAGTTCATAAAGTGCCAGTTCATCTTTCTTGAGAGAAGCCGCCATCTGTTCGGGGGTCCGAGTCACCGAGGTTGGCCGAATGGCCTCATGGGCATCCTGGGTCCCTTTGCGGCTCCGGTACACGGGGGCCTTTTTGGGAACATACTCTGTCCCCAGATTGTCCCGTATCCAGGTCCGAGCCGCCGTCACCGCCTCCTTGGCAAGCCTGGGGGAATCTGTCCGCATATAAGTTATGAGACCCACAGCACCCTCTTTGCCCAGCTCAACTCCTTCATATAACCGCTGGGCGATGGCCATGGTCCGCTGCGCGTTGTACCTCAGCTTGCGTGCTGCCTCTTGTTGCAGGGTACTGGTAATAAACGGCGGTGCAGGGCTGCGGGTCCGTTTCTTTTTCTCAACTTTTTCTACCTGGTAGCTGGCTTGCTCGAGGACCGTCACCAACGCCGACGCCTGTTCCTGGTTGACTATTTTTACTTGCTTGCCAGCTTTACCCCACAACCGCGCCTCAATTTGCGGCTTTACCTCCCCTTCCAACAGGGCGGTGATTGTCCAGTACTCCTCACTATCGAAAGCCAGGATTTCATGTTCCCGTTCGCATATGAGCCTGAGGGTCACTGATTGAACGCGACCGGCGCTTAGACCACGACTGATCTTGTCCCAGAGAATGGGGGAAATCTGATAACCCACCAGCCGATCCAGCAGCCTCCTGGCCAGTTGGGCCTCGAATTTCTGCTGGTGAAGTTCTCCAGGTTGCTTCAAGGCGTTCTCAATGGCATTGCGGGTCAGTTCGTTGAAAAGAACTCGGTAAATCTCCTTTTGAGAAGAACGCAGTTCCTCGGCAATGTGCCAGGCGATGGCCTCCCCCTCCCGATCAGGATCCGGGGCCAGGTAAATGCTGTCAGCTTGCGCAGCCGCTTTTTTCAGTTCGCGAATGACTTTTTCCTTGCCTTTGATTACTTGATAGTGCGGCTCGAATTTGTTCTCGATGTTGATTCCCAACTCATTCGCGGGAAGATCTTTAACGTGTCCCACCGAAGCTCGAATATCGAAACGATCGCCAAGATAGCGACTGAGAGTCCGCGCTTTGGTGGGAGATTCAACGATCAGTAGTGACTTGCCCATTCAGTATCCTCGATCCTTTCTCTAGTTATAAGTCCCATGGAGTAATGGAGCACTAAAGATTGCGGATTTTAGATTTCAGATTGCCACAAGCTGCAGCTAAAAAATTCCACAATCCGTAATCTGCAATGATCATTACTCCATTTCCACTGTGTTCTAATATAACAACTGAAATGAAACTGACCAGCTAACTGTGAAAATCTCGGGTAAAAAAAGTACCCGGGAGCTGTTTGATGAGCCCTCTCATCTCCAAACGCAACAGCAGTTCAGCTGTTTGGGAGACGTTAAATTCTAATTGCCGAGCAATGGCATCGATGTGCACAGGATCCATGCCCAGTAACTCCCAGAGCTTCTTCTCTCTTTCACTCAGCTCGGGATGTAAGCTCGTCGGGGAACCTTTTCTCACCACCGCCTCAACCGGAGACCTGGCAGCGACCATGGGCAGAAGCTCTTCAATAACATCCTCTGCTCTCTCCACCAACTTGGCCCCCTCTTTTATCAAACGGTGAGTCCCCTCAACTCCTGGCCGGTCAATGGGACCAGGTACTGCGAAAACTTGACGGCCCTGTTCCAATGCCATTCTGGCAGTAATGAGTGATCCGCTTTTTGCTGCGGCTTCCACTACCACCACACCCAAAGAGAGGCCGCTGATGATCCGGTTTCGTACTGGAAAATTCCCTGGTTCTGGTGGGGTACCCAGCGGGAATTCACTGATGATTGCTCCTGAGGCAGCAATTTGCTGCGACAACTCTCGATTTTCCGCCGGATAAACCACGTCCAGTCCGCTCCCCAATACGGCTAGGGTTCTGCCGCCTCCTTTTAAGGCTCCCAGGTGGGCAGCACTATCGATACCACGTGCCATTCCGCTCACCACGGTCCACCCTTGCCATGCCAACTCACGACAGAGTTTTTTGCAAACGTTCAGACCGTAAGCTGAGGCTTGCCGCGACCCTACCACAGCCACTGAGCGCTCATCTTCCTGCAACAGCGTGCCTTTCACATAAAAAAGAGGTGGCGGGTCCGCAATGTTCGACAAAAAGGGAGGATATTCCTCTGTGCCCCATTGAATCATGCGAATGTCTAGGGAACGCAGACGAAGCAACTCCTGTTCGGCAGTCTCTTTGAGCGCTCTGGATCCAATGGCATCAATGGCCCCCTTCTTCAATCCCGGAACCTGCTCCAGGTGACTCCGGCGAGCGGTGAATACTCGATCAGGGCTACCAAAACGCTGAATCAACCGGTGAAATGTCCTAGCACCTATACCCGGCACGAGAGTTAACGCCAGCCAGCCCAGATCTGCATCCATACCAAATTACCTACAAGCTCCAGAGCTTCCCTTTTGGATTAGGGATAATGAACCTGCATTATTCATTGAGGTTCCAATTAAAAAAGGGGCCATGCAAGCTGGATTCCCAGCTCCATGGCCCGCAGGAAATGCTTATGGCGATGGGCCGACTACTCTCCGGTTATGAGCCTTACGCGCTCTCCTGGGGTAAACTCGCTCAAGGATTCGACAACTAAAGTCGCGGCTGTCTCCTGCTCTACTGCCAACACTAGCAACTCACCGATGGGTTGAATGCTGAGGACGATTTCTTCGTCCCGAGAAGTCAGTGCCTTTGGTTCTTGAAAAACTTCAAAGCGGTGTCCTGCTTTAATCTCGTCATTTGCTCCGAGATCAATGAAGGCGATCTGCCGATGAGCTATGAGGAACGTCCCCCACTCTGCTAGAATGATGTTACCCTCTATGGGTTCAGCACCTGGTTGTACGGCGATCTCTTCAGACCTTTTCTTATAGGGCATCAACTTATCAGTGGCAGTCATTTCTTGAAAAGAACTGAGAACCACAGCTTTTGAATGGTCCGGCGCCACCAGGACAACCTCTAGAACACCCAGCATTGTGTTCAGATATCCCACATCTTTTTTGGTGATGGGGTGTTTGAATAATAAAGAGGTTTTAAAAACGAAGAACCGGTCACCCACTTCGGGTTGGACTCCCTCGCGGAACTGTACGTAAATCTTGTCGGCCGCACCGATCAGTGTCCTCTGACGCTTTCCACCCAGAATGACACCCATTCCTTCAGGCACGTAGGGGGTGATGAATCCCACCTGATCGATCTCCGAGAAGGTTATAGTAGGAACTTTGGGCGGTGGAGGCGGTGGCGGTGGCGTAACCTCTTCAACCACGGGTGCTTCTTCAACCACGGCTGTTTCTTCAACGGCAGTGCTTTCTTCAAAGAATTTTGCCACCTCATAATAGACTCGCAGCTCAGTGCCAGGGTAGATCCAATGAGGATTGGTGATGTGGGGGTTCATCTGCCAGACTTTGGGCCAGACCCAGGGATTGGCATAAAGGTCTTCGCAAATATCCCAAAGCGTGTCACCCTTCACAACCACATGGATATAGGTTTCTTGGTCAGCCTGGCCGTAAGGAGTTGCCTCTTGAGCCCTCACGTGGGGAGTTTGCGTGAAAGCCAAGAGCAACGTGCCCACCATCAAGCAGATAAGGATTGTTCGTTTCACGGTTGACCTCTCCTCTGTTTAGGGGGCGTCGGATTTTTTGACAGCTACCTTTATTATGTCCGGTCTTCTAACCTGTGACCAATACACACATTTTTTCTATGTGTCAACCATGATGACCTAGCAAAAAACATACCTGCTTAGGACCGGAGCAAGCGCATCTATTGTATTATCTTGATATGATTAGTCTTTAGTTATCTTACTGAACGAGGGTCAGACGTGGGTTACCTTTCATCTTGTCTTCGTTCATGAATGATTCTGCGGCTTTTGACGATACCTACCTCTTCGCCGTGGCTCGCACTCGAGTGTTGGCAAACTTGGCTTCCCAGGCGATCAGTATTGGACTGGCAACAAAGATGGATGAGTAGGTACCCACCACCACTCCCACAATAAGGGCAAAGGCAAAATCATGAATCACCCCGCCACCCAGGATGAAAAGGGCGGTTACCACAGCTAGAGTTGTTCCTGAGGTAAGAATGGTACGACTGAGAGTCTGATTTATGCTGTCGTTGACTACTTCGGCAAATTCACGCCGTTTGCCCTTACGCAGATTCTCCCTGATTCGATCGAAAACTATAATGGTATCGTTGAGAGAGTAGCCGATAATGGTAAGCAGGGCAGCTACTGCGGTAAGATTAAATTCCTTGTTGGTAATGGCAAAGGCGCCCACGGTAATCATCACATCGTGGATGAGGGCGCTCACCGCCCCGAGGGCGTATTTGAGTTTCAGAAACCAACAACAGATCAGGGTGATCACTAGGGCCGCCACGATGAGCATGGGGATGCTCATGCCTACCTCGCGCAGGCCCGCTACTCCTAGAAATAACGCCCCGGCCATAATGGCCGCCGGCATCAACTTTTGCTCAAATCTCCACGAGATGTAGATGGCGATCAGAAGCAGGGCATAGTAGATGGCCAGAAGCGCCTTCTGGCGCAAGTCCTTGCCCACCTTTGGTCCCACCATCTCTAGCCTTTCAACTATCACTGTATTTTCACCATAGATCCGCTCCAGATTGTCCTTCACCTCCTTGCTGAGGTTGGCCAGCTTTGCTCTGGATACATCGGTGCGAATGAGAAATACATTTTCTCCCTCACCGCCAAAGTGCTGAATGGCGCTACGGTCCAACCCTATGGGCTTCAACCCCTCCCTAATCTTGTCGGCATTGGTGGGGCTGCTGAACCTCAATTGAACAACGGTGCCGCCGGCAAAATCAATACCGAAAAGACTCGTGCCGCGCCAGATAAGGGCAGCAAGCCCGATGAGAATCA
>PVMK01121898.1_pt1 | contig 19662 bp, 17 predicted proteins | sample 1853481 | NCBI WGS metagenome assembly PVMK01 (sample SAMN08533507, study PRJNA380276) | Marine sediment metagenome, whole genome shotgun sequencing project. | reverse complement strand
GTTCGTCCGAGCGAGCAAGTCCGACCGACGTCAGCCTCATCCGCCTCGCGCACGGAGCCGAGGTGATCTTGCTGAATCCCGAGCGCGGCGTCGGCGCGAGCGCGGTGGCGACGAGCATCGCCCTTATGGCCGCGCCGGCAGTCCTCGCAAGTCCGACGCTCGAAGAGCTGAACATCAGTGCACCCGACGGTGCGGAAATCCTGTTCGATGACGACGGCGTTCTCACAGTGGAAAGCGACGGCGCAATCACTCTCTTCGGCCCTCTGCCCGAAATCCCTGGCCTCACCGAAGTCCGCATTGTGGCGGGAGGTGACATCGTCGTCACGGAGGATTTCGAGTTTCGTCCGGATATCTCGCTCTCCCTCCGTACGGACGCAATGATCGACATCGAGGGAGATCTGATTGCGCCGCTTCCCCGAGAGGAGTGCTACGTCGCTGGATTGATTGGATTGATGCGACTCGTTCCCGCCGAGACGACGGCTCTGGGGACCTTTTCCATCACAGCGTCGGCCGCCACCCAGGTCGAGATCGATGTATCGCCCGGGCGCAAGAGCAGCAGGCTTCGGCTCGGAAGTCGTGATCGGGTCCGAGTGGCGCTGCGGGGTTCCGACGACCTCGACGTTCGCGATGTCGATCCAGAGACCCTACGACTCGGCCGCGCCGACGCCCAACCGATCGCTGGCCCGCGCGGCCCGAGAGTCAAGATCACGAGAGTGAATCGAGAGCGGCGGCGAGATCTTCTCACGGTCTTCGATGTGCGCGAGCTCGGTGTCGCGTATGGCGATACCGAGCTGTGCCTCCACGCGCAGACCTACAGCGGCGAGACGATCGAAGGCTGCGACAGGATCGACACAGCACCGAGAGGACGTCGATCCCACAAACGAGACTAGGACCTCAATCTGGTCGTCTCTGCGCTCGTTCATGCGCTGAATCGATCGCACGTAGAGTAGCTGCCAACTGGATGTCACGGACTGACGAGTGAGCATTGAAAACACGATCTTCATAGGCGTTGGCGTCTACCTGGTCACGATGTTGATTATCGGGGCTCTCGCCTCCAAGCGAGCGAACACGACCGCCGGTTTCATGGTCGCCGGCCGCGGGATGCCGATCTGGATCTGCAGCGCGACGATCGTCGCCACCTGGTTCGGCGGCGGAACCATGATGGGTGCAGCCGGTGCGGCGTATGAAGACGGGTTGATCGGCGTCATCGCGGATCCCTTCGGCGGCGCCCTCGCTCTCTTCGTCGTCGGTTTCTTCTTCGTGCGCATCTTCCGACGCCTCCGCCTTCTGACCTTCATCGAGTTCTTCGAGACTCGATACGGCGCGACCGCGGCGATGATCGCCGCGATCGCGTCCATCGTCTCGGGCATCGGTTGGGCCGGCGCGTTGCTCGTTGCTTTCGGCTTCGTCTTCGAGACGATGACGGGGATACCGCTGGAGATCGGCATCCTCGGTGGTGCCGCCGTCGTATTCATCTATACGATCGCCGGAGGGATGTGGGCGGTCGCGATCACGGATTTCGTCCAGATTCTGGTGATCGCTTTCGGACTCGTCCTGCTGCTCGTGGTCGTGCTGATCGATGCCGGTGGTTGGGGGAACATCGGGCCCCATCTCCCGGCGGAGACCTTTCGTATGACGCCGTCGGAGAGTTCGGCCTGGGCGTGGCTCGACTATCTTCGCGCCTGGCTCATCTTCGGTCTGGCCGACGTCACCGCACAGAGCCTGTTGCAGCGCGCCTTCTCTGCCAAGGACGAACAGACGGCACAGAACTCCTTCTATCTGGCGGGAATCGGCCATCTCTCGCTGGGCATGATTCCTGTGACGTTGGGGATCATCGCGAGCGTTACGATGCCCGGCCTCACGTCTCCGGAAACCGTTGTCCCGCAGCTCGCCCTGGCCCATCTGCATCCAGTTGCGGTCGCGCTGTTCGTGGGTGCGCTCCTGTCCGCCATCATGAGCAGTGCCGACAGCACCCTGCTGGCGTCGGCCACCATCTTCAGCGTCAACATACTGCCCCGTTTCAAGCCGCAAGCAAGCGACAGGTTCCAGCTGCTGGCTACACGCATCGCAATACCGATCTTCGGCTGTGTCGCCATCTACGTCGCGCTCGAGGTCAAGGTCGTCTACGACCTGATCATGGACGCGAATTCGGTGACGCTGGTGTGTGTCGTGATTCCATTCATCGTCGGCATCTGGTGGAAGCGAGCCAATCGAACCGGAGCTCTGGCGTCGATGGCGACGGGATCCATCACCTGGCTATCGCTTATGCATTTCGCGCCTGATGTCGCAGGCGATCTGTTGGGAATGTTCGTCGCCCTGATCACCATCCTCATCGTCACGCCCTTGACACAGGCCTTCGATCCTCCGAACCCGATCCTGAACGGCGAGGCGACGAAGTGGAGTTGAAGAATCGCCTGGGAACGCTGCCCCTCTTTCGCCGCGCATCCGACTCGGATCGCGATGGAGCAACCGGGCATGGCCTCGTATCGTAGTCGGCGTTCCATCGGATCGCTTCGGCTCTGATGCCTCTGCTGATACTCGTGTGGTTCAAAGAGGTCCATGCACAGGAGCGAAAGCCAGACGAAGTGACGGAGGCGATCCGGACCGCGGGCGAGACGACGACCTATACCCATCTTGGCGATCTCGGAATCGGCCGGCTACTCGCCCCATACGAAGATTTCCTGGAGGAGCTGCATGCCGAACACGGCATAGGCTTCGCGGTCACCTACTCGCCGATCTATCAGGTGGGAGGCCCGAGTGGCAGCAATAACATGACTGTCAACCAGGAACTCGCGATCTATGCCGACTGGACGGTCTTCGACGATCCCGTGTTCGGCAAGGGGAGACTGGATCTCTACGCCTACCAACAAGTCGACAACATTGCGAAAACCCGGACCGCTGGCTTCGCTGAGCATGTCGGGAGCAGTTGGCTGTTGAGCAATGCCGATGCGGACGGTGTCTACACCTCGTTGGCAGCACTCTGGTGGGAGCAGCTGCTCTTCGACGAACATCTCGACATCACGTTCGGGCAATTGGACCCGAATCTCCTTTTCGACCTGAATCTCTACTCGGGCTGGGATCGGGGGTCGTTCATCGCTGAACCGCTGTCTGGAAATCCGACTCGAGTCTTTGCGGAGCCGGGGTTGGGAATCTATCTGGGCGTACAGGACCTGGAGCTCGCGTACGTGATCGGAACCGTCATGGACGCTGACGCGGACGGGAGATATCCGGATTTCGAGAGCCTCGGAGGCGATCGCTGGGCGTACCTCCTGGAGGCGGGTCTGACCCCGACAATTCCGTCGGTCGGTCTCTTCGAGCTCAGCGTGACGTTGTCTGCGATCGATCGGACGAGGGACGGACCTGCCAGTGAGGGCCTCCTCATCAGTTCGAGCCAGGATTTCGGTGACCGATTCTCGATCTTCTTTCGGTACGGGCTCAACGATGGAAGGCGCAGCGCACTCGATGAAACGGCCAGTGCGGGCGTTGTCTTCAAGGAGATCTTTCGATTCAAGAGCGATTGGATCGGTGCCGCCTTCACCTGGGGCCACCCGGCGGACTCGACGCTACGTGATCAGTATGGAATCGAAGCCTACTGGCGACTCCAATTGTTGAAGCGGGTTCAGTTTACGCCCGATCTTCAGGTCATCATCCATCCCAGCGACCGACCCCACTCGGATATCGAAGTCGTCGGTAGCCTGCGCGTTCTGGTCAGTCTCTGATTTCGATTTGGAACGCCAAGCTGTAACCCTCGACACGACACCTATTCAACAAAATGTCTAGTATCGGCGGTGCTGAAAACGCGGCTTGAAATTCCTCTGCCTATCCGGTTCGCTCAGCCAATGGTATGCCGACACTCGGTAGGCACTCGCCACAGACGCCGCAGCATGCGGAGGATCGCTACAGACCCGCGGCGACTGGGTCAATGAGTCAGGCGGAGCCAACCGGATAGGCAGAGGAATTCCTATTCCCCCCGAAAGGTGCAAGAGGACGCGGCCCCAGCGCTCCGCACCGAGGTAGGTGCCATAGCGCATCTTGAATCGCGGCTCGGCGCCGAAGAAAAAGAAATGGGAGTAACGGATACCGATGAGACAGCCCACCGCGATCTTGACGAGGGGTTGAAGCGTGATGGTCAGGATGACGGCGGAAGCGATGACGAAGGCCGTAGACCGGCGATCGAGTCCCGCCTCGAGGAGTGCGCCACCGACGACTGTTCCGGCTGCCTCCTCCGCCAGGCCGACCCAGAAGGGAAACCTGAAAGCGTGCCTCCTCTGGTGTAGCTTGTCACTGACGCGGGTGACGTCCGGGCTCATGGCGAGTCGCTCTGCCCTGGGTCGCCACCTCGCGACCCGAAGGAACCCCGCCCAGCCGCCGGGTCGGTAGACACCCTCAGCGAGTTCGTTCTCGATCTGACTCAGCATCTCGTTCGGATCGATCGTTTTGGATTCCCTCCATCGTGCCGCTCGATTCAGGCCGGGATGTCAATGGGTTCAAATCCGTTTTCACGGACGGTTGAGTCAACTCTATGGACTTCCCCCAGTCTCGTGGGCGGCAGCCTGATTCACAATGATCTCCCGGCCTCGCCAACCGCGCCACGGCAGAGTCTGGACCTTGATTGGCCAGAGGGGTGAATCTGCAGAATGGTACAGATCCTGCATTGATTCAGGCTACGAGCCGGAAAAGGAATCGAAGGCAATGAACACAAACCACAGAGTGAGTACAATTGCCACTTGTTGTCCCGAAACACCTCAAGATCAATCTGACGGGAGTGATCGATGAGGATTGTTTTCCCCTCAATTTTAATGAAAAAGAGGTATTCGATGACCTCTGTTTGTAAATTTGGTTGCGGAGTCGCTCCAGCCGCTCTTGATATCCGTTTCGCTTCAAGCATCGATCCGTTACTAGACATGAGCGGTCCGCGCCGCGTGTCACGACGACAGTCCGCCGTGGGACCCCTGTCGTTCCGCGCGTCCCCCCCGGCATGGCAGCCAACCTGGTTTCGATTCAGACGAGCCGTGCGAGCAGTCGCACACCCGGTTCCTGAGGGTTGCGGCCCGTCAGCCGAGAACGGGGAAGACTGAGATGGCCGAGGGAGAACGGGGTCCTGATGATCACGATCACCAAGCCCATCCGAATCAGATCGCGACCTGGGCCGTCATGGGGCTTGCGCTCGTGGGGGTTGCGAGTCTCTTCGGGGTTCGGATGGATCACAATCCCGAATCCACTCGGGACTATCCGCCGAGGCCCTTGATCGATGAGGGCCTCGCGATCCTGCAATCTGCTCCCGAGATCGATGACGAGTATCTGCCGTGTCGGGACTGCCATGGAAGCGAAGACCGACATACCGGACCGCCCCGACGCATACTCGAGTACGAACATGAAGACACAGAACTCGTGCATGGGGATCTCTGGTGCCTGCATTGCCATGATCCGGAGAATCCGGGGAAGCTTCGGTTGGCGGACGCGACACGGGTCGAGTTCGAGGATTCGTGGATGCTCTGTACCCAATGCCATTCAGGAAAACTGCCCGAGTGGCGAGCGGGGGTGCACGGCAAACAGACGGGCCATTGGCGCGGGACGAAGGAGTACCGCACCTGCGTCGTCTGCCATGAGCCGCATGCGCCGGTCTTCGAGCCACTTCGTCCGAAGCCCAGACCCAAACGTCCAGACGAGATCGTCTATCGGGACCGCGATGCGGCGGTAGGAGGCGGAAAGCAGTGAAGACCCATGAGCAGGCAAAGTCGACCGGAGTGACGAAAGCGCCCAATCCTCCGGGCAATTCGCGTCGTGATTTCCTCAAATCGGTGGCCACCGTAGGCGTCGGTGCGGCGGTCGGAGCACCCGCCGCAGCCAGCGTGATGGACTTCGATATCGAATCATTCCTTCAAAAGAACTTCCGCGAACTTTCGGAAGAAGACCTGAAGGGGGTGCTCGCTCGGCTTGAACGAAACTACTCCGAGAAATACGGGAAGGAGGTCAACGTTTCGGCCATCGGTCCGATGGATGATGTGCTCTACGGATATGGTCTCGACATTTCACGCTGTATCGGATGCAGGCGCTGTGTTCACGCCTGCGTCGAAGAGAACAATCTGTCTCGAGATCCTGAAATCCAATGGATTCGGGTTCTGGAGTTCGAACGCTCCTCCGCCCTCCGCGAAATCAATCTCGAGGAGGGTAATCCCTACTACGATCACGAGAAGGTTCCGGACGAGGGCAAGTTCTACATTCCGATTTCCTGTATGCAATGCGAAGACTCCCCTTGCACGAATGTTTGTCCGACGGGTGCAACCTGGACCGAACCCGATGGGATCGTCGTCATCGACTACGACTGGTGCATCGGTTGTCGCTACTGCATGGCTGCTTGTCCCTACGGTGCACGCCATTTCAATTGGGGTGACCCCAACGTTCCATCAGAAGAGATCAACCCCGACATGCACTTTCTGGGTAATCGTCCCCGACAGCGAGGTGTGGTGGAGAAGTGCACGTTCTGTATCCAGCGTGTTCGGAAGGGGGAATACCCGGCTTGCCACGAAGCATGTCCGGTTGGAGCCCGCAAGTTTGGGAACTTGCTCGATCCCAATAGTGAGATCCGATATTTGCTAGAGCACAAGCGAACTTTCGTCCTAAAGGCCGAACTCGGAACCAATCCGAAGTTTTTCTATTTCTGGGGGACCGACGGGCGTAGTTAGAGAACGTATCGGGTCGAGGAGTACGAGTCCGATGGAAAATATGAAACGCTTCCTTCACTTCATAATAGGAAGCGTCATGGTGGTGACCCGCGGTAGTGCCAGCTACTACGCTTGGCTGGGGGGGCTCGGTATCCTGATTGCCATCGGGCTATCGGCCTACGGAACTCAGCTCGCACATGGACTGATCACGTCGAATATGCGCGATCAGGTTTCCTGGGGTTTCTACATCGGGAACTTTGCGTTCCTCGTTGGCGTTGCGGCTGCCGCGGTGGTGCTGGTCATCCCTGCCTATGTCTACAACTGGAGTCCGATTCGAGAAGTCGTGCTCTTCGGAGAGTTGCTCTCGATCGCCGCCATCATCATGTGCATGCTCTTCGTCACGGTCGATCTCGGGCGCCCAGAATACATATGGCATCTCTTGCCCTTTGTAGGAACGCCCAACTTTCCTCATTCACTTCTCACCTGGGACATCCTCGTCCTAAATATCTACTTCCTGATCAATTGGTTCATCGTCACATATATCCTCTTCATGACCTTCAACGGCCGACGATACGACCCGCGAGTCGTGCTGCCGATCATCTTTCTCTCGATTCCTTTGGCGATTGGGATACATACTGTCACGGCGTTTCTCTTCATGAGCCTGAAGTCACGTGCCTTCTGGCATGTTGCAATCCTGGCGCCGCGGTTCATTGCGGGGGCGTTTTGCTCGGGACCAGCACTCATCTTTCTGGTTTTCCGTGTGCTCAGGAAGATGGGCAAAATTTCGATTTCCGACACGGCCCTATTCAAGATTGGAGAGCTGCTCGCTTTCGCGATGGCGGTGAATCTCTTCCTCTTGGGTTCCGAGGTATTCACCGAGTTCTACTCCCGCACCGCGCATACGGTTCACGCCGAATTCCAATGGTTTGGAATCCACGGGACGAACGACGTTGCGATCTACACCTGGTCGGCGCTGATTTTGAACGCTCTGGCTCTCGTGATCTTCGTCATCCCCGCACTGCGAAATCGATTACGAATCCTCACGATGGGATGCGTGTTCTCCTTCTGTGGCGTGTACATCGAAAAGGGCATGGGTCTCATGCTTCCGGGTATGACGCCAGATACTCTGGGTGAGGTCTATGTGTACGCACCTAGCATGATCGAGATCGGAGTCGCTGTCGGAATCTGGGCCATCGGTGCGCTCGCATTCACTCTGATGGCCAAGGTTTCAAGCGCAATTACGACGGGCGAGCTACGCGAGCAACAGCTCTGACCGAATTCCGGGATTACGCGGCGTCGATCGCGGACTGCCCTTTTTTGATGGCGGTGTGCAGTCGTTGGCTCATGTCAGTATGGGTCCAGTGGTCGACCCGTGCGCGGCTGTTCTCGAGTTCGTCAATCCATAGATCCTGCAGCGTTCGTACCCTGTTTCCGATCAGCCTATTCAAGTTGGACGAGATTCGCTGTCCGAGGCGCTCGTGGGTCTGGATCAGCTGTTGCAACTCCTCTGCGGGAAGGGTTATCAACGCACCGTTCGAGGTACAGTAGGCGGAGTAGATCGAAGTATTCGGCTCGACCAGGGAGGACCAGCCAAAGGCATCGAGAGCGCCCTCCTCTTCGACTACGAATTCATTCGATTGGTCAAATACCCGCACCGGGAGGGTCAGGGCGAAGCGCCCGTGCTTCACAATGTAAAGGGTATCCGCCAACTGACCTCGCGTGAAGACTCGCTCTCCGTCCTGGGTCTCCGTCTCCCCGGCAATCGCGGAAAGCTGGTCGAGTTCTGATTGATCGAGGCCCTTCAGGATGGCTGCGCTACGGATCGCCGTGAAATCGATCATCGTCTGTTTCCCCGCTTGTTCGGCCAAGTGGCTTCGCGCACTGATCACGAGGAAATCGTGGCGTGGCCCCTGGCCCGAGCGCTCCAACAACTCGTCAACAACGACGTCAGAGACGCTGCGTAGCTGCAATGATACACGAAGGTGAGGCGGAAGGACTGAATCAGAGTGTTGCGGACCAGGCGATCTCTCGGGCGCACACGGTCGCCGCGACTCGGTCCCTCGATAGCTCGTGACGGACATCTCGCCAGGGCGTGTCGAGAAGACACGGGTCGGCGCACTGCCCGACCGTGCGACTCCGAAGTATCGGCAAGCCTTTTTGACATTCCCGATCCGCTCTGCCTGCTCGATGATTCGCTTCTTGCGATGTATTTCTCGTTGATCGTGGGTCATTTGGACCTCCTTGGCCATCATCCAAGAGGATGATGGCAGGATGGTCCGGCTCAATCTGTAATTTCACAACCAGACGTCCTCGGAGAAGTCTATGTCTACACACCCAGTATGATCGAGATCGGGGTGGCCGTTGGAATCTGGGCCATCGGCGCATTGCTGTTCACGCCGATGGTCAAGGTTTCGAGCGCGATTACCGCGGGCGATCTGCAGAATCAGCAAGCCTGAGTCGAACTTGGGCAGTGCCCCGGCAGATTTCACTGCAATTCGGTCCGGTCCTCGCGATCTTCTCGCGTGCATCACGACCGAAGGGTCTGTGAGACGGCTTTTAGTCCTTCTCGTTCTCCTTCTCGTTTTCCTTCTCGATTTCGCTGATTCGCCCGCGTACGTCGGGTGGCGTGGGGTGTGCGATACGTTCCATGGCCTCTTCGTAGTCGAATCCGACCTCTGGATCCCAGCTGGGGCTCTCGTCGTTGTGACAAGCGGTGCAGACCTCTTCGGTCTGCGACACCAGCCCCTTGGCGACGAATTTGTCCTTGTCCGACATGATCGAACGCTTGCGGTAATTCGAGCCCGGACCGTGACACGACTCGCATTGCACACCGTCTGCGGGATCGAGTTCATATTTGATGAGTCGACTATCGACGCCGTGGGCTGTGACGTGGCACTGGAGACATTCATCTGCCTGCTGTGGAGAACCAGAGATGCCCCGCTCTCTGGCATACTCGGCGGCCTTCTCGGAGCCGAGTGTCTCCAGGGTCTTGCCGTGCGGCCCCTTCCGCCAGACACTGACTTGATCACCGTAGAGTTCCTTCTTGTGACAACGCCCACATTTTTCGACGCCTACGAAAGTGTTTTCCTTCGCGCTCGCGACGAGTGGCGCCGCAGCGAACATCATGGCCACTCCCACGATCAGGGCGCTACGACTCAGCATCTTCGCCTTTCTGTCGGATCCCCCGACAACTTCAAACCATCCATGCATCCTACCCCATCGGGCCGCTGGCGAACTCAGTCGAAGAGTCCATTCGATAATGTGATTCCAAGTGTCACCGTGTGCTGATAGGTCCCGAGATCGAATGGTTGTACGACACCCGTGCCATGTACGGGCGAATCGTCCTCATAGATTTCGAAGCGATAGCCAGCAGTCACGCGCAGGCCCTTGCGCAGTCGGTGGCCCAGAGTCACGCCGACGCGGTGAATGTCGGAATCGATGCGACTCATGTTCTCGATCGTGGTGACGGCTCCGCTACCGGATCCACCGCCACGGTAGCGCGTCTTGATCCGATTGAATGAGTAGGTGAGGCCTATATCGGTGTTTTTGTTCATGTGGACGTTCGCGCTCGAGAGCACGCCGATGCCGTTGGAGTGATAATCGACCGGACCTGCCTGAGCGAACGTCAGCGGCAGGAAGTCCTGGTAGAAGCGGGGAAAATCCGAGTGGACCAGGTCATAGTCCTGGGTATCGCGGGACTGGAAGAAGGTCGAGAACAGCGTCACGTTCTTCCACGGTGATGCCGCCACGCTGACACCCCAGTAGATCTCCGTCCGCTCGAAGTCGCGGTCGACGCGGTCCCCGGTCGGGGACGGTCCAAGGCCGTCGACTGCCTTGAAGTCATGGTTTTCGCCCGTACTTCCGCGTACGAACGCCGATAGCATGACCGGCCGCCGAATCGGAAAACTGTAGGAGGCATTGGCGCTTCCGTACCAGTAGTCGTCGAGGTCGATCACGTAGCCCGTTTTCGGCGCTTCGCGATAGCCCACCTCGCCACGAAAGTCGAAGCCCGCGAACGGATTGAGTCGCGTGCGGCCGTATACGGCCACCATCTGTGTTTCGTCGGAGACCAGGGCGTTGGCCTCGAGAATGCGCTGACCGACAGCCGGCGGAACGAAGTCGAGATCACGGTCTACCCATTCCGTCTTCACCCCGGCCGAAACCTGATTGTGGCCCATGAACGAGTAGATGATTTCGCCCCCGGCGACGATGCGGCGCAAACGGTCGACGAACTCATCCACCTGGGACCCGCCACTCGTGTTGAACAGAGCCGTACTACGATCGATGCGGTTGTTGCGCTCATCGTATTTGAAAAAGGCACTTGCCGAGAGTCCGCGGAAGAGTTCGACGTCGGTCACGACGTTCGCGGACGTCAACAAAAGGTAGTTATCGTCGAGTCCTGCCGATTGCTGGTCCGGCGTCCGACGGGACACCTGCTCGAGTAGTGTGACCTGGAATCCAGCCCTGATTTCGGCGCGGTCGCCGAAGCGGCGCCGAATTCGAAGTGCGCCGCTCGTCCGGTCGGTGTCTGGCACGAAGCCGATCGTCTGGCTGCTCGAGGGGAATGGGGCACCGAGCGAGGCGTCGGTGCGCGTGGAGGCTCCCTCGCGGAAGCGCTGGTAATCGATGTCGAGTGTGAGGGTGAAGAGCCCGCCGGGTGCTACGCGGAGAGCGCCCCCGATCGTACCGACGTCCTGATCCAGGTTTGGGTCGACGGAGAGCCAGTCATTGGTCGGCGCCAGAATGAAGCTCTGTTGGCGCTCGCCATCGCGCACCTCGTAGCCTCCTCGCAGCTCGAGCTCACCATTGAGCGCCGCGATGGCCCCGGGTAGATCTTCGAATCTGTCTTGGGGACGGAAACGAAATGAGGCGTCGAAGCCTGTCCGCTCCTTGTAGAAACGGTCGCCCGGACCGGTGAGGTCGGTGAACGTGAGCGCCGAGCCGTTCGGATCGGGAAATCGGCGCAGGTTTTCGGTTCGCATCCGCCGGTAGTCTACGTCGAGGAAGAGCCCGTTGTGGGTTGCGAAAAGTTCGGCGCGCTGATTCAGGAATGGGTGCTCGACGGCGTTCTGCCCGAGCCCGAGATTGGAGGTCGGGCTCGCCAGACGGAAGCGCAGAATCGGAGTCTCCTCCTCGCCGAATAAATCGAACATCGCTTCCGTTAGGCCAAATTCGAGTCCGCCGACGTTGTCCTTGTTGGGCGTGAACTGGTACTGGTCGAAGAAGCCCGTTACGTCGCCGTCTGACTCATGCGATGCGATTTTGTGAAATGCGGCCTCGAGGCTCGCAGACCATCGAATCTCGTATTCCTGATCCTGGGCGGCGACCACGCCCGGTAAACTCAACAGGACGCATGCAGCGATTCCGAAGTACCTGACCTGGAACATGACACACGCTACCTCCGCAGATGGGGGTCGCTGTACGACCCATGGACCGCTGAGTGGCAGTCGGTGCACTTCGATACGAAAGCCGAGGGATCGTGTGGTGCACCGAGCGAGGCAACCGTGTGACATGTGATGCAGGCACCTGGCTGGTTGGTAGCCAGCAGAGATTCCGAAAACGTGCCATGCGGCTCGTGGCAGATGCCGCAATCCTCGCTGACCGGGACATGTTCGAAGATCCATGGGCCGACAAAGTCCTGGTGGCAGCTGGCGCATCGCTCAGTGGCCGTACCGAGCCGGACGATCTGGCTCCCATGCGGATCGTGGCAGTCTGCACACCCGAGCATGCCCTCGAGGACGGGGTGATGTGATGGGAGTTGCAGACGCGCGGCAACGGTCACATGACAGCTTACGCAGAGGCGCGTCGTATCGTCCGCATACCGCACGGGTACACCTCCGACCGCTGGCACGCGAATGTGTTTCAGCTCCCGGTTGTGGGAATCATGACAGTCCGAACACGAGACACCGCCGCGTCTGTGGTCTGCTCCTGTCCATGACAGATGGGAACGTCCGCGGTCGTGACAATCCAGGCAATCGGCGTCGGCCGGGAAGCGGATATCGCTGGCCTCCTCGCTGTCTTCGTGGCTGCTTCCAGGACCATGACAGCTCTCGCAATCCGCGTGGTAGTCGGGGGCTGGCGCATGCCCACCCACCTCCTCGTGACAGACCGTGCACTCGTCGGCACCAATCGCTTGTGCCCCGTCGATCAACCCCGTTCGGTGATACGGGCGGGGCGCGATCGTCGGCCAGGCCGAGACACACGCCACCAGCCCGACTCCGAGGCCGAGGGCCACGCGTGAGGAGAACGTTCTCACAAGATGTCATCCTCGAGCGCCTGGAACGCGGCTCCGTGTAGCTCCATGTGATCTTTCGCCACGCTCCCGTCATGACAGGCCGAGCAGACCGCCGCCGTGGGCGAAATGTTCAGATCGTCGCCCGGATCATCGAGTACGGCTCCGGTATCGATCGTGGTCGGGAGCGCGTCGCTCGCATCGACGGCCCCGTAGGTGTCCGGACGATGACACGTCTCGCAGTTCTGCCGATTGCCGATGAATTCTATGGTGCCGAAGTCGTGAGGAGTGCCGCCGAAGCCGTAGATTACGATGCCGTTCTGCAATTCCTCTCCACTGTGGATCTGGTGGATCATCCTCTTGAAGTCGATCGCCTCTTCCTTCTTTCCGTCCAGCGCGTCGGCCGGATCGGCGGGGCGACGGTTGATGTCGGTGTTATTCGGATTATGGCAGATCGCGCAGATCTGTGTATTTCCGGTTCGGTTCCCCCCATGCAGACTGATGCCATGGCCCGAGGAGTCGTGACACTGATTACATTTCGAGGAGTCCACGATCTCTCGCCGTGGCGTGACCTGGGCGCGGCCGCCATCCACATTGATGTTCGCCACCACGCTCGTGACTGCAATGCGGTCGGAAAAAGTCCCATCGCCATCGAGATCCGCAGCGGGGTGACCTTCCATGCCTACACCAATCGTGTCGTTGGCCGCCCCGGGAAGGGTCGCGGTGGTCCGGAACGTACCGCCGCCGATCGCCACAGTCGATCCGACGAAGTCGAGTGCGTTGATGTCAAATCCCCGGGCTGGCGGTTGACCGCTCCCCTCGTTCGTATAGTCGGAAGTCGACCATCCCACCGTGAAATGAAGCCGGCTGGCGCCGCCCGCGGTCCACTCGGCGTCCGATTGCACATCCATTGGGATTCCGTCCCGCGTCACCGACCAGTCGAGGCTGAGATCGCCGCCCGCGAAGTCGAGGTCGATGATCCGGAAACCGTTGAACCCGCCTGCGTAGAGCATTCCTTCCGCCGTGCGCGCGACGCCGCGATGCACGGTCTCGACCGGTGCTAGAACACCTGGAATCGTGGTTCCGCTCTGGGGATGGCAGTTCGCGCAGAATGCATTGCTCGTCTGAACGCCGCCGGGGTGATTCGCGCCGCTCGCGAAGTCGACGTCGTCGTGGCAGGAGCCGCAGGCCTGCATGGTCGGGACGGTGCTCCAATTGTCGACCTCCGCGCCCGCCCCTTGATGGCAGTGCGTGCAGTTGTCGATCTCCTTCGTGAACTCGATGGTCGAAAAGTCATGCAGGGTGTCCCCGAATCCCCAGATCTGGTACGGCGTACTCAACTGCGCTCCGAAATGGATCTTGTGGATCATCTGCTTGAAGTCGAGCACGTTGTCGCTGTTCGCGTCGACCGTTCCCGGATTGTGACAGGTGACGCAGTACTCCACGTCGGTTCGTCCACCTCCGTGCAGCGCGAGCTTGACCTCGCTCGTCACTCCGTGACAGCCATTGCATGTCGCTGTCTGTACGATATCGCGTAGTTCGGGAATCGAAATACAGTCGTTCGCCGACACGAGATCCGCCTCGAAGTCGCACCAACCGTTGCTGGCTGGGAGGTCACCGGCAGAAATCTGAATGGCCACGCGCATCGGGTCTGCGGCCAGCACCGGGGCAGAGGTCGGGTCGAAGGCAGACGAGTAGCGATAGAAGCCGCCGCCCAGGTTCTCGAAGAGCCCGCCGCTCGACGAAAATCTTTCCGAAGTGGCCTGTGTCTCCGGCGAGCCATCGCCCGTCCCGACGCTGCCGGGATCCTCGACACGCGTGATCAGACTGGACCAGACGCTGGAATCGCCGCTCAGGGCGGCGGGAGGATCCAACCGTGCGATCGTGAATCGCCCGTCGGAGGCGAACAGATCATCGATCGCCAACCCGCTCTCGTTCGCTGCGTCGAACTCGATCACGACGCGTGAGGCGGTCACGTCCACCGATGTCAGTGTGAGTTGAATCTGGCGGTAGCCCGCAGCGGTGAGCGGACCATCCGGGTCGGTATCGATGAAGTGCGGATCGTCGCTGGCCAAAATATCGCCGACCGGCACCACGCCAGTCGGGCCATGACAACCGATACAGGTCTCGACTGACGTGGTGGGCTCGGTGTCACCGGCCGGTCCAGTGGGGCCGGCCGGTCCGGGGTCACCCTGCGCCCCATCGTTTCCATCGCTCCCATCATTGGAACAACCTTGCAGACCGATCATCAGAACCGTCAGCAATGCCGTCGCAAGAAAAAGGATGATCGAATGTCGCATGGCCCTGACTCCTTCGCTGAGAACGCGTTGTCCCTGATCCGCTGTGCTACAAGATCCGGAAACGTGGCACCATGCGAATTCCCTTAGACATGTGCCACATAACTTTAATTGCAATCATCATGCCGTATTGGGTTTCCTCATTGGGGCCCCGTGAAATTCTCACGGATCTGTGGTCACGCGAGACCGCACACACCGAACCGTCATCCGGTCATCGCGTTTACTGGACGACCCAAAGTCAACTTTGGGTGAGGATGTCACGCTGTCACTGTTGGACGCGCATCTACCCATATCCGTGCCCTCCAGGGAGACCCTTTCGTGTATGCCTTCAGGAGGGAGATCACAACGCCGCCGCGGCACAACCGCGTTCAATGATACAGAATGCACCTCGATGGGACACATTGCCTCTGGCATGCTTGACGGGACGAGTCCGGTCGCCTGATTGGGATCTGGCAGAGATGACCTGTCCTCAGAAACCGATCAATGATCGACGGCGAAAGGTCATCAGCCGGATCCTTGACGATTCCAGAAGTCACCTGACCACGTCGAAATATGCCAGGCTCACGATGTGCTCGAACGAAACGGCTCTTCGAGACATCCGCAGGTGCCCCTTGGCAGCCGACCTACCAAACGAAACTGGACTTCCGCGGTTCCGGCGATCGAATCACCTCGCATGGCTGCGCTGGTGACGACGGCCGATCAGCAACAACATTCCGATCCCCGGTAGCAACATTCCGATCTGCCCCGGCTCGGGACAAGCGATGAGATCCATTTCGTCGTAGAGGTCGTTGCCGTCGTTGTCGAGACCCAGGGTCGATGCGGCGTAATCCTCGGGAAAACCGTCGGACAGCGGGTTGCAAGGATCGCTCGGCATCAGCGGGTGGGCTGAATCGCTGTCCGAGTAGTATGGCGGCGCAACTTCCTCGCCGACTGGAATGTAGTTGGCCGGGTTGGCGTCGGCATGACAACCGAGGCACACGAACTCGCCGGCCGCCCAATGGTGCTGCCGAAGCCCTGCGCCAAAGCCCGGGGTTCCTTCGCCGATCGCGTCCTCGGCGCGGCCGTGGCAGCCCGAGCAACTGATCGGGTCGAGGCCCGTACCGCCCGTCGAGCTGCTGAGCAGCACGGGAAATCTGGGACCTGTGGTGTGGCAGGTGAGGCAATCGCCATCGAGCATGACATTGCGATGTACGTCGTGGAGATCATCTTCCCAGGACTCACCATCGCTGCGAGAGATGTAGGGCGAGGCGCGGAAATCTCCGTGACATGCCCGGCAGTTGGTAGCGTCTTTGTCGAGGGAGTACTGCGAGTAGGCCTCTGCCGTTCCCACTCCGATTACGAGAACACTCAACGGGAGCACCAGAAATAACACCAAACGTTTTTGCCAGGACATGAAGATCCTCCTTTTCTGCTCTCTCGAGCATATCATATTACCATGCCGGACCTCGCTGCGATTCGACAGGGAATCAGTCGGACCAAGGTGGCCGATCGTCCCATTTCGAGATTCGGACGTGGCTAAATGTCGCATCCGCGCCTGCTTCGAAACCCTTGCCGAAGACCAGGCCCAACTCGCCCTGGTAGCCCGCAATGCGCGCGAGATCGCGGAACTGACGTCCCTGAAGGAACTGGATCCAGCCGCCGCCGATCTCGCGAGCGACCTGCGGGCCAAGGCGCACAAATCCCCAAGCTGGCAAGGGAAGATTCGGCCTGCCGCTCACCTCTACGAACCCTACCGTTCGACTCGTCATCGACGGGACGACGCGATCTCGCGCATGGCGCCAGGACGCCGTGATAACGGACTTGATGCGAGCGCGGCGATGGCAGGAGGAAGCGCCAGCTTCCGAGTACGGAGCCAAGCGCTCCAGAAGTTCACGCTGCTCCATCACGACATGGGTCGTGCCGTCACGCCAGCGCGTCTTGAGTCGATAGGCGAGCCGCCCGTCGGCCATCGCCTCGAGCCGATCGAGCGCCAGAGGCGGGCGGGCCATATAGCGACACAGGCGCTCTAGCCGTTTCCGATCAGTGCCGGGGACGGCCACGTCAGCGTGAAGGCTCATACCGCCCTCTCGCAGGCAGCGGGGCGGAATCGTTGCTTCGGATTCGACACCAGACTCCCCGCCATCGAGCGGCTCGACCCGATCACCAAGACGCCGCGAACTCTCGTCCGCCTCGGGGCCTGTCGCGATCCGCGAGCGAATGGACGCGGCCGTGAGCATCGCAAGCAGCGGGTCGTCCGACGCCAGCGAATCCTCATCTGAATCGAGCCCCCCGGCGCTCGACGATTCGAAGAATCCGACGTGCTGTGCCGGCCAGAACACGGGCCACGTCTTCGGTCTCCGGAGGCGAAAGCGGAACGAACGATCCCAGATCGTGCGAGGGTCCGGAATAAACCCCGTCGAGCACGAGCGCGTGAAAGTGCGGCGTTAGGTTGAGCGCCGACCCGAAGCGCTGGATAAAGGTGACCGACCCATTGTGTCCGTATTGAACCCCGAACAGCCGACGTGCCCGTCTTCGCTGGTCAGCAAAAAGCGAACGTAGAAAGGCTCGAAGGACCTCTGTCGTGAGGCGCGCATCCCAGGCACAGCGTTAGCGGAGCGGATACGGAAGCGCGAGGACCCACTGGCGAACGGGAACCGCGGGAATCACGCGATCGACGAGATGCGCAGCGGGGAGGAAGCGAAGCTTCCGAGTACCATTCGGCGACCCGCGCACGAAGGGCAGAATCCACGACACTTGCACGAGAAAGCGACGAGCCGATCATGCCCGCACGCGCCGCAGTGGACACGCAAGAATCCATGGGCGAGTACACCGCATTCAACGTACGCCCGGATCTCTCGCTCCACGAACCGGGCGACCGGCGCGCCCTGCCCTCGCGCCCGAGCGAGGAAGGGTCCGAGCTGTTCGCAAACGACTGCGTGGAGAAGCGTCTTATCGGGTTCATGGCGTTCGTATCGGATGGCGGCAAGGAGTCCACCGGGGCCATGGCATGAAGTGCTCTTCCTGCGCACGCAAGCGACGCACCGACCACTCCAGCCACCACAGCCGCATACTGACCCAGGGATGGATGAACCCTGTCACGACATTCGCGAATCACTTTCGCAATGATTTGATTGCGTAGAAAAGCACGAATTGGACGAGGCTGTCCCACATTTCGATCCATTCTTCTGTGCGCTGCCACTCGCAATTCGATCTCGTGACGGGATAGAAACCGGAGACCCAACGATGAAGACCCATGATTTGGTGAAAGATTTCGCAGCGAAGGACCAAGACGGGAACTCAGTCCGGCTCAGCGGGCTTCTCGAAGGCGGGCCAGTCGTCCTCTTCTTCTTCGGCGAACAGGATCGCGTGAAGTGCAGTCCGAGAAGCCTGAGCATGTTAATGCGTGAAAGGATTAGCTCTGCGGCGCACTCGCATGATCATGAGTAGTGGTACCAGGAACACCAGCTCGAATCCAAGGCCGCAGACGGGCACCGTCGAGATCTCATCGCACCCCTCGAACGGAGTCCCGTCGCGGGTCTGGCCGGCCACACACGCTTCTACGTCGCCGATTGCGATGCCGGTCTGTTCCGTGAGGTAGTGCGAGACCAAGTCCATTGCGCCGTCGGCGTTCACGTCCTCGGCGTGGCCGCCCTTCTTGTGGTGCTTGGGGGATGCGCCGTCGGGTCCAAAGGCCAGCGTCGTCACGTCGACGTCCGCGACATCGAAGGCGTCCGAGCCGAGGATGGCTACGGGAATGACGCCACGGCTGAGTGGATTGACGGGATTGACATCGCTGCCCGGCTTGACGTCCAGCCCGATCTCGCAACCGGGCACGATCGCGATCCCCCCGAGCCCCCCGCCGGCACCGGGTGACATGACCTCCTGGATCCCCGTTGCGGGGTCGACGCGAATGATGTTGCCAGTGAAGACCTGCACAACGTAGATGTCGCCATACGCGTCGATTGCAATGCCCAACAGCGGAGAGTTGCCCCCTGAAGAGACGATGGATTGGGCGCCGGTCTCGGGGTCCACGCGAGTGATCAAATCGGGATCGAAGGTCGGGCGCGGACAGCGGCTTTCTGGACAATCGGTTCGGCGCGTACAGATGTTGCCGGCGTTGATGCCGCCTTCGCACAGACGCGGAACCGGAGGCGCAGACCCCGTCAACAGTAGATCGCCATTCGCGTCGATCGCGATCCCTGAAGGACGGAAGACGTTCGTCACCATCGCGACGTCGCCCGACAGGGGATCGACTCGCAGGATCGCGGACCGCCCGCGATCGGTCACGAGGAGATCGCCACCCGCGTCGATCGCAATGTCATAGGGAGTCACAGGGAGCGCCCCGATTGGGTTGAGGAACGAGACGATCACCGTCTGAGCCCCGGTTACGGGATCGACGCGAACGATGGCGCTGGACCCGTTGGTTGTCTGCCCTCTCGGCGTAGATCGCCGTTCGCGTCGATCGCGATATCGTGGAACGGCCCCTCAC
>PVMK01189093.1_pt2 | contig 19664 bp, 18 predicted proteins | sample 1853481 | NCBI WGS metagenome assembly PVMK01 (sample SAMN08533507, study PRJNA380276) | Marine sediment metagenome, whole genome shotgun sequencing project. | reverse complement strand
CGGCAGCCACGTAGCGATAAACTGGGGTCGTTCCCCCACACTGCGCATCCCCACCGATTCGGGCTCGATGATTCTTCTGATCGATAACTACGATTCCTTCACCTACAACCTGGTGCAATACCTGGGTGAGCTGGGGGCAGAGGTCGAAACCGTGCGTAATGACGAGGTCAGCGTGGGCGATATCACGGCGATGAAGCCGGAAGGTATCGTGATTTCGCCGGGGCCCTGCACACCCAATGAAGCAGGTATTTGCCTCGAAGTTGTGAGTGAACTGGGGTCTATGATCCCCATGCTTGGCGTTTGCCTGGGGCACCAGTGTATCGGCCAGGCCTACGGCGCCAAGGTGGTGCGGGCGGAGCGCATCATGCACGGCAAGACGTCGATGATTTACCACCGCAGCCAGGGGGTATTCAAAGAACTGCCCCAGCCTTTCGAAGCGACCCGCTATCACTCGCTGGTGCTGCAGCCCGATAGCATTCCGGACTGTTTCTCGATATTGGCATGGACCGAATACCAGGGGGGGCACGAGATCATGGCGATTAAACACAAATTGTACAACCTTCACGGCGTGCAGTTCCACCCGGAATCGATTCTGACCACCAGCGGTCACGACCTGCTGAAAAACTTCCTGCAGTCCGTCAGCATGCTTTACTGACCGGGGGAATACGGCCATGGACATCAGGCAAGCACTTGCACGGGTCGCCGACAGGCGTGATCTGTCGCTGCAAGAAATGAAAGCCGTGATGGCCCAGATCATGGGCGGAGAGGCGACCGACGCCCAGATCGGGGCTTTCCTGATGGGTTTGCGATTGAAGGGTGAAACCGTGGATGAAATCACCGGCGCCGTGATCGTCATGCGGGAACTGGCCAGCGGCGTTAGTGTCACCGGCGAGCACCTGGTAGATATCGTGGGAACCGGCGGCGACGGCGCCAACCTGTTCAATGTTTCCACCGCGGCCTGTTTCGTGGTGGCGGCAGCAGGGGGCAGGGTGGCCAAGCACGGCAACCGGTCCGTCTCATCCAGTTGCGGCAGTGCCGACGTGCTGGAAGCCGCCGGGGTCACGCTCGAGCTGGCGCCGCAGCAGGTGGCTGATTGTGTCGACACCGTCGGAGTGGGTTTCATGTTTGCCCCGGCGCACCACAGCGCAATGCGCCATGCCAGCGGCCCGCGCAAGGAGCTGGGTGTGCGCACGATCTTCAATATTCTGGGTCCAATGACCAATCCAGCCGGGGTCAAGCGCCTGCTGATCGGGGTTTACGATGCAGCGTTGTGCCGGCCGGTGGCCGAGGTGCTGAATCGCCTGGGCGCCGAGCACGTGATGGTGGTTCACTCTGAAGATGGCCTGGACGAAATTAGTGCGGCGGCTGCAAGCCACGTGGCGGAAGTAAAGGATGGCGCAGTGAATGAGTACGACATCAGTCCCGAAGACCTGGGCCTGGTGAAAACGAGCATGGAAGGCCTGCAAGTGGCCGGGGCTGATGAGTCTCTCAGCCTGATCCGCGCAGCCCTGTCCGGAGCACCGGGTGAGAAGGCGGAGCGGGCACGCGGGGTGGTCGCGCTCAACGCGGGAGCGGCCCTGTACGTGGCCGGCCTCGCGGTGGATTTGGCCGCGGGCGTCGAGGCCGCCGGGGACCTTCTTGAGTCCGGAAAACCCTGGGCCAAGCTCGAACAACTGGTTGATTTCAGCGCCGGGCTCTGAGCGTTTCACATGGCTGAAATTCCCTCTATTCTCAAACGCATCCTGGCGACCAAGGCAGAAGAAGTTGCTGCCAGGAGCCGCCGTCATGACCTGGCGACGATTTCCGCGATGGCGCAGAACCAACCGCCGGCGCGCGATTTCGCAAACAGGGTCATTGAGCTGGCTGCCAGCGGCCCGGCGGTGATTGCCGAGGTCAAGAAGGCCTCTCCCAGCGCCGGGGTGATCTGCGCGGATTTCCGCCCGGCGGATATTGCTGCAAGTTATGAAAAAGCCGGGGCCGCCTGCCTTTCGGTGTTGACTGATGAGCACTATTTCCAGGGCTGTGATGATGACCTGGTGCAGGCGCGGCAGGCTTGTTCCTTACCGGTTCTGCGTAAAGATTTCATGCTTGACCCCTGGCAAATCCATGAGTCACGCGCGATCGGCGCTGATTGTATTTTACTGATCGTTGCGGCCCTGCATCGCGGTCAACTGCAGGAACTGGATGGATTAGCCAGGGAAATTGGCCTGGACGTGTTGATCGAGGTGCACGACGAAACGGAACTCGATGATGCATTGTCTACACAGTCGCGGCTGGTCGGGGTGAACAACCGGAACCTGCATACATTCAGCACCGATCTGGCCACGTCTGAAAATCTGAGGTCTATAATGCCAGTTGACCGAACCATGGTGACCGAGAGCGGAATTCACACAGTGGAAGATGTCAGGCGAATGCAGTCTGTAGACATCAACTGCTTTCTTGTCGGTGAGGCCTTTATGCGTTCCAATGACCCCGGTGCGGCATTGCAGAAACTGTTTTTCGAAGGAGTTGCGAGGTGAAGTTCTCGAAAAGACTTAAGACGGGTCTGCTGCCAGGAATCCTGCTGGTCACGCCAGCCCTCTTGCAAGCGGAACTGCCAGCCGAGACGCGTTGGGCCGACCCTTCCAGCGTGCAACTGAACATCGAATTTCCGGGTGATGGCTATCACGCAAGCTGGGAATTATACCGCTGCGACTGCGGTGACCTGATGGTTAGTGCAGAACTCAATATACCCGGAGAAGTGGAAACCGGTGATTTACTGCTGATTGGGAAACGGGCCGTGTTGACGCGGGGTTTTGGCAAACACAAGGCCGAAGCGGCTTCTACGCTGGACGCCGCTGCATTGATGATGCAACTGGCGCTGCGTTTGCTGGAGCGGTCAGAACCCGGAGGTCCGTCAAAAATTACCGGGCCTTTGGAGGTGGACTTGCTGGATGAAATCAACCTGATCCACCTCGACACGGGAACTGCGGAGGGTAGTTTCCTGGCCCCCTGGTCGATAACAGGCAACATTTCGGCCGACAGCGATACGCAACGCAGATTTGACTTGCGGTTTCATTTCTCCGTTGGTGTTGCGGGTGAAGTCGAGCAAACCAGCATGCGGCTCAGCGGCTTTGCTGAATACGCGGACACGGATTTCCCGGTGCCCGGATCCAGCGCGATCTCGGAATGGGACCTGGCCTGGCGTGATGAAAACGACGGCGTAGCCGGAGAGGCAAAAACGCTGGACGAATTTCGAGCCCTGATTAAAAAAAACTAAATCCGGTAGGCAAGTGATTTCATGAAATCCGCCGCGTAAGCCATTGCCCGGCGAATTGGCGCTGGCAAATCACGTGCACCAGCCTCCCGGGCCATTTCTGCGTGCTTGGCTTCATCCTCTTTCATCTGGTCGAGAATGGCCTGGCTGCGGCCATCTCCTGGCGGGAGCTTTTCCAGGTGATCTACCAGGTGCGCTTCGACCTGGTTCTCGGTTTCCTTGACGAAGCCGAGGCTCCATTCATCACCGGCAATGCCTGCGATTGCGCCGATGGCGAAGGAGCCGGCGTACCACAGCGGATTGAGCACGCTGGGGCGGCTGTCTAGCTCCTTCAGGCGGTCTTCACACCAGGACAGGTGATCGATTTCTTCATCGGCAGCCAGTTGCATGGCGTCCCGGGTAGCATCGTCATGAGCGGTGGCGGCCTGGCCCGCGTAGAGTGCCTGGGCGCAGATTTCGCCGGCGTGGTTGATGCGCATCAGGCCGGCAACATGCCGGCGTTCGTCCTCGTTCAGTTCCACCGGGGTGATATCACCGGCCGGGTTATCCCGAAATGGCGGCGGCGCTGTACCTGTTGAAATACGCAGCGCGTCGTCGATCGAGGCGATCAGCCGGTCGGTTTTTGAGTAGTTTCTTTCCATCGCCCTTATTCTAGTATAATGCGCGCCCGCTATGGCTTATTACGAGCGACATATTTTCTTTTGCATCAACGACCGCGGGCCGGACTCGGAGCGGCCGAGCTGCAATATGTGCGGTTCTGCCGAAATTCGCGATTATGCCAAGAAAAAGATTAAGGAGCTGGGCATGTCCGGCCAGGGTAAAGTGCGGGTCAACCAGGCTGGTTGCCTGGACCGTTGCGAGGAAGGGCCAATTTGCGTGGTCTATCCGGAAGGCACCTGGTATACCTACGTCGATGAAACGGATGTCGACGAGATCATTGATTCACACCTTGTTAATGGAAAAGCTGTTGAGCGGCTGAAAATCTGATGGATGCAAGAGCGAGTTCGGTCGCTATCGATCCACAGTTATCAGATCGGACCGGGCTTCCCTTTTCAGGACAATCAACTGTCGGGAACAGTTGCTTAGCGCACAGGGAAGTCTTGAGCGTGTCCTGAAAAGGGAAGCCCGGTCCGATCAGTGGCACCACGTTGAAAATAGCGACTGAAATCGCGCCTGCGTTTTTGGTAAAGGGCTTGATTCCCGTAGGAGAAGCCAGTAAAATTCCCGCTCTTCACCTGCGGCCTTTTGGCGCGTGGGTTTTTTCTGAGAGAATCATCATGAAAACGTACGTAGCAAAGCCGCAGACCGTAGAGCGCGATTGGTGCCTGGTCGACGCGACAGACAAGATACTGGGCAGACTGGCCACCGAATTAGCCAGCCGTCTGCGCGGTAAGCACAAGCCTGAGTTCACGCCACACGTGGACACGGGCGATAACATTATTGTTATCAATGCTGAAAAAATACGGGTTACCGGCAACAAGCTCAAAGACAAGATCTATCACCGTCACACCGGCTATATCGGCAACCTGAAATCCATCACCCTGGAAAAGCAACTGGACCAGCACCCTGAACGGGTCATCCAGTCAGCGGTCAAGGGCATGTTGCCCAGGAATCCGCTGGGGCGCGCCATGTTCCGCAAGCTGCATGTTTATGCCGGCCCGGAACACCCGCACGCTGCGCAACAGCCCAAAGCGCTCGACCTCTGAGCCTGAGAGAGATAGATAACTGATATGGCAACTGAACGGTATTATGGAACCGGGCGTCGCAAGTCTTCAACGGCTCGCGTCTTTCTGTCCAAGGGAAAAGGACAGATCGTTATTAACGACCGTCCTCTGGATGAGTTTTTCGGCCGGGAAACCGCTCGCATGATCGTGCGTCAGCCACTGGAAAAACTGGAATTGACCGATAACTTCGACGTCTGGGCGACCGTCACCGGCGGTGGAATTTCCGGGCAGGCAGGCGCCATTCGCCTGGGTGTGACCCGCGCACTGATCGAATACGACGAGGAACTGCGCAGGCCTTTGCGTAAAGCGGGCTACGTAACCCGCGACGCGCGCGAAGTGGAACGCAAGAAAGTCGGTCTGCACAAAGCACGTAAGGCTACACAGTACAGTAAGCGTTAAAAACCTTCCCAGTTGGGAGAGCACACCACTGGGGGATCGTCTAATGGTAGGACAGCGGACTCTGACTCCGCCAGTGGGGGTTCAAGTCCCTCTCCCCCAGCCAATAAAAAACCTGTTAATTCAGGATGATAGAGAAGTTAAGATAAAGCCCCGGTAATAAGGGGTTTTATTTTTTCCCTATAAGTTCCCTACACGAACGTCTGAAAGTTCCCGATTTTGAAATCCAAAACGAGCCTCATACTTTCCCCCACACCGAAACCGAATTGAGCCTGAATTTCAGTGTCGGTTTGTTCGCCTATCGGCCAGAAGCGGAAATTTTTGAACAAAACTCAAGGCGACTAACAAGGGAATCAATCAAATCACGTTTTGTAAAATTCCATTCATTTGTTAAAGACAGCGGCCTTTTGCCGCGAATGGGGAGGAATGCATGGGGCAAACCTCAAATTTGATTTAGATCGCCTAATCTTAAGAAAGGTGCCAGAAATTCGATCAATTTGGGACGATTTAACAAATTAATGCTTTAACTGATATATTTGATTTGATGATGACTTTCCATTCTGATCCCGTCAGAAGAGCTGGTACATCTCGCTGCAACAGAAGCAATTTCCAAATCTCTAACAGGAGAGGTCCTCAATGAAACGCAGAACCATACTCAAAACACTACCCGCCATCACCCTGCTGCCGGCCGCGCTGAAGGTGAATATCGTCGACGCCGCTGAAAAAACGAGTGCCAAACCAGCAGCGGCAGCCGGATCGAAAAAGACCAAAGTACCTGATTTCGCGGGGCATATGCTCGAATCCGACATGCAAGGCCTCGGGCCCGATGGCAAGCCGACGGGCCAGACAGCCACCTTCACGGGCGCGTCCAAGGCGAACGCCACGGCCGAGGAAGCCGCGAAGCAGCAGATGAAACTGACCGAAGAGGAGCAGGCCATCCTGGACGGCAAGGAGGGCCCGGAGATGGCCAAGCTCATGCAGATCCAGGTGCTCTTCGGCAACACCTTCGGCGCCGACAAGCTCGTCGATCTCGGCGGCGCGCCGCACAGCAACCTCTACCCCGGCGCCCCCTACCTGGCTTCGCTGATCAGGATGTTCGATGAATGCGCCAAGGCAGGGCTCAAGGCCTACGCGCCCTACACGGTCAATCCGCGCCCCTACGACGCCTACAACGTCCAGAATAGCGAGAAGGAGTTGCAGATCGTCTACGAAGGTTACCCGCTGCAGAAGGATCTCGACTGGGTTCATGCCCGTCTCGGGGCACCCGAACTCAACAGACGCTCCTGCGCCTGCTATGTCAAAGAGGTGGGCAATACGCCCGACCCGGGAACCTACGTGGCCTGGGCGGAATCCTCGGCGGTGAACTACGGCAATTCCGCGCTCGGCATCCGGACCAACCGCAACGGCGCCGGCATCGACCTGATCTGCGCCATTACGGGCAAGGCGCCCCACTTCGGACTCATGACCGACGAGGGCCGCATGGCCACGTGGCTAGTGGAGGTCAAGACCTCGAACACGCCGGACTGGGGTGTGCTCGGCACCGCTATCGGGCGCAAGGTCGTGGAGGATGTCCCCTTCGTGACCGGCATCGACAAGTACTTCGAGGGCGGCGAGATCACCGAGGACAATCTGCACCTCCTGAAGGCCATGGGCAGTGCCACCGCCGCTTCCGGCGCGGTCGGTCTCTACCACGTCGAGGGCTTGACCCCGGACGCCAAGGACAAGGGCCGCAATCTGCTGGCCAAGGGATACCAGACCTACGTCTACGACGACGCCGAGGAGCAGAAGATCATCGCTACCTTCGGCAACCTGTGGTCAGAGAAGGACGGGGACCCCACCGCCGCCTTCATCGGCTGCCCGCACAACACCTTCTACGAACTGCAGAAGTGGGGCAAACTGGTCACCGAGGCGCTCGAAAAGGCCGGCAAGGAGAAGGCGGCGATCCCGGTCTACATGTTCTGCGCCAACGTCGTTCGGACCCGCTTTATCGTGGAGCATGGCGAACTCGCCGGCAAGATGGTGCGAGTGGGCATGGTGCAGACCCCCATGTGCGGCGTCACCTGGGCCGGCACGAAGGGCTTCTCGGAGCGTGTCCAAGGCGTCACCAACTCCGCCAAGACGCGGAACTACTCGACAATCCGCTACTTCCCCGACCAGACCCTGGTGGACATCATTGTGACCGGCAAGGTGCCGGCGTGAGCATAAGAACCGAGATTGAGAAAAATTCGAACCAAAGTATTCAGCTGGAGATTTAGACAATGGCTAAGAAAACATTCAAAGGACGCCCCATTCTTCCCGGCAAACTCGAGGGCAAGGCGCTTGTCTCGAAGCAGCCCTTCAACCTTACCGGGTCCTACTTCGAGAACATGTTCGCAGGGAACACCACGAGCGCGCCCTGCACCGATGCCAACAATCCGGACCTATTCCAGAAGGACATGAAGGGCGCGATCATGTGCACTTCGCAGTGCGTCGGGTCCACGATGGGCGCGGGTGCACTCATGGGGGTGAGCGCAATGGGTGTGGGTCTCAAGGCCTTTCTGTTCTCCGCGCACATCGACAGCATCGCAGCCGGGGGGCTGATCATCGATGACGTCTGGTACAATCGCCGCGTCATCACGATCGATCTCCTAGGCGACGAGTTCCTGGAGGCGGTGAATACGGGCGATCCGATCTCCATCCATGAAGACGGTACTGTTGAGGTGGGATAATAAAGATTACTATTCTCATCTCTATCGTTTCGGTGCTGCTACTGAGCGGTCAGATAGTTGCGGCTGAAGATTCCGCCACTACCGCCGTTGAGCCAGAAGAAACCGAATCGGTTGAAGAGAATTTTAATCACGTCATTGGCGGCAACGACCAGGATCCCACGGTTATGCTGCGGCATATAGAGCGGAGACGAACCCAGCGGGACTCGCTATTCGGGACGTCTCCTCTCAAGCCGCTTCACGATGCTGCCGATAAAGGCGAGGATGAGCTCTACGAGGCGACCCACATCAAAGCGGGATTATCGTTTCATCACCTCTTTCAATGGCTGTCTGATTCCCTTCCGGGGACCGACGACTGGGGAACCGCAACTGACGCCGACCTGGTTTTTGACTGGGCACTGACTAAGCGCGGAGAGCCCTACCAGGGAAACCTCTATTTCCATCTCGAATCACGCTGGAACTGGGGAACCACCGGTCCGATGTCACTTGGGCCAGGCAGTTTGGGTATGCTGCAAAGTACCGCCAATACCTACGAGAAGTATGTGCCGGTTACGATCATGCGGAATTTTTATTATCAGATAGGCAGTATGAAGTCGAAAGGGGCCTTGCGTTTCGGAAAGATCACCATTGATGGCATCCTGGGCACGACACGTCATCTCACCCCCAATACCACCTGCCTGACCTTCACCTGCACGGGCGCTTTCGCGATCGCCCTGCCAGACTCGGGATTCGGAGTCGTGGGGGCCTGGCATTTCAATGATCGTGTCAAACTCCTGGGCGCCATCACAGACGCCAATGCTAACCGCAAAAATTTGGGTCACGTCCACGAGGGTGATTTTTTCTACGCACTGGATCTCGGAGTCAAGATCGCGCCCAGGACAGAAAAAGCCGGATACTCGACGCTGACTGTCTGGCACAATGACGGCACAAGGGACGGCAAACCCATCAACGGGTCGAACGGTCCTAAGGGCTGGGGATTCTTCATCAAGTACGAGCAGGAACTCTCCGATGATGGCAATACAGTCGCCATCTTCAAGTATGGTAAATCCTATAATGATTCGGCTTTCTACGAAAGTCAGATAACGGGTGCCCTGGTCTTTTATGATCCGCATTTTATCGGCACCATCAGCAATGACGCCGTGGGCGTTTCATATAACTGGATTGACGCCGTGACCGAAGGCGCAAGACGAGAGCAGAATGTTGAGATTTTTTACCGGTTCCCGCTTTTTCCGGGGTTAGACAGCACGCTCAGTTACATGGCGGTAATCAATCCCTCCCTGGATCACAGCAATGATTTCGCCTCGGTATTCAGTATCAGGCTGGTGACGGTGTTTTAATCAGAAACCGATTCGTAATAGTGTGCTACAGCCTTGATGTCATTGTCAGTCAAGCCAGCCACCACGGGTTGCATCACCGCTGATTGAACCGTTTGGCGTGATCCGTTAGCGAATGCCCTGAACTGAATTTCAATATACATCACGTTTTGCCCCGCCAGGCGGGGCCCCACAGCACTCCCTTCTCCCAAAATTCCATGGCAAACTATACAGGCCGGAACGCCTCGCTGTGAAATACCCTGCCGGGCTATCGTTTGTCCTTCGCGAAACAAAGCGTCTTTTTCAGCGAGGGCCGCAAGTTCAGTGGCTGACTTAATCTGCGGAGCTTCATACGCGGCGAATGAGCGCGCCATGAAATTTATCGTCTCCTCATCAAGCATGGATGAGATAACGCTCATTTCTTTATGTGTGCGGGTGTTTGTCTGGTACGCGATGAGCGAATCTTTGAGGTACTGATCTTCCATTCCACGCAGAGCAGGCGTTCCAAATTGAACGTCGGGTCCGAAATCAATATCGCCTGCAGCATGCTTACCATGACAGGACAGGCACTTGGCACTCTTTGTGCTGCATCCAGGTTTGCCGATAAATCCTGCGGATTGATTTCGATATCGCCCACCATTATTGATTCGGAACAGGCAAGCAGAGGGAAAGTCATAAACAGCACGATAAAAATCAGGCTGAAAAAGAAAAAATACCATGTCCCTTTTGAAGGATTGTTCATGTCAAAGCACTATATGCTGTCCCGCGTTCTATTGATGATAAGGTTGCCACCGGATTAATCTCCTGCAGATCAATTTATTCATCGGATAATTCATTTGCCAGGAAGTTGTGCAATCTGTTCATTTTATTCGTACAAGGGTAGCGTACAATCGCGCCACCACTTTTCAAATACATTCAAATGCCATTCCTGAAACTCAGCAAAGTCTCTTTACACTTCGGTACCCACGTGCTGTTGGATAATATCGACTATGCGATGCGTAAAGGTGATCGTATTGGCTTGCTCGGGCGCAACGGCGCCGGCAAGACTACCCTTCTCAAGATCATTAATGATGAAATTACGCCGGAAAGCGGGGACCGATGGATACGTGCGGGAATAAAAATTGCCTACCTGGACCAGGATCTTCCACACGCGGATGATCAGGATGTCTACGACGTGGTCGCCCATGGACTGGCCGGAGTAGGGGATTTGCTGGCGCAGTACCATCACGCCATCCTGGAGGGGAATATGCAGGCGCTGGAGAGGGTCCAGCAGGAACTGGAAGCGGAGGACGGTTGGCGTCTGCAACAGCGTGTAGAGACGGTCATCAGCCAATTGCAACTGCCCGCAGAAGTCAAAATGGCCACGCTATCGGGCGGTTGGCGCCGCCGCGTGGCGCTGGGTCAGGCGCTGGTCAGTGAGCCGGATATCCTGCTACTGGACGAGCCCACCAACCACCTCGATATTCCTGCGATTGAATGGCTGGAGAAGCAACTTCAGGCCTACAAGGGAATAGTGATGTTTATCACCCATGATCGCGCCTTCCTGCAGAAAGTAGCCAACACCATCGTGGAACTCGACCGGGGACATTTGCTCGCCTGGGAAGGTGATTACGCCGGTTTTTTCAAGTTTCGCGAGCAGCAACTGAAAGCCGAGGAACGTGAAAACGCCCTGTTCGACAAGCGCCTTGGCGAGGAAGAGAAATGGATCCGCCAGGGGATCAAGGCCAGGCGCACGCGCAACGAAGGCCGGGTGCGTGCTCTGAAGGCCATGCGCGAAGAACGCAGGCAGCGCCGTGAGCAGCCGGGAAGGGCGGATTTTGGCATGGAAACGGCGCAGCGATCCGGCAAAAATGTGGTGGAACTGGAGCACGTCAGCAAGAGTTTTGGCGAGATCCTGGTCATAGATGATTTCAGCACCCTGATCAAACGCGGTGATCGCATCGGAATTGTGGGCGCCAATGGCGCCGGCAAGTCGACTCTGATCAAAATCCTGTTGGGGGAATTGCCGCCCGATGCAGGTACGGTAAACATGGGCACCAAGCTGGAAATTGCCTATTTTGACCAGTTGCGGGTTCATCTGGATCCGGAGAAAACCCTGATTGACAATGTCTGCGGCGGGCAGGATTTCATCGAGCTCCAGGGCCGCAGGCGGCACGCTATTTCCTACCTGGGAGAGTTCCTGTTCGCGCCGGACCGTGTACGCATGCCGGTCAAGGCGCTTTCCGGGGGTGAGCAGAACCGCGCCATCCTGGCCAAACTGTTCAGCAAGCCCGCCAATCTGTTGGTGCTGGACGAACCGACCAACGACCTGGACGTGGAAACCCTGGAGTTGCTGGAGGAAATCCTGCTGGATTTCGATGGCACCGTATTACTGGTCAGCCATGACCGGGAATTCATGGATAACGTCGTCACCAGCATTATTGTACTGGAGGGTCAGGGTAAAGTTTCTGAGTACGTCGGTGGTTACAGCAGTTGGGTCAGCAAGGGCGGCGAACTGGTCAGCCAGGAGCTGAAAGGTGCCCGGGTAGCGGCCGAAGAACAAGACGCCGTGCCAAACGCCTCAAAACCGGCGGAACCGGCACGAACCAGGAAGCTTTCTTACCAGGAGCAAAGGGAACTGGAGGCACTGCAGGTTACCATCGAGCAACTGGAGTTCCGCCAGGCGGGCATAGAAGCAGAAATGGTTGCCGATGGCTTTTATCAGCAGGATCACGCGGCGGTAAAAGTTATAACTGATCAGCTGGAGAGCATCCGGTCAGAGTTGGATTTGGCTTACACTCGCTGGGAAGAGCTGGAGGGGTAAGCTCAGGTGCCGTAACCGTCCGAGAGTCGTCATGTCAAAAACTCACTTAGTCTGCCCGAACTGCAACGCCACCAACCTGTTGCCCGACGAACGCCTTCAGGACCAGCAAATGATTGCAGGCCGTTTCGGTATCCGCAGCATCCCGACCATGGTGTTGTTTCACAAGGGTGAGGAAATCGCCAGGCAATCCGGCGCGATGATGGCAGCAGATATCATCCGCTGGGTAGAGTCGCAGACTTCATAGAACAGGTAAAAATCATGAAAAAAACAAAGTACAGAAGAGGCGTCGTATTGCTGTTGGCTGTATCCCTGAGTGTCGTCAGTCACGCCAAAGACGCAACAGAGCCAGTTGCTGAATCAGCAGCGCTGCCGCCGGATGTCGTTTTACTGAAAAATGGGTCAAAAATCCTGGGTACTGTCATCAGCGCCCGGGACGGCGTCATTGTGGTTGAGACGGATTTCGCCGGGACTTTGAATATCGACTCTGCCGAAGTTGAATCCGTGGAGACCCAGGGTTCACTGGTTGTGCAAATGGCAGATGGCATTATTATCCGGGATCAGCCGATCGTGTTCGATGAAGAAGGCATGGAAGTGACATCTGATACCGGCGTCGAGCGCTCATACACAATGAGCGATATCCGGCTGATTAACCCCGAGCCCTGGGAATTGGGTGAGGGCTACAAGGCAGTTGGCCTGGTCAGCTTTGCCTGGGTTGTGGAGCGCGGGAATACGGATACCGATGAGCTTGATATTAAAGTGGAGTCTTTCTGGCGCAGCCTCGAGGATCGTTACACGCTAAAAGCCAACTCAGAACTGGATAAAGTGAATGGCGTAAAAAACGCTGATAACTGGAGGATTATCGGTAAGTATGACCGTTTTCTGGACGGGCCTAATTACTGGGGGGGTAACGTGGCCCTCGAGCAGGACTTGTTCGCTGACCTGGACCTCAGGGCATACATCGGGCCCTATTATGGCCGTCAGTTCTATGATAAACCGGTCCTCAGACTCAGCGGCGAACTCGGACTCTCCTTTGTAGCCGAGAAGTTCATAACTGCGGAAAATCAGAAATATCCAGGTGCTAACTGGAATATTGGCATAAGCAGTAATTACCTGGGCGGCAATTCGCGCCTCTACCTGGACCACGTTGGGATCTGGAACCTGAAAGATACGAGCGACGTTATTCTCAATACAACATTCGGTTTGGCAATCCCCCTGCTGGGCAGTCTTGAAGCCGCTGCCGAAATCAAGTTGGAGTTTGATTCGGGCGCGGTCGAAGGTGTGGAGGAATTGGACCAGACTTACAGTGTCCGGCTTGGATACACCTGGTAGCCGGGCGCGAGTGGATCGAAAATGAAATCTCCGCAGGCAAGACTTCCGTTTGTAGCTTACGCGGCGATATTGCTGGCCGCTATGAACGTATCGGCGCCGGCTTTTGCAGTTGAAGAACCGCCTTTGGCTTCGCAGGAAGAAATAACGAAGGCATTTGCGTCCTTCAAAGGATGGCTGGCAGCCACTCAAGCTGATGACTTCGATCAACTCTGGCTCCTTAACGATCCCAGAATAAGGCAGTGGCACGATAAAAGGAGTTGGAAAAAGCGCATGAAAACTGCGCGCAATCAAACGGGTGCCATCGTATCCAGCGACATCGAGGTGGTATCCCCGGTTACAGCTTCTCAACTACCCTGCACCGAAATGGGGCATTGCTACCGTAAAGACGTCCAATATGTATTTATTCTTCTCAGGAGCACTTATGCAAAGGCTGCACCCGCTCAACCCGAATATGTCGTGATGGCGAAATCTGAGGAGGGTTGGAAATTTGGCGGTGGCACTTTTCCAGATACGCCAATGGGTGAAACATCATCGATATTGAATCGCAAGGACGAACACCGTTATCGTTATCGTGATACCAATTCGGGAAACTGAGGCACCCGGTGTTGCCGGGATATTAGTCTTTTGAATCCGTCCCCCGCCGCCAGAGCCGTTGACAACACCGACTGGCTGAAAGTCGTAGCAATCATTCTAGTTTCGGTTGACCACATCGGCTATTTCTTCATTGCAGACGACCAGTGGTGGAGCACTTTCGGGCGCCTCGCAGCGCCGGTGTTTTTCTTCCTTCTGGGCTATTCGCAATCCCGCAGGGTGCCGCTCAACTGGATCTGGCTCGGCATCATCCTGACACTACTCGATAGTTGGAATACCGACTGGACCTGGGTGGCGCCAAATATACTCTTTAGTCTCGCACTCATCCGCCTGGCGCGTCCTTATGTGCATACCCTGGTGCGGCATCGCGGTTGGTTCGTCTTCGTATTCGTCGTCTCAGCACTTATCCTGCTGTTGCCGATAGCGGGTACGATAGTCGAATACGGCGCTGAAGGATGGCTGTGGGCTTTATTCGGCCTTTATCAACGCATGTATAACGACAGCAGATCAGATGCCGGCGTTGTCGGCGCCACCCAAGACCCGGCACCCGGACGGGGAACCCGGGCTTGCTGCGCCTGCTGGCCTGCCTTGCAGCTGCAGTCATTTATGTCTGGCAGGAGCAAATGGAATTCTCATTTTCTCAAGTCCATTTCACCGCCCTTATTCTCGGTGTAGGCGTCTTATCCCTTAGCCTGTGCCTGTTCCTGCGTGGCCCGAGCCGCTTCCAGCCGCCGGAGCCCATCGCCATCGCCCTGCGCTTTGTCGGCCGGCACACCCTGGAAATCTACGCCATTGAGCTTGCCGGCTTCGAGCTCATCATCTTGTTGATGCCCGGCCTTGCCGCTTGATCCGAGGCTGAAATACGGCGTATTACCAATCTGCAAAGGCACTTGATTCGTTTACTCAGGCACTTTACTCTGCCCCACTGTTTCCCGTGATACCTGAGAGGATTTGATTCGAATGTCAGTTGTGTGGAGTTGTAACGAATTGGGAGGCGGGTTCCATTGCGTCACCCTGGACATCCGCCGCACAGGTACGCCCCAGCGGTATTTCGATTAAACTCCACGCTATGCCAGAAATAATAATAATAGCCGTTTTCGCGGCCTTTTTGATACTGGCGTATGTGGCGTGGAGGCGCTACCTTTGGGCCGCAGAGAAAGTACCGCACAGACAGGCGGACACCTGCCCGTACAGCTTGACGGATGTCTTTGGCGATCGGCACCTGGTTAACGTTCCACACCAGGAAGGGGTTCAGTGGCTCACAGAAATATTCAGCCGCACCGCCAGGAAATTTCCGGATCTCATCGCATTGCAAATTCCCCACACCGGTGAGTCACTGACTTTCGCTGAACTCGACCGGCGAGCCGAAAATGTCGCCACGGCGCTTTCTCCTTTCCTCTCCGGCCCGGACCAGGTTGTGGCGGTGGCCATGTCACAGGACAACTGGCAAATTGTGGCCTCTCACCTCGGCATTCTCAAGGCTGGCGGCACCCTGATGTTTCTCGATACCTCCTTGCCGGAGGCCCTGATATCCCACATGCTTAACGACGCACAGCCTGTGGTTATCCTGACGCGCGGACAAGACCGGTTCCGCGACCTGCCGACGCTGGATGTCCTGACGTTGCCTGAAGAGATGCCCCGAAAAGAGCCGCCGCCATGGCTCGACGACCCCACGCAGCGACTGGCGACACTGTTCTACACCAGCGGAACCACCGGGATGCCCAAGGGTGTTGAGAGCGCGCACGCGGGCTACGTGAACCTGGCCCTGAGCTATGCCGATTATTTCGATCTCATTCCGGGTATGGACGCGACCTCGCTCACTTCGTCGCTGGGTTACGACGGCAGCATCTCCGAGATGTACAGCGCCTGGGTGTCGGGTTGCGCAGTGGTCATGCTGACCAGTGAGCAGGTCCGCTCCGGCCCCGACCTGATCCCGGTGTTATGTGAGGCAGAGGTCACTGTGCTGTTCTGCCCCCCGGTGCTGCTCACGACGCTCACACCAAACCCGGAGCTGGATTTACCATACCCTGTTTGCCGCTATATCGTGCCAGCGGGCGAGGCTTTTCCAACTGCGCTGGTAGAGCCCTGGACGCTTGGAAGGCGCCAGATTATCAACACCTATGGCCCGACCGAAGCGAGCACCGACACCAGCCGCCAGAGTCTGCGACCGGGGGAGGATGTCACGATAGGCTCGCCCTTTGCCAACGTTACCTACGTCATCCTTGAGGTCGACCAGCTGCGCGCACTACCCCACGGGGAAGTCGGGGAGCTCTGCATTGGTGGAGTGCATGTTGCGCACGGGTATCGCAACCTGCCGGAGCAAACAGCCCGGAAATTCATCACGCACCCTCAATTTGGCCGCCTCTACCGTACCGGGGATAAATGCAAAATTGACATCCGTAAGCAGCGTGTTCATTTCCTCGGCCGCGTCGACACACAGCTAAAAGTACGCGGGCACCGCGTCGAGACGCAAGCCGTTGAAGATGTTCTCCAGACGCAGTTTCCGGAAATAGAGGCAGCCGTGCTGGACTATCAGAACGAGGAACTGGTCGCTTTCGTCATCGCGCCGTCAGTCTCTGAAGGGGATATCCCGGTAGTCGCCGCCGCACCTGCGGAGTGGACTGCCCGGGCCATGGCGAACCTGGCCAGTCAACTTCCAGCGCCGTCGGTCCCGTCAAGAATTTTCCTGGTGGAGGAATTCGTCATGATGCCGGTGTCGGGGAAGATCGACCGGGGTTGCCTGCCCAAGCTGTCTGATCTTTTGACAAACGCCAAAGCGGATACACCAGGCACGATTAGCGCTTCACCAGACGCAATGCCTGAGCCGCAGGCAGAGAACACCAGGCGACCCGGCACCGGCGCTGTTATTGAACCAGGCTGTGAGGAAGTGCTGGGAATCTGCAGAGACGTGTTCGAGACGCGGTTGGGGTGGGACGATGTATTTGCCGACCATGGCGGGCACTCGATCGTCATTGCGCGACTGGCTCAGCGATTACAAGCCGCAGGTTGGGCCGTGCCGGTGAGGTCGCTGCTCAGCGACTGCGACACCCCTGCCAAGGTGGCTAATCGCCCACAGGAGCTGCGGCAGAGTCCGATGACCCTCACGGCGGGCGAAGAACCGGATCAAAACAGCAACGGGCGCGATAAGAAAGCGGCGAAAGTGCTGGGTGTGGGGTATTTCACCTGCCTCCAGACCCTGTTCCTGTGTTTATTGTACGCGCCTGCGTTAATCGGCTTTTTGGGGTTCATCGCCTTTGCTGAAATCGGCGAGTTCTTCATGACCGCCTACCTCTGGGAGTTCATTGCAGTCGGCTTCTTTTTGTTCCTGGGCGCCCTGGTCTTGCCATTCGCCAGCCTGCTTTGGGTGATGATAATCAAACTCTTCATGGGTGGTCACCTATACAGGAACAATGTGACCCCGGGCATATACCCCAAGTGGAGCAGAATGCATCTGCGGGTATGGTGTATCGGCCGGATGGAAAAATTCGTCATTCTCCCGCTGGGTGCGATGTTTCGCAGCGCACCGCTGATGGCATACGTCTTGCGGCGGCTGGGCGCCAGCGTGGGTGACAACCTTCAGTGTGCTCATGATGTGGAGTTTTCCGGGCCACTGGACCTGTTCTCAACCGGGGATGATGTTGCCATCCAAACCGGCGCCTATATCCATATGTCAAGGTGGTTGGGGCAGGACCTGCATATCGGTCCTGTTCGCCTCGACAGCGGCTGTAAGATCGGGATGCGGGCCGCCATTGCCAACGGTGTGAGGGTAGGCAGTGGCTCCTGGATCAACCCGTTTACCCCGATACTCAACAACGTGGGTTCGGATGAGATGTGGGAGGGCGCCCCGGCACGCTTCACTGGGCGTTGTACTAAATTGAAGCGAACTGCGAGGAGCTGCGCACCCGTACGCCCCTTTTGGTTTATGGAAGCGCTCAACATTTTCATGCAGGTGTTCCTCGAATTCTGCCTCATAGTAGTCCCCACTGCAGTGGTTACCTGGCTTGCCGCCACTTTCATACCCGTAAGAGAAACGCAGGTCGCGGGTGAATACTTCAGGGCGACGCCGCTGTATGAGATTGTCTGGCAGATGAGCCTTTACGCCTTTGTCACCACCTGGGTAACCATCGTCCTGGTTTCGATACTTGTATGCCTTTTTCTTCGCTACACACCTGCCGCGCCCGGACTTTATTCCCCGCAAGGACTCAAGGGCTTTGTGTTGTTATACAAACTGAAGAAAATGAATCAAATCCAGCACCAGTGGACCTGGACCATTACCGGGCAATACCTGCGTGCACTGGCTGGTATGCGTTTCCCGCGCCTGGGCGCCTCGGAATGTGACGTTATGTTTAATCTTGTCCCGGAGCTTGCCAGCGCCGACTCCCAGGTTTTCTGGTCAAATGGTAGTTTTACCAACATGCTTGACTATGGCGCGCAGAGCATCAAGCTTCGACAACTCGACATGCCCCGAAATTTCTTCAGTGGTAACAACTGCGTCGCGGAGCACGGGCAATTTCCGTCCAATTTCCTGCTGGGTGTTTCCACGCCGGGGAATGACACACAATTCCGGCGCCAGATGCGATCGCGGCTCGGCGAGCCCATCACGGTGGCGGGAAACCCGCCAATTAAGTTTGCGAGTGCGCATTTTGAAACGGAGAACCAAGCCCAAAAACTGCCCGGCCTGCCTCTCTTCCTGGCACGTGTCTTGCTGAACGATATAGTCAGTATCGGTATTCTGCGCATCCCGAACATCATCGTCTTTGTGATTGTGTTCACCAGCCTGCAGCGCCTGGTTGAAAACCCGGTAGTCAATGCATTTGTTACATTGTTCCTTGCAGAGGGCATCCTGGTTTTGTCGTGCGCTGTGATCAAGAAACTACTGGTCGGGCGCAAGTGGGGTTGTGCCAATACAACCCCGTTCTGGTCCGGTCGGCACTTCAGCTACTTTTTCGCACAGGATTGCTTCTTTGCCTGGTGCAAGAGACCGCTCAGAATTCTCGCCGGGACCGTGTTGTCGAATATTATCCTCCGCTGGATGGGGTGCAAAATCGGTAAACGCACCCTGGTCGCTTCACCTATGCAGGCCTCCGATTGGAACGCCGTGAAATTTGGTGATGATTGCATCGTCAACGGCTTTCTGCAGTACCACACCTTCGAGAATATGACGCTAAGGGTGAAGCTAAGCAATATTCAGGATGGCTGCACCGTTAACTTCGGTGCCACAGTCATGGGCGGTGCGGTGTTAGAGCCTGAAACCACGCTATTGCCGCTGAGCCTGGTGCTGAAGGAAATGCAATTGCCGACAGCCATCTACGAGGGTAGCCCCGCGGAACCTTCGGTAAGCAGCCTGTCGGACTTAACATGATCTACTGCGGAAAAGCCGCTTTGGCCAGATTTCCCGATCTTTTTCGTTAAATAGCGGTGCTATTCTCCTCAAAAGATCGAAAAAGCTGACTCAAATCGGCTTTCCCTCGTTACGATCGGTCAAGTCCGACAGGCTGCCAGCAGAAATACTTTTTAGGGCTCCCGTCTCAGCATGCGCGATTTTTT
>PVMK01132701.1_pt1 | contig 19666 bp, 15 predicted proteins | sample 1853481 | NCBI WGS metagenome assembly PVMK01 (sample SAMN08533507, study PRJNA380276) | Marine sediment metagenome, whole genome shotgun sequencing project. | reverse complement strand
ATTATCCCGGCCATACCGGTGCATGTGGCATATGAGTGGATCAGAACAAAATTGTCAAGAACCCACGAAGTGCAAAAAATCACCGTTCCGAATGATTTAATCGCTGCACTTCCCAATCCGATAAAAGGAAAAACCGGACAACTCTTTATCAGCATTGCCGATTTTAAATGTCCTGAGGACTGCCTTGAGCCTGACGAAATTTGCACCTACACCGGTGAACCCCGCTTAATGATCCTGCATGAATTTTTGAAATCAATTCAGCTCAAAGACTTTAAATCCATAGTGATCCGCAGCCATCAATTGGCACCCGGGGTGGGTGGATATAAACCCGCGGATTTGTTTGACGCTTTAAATCAAATTAAGGCCACCCACGCGCCGGTATTATTGTGCACCGCCTGCAGCTGTCATGGTGTCGTTGATGCATTTAAATATTCTGCAAGCTGACCATTGACATCTGTCTTCTGGCAGCGGGTTGCTGGTCAGCTGTTTCTGGCAGCCGCGGAGGGCTTGCCCTACTTGTCGTTTTGCAGGGCAAGGTAATAATGTTGAACTGATTTCAAAAGCCCAGATTTTGGTCAAGGGCAAGGCGCGAGGCGTTTCAAAAGCGGAGCGTACACGTTAGTACGTGAGCATTTTGAAGCGACTCGGAACACAGCCATTGGGCAAAATATGGAGGTTTTGAAATCAGTTCTAATACATGCTATCGATCAGTTCGCAAAAGGCCTCATTGACAAACTTGCGCTTGACCTTCATGGTGGGCGTAACTTCTCCGTCTTCCTCGTAGAGTTTTTTGGGCAGGATGCAAAACTTCTTAACCTGTTCAACTCTTGCCAGCGACTCGTTCACAGCTTTGACCTCATCTTGAATCAGTTTTCTGATATCGTCATGTAGCGTCAGATCTTTGTAAGTTGAAAACTGGATTTTGTGATCCTGGGCATACTTGACCACATTGTCTTCATCAATCATAATCAGGCAGGTCAAATATTTGCGCCGATCGCCGATGACGACCGCATCATTAATATAGATGCTGGCCTTAAGCTTGTTTTCAATATACTGCGGCGTAATATTCTTGCCGCCGGCGGTAACGATGATATCTTTTTTACGATCGGTAATCTTTAAAAACCCATCCTCATCAAGCTCTCCCACATCCCCGGAGTACAGCCAGCCATCAACAATTGTTTCCGCGGTGGCTTCCGGGTTTTTGAAATAGCCTTTGAAAACACCCGGTGACTTCACCAGAATCTCGCCGTCTTCCGCAATTTTTACTTCTAAACCGGTTAGGGGTTGGCCGACAGCGCCAAATTTCACGCGCCCGATCCTGGACACTGTGGTCACGCCCGTGCCTTCGGTCTGGCCGTACCCCTCAACCAGATTCACCCCGATGGATTGATAAAAATGAAGGATTTCCGGTGCAATGGGTGCAGCGCCGGATATAGCCACCCGTATCCTGTCAAACCCCATGCGCTCCCTCAATTTTCGAAAAACGGCAAAATAGGCCAGCTGATAGGCAACCTCCAGATAAAAGGGCACCGGTTTAAAATCCATCTTCAAGCTGGCCCGTTTCTTACCGATTTTAAGCGCCATAAAGAAGATAAGCCGTTTAAACCAGGTGGCATCGGACATGCGAATCTGGATGGCGGAATAATATTTTTCCCATATCCGGGGCACCGCATGCCCCACGGTGGGTGAAATTTCCATCATGTTTTCAGCTACGGTATCCATGCTTTCAATGAAATTGACGATATGCCCGCAGGTGATGTGCCCCAGCACGGTAAACAGCTGCTCAAAAATATGGCACAGGGGCAAAAACGACAGGATCTCATCATTGGCGCTCATCGGATTATCCGTGGTGATGGCGTGTCCCATCCACAGACAGTTGCCATGCGTCAGCATGGCACCTTTGGGCGGACCGGTGGTTCCCGAAGTGTAAATAAGCACCGAAAGATCTTCCGGCTCGATCTGAGCAATACGCTCTGCAAACATCTCCGGATTTTCAGCCGCCACCTTTCTGCCGGTTTCAACCAACTCATCAAAGGTCATGACCATGGGATCTTTAAATTGGCGCAGGCCTTCGGTATCCCAGACGATAACCTTCTTTAGTTTGGGAACATTGTCTTTAAACCGCAGCCATTTATCCAGCTGTTCTTCATTTTCCACAAAGAAAAACCTGGAATCCGAATTTCCAACCACATATTCAACCTGCTGCCAGGCGCTGGTGGCATAGACCCCGGTTGTTGCCGCCCCGCAGCATTGAATGCCCAGGTCGGCAAAAACCCATTCGGGGCAGTTATCACCGATAATCGCAGCCGTGTCGCCTTTTTCAAGGCCCAGCGACATCAGGGCGCAGGCAACGGATCTGACCTGATCATGGTAATCGTTCCAGGATATGTCGTGCCAGAGGCCATGCTCTTTTTTGCGCATGGCCACCCGGTCGCCCCACTTTTCGACCGCTTTTAGAAATCTAGTGGGAACGGTCTCTTTTGAGTTATCTGTCATGGATTTCAATCCATTCTGCACTTATACCGCTTTCCATAATAATATTCCGAATTACGGAATTGCGGTGTAAGCGCTTGTAAGGTTGTAGAAAAAAACGTTTGAATAACGGAACGTTTTTTTGACAACCACTATATGCTCTCTTTTTTTAAGGATGTTAAACTTGGTAATCTCGTAAAAAGTCCTACCGCCGGTCATTGCGAGGAACGAAGTGACGAAGCAATCCCATGATTTCAGAGACTTGGATTGATAAAGATTGCTTCGCTGCGCTCGCAATGACAGCTTGGCAGCCTTGTTACGAGTGTGTTTTGTATTTGGTGTTTAGTGTTTAGTATTCTAACATGCCGATATAGCATCATCTATTTCATACCAAACACCAAACACGTGATGAATTCGACTTTTTACGAATTCATCAAAATTGGTTGAAAACCAGTTTTATCTCCACGCTTTTTTTCTCTTCCAGCGCTGATACCCCTTCACCGAGGCCTCCGACCGCACTCCCATATAAAACTCTTTGACATCCTTATCTTCCATCAAATCTTTGGCGTTGCCTTTCATCACAAACCGGCCGTTTTCAATAATAAGCCCGACATCCGATATGGACAGTGCCATGCGGGCATTTTGCTCGACCAGCAAAATGGTGACGCCTTCAGCATTGATGGTTTTGATAATTTCAAAAATTTCTTTAACCAGAATGGGCGAAAGCCCCAGGGAGGGTTCATCAAGAAAAAGCAGCTGCGGTTGACTCATCAGGGCTCTTCCGATGGCCAGCATCTGCTGCTCGCCGCCGGACAGGGTACCGGCCCACTGGTTGTGCCTTTCTTTGAGGACCGGAAAGTAGCTGTATACGCGCTCAAAGTCTTTCGCGATGTTGTGGCGGTCTTTGCGGGTATAGGCCCCCATCAGCAAATTTTCCCTGACGCTGAGCTCTTCAAAAACTTCCCGCCCTTCAGGAACATAGGAGATTCCCATGCGCACGATTTTTTCGGTATCTTTGCCGTCAATGCGCCTGCCTTTAAATTCAATGGTGCCTTTGTCCGGCTGATCGTCAATCAGCCCCATAACCGTTTTGAGGATGGTTGATTTGCCGGCCCCATTGGTGCCCAGGATGGCCGTAATCGTGCCTTCATCAACGGTCAGCGACGTGCCCCGGATGGCATAGATCAGATCATAATAGGTTTCGATATTTTTTATTTCCAGCAGCGCCGTCATAAAGTAGCTCTAATTGTCATCTTAGTTTTGGAAATTTGGATTCGGCTAAAAAACTTACATGGTGCATACAACTTACGGGAGTATTGGAGTCCATTTTATTTTGGATTTTGGAATTTTGATTTTGGATTATTTCAGACGATTAGCCATGCCTAGAGTAATTGTCAAAAATAGGCTCCGATTGACTTAGCGAATCTTTCAAAAGTCATTGCGAGCGAAGCGAAGCAATCTCTCAGGTTTTCCAAAAGATTACTTCGTCGCAAAGCTCCTCGCAATGACAGATTATTGGAACAAATTTTTGACAACCGTTATAAATCTCAATTTAGATCCAAAATCCAAAATCTAAATTCTAAAATCCAATCATTCCGCAATCGTCAATCCTCTCCTAGGTAGGCTTTCAAACCTCCGGATGTTTTTGCACCGCCTCGGGTGTTCCCTCGGTGATCATGCTGCCGAAGTTTATGGCCAGGATGCGGTCGGAAATATCCATGACCATGTTCATGTCATGCTCGATCAGTAAGATCGTGATCCCCAGTTCATCCTGGATGTCTTTGACCCAGAAAATCATGTCCTGCTTTTCTTCGGCGTTCATGCCGGCGCAGGCTCATCCAGCAATAACAGCTGCGGTTCCAGTGCCAGGGCCCGGCCCAGCTCGATTTGCTTCTGGATGCCGTACGGCAGGCCGCCCACCAGTTGATTGCGGGCCGCCTGCAAATCCAGAAAATCGATGATTTCCTCAACTTTCGTCGGTGTCGATTTCCTCTTTGCCGGCAAAAGAGCGCTTTGCCCCACATGCAGATGCCCTTAAAAAGCCCGGTTTGCATATGCAAATGGCGGCCCAGCATGATGTTTTCCATGGTGTTCATGTGGCTGAAAAGTTCAATGTTTTGAAACGTGCGGGCAATACCCAGCCTGGCGACGCGATCCGGCTTCAAACCATTGATGGGGCGGTCCTTGAACCGAATCGCCCCCTCATCCGGCTTATAGATGCCGTTGATACAGTTAAACAGGGTGGTCTTACCGGCGCCGTTGGACCGATGATGGCATAAATCTCACCGCGGTTGACTTCGAATGTAATATCCTGCAGGGCCGTCAGGCCCCCGAAGGAGATCGCAAGATTTTGAACTTCAAAAAAAACCATAGTGGGTATTTCGAATTAAACCGGAGACTGGAGGAATTCAATCCTCCAATCTCCATGATCTTTTTCTAAATGCTTTTACTATTAAGGATATTGCACTTAGTCCAGACGGTTAATTTCTTGGACTTGCCGCCTTCCAGGCATTGAATCATAAAGACTTCTTTCATCCCTCCTCGGGACGCGAAGCCATTATTCGGATTAAAAACATCATAGCTGATTTCACCGCCGATGCCTCTAAATCCTTTAAGATTCTCCAGTTCATAGACTAATTTTTCCCGGGTCAGATCGCGTCCGGCTCTTTTGATACCTTCAATCAGCGGCTCTGTAAATAAGATACCCGCATAATAAAACAGCCCCCATCTTTCGCCCTTGGCAGCAAATCGACCATGGACATCTATTTTATACTTCTGCATCAGCGGCGAAGTGGAATCCGGCAGTTCACCGAAGGTGGTCGCAATCACACCTTTGAACAGGCCTTTGGTGATATGCATCATCAGCGGAAAGTCCGAACAGGTGCTGACGGTCATGAATTGCGGCGCAAACTTCATGGCCTTGCTGGTGCCGACAAGTCTAGCCGCATGGCCGGGTGTGACCCACAGTAAGACCATATCGGCCTTGGATTGGCGCAGCTTCATGACATGGGGTTTCAGATCCTGGTCCTTGAGTTCCACCGGCACTTCGGCCACCAGTTTCATGCCATAGGTGATCAGTTCTTTTCTGGCAGCGGTAAGGCCGTTTTTGCCGTAATCATCGTTCAGGTAGGCGATGGCCACTCGCTTGAAACCCATGTTTGCAACCGCGTACCGAACCAATAACTTGACCTCGATGTAATACAATGGGTACACAGGAAAGAGATACTTACTCGGGGGGTCGATCCAATGCATGGACCCTGCGGCCGGGCCGACCCAGGGGATCTTGCGTTCCATAAGATAATCGCGCACCGCCAGACCCGGTGATGTCCCCACGCCAATCGCCCAGGCGAATATGCCGGTGCCTTCCTGCAGCTCTTTGACACCCGCTTTTGTTTTGGCCGGATTGTAGGCATCGTCAAACATGTGATAGACGATCTTGCGGCCGTTAATGCCGCCTTCGGCGTTGATCATTTTAAAATAGTCACCGGTTCCCCGGGCCACCGAACCCCATGCTGCGGCCGGTCCGGTCTGCGGACCCCACTGCCCAAGATGAATTTCGATATCGGTGATACCCTCTTCTGCCATAGCGTTGAATGTAAATCCAAAAACCATGACTACCATTGCCGCCAAAAACCAATAGCCTGTCTTTTTCATACCTTCGCTCCTTTTTGGTTTGGTATTTAGTGTTTAGCTCACTAGACCTTCTTGACGTAGTGACGAGCGAACAATCCGCTCGGTTTAATGCACAGCACCAGCACGATGATGGCAAAGGCCACCGCTGATTTAAATTCGATCGAAATATAGCCGCCAAATAAGTTTTCAATAATGCCCAGCAGATAAGCCGCCACAACGGCACCGGGCAGGGAGGTCATGCCCCCCATCACCGCGGCTGCAAAACCTTTCAGCAATGGATCCCACATCATGAACGGTTGCATGATAACCGGTGAAATCAATATGCCGGCCACGCAACCGACAAAGGATGAGATCCCCCAGCTGATCATCAGGATTCGATTGGTACGAATGCCCATAATCCGGGCCGCCATGTTGTTTTGCTGGGTGGCTTTCATGGCCACACCCAGCTTTGAATAGCGCAGGAAGATAAACAGGATGATCATAATGACCAGCGCCACGACCAGGGTCAGCATTTCAAGCCCGGTGATAAACACCTCCCCGATGGCGACGCTGTCCCAGGGAGAAATGGGAAAGGGCATGGTTTTGGGGTCCGCGCCAAACTTCCAGGAAACCAGCCCCAGAAGTATCATTTCAAGACCGATGGTAATGATGATCATGCCCAGAATATTGGGTTCTTTGGCTCTGCGCAGGATGGCAAATTCCAGAAAAAACCCCAACAAAATCGAAAAGATCAATGCCGCCGGAAATGCCAGGTGGTAAGGCAGGCCGTACTGGTCCAGGAGCATAAAGGCGAAGAAGGACGAAATCAGCGCCATTTCACCCTGGGCAAAGTTGGGCACCTCTGAGGCCTTGTAAATAATGACCATGGCGATACCCATCAGCGCGTATGTGCTGCCAACCGCAATCCCGCTGACGATCATCTGTAAAAAATCTATCATCCATTCACCTCTATACAAAAAACAAAGGTCACAACTATAGGTTCCAGCTACTGGCTGCTGGTCACTGGCTACTGGCTGCCGGCTTTTGATCGGCAGATTACGCATATGATCGCTTTGAGCTTTCAGCCTTGAGTCCGCCAAAAAAACGGCGGATCTTCGATTTTGAGCTTTATTTGGGACTTGTCGTTCTCCGGCCTGAGCTGTCCTCCAGGGGCTCTGAATTGTCGTTTTCCGGCTTAATCTGGCAAGGCCGAAAAGGCATGAGCCAACTTTTAGTCAAAGGGTCAATTAGTTGATTCGTTAAATCATGTCGGTTTTGATGGTTTGGTTCTTTAAGATCGCTATGGTGGCCCGATGAAATCCGCCAAGAGGCCAATAAATCTCCTTCGCTCTCAAACCAGAATCCAGCAACCAGCGGCCAGTCGCCAGTCACCAGCAGCCAGTCGCCAGTCACCAGGAGCAAGAAGCCAGTGACCAGAAGCCAGTGGCCAGCGGCCAGCTAAAACGGCCACGTCTTCCAGTATTTCTTGGTCCGAATCCAGATCCCGAATATCCCCAGGGGCTCGAACAGCATGATCAACACCAGAATGGAGCCGAACACGATGTATTGGATATTCGAAATACCGGTTATGGAAAAATAGCTTTTCGATAAAGCCTCCAGCCATTCACCCACATACGGAATACTCAGGATGTTGCGCAGTTGAAGATCCATCCAGCTGAGCAGGCAGGCACCGGCAATAGAGCCCATAATGGAACCCAGGCCGCCGACAATCACCATTGCCAGGAACATAATCGACATCAAAAGCGTAAATATCTCCGGCTCGATAAACCGCAGGACAAATGCATACAGCCCACCGGCAATTCCGGCATAAAAAGCGCTCACCGCAAATGCCAGGGTTTTGTAAAGGACCAGATTAACCCCCATGGTTTCAGCCGCGATATCCGCATCGCGAATGGCAATAAAGGCCCTACCCACACGGGTTTTGATAAGATTGCGGGCGGCAACGGTCAACAACACCGTGAGGGTTATCAGCAGGTAGTAGAAATCGATGTCCGTATCCAGATGCCAGGGACCGATGGTCAGCTCGGGGGCGTGCAGCCCTTGCCGGCCGCCGAAAAACTCGATTCGGCCGATGACCTGGGTAATGGTCAGTCCGAAACCCAGGGTGGCGATCACCAGATAGGGCCCTTCAAGCCGCAAGGCCGGCAACCCCAGCAAGAATCCGAACAGTGCTGCCACCAGAGCTGCAGCGGGCAACGCCACGATGAATGGAAAATGGGCTTGGCTCATTAAAACAATCGTACCGTAAGCACCGATTGCAAAAAATCCCGCGTGGCCCGAGGGATATCTGTCCGGTATAGCCCACTAAAAGATTGAGGCCGATGACCACAATCACATTAATGGCCATGTAATTGGCCACATAAACATAGTAATTTTTAAAAAGGAAAGGAACCAGGGCTAAAAAAATGATAAGCGTAAAAAACCAGAAGACTATCACACCGGAAGTAAAAAGCTGAACGTCTTCGTAATAGTGCCTTTTCATATCCATGGCAGAACAATTGCAGGAAACCTCTTGATATGTCAATATTAAAATAACCGGATTTCATCAAATGAAGGTGATTCAGGCTTTGGCGGTCAGCTGACAATTTCAATTTTGCGGCGAACAAAATCCAGGATATGCCGGGCACATGGCTCCGGTTTTTCCATCGGAATGAAGTGGCCGGCGTTGGATATCGTTTGCAGCTCATAATCGGCAATCAAGGAATCTAATCGTCTGGCGGAATCTGCCGAAATGGTGTCCGAATGCTCCCCGCGTATGACCAGCACGGGACAGGTGATTTTTTTAGCATATTTCCAGACATCCAGCGGAACGGATTCAAAGATCTGGGCCTCAAGTTCCGGATCGCATTTTAAAACGGCAGTTTTAGAATCTTTTTCCAACAGGCCGCATTCCAGATAGGCATGCACAAATTCTTCGGACCAGTTCTTAAAAATCCCCCTGTCGGCAGCAAAGAGCCTCAAGGCCTCCTGCTTTCCTTTAAAAATGCGCCGTCGTCGTCTGGCCATCTTGGCCAGGGGTATATTCCCCCGTAACCCCAGCAACTTCATGGCCGCAATCAACCACAACAGCCGTCGCGGTAAGATAACCGGATCGAGCAAAACAATGCCTGAAAAAAGATGCGGATATTTAGCCGCCGCAATATAGGTTGTCACGGCGCCCAGAGAATGGCCCATGCCAATCACCGGTGGTGACATCTCTTGTTCGATGAGTGTTTTTAAATCTTCAGCAAAAATTTCCCAATGGCGGACGCGCTCGATAGAGAGTGGGTCGGAGCCGCCGTGCCCACGAACATCGCTGGCAAGGATATGAAGATCATCAATCAGATAATTGATAAACGGTGTATATGTCCCGGCACAAAATCCGTTACCATGCAGAAAATGAGCCTGAACGCCGGAACCCCCCCAGTCCAAATAGTGGATGCGGCCGTCAGGAGTGTCGAAAATCTTTCAGCGGGTTCAATATGATTCATTCTGAGGTCTATCTTAATGGATTGCACCCAGACTTTTTAGCCCCGCTTTGACGGCATCCGGTATCTGCCCGCCCTGAGAGATATCAGCGGCGATCAGCCTTATATGTTCACTCAGGGGCTGCTCGTTGTCATTGCGGATGTAGGGTCGATCGGCAGACGGTAACCGCCCGACCACTTTGCGTACCGCTTCATAAAGGGGGACGGTATTGGCTGAGAGGCATTTGCGAGCGTCGAAGTGGCCCTCAGCCAGCCGGGTTCGCAGATCCACTGCCTGTACACCGAACATAAGGGCGATCGCCATATATTCCTGAAAAGCGGCAATGGATTGTCGCGCCAGGTTGGCGGATCCGAGCCCCTGGCTGTTAATGTTCTGATTAAACTGCTCCGCGTGAGTTGGAAAGCGATCCACCAGCGAGTTGCCCAGAAAGGTGAGAATCGGCATGATCGAGTTTCCGCTGATTTGCAACCCCTTGAGCCCCATATTGACCCTGCGTTCCGGGTTGCCGATTAAAGACGGCGGCAATCCGTTGCTAAATTCCGGGGCCGCAAGCAAGGCGATCTGGGCGTCCAGATGTTTGGCCATCAGGCCGATATAATAGCGCATCTGATCCATGGCCACCCCGATGTACTGCCCTAGAAAATTGCCCCCGTGAAAGTCCTGGCTGTTGACCGGATCAATAAGCGGATTGTCGGTGGCGGAATTGATTTCAATCGTTACCTGTTTTGCAATCTGATTGAGCCCATCCACAATCGGCCCCATATACTGCGGCAAACAGCGCAGCGAATAGCGATCCTGAATCAAATCACCGCTGGGACGTTCGCTGCGACCCTCCAATTCGTGACGAATCAACTTTGAACCCGACAGCAGCTTAAGCATCTGTGCTGCTGACCACTTTTGCCCGGCATGGGGTTTATGGTCGTGGATAAAGGGATGGAAAGACTGATCGGACCCGTTTAGACCCTGTATGGCAAGCGCATGGGCGCCCATACTCAAAGCCAATAATTGCTGGGCATCGTATATGCAATTTGTGGCGATGGCGCTCATGACGGCAGTGCCGTTTATCATCGCCAATCCCTCTTTGGGATCCAGTTTAAATGGGGCTAAACCTAAACGTTTGAGGGCGCTGAGTGCATCTGTTTGGCGCCCATCGAAATCCACCTTAAAACATGGATCCAGTCCGATAAGCGCCCCGGTTATGCAAGCCAGCGGTGTAAGATCGCCGCTGGCACCGATAGACCCGAACTCCCGGACATGCGGGGTGACATTGGCATTCAGGAAAATCTCCATGCGCCGGATGAGCTCGAGACGCAAGCCGGAAAAACCCAGCAAATGGGTATTGGCGCGTATGACCATCGCTGCACGAACATCTTCACGGGCCAAACGCTTGCCGGCCTCGGATTTCATGAACCAGATCAAATTTTCCTGCAAACTGCCGGCTTCGTCCGGTGAAATAAGGGTATTGGCCATACCGCCAAAACCGGTGGTTACCCCATAAATCGCTTTGCCGTCCTGCACGGCCTTAATGATATATTCATGGGCAGCTTTAACGCGCTGCAATATGTTCTCATCATCGGTCAATTTTACGTGCGCGCCAAAGCGCGCCACCCGAACAACATCTGCGATGGTCAAATCATGGCCCCGCAAGATGATCACGGCATCCGACAGCCGGGTTGCAGATGGGGTCGTATTTCTCTTAAAATCAAGCAATTTAAATTCCTCTGAAAAACGATTTTATTATGTTTTATTTCCTCATTTAGTCGATTAATCGGACATTCAATTACAACCGGTATTCAAACTGAAGGTAAACTTTTTAAGATTGCTATTTGTGCGTTAAACACCATAAATTAATGCTAAGTTAGCTATTATTCCGACCTAAAAACATAATAATGATGGCAATTGAATTTTCAAGGTCACATGCAGCGCAAGTGCCATGTCCCAGAAATATATTACAAAAGTCGTGTCGTATATTTAAGTCCAGTTGAGTTCTTTAATTGAGAAAATTCCAATCACCAAAATTGTTAAATCCCAAATCACAAAACACAAATATCAAATGGTTCGACAAGCTCACCACCCTGAGCCAAGTCGAAGGGCAAATCACAATGACCAAAATTCAAAACCCCAAACAATGTTTCGATTTACCCGTAAAAAGTCTGCCAAGCTGTCATTGCGAGCGTAGCGAAGCAATCTCTATCAATCTAGGTCTCTGAAATCATGGGATTGCTTCGTCACTTCGTTCCTCGCAATGACCGCCGATAGGACTTTTTACGAAACCATCATGTTTTGGTCATTGAAAAATTGAGATTTGAGATTTATTTGTAATTTGGTGCTTGAAATTTGGGATTTAAACGAATTTATTTTTGAAAAAGAAGATTTATAAAACCAATCCGTGTTTTGAAAATTACATAAGGGGCACAACACTTACGTTTGTTTCCTTTACCCTGATGGCTATATCTGATATTTGCCGATAAGATATGGATGCTGCAAACAAGAAAGACGGAATGTTTTCAAAAGCGCGCTTTAGGCAACTGCTGCCGGTCGTCCTGCCGATAGCCCTGGGCATCGTCGTCTATATAAACGCCCTGTCAAATGGCTTTGTCTTTGATGATATGTATACGATCGTGCATAATGCGCATATTAAAGATTTAAGCAAAAACTTTCCGGCGTTTTTTAACCTGGATTACTTTAAAATTGCCCAGACAGAAGTCAGTTATCGCCCCATCGCAACCCTGTCATACTTTCTGATATACGCCTTTTTTAATTTAAATCCTTTAGCATTCCATCTAACCAGTTTGCTGTTGCACAGTTTCAATGTGATCTGGGTCTACGTACTGGTGGACTATATCCAGCGCAATAAAAAATCTTCTCTGATCGCCGCTTTGGTGTTTGCCTGCCATCCGGTCCTGACCGAGACCGTTAATTGCATTTCTTACAACGAAGATCTTTTAGCTACTTTTTTTTACCTACTGGCTCTGGTGCTTTACATCAAAGCTACCGCAAAAGAAAATTCATCCGATTTGCCAATTTACTTCTTTTCGTTAGCTTCTTTCCTGGTGGCGCTGTTATCCAAAGAAATGGCGATCACTTTGCCGGCCATCATTTTCCTTTATGATTTCACACTAAGGCAAACCGCCAAAACAAATGGTTTCATCAAACAGACGATCGCGACCATTGACAGACAAAAATTTTATTACCTTGGATTTGCCCTGGTTGCTATATTTTATCTGGCGTTAAGATTTAAAATCCTGGTGAATCCAGCGGGTTCCTTCTCCTATTCGCGCGCCAGCCTCTTTGAAAGAATCCTTTTTCTACCCGATCATCTATTTGATTATATTAAGCTGGTATTGTTTCCGCTTAATTTAAATGCTGAGTATTCGTTTGCGTATCCAGACCGCTTTTTAGAATTTTCCAACATATTCTCTTTTATCGCCGTAATCGGAATCACCGTCGGCAGCTTTTTCATATATAAATATTCAAAAGGAATTTTTTTCGGTATCTGGTGGTTTATCATCACGCTGCTGCCGGTCTCAAACTTGATAGAGATACATAACCCCATCGCCGAGCGCTATTTGTACCTGCCGTTGGTCGGATTTTGTATGGTCATATCCATATTAATCAACGCGGTACCGGGTCGATCGGCTTTAACTAAATCAAAAAAGATAGCGCTGCTGAAATATTCTATTTTGATCGGTCTTCTTATTTTTTATTCATTGGTTACCGTGACACGAAACCCGGTATGGAAAGACAATTTCAGTGTCTGGGCAAACACGGTTGAAAAATCGCCAGACAATCCAATTGTCCATGGCGGGCTTGGCTTGGCCTATCAAGAACGAGGGTTTCTGGATGAAGCGATTCGAGAATATACAACGGCCATTGAGTTGGGTCCGAATATGGATAAGAACCACTACAACCTGGGTCGTGCCTATGAAGAAAAAGGATTATTCGAAAATGCCATTGATGCCTACAAAAAAGCCGTTGAACTGAACCCCGAATACACCGATGCTTATTTCAATCTCGCCAATATATACATGCGGCTGCAATTGAGAAAAGATGCCGTATATGCATACCGCAAGGTCATCGAACTGGACCCTGCTGATTTAGAGGCCTATAATAATCTGGGTGTTGCCTACGCCATGCAGGGAGAAATCGACAGGGCGGTGGGACTGTGGGAAAAAGTCCTGGAGATTGACCCGAACAATCAAAAAGCAAAAGACAATATTTACAAAGCGAAAAAGATAATTGATTAAACAGAAGACACGAATGCGGAGGGCGTCCGGGTAAGTTCAGATAGCGAATTCCTCAACACAGTGTCATATTCGTTAACAACCGCCGACGCGACATTCGACCATCCGTATTTAAGAACCGAAGCGCGAATGGCATGGGCGGATAACAATGGGTTCGCTGAGTTTGAGATGATCTTTTCTATGCTGTTTGCCAGCCCGCGGGGAGTTGCATCGGCCACCACATGACCGGTTTTACCGTCCTCAAGAATACGCTCCATGGCACCCACCCGGGTTGCCACAACCGGTGTCCCACAGGCCAATGATTCAAGCCCGACCAGTCCAAAGCTTTCATAGTAGGAGGAAACAACCAGAGCATCCGCAGCGCTGTAATACGGCGGCAATTTGTTCTGCTCTACGCGGCCGACAAAGCGCACTGATTTTTGAATGCCGAATTTGCCGGACAACCGCTGCAGGTTCTGGTATTCAGGTGTATCGGGGCCGTCACCGCCGATGATGACCAGCCGCATCCGTTTAAGGTGTTTCAGATAAGCCATGGCCTCAAGCAGCCTGTCAATCCCTTTGATCGGGTCGAATCTGCCGACATACAACACGATGGATTCATCTTCATCAAACCCCAGGCGCTGTCTGGCGGCTGCCTTATCCATGGGCCGGAAAAGATCCAGATTAACGCCGCAGGGCACGACACCGATTTTTTCAGCAGACGGTTGACAGTATTTTAAGAGGTTTTCTTTTTCCCTGTCGGTGGGGGCCAAAATTCGCTGACAGGTTCGGGCCAATTTCTTTTCGGTGGCAATGCGAAGATCAGGTTCGCGGTCTGCCACACCGGCAATGTTTTTTACGGTTCCCAGGGTGTGAAACATGACGATATGGGGGATGTTCCAGCGATCCTGAACCCAGCTGCCCAGACGTCCCGGATAACCAGTAATGGCTGTGAATCAGGTCGTAATGCAGGCCTTCCTGATTTTTAAATCTTTCGAGTGCTCTTAAAAAATCCGACAGATAGTAATAAAGCGCCAGTTTATGGACATAGCCGTTGCTGCCGGCACTCAAATGAATTAAGCGCACATTATCATACAACTCGATGATTTGATTATGTTTGGTGCCATTCAGTCGGGTGTAAATATCGACACAGTGGCCGAAAACACCAAGATGACGGGAAAGTTCGCGAATATAGACACTCATACCCCCTGTATTCTTAGTCCCCAACTCACCAATCGGGCTCGAATGGATGCTGAACATTGCAATCCGCAACTGATCTGATTTCAAATGATGGTCCTCCCTTTAGCACGCCTATGCATGTCCCACAAATATATTGCAAAAGTCGTGTGGTATATTTTAGTCCAGTTGAGTGCTTTATAGTGGTTGTCAAAAAAACGTTCCGTTATTCAAACGTTTTTTTCTACAACCGTACAAGCGCTTACACCGCAATTCCGTATTTCGGTACATTATTATGGAAAGCGGTATAAATAACACAATGCCTATGGTTTCAGGTTTCAGTGTTCAGGTGTCAGCGTTTTGGTCGCTGGCTTCTCGCTTCTGGCTGCTGGCTAGTAGCCAGTGGTCAGCGACTATCGACCCTTCTCCGACGTGTCATTCGTAGGTGAGTTTTCGGCGTAAGCTTCCTTCGGGCCTAAACCACAGGGTCGAAGACGCCCGAACTGCTCGGTGAAGTTTAGGCCAGAGACCAGAAGCAAGAAGCCAGTAGCCAGGGGCCTGACACCCGAAACCTACTTATTCCTGACACCTTAAATAAAACCGTGTTTTGTAAATTACTTGTGGGGCGTAACACTATATGGGTTTAATAATTCAAGTTGCCGTTTACCCGATGTGAATACGGCACCTGTATAACTGAACCGGTTTACCCCCGAGCCGTCTTTTGTAGGATTCAGTGCCCTTGAGAAAATCGTACTTGATTTTGCCCCTTTGAATACTTTCTTTTATGGTAAAAACTTTGCTAAGAAATCCGACGCTCAGGGATTTATGTCGAATGTCATACCCGTCATTATAAAGATACATGGTCGAATGGTAATCAAAACACATGGCTGCAGCGGCCGGCACATCATCAAGATCAAGAAAAAAGAGCTTTAAGATCCGGGCGGCGGCCATTTCCTCAGCCAACGCGCGAAAAAATGAAGCGCGTTGATCGGTCATAAATTCCGATTTATCCGTTTGATTCAGCTTGAAAAGCGCCAAAAACGTTTCTATCCCTTTGCTGACTTCATCCGGGTTTTCGGCGACCCGAAAATTGACGTACGCCGCTTCATTGAGTCGCCTGAGCTTACGTCTTATTTCATGCCGCTCTTTTCCCGTCAATTGATATAAAAAATCATCCCAGCTGGCGGGCAGGTCCAATTCCATGGTGACATCTTCCGGTTCGCAGGTGGCTTTATAACTCAAGTCTTTTGCAATCGCAACAAGGTCTCGCAACACAATTGAATCCGCACGCACCGCACCGATATCCAGATGGGTGATCCCATGTTTTTTGATATGGGGGATGAGATTTTGAAAAAACGCCCTTCCGCTTCCGGGAGCAGTGATAAAATCCACAAAATCGCAAACATCCGGATCACCCATCAGGCGGGCTGTTTTTCCTTGAACCATTAACGGCGCAATTCCGATCAGCTCATCCTTGTGCCGCACCGCGCACAGATGGGCAGTCTGGTCCCTGGCGAATTTGTCCCACCAAACCTTTAACCAGCCGGGCAATACAAAAAGGCAATCCCACTTCAGATGGTGCTGCGAGTCCAGCCAGTAGGAAGTGATCGAATCAAATGTCTCTTTCGTTACGGTGTATTTAGGGTTCACAGCCATTAACATCTCGGAGTCCAAGTCAAGGTTTCAGGAGTCAGCGTTTTGGCCGCTGGCTTCTCGCTTCTGGCTTCTGGCCAGTAACCAGTAGCCAGTGACCAGCGACCTGAAGCCTTTTACAACTTAACCGTTTCCCCGGTGCGAGCCGCCTGCGCCAGGGCATCGAGCGCCCGCATATTTCCAATACTATCCCCCGGAGGATACATTAATTCAGTTTTACCCAATACCACATCCGCAAAATGCTCCACCATAAGCTGATACTCATCTGCCCCCGGTATAACGTGTTGTTGCCCGTCTTCCTGATCCTGCCCCCTGAGTAAAAAGGCGGCATCATTTTCCCAGGGCACAAATGCATTGTGGGGCAGTTCAATCACGCCGTCAGCGCCCGCGATGCTATAGGTTTGCTGCAAAGCAGAAATAAAACTGGCCTCAAATGTCGCCAGGCCAGTGTCGGCAAACCCCAGTGTGCCGACCATATGCACATCAACTCCGCCCGGATGATAAACGGCCTGGGCCTGTACCTGCGTCGGTTCAGCCCCCAGAAACCAGCAAGCCACACTGACACTGTAACATCCGACATCCAGCAGAGCGCCCCCACCCATTTCCGGTTTTAGACGTGCGTTTTTTTCACTGGCCCAATCCTTTTCACGCATTCGGTAACAAAAAGCCGATCTGACCAGACAGGGGGCGCCGATGCTGCCTTCAGCTACCAGCTGTTTAATACGCCGGCTGCGGGGATGGAAGCGATACATAAAGGCCTCCATCAAGCATCGCCCGGAATCCTCAGAGACAGAAGCCATTTCCATCGCCTCTTTTGCACTACACGCCAGAGGCTTTTCACACAACACGTGTTTGCCGGCCTTTAGGGCTTTTATCGTCCAGGGATGATGAAGATGGTTGGGTAGCGCAATATAAATCACATCAATTGCCGGATCAACCAGCAAGGCATCATAGCTGTTATAAATCTGATCAACATGATTGTCAGCCGCCACTTCTTGGGCCTGCGCCGGTGAGCGCGTTGCCAGCGCGTGCACCCTGCCGTTGCATGATTTTTGGATGGCGGGAATAACACACACACGGGCAATCGTAGCATTTCCCATCACGCCCCATTTGATCGCCTCAGCCATCCAGCACCTCCATTGTCCCGCCATTGGCGGCAGATTTGGCGGCGGCTTCTAAAATTGCCACCACGCGAACAGAGTGCTCCAGCGGTGCGACAATGGGCTCTCCGGTCAGCAGATGATCGGCGATGTTTTGATGAAAAAGATAATGCTTCCGTTCGGGGACGGCAAGTTTTTGGGTCACAATTTGACCCGAAGGGTGCCGTCGATGCAATCTTAAATCAGCCGGCATTTCGGTTGCAGGAATATCGTGTTGCTTGAAATAGACCACCGGATCCATCTCGTATTCGACCACATCTTTCCAGTAACCGATGATCGCCCCGTCGGTTCCCAGTAAATACCATTTGGGTTTGCGCACCGCCGCGATATCGGAATGGATAAATTCAGCTTCCTGCCCGCCGGCAAAACGGATCTGGATCCGCCCCTGGTCCGCATTGGTAACATCATGCCAGACACGCTTCTGGCGGGTGCTGATGACCGTTTGGATCCGCTCCGGAATCAGTCTACGATCCAATCAAGGTAGTGTGCCCCCCAGTCATAGGCCAGCCCCCCTGAAATTTCGTCGTGCGAATGCCATACTCCGCAGGGGTGGTTAAAACCGCCCACAAAAGGTTTCCAGATAAAACAGGTCTCCGATGGCCCCTCCAGCCAAAGCCTGTTTAATTGCCAGGTAATCGACATCCCATCGCCGGTTTTGATGACAGCTTAAATGGACCCCTTGCTTTTCGGCCATCTCGATCATGACGGCAGTTTCTTTTTGGGATATCGCCAATGGTTTTTCACAAACGACGTGCTTGCCGGCGGCCATCATTTGAATGGCCAGCTTTGCATGGGAATTCGGAGGGGTGGCGATGATAACAAGATCGATGCCGGGATCGGCAGCAAATGCATCAGCCGACTCGTAAGTTTTCAGATCCGGGAAATCCTGCCCGGCCTGTTTCAAGCGTCCAGGGCTTAGATCACAGGCGGCTTTTAGTTCCAAACCGGGGGTGACCTGGGTGCCTAAACCATGAATTTTGCCAACTGACAGCGCATAACCTAAAAGGCCGACACCCAGTGTTTGGTGTCCATCATTGTATCCTGCCAGGTAGCGCAGGAGGCGATAGAGAATCTGCTGGAAAGCAGGTACACGATAGGCTTGAAGCGTTGTGCAGGCGACTTTTCCTTCACCAACCGGGCGCGCAAGCAACATCGGGCTATGGTCATAATGCCAGTCGGCATACAAAATAAGCTCGGTGTCATCCGCCTGTTGCGCCAAAGGACGGTAAACGCCTTGCAGATAGAGGCGATCGGGCAGTCGTTTTGCCATGGCATGATTGGGATTATCGAACATCACACGCAATTCAGCCGCCGGTCCAACCTGACCGGTTTGAGCCCCAAAAATTTCGGGCAACGGTTTATCGGATAATTGAACCAGTCCCAGCCAGCCGCCGCCGGCGGCTACAAACCGGTTAAGAGGATCGCAGTCCTCGTCAAAACCAGCGGTCCCGGCGGTGATAATAACGTCATAGGGGCTTAAGTCCGACGGAATTTCGGAGTTGACGCTGAGTTCAAGGTGAGAAATGGATCGAAGATATGAAAAAAAAGAACGCAGCTCCGGATGGTGTTCCGCTGCAATCGCAAGAATCGATAGTGAAGGATGGGTAAACATAAGCACTAAGTCTCTAATTTGCGCTATTTTGCGAATAAGGTTTCAGGTTTCAGTGTTCAGGAGCCAGCCAGCTGGCAAGTGTTATATTTGTTTAATTGGTTCGATTAGTTAAATTGGTTAAGATTAAACCAATAAAACCAATAAGACCAATTCAACCAATGCAACAAAGTATCTGAACTGACACCTTATTTACGACCTTAGCCTCCAGCGGGACCCTTTTTCAGTGTCTTCGATGATAATGTTTGCGCGCTGCAGGCTGTCACGAATGG
>PVMK01124137.1_pt1 | contig 19666 bp, 23 predicted proteins | sample 1853481 | NCBI WGS metagenome assembly PVMK01 (sample SAMN08533507, study PRJNA380276) | Marine sediment metagenome, whole genome shotgun sequencing project. | reverse complement strand
TTGTTTCAAAGTCAGCATCGACTGTTACTTCGTATGTTCCAACAGATGATGTATGATCAGAAATTAGGAATTCATGAGTAATGGAACCAGAAGGACTTGGACGAATAGTAGTTATAGAACCAGCATGGGTTCCACAAGTAAATGTGCCACATGTGATCTCATTATCTGTTTTTTGAATTACACTTACATCAAATTTTTCAAGATAGATTAACTTGTTTGGCTTTGCATTAATTATTACTGTATCACCTGGGTAATATTCTGATTTGTCAGTAGACACAATGAGAGATATTGGTTCATCGATTCCAAAAACAAAATCATTAGCTACACTAAATGCTACTTCAGCCCTAGTAGTAGCATAAAGTGTTTTTACAGTGTATGGACCTTCACTAAAAATGGTGATAGGTAATTCAAAGATACTTGAGAATTCACCACCTTGATTTGGATAAACAAAAGATTCATGAATTTGTTTGAATGGAAAAGTTCCATCTACCACTTTGATCTGTACTCTTTCTGGAACGACTAATCCTTCATGACCTTGTTCACGTGTTATAACATTTCCAATTACTTTTAATTTTTCACCAGCCTTGTACAGTGATTTGTCAGTTGACACAAAGAGTGGAGTTGTAGACAAAGAGTCATTTTCTGGATCTGCAGAAACTTTGAAGAACAGATTTGTACCATAGGTGTCAGTAGCCACCCTGATTTTATAGACTCCAAAATTAGATTTTGTCACATCACGTCCGTCATCAGTTTTGATATTTTGATATTGTTCAGAAATTGGAGTGACCCAAGACCATGAGAATCGTTGATTATCAATAGTTGCACCAGATGTTGTCACAGATCCCTCTGGTTTTGTTAATGAGATTTCGATACTACTATCACCAGTAGGAGGAATCAAACCAGTAAGATAGACAGTTTCTCTAAGACCATAGACTTCTCGGTCAAGTGAAATAATTGCTCCACCATTCCAATTAAGAGGGTCAACTACTGTGAAAATTTTTGTTGTAGTTATACTTCCATATTGAGCTTTTACAACATAATTTCCTTCAGGAAAGATACTGGTAGTAATATCAATTTGAACTGAATAACTTCCTGAAGTTTCTGGAATTGCTGTAAAGTCATATGCAACTACAATACCAGAACTAGCTCTTGATCCGCCTTTTGCTTCATTTGGTAAACCAACAATTTCTAGAGGAGAACCATCTTCATGAGAAATGGAAATTTCAACAGCAGCAGCAGTTTCGTAACTTGTAGTGCTAAATGGGTCTTTGATAAATCCACTAATGATCATTTTATCACCAATTTCATAAACTTCTTTGTCAGAATCTATAGTTAATGGATCAGATAATTCAATAAAATTTTCAGGATCAGATACCACATGAATAATTGTAGTTACAGAACCAATATCTTGTGAAACTTTAATTCTGTAATCACCTAATCGATTTGGATGATCAGGAATTATGAAAGTGTAAGTGAAAGAGCCATCCCCCATAATCAATACCCCATCTAAAATTTTAAATCCAGCATCACTCCCATAAGATGAACTTACAATTGCAGATTGTTTTGTTTGTATTATCTCCAAGTCCATAGTACTAATCCAAACTTGGTTTAGCCTACCAGAAATTTTAACTTCTTCACCTAGACCATAAGCCACTTTATCAGTCCAAAGTGAAATTGGCACATCTTCTTTAAAGTCCTCTACAACCTCAAAAGTAGTAGAAACAGACTTGCCAGAATATTCAGCATTAATATCATAAGTTCCATAACCTGGATCAATAGTTGTTATGAATACACTAGTTGTAAATTCACCATTAGTTGGAAAAAGAATTCCATTAGAGATTACCTCACCACGAGAATCTATTACAGTAAATTTCATTCCCTCAAAAGGAATAATTTCTGTAGCAAACCCAGAAATTGAAACTGTTTGTCCTGGGATGTATTGAGAACTATCAGTGGTTACACTAAGTGAACCATCTATTTCTTCTTCCTGTTCAATTAATTCAAACCCAACTGAAAAACTTGTGTCTGCTGTTGCTTCAGCATAAATTACAGATACATCATAAGTTCCTTCATTAATTCCAAGAACTTGGTGTAGACTAATAGTAGTACCATAATTTAGATTGGTATCAGGAAATAGAGTTACAGTTTTGTCGAAGTTAGGACCAGTGATATGTATCATAATTGGTTCAGGTTGGAAAAAAGGTTTAAGAATAAAAACTTCTTCAGAAACACTTCCTTGAATTATTGCGGTTTCACCAAATAGGTAGGAAGGTTTTTCTGATAAAATAGTTACAGTGACTTCTTGAGATTCTTGTGTTTCTATTAGTTTTCCATTTGATGCACCAGGTGTAGAGGTAACAAATTTCCAATCGCTAGAACTATCAAAATCATATCCATCATAGAGTCTCTGCCACGATGTAAAGTCATTTTGAATATCAGAAAGTATAGGAGTTTTATCAATAACAATTCCATTTTCATCTCTAAGTTCTACTGATTCACTTGAATCAGTAAACCAAATAGTTTGATAAGAATAAGTTAAGAATTGTCCCGGCAGAATTATTGTACCATCAGGTATTGTCATTGTTTTTTTGAGAACAGTTGTAGATGCTATTTCCCAATTACTTATGTCAATATCAGAATCAGTAGGATTGTAAAGTTCTACCCATTCAGATATAGATGTAGAATCATTGCCAAGAGGATTAATTTCAACTTCGTTAATTATTACATCATCAGAACCAGTCTGAGCATATGCTGGAACTATGATTCCTGCAATTAGGAATATAGAAAATACTATAGACAGATTCCGATTCATTGCTGTTTCCTGATTTTGTTGACTAAAAGACTCATTTTAGAATGAAATTGAGAAAAAGTTGAGCTTGTTGTTAAAGGGATATATCTTAAAACCATCAAGAATTAGCCGGATTTTTCAGTATTAAGGCATACGTAGGAATTATTCCTGAGAATGATCACAATTTGGACATTTCTTATTCAATATCTTAGAACCACATTCCATACAAAGTCCTTCCCCTACATCTCTTTCAATTGATTGTTTTCTCTTTCCCACATACACTTTGATTCCAAAATACATGATTGCTACAATGATCACGGCATAAGCAAGACCCATGAAAGGTATCAGACCAATCATAAAAAGCAAAAGCCCCACAATCAAAAGGATATCGCGTCTTTCAAATTTCAATAAAATCAAAACGTCATAGAATTGATAAAAACCTGCCGGAGCTCAGAGCCAATTAGTTTACTTCATTTCAAAGTCATTTCTCTAACTCTTCTTCATTGCTCGGCAGTAGTATTGAATAATAATTTCATAATAAGATGATGATTAGTGGTGGGATCGGCGAAATTCGAATTCGCGACCTCTGCGTCCCAAACGCAGAATCATACCAAGCTAGACCACGATCCCAGTAAATCCTAAAAGTTGCCCAATTTAAGCTACTATGAAATTTAGTTATAATTTTGATTTAACACAAATGATTTACGGATTTGATTGTTTGTTCCTTCATGGTGGTAAATTAGTTTACAATAATCATCCATCAATATTTTCGATAATTTTACCCAATATATTAAACTGAAAATAAAATTTAAGAATTAATCTAAACTCTTTGTGGTTTCACAATAACCCTCTCTTTTAGCCCCAATAATTCCTAGAAAATGATCTCATGATTTGCAACATGTTAGGATGTAATACTGAAGCTTATGCTCAAGTAATGTTCTATCACTTTGATGAGGGGAATCAAAGACCATACTGTAAGCAAATCATGAGGTTTTGTATTATACATGCAAATCTAATTTCTCGCGATGATTCTCTGATTAGAGCTCAGGTGTTAAATTGAGAAGAATAGAAATTGATATTGTAGATAAGGATTATCTTGATTTTCTTTCAATCTGTATAGATGAAGAACTTTCAGTAGAAGACAAACTCAAAAACATTATCAGATATTACTTAATTATCCATAGGAATGGAAAGCAGATCAGAAATCAGAAACTATTTTAAAAAAAATCAAACCATTATGTCAAATCTTCAGATAATCATTTTAAAGGCACACAAAAGATCAGAAATGTGAAAATAGACGATTATATCAAAGCAGGAAAGATTGCTGCAGAAGTAAGAGAGATGGTAAGATCAAAAAACTGGGTTGGTAAAACAGTTTATGAGATTTGTGAAGAAGTTGAAGGAGAAATTAAAAAAAGAGGAGCAAAATGTGCGTTTCCAGTAAATACCAGTATCAATGAAGTTGCAGCCCATTATACTGCAGAACCAAATGACCCAATCACAATCAAAGATGATGACTTGGTAAAAATTGATCTAGGCGCACAGATTAATGGATACATTGCAGATACAGCGGTAACTGTTTGTTATGATGCACAATTTGATGGCTTGGTTCAAGCAGCTGAAGAGGCATTAGGAAATGCAATGTCTATGGCAAAGTCAGGAGTTAAAGTAAGTGATATTGGACGTACTATTGAAAAAACAATAAAACAACTAGGATTCAAACCAATTGCAAATCTCAGTGGACATTCATTAGAGCAATATACAATACATGCTGGAAAAACCATTCCAAATATTTGGTCAATTGGCGGATATTCGCTTTCAGATGGCTCGGCATATGCATGTGAACCATTTGTAACTACAAAAGATGCTGGGGGATTTGTAAGAAATGGAAAAATAAAGAACATCTTTGCCATAAATTCAAGAAAAAAAATAAAAGATCCTGAAGCTGATAGATTGCTTGATTTTATTTGGGAGAATTTTAACATGCTGCCATTTGCATTAAGATGGATAACAAAAGAATGGGAAGAAAAGAAAGCAAGAGAATTACTAGAAATTTTGATAAAGAAAAAGGCAGTGCAATCTTACCCAATTCTTATCGAAGTAAATGAACAAAGAGTGGCTCAAGCTGAGCACACATTCATTCCAAATGAAAATGGAGTGACAATAACAACTAGTGCCCTATAGTTTCGCCAAATATTTTTTCAATACTTGTCATTCCATCACACGAAGTACAATTTGATGATTCAGTAAATAAGACATCACCTTCAGTGAATTTTCTTTTTCTCATCATTCCACATTTTTTACATTTTTCAACAGTATATGCAATAACGATTTTTTTCTTAGAGAAGATTATTGAGACACCCCCACAGTATTTCCCACACCAATTATCAATACAGATTGACCTTCTTTGGTATTTTCTTGAATCATTTCATAAACTTGTGAACTGACAGTATCAGCTTGATCAGCAATTTCTTTAGTCATCAAAGTAATTGCCTCCTTAACTGACTGTTTAACCACAATAGAAAAGACAGGGATGTTATTACTTGTGGCAATTGCTTCAATTTGAAATCTATCAAAACCAATTCCACCAATAGCTGCACCAAAACCTTGTGAAACAGATGCAGAGTCTTCACCTTCCATTTTCAATGCGGCATCAATCATAATAATCGCATCAAGTTTGTTACTAGAAACAATTGTCTCTAATGCATCAGCAGGTCTTCCTACAGTTGAACTAGGCCCTTCTGCTTTTAAAAGAAACAATTTCCTATTCTCAAATTCAGTTTTTGCAAGAACAGTTTGAAATGCAACAGTTTCTTTGGTAATATCCAACATCATTTTTCCTACAACCATTGGACCAATTCCATCTCCAACAGGTTGTCCTGCTTTAAACGCAGGAATTGCTTCTTTCATCGCCTCTGCTTGCTCCATTATAAAAGGAAGAAGCATTTGAAGAGGTAAAATTAGTGGGTAATTGTTTTGTTTTTTTGCAGTCAAGTACATATGATTAACAATTTTGTAAATCAGTTGTAAAGAGGAAGCAATTTCAAGCAAAGTTTGTACTTTAGTTAATTCCAAATTACTGATTTCTGGAGAAAGTAATTTGACATGTTTTCGAGTATAATCTTCTCTAGACCTAACTGTATGTCTTACTTTGTCAATTATACCATTAGGATCCATGTCTACGGGCATAATTGTAAAATAATCTAAAAATCGATCAATTTTTTTTGTTGGATCATCTTTTGGATTTAAATTTGTTTTAATGTAATCAATTAGTTCTGCTCTTGATTCAACTTTAAAAGCATCAAGTTTTTTAATTGCTTTTTTGATTTCACTTGAAGTGATGTATAGTTGAATTCGTTGACCATAAAACACGAAAATTATAATTGGAATTATCCAAATAATCATCATTAATGGATTTGTGTCATCACTCATTCCAAACAGCTGATCAAAATCAAAATTTGTAAAATTCACTAGAACTAGCATTTGTGAGATCTAAATTAAACCATTCGTTAGGCTACAAAGTAAATTGATCTCAGAAATTCTAAAAAAGCATTCAAGTGAATGAGATAATGGTGAGTGCTTTTATTATAGTTCCAATAAAAAAATCTGAATATGCCACAAACAAAACCTATCGTAAGCGTAGAAAACGTTGTAGCTTCAGCAGATGTGGGCCAAAAAATGGATTTGAACGAAATTACCAGAACATTTCCAGATGTAGAATATCATCCTGATCAATTTCCAGGGTTAGTTTTCAGATTAAAAACACCAAAAACTGCAACACTGATTTTCACTTCAGGCAAAATGGTATGTACTGGCGCAAAATCAGAAGAATTATCAAGAAAGGCAGTAAAAACAGTTGTACAAAAACTTCGAAAAGGTGGAATTAAAGTAAAAAAAGATGCCACAGTAACAATTCAGAACATTGTAGCCTCAATCAATTTAGGTGGAAGAATCCATTTGGAACAAGCAGCGAGAACATTACCACGAAGCATGTACGAACCAGAACAATTTCCCTGGACTTATTCATAGAATGCTTGACCCGAAAACTGTAATTCTGATTTTTGCATCAGGAAAACTAGTCTGTACTGGAGCTAAAAAAGAATCAGATGTTTATCGTTCTGTTCATAGCTTGCACGCATTATTAGAAGAAAAAGAACTAATGATGTATGATTAACAATATTAGGTAAGTGTAATTTTAAATTTCTAAAATTAATTAGATTATTTAATTGGGCTACCCAAAGGAACGTCTTCATTTACTGTCAACCAAAAGGGTTTATCATCAACATCAGCTGCCAACAACATTGCATTTGATTCAACTCCTGCCATCTTTTTTGGTTCCAAATTTGCAATTACAATAACAATTTTTCCCACAATATCTTCAGGTTTATAATATTGCGCACCACCAATTATCACATCACGTTGATCATCATTTCCCAAATCAATCTTCCCTTTGATAATTCTAGATTTACCTTCGATTGGTTCAGTTGCAATAATTTTTGCAACTCGAATGTCTAGCTTTGTAAAATCATCATAAGATATAGTCATATCAATCACTAATTTATCCTGTTAAAATGAATTTCGAATTTATTGTAATTCATTTTTGTTTAGTCCACTAGTCTCAATTTCATATTTTAGGGCAGCAGGAAGTTCCATGTACTTTTTGTTAACTAGTGCAATAATTTGATCTTCTGGAACATTGACTTTTTTTAACAATTTTCCTCGTTGATGAGCGTATGCATTTTTCCAAAAGCTAGCACCATCAAATGTTTCTATTTTTGGCATATATTTTGAGGGTTTCATTTTCTTTCAAATTTAAAGTGACTGTGATGGAAGAGTGGCAAAAGCCATTGGAACTGGAGTTACTGTTCCGGATTTTAGGCATGTTGCCCACCACAGTCTATTTGAAACAAAACTGGAATCTAATATATTTAATGCGGAACAAATGTGTGTTCAATATGGCAACAATTGAGGTTGAAATAGAAATCAATGCCACAGTTGACAAAGTTTGGGACGTTGTCTCAGATATTGATAATGAACCAAAATTTTGGAAGGGAACAAAAGAAATCAAAAACTTGTCTAAAGATGGAAACATCGTAAATAGAGAAATCACAATAGCATTTAGAGATCAAAAATGTCTCCAAGAGGTAAAACTGGTACCTAAAGAGAAGATAGAGGCAAAATTCACAAAAGGTATTCTAAAGGGCGAGAAAATCATGTCTCTTGTCGCAAAAGATGAAAAAACCATACTCAACACAGTTTGGGACATCAAGCTAACTGGAATGATGAGTATGTTTACAGGTGTAATTAAAAAACACATCAAAAGTGGTACTGAGCAAGCAATGCAAAGCATCAAAGAAGAAATAGAGAGATAGATTCATGGAGTTAATTATAGATGTTTTCAACTATTCACTAACTGCAATTTTAATAGGAGTTTGCGGAGCTTGGATATTTCTAATTAAATCAATGACTGATTCGTTTAGATTGACACCATATCTCGACAAATTTGAAAACACATCCAAATCATTCCCAAAGGTTTCAATAATTCTTCCAGCAAGAAATGAGGAGGAATTTATTGGTAAATGTCTAGACTCACTAATTCAACAAGATTATGAAAATTATGAAATTATAGTCATTGATGATTCATCCAATGATACAACAGGTGAAATAATTTCAGAGTATGCAAAAAAATATTCTAAAATAATTCCAGTATCTGCAAGACCTAAACCAGATGGGTGGATGGGTAAAAACTGGGCATGCATGGAAGGATATAGAAAAGCAACAGGTGAACTTTTGTTATTTACTGATGCAGACACAAATCATTCTAAAAACGTACTATCACTTGCAGTATCACATTTAATTTCGTTTAATTTAGATGCATTATCTGCAATTCCAAAAATGTTAACATTTGATTTTTGGACCAAGATCACACTGCCTATGATTTCTACATTTTTACATACTAGATTTTCAGCATTAAATGTAAACAACCCATCAAAAAAAACAGGATATTTCTTTGGGAGTTTTTTCATTTTGAAAAAAAAGACATACGAAGAAGTTGGAATGCATGAAGGAGTAAAGCAAGAAATTATTGAAGATGGCGCGTTAGGAAAAAAAGTAAAAGAATTAGGATATAAAATGAAGATGGTGCGAGGAGACCATCTGATTGATGCTATTTGGGCTAGAGACAGAATTACTTTGTGGAATGCGCTGAAAAGATTAATGGTTCCACTATATCTTCAAAGTGGAAAAATTGCAATTGGTATTTTCTTTGCGGTATTATTTTTGTTGTTTATTCCATTTCCAGATATTTGCAGCATCAGTATTATTACCAGCAGAAGATATCATCTTCCAAAATGCTTTGTATTTCTGCAGCAATTGCATCAATTCTAATTTACATAGGTGCGATAATTGAGGTAAAAGTTGGGCTCAAACTGAGATTGGTTTATGCATTTTTTGCACCACTAGGAGGGTTAGTTGTAGTTTTAGGATTTTTAAGCGGATTAATTCAGGCAAAGAGTGACTCATCTGTTACATGGAAAGAAAGAACATACTCTATGAAAGATCATACTCAAAATTCAATCAGTGTATAGCAAGCCTTTTAGATAGAAAATAGAAAATAAAATTCTCATGGACAAATCAAGTGTGTTTGTAGGTGGGACGATTGGAGCTTTAATTGTAATAGTTGTATTTGCAGTACTATTTGTTTCACCACCAGAATCAATAAAATCCGAAATTGTAGTAAGTAATGGTAATTCAGTAAATACAGTAGGAGAAACAATCCAAATTTATTCACAGAATTTATCATTGATTGAGATTTTTGAAAAATCTGAATCAGGAGTAGTAAGAGTTAATGTACAAAGAGGGGAGGTAGATGACGGAATAGGCGGATTAGGTTCAGGTTTTGTTTTTGATAAAAAAGGACATGTAATTACAAATGCACATGTAGTCAATGATGCAAAAAAGGTTGTAGTTACATTTCTTGATGGTAGATCATACAATGCAGAAATTATTGGAATAGATGAGTTTACTGATCTCGCAGTAATCAAAGTAAATGCAGACTTTGCACTGTTGCATCCATTAGCACTTGGGGATTCATCTAACCTCAAAGTAGGAGAACCAATAGCTGCAATTGGAAATCCCATTTGGATTATCAGGCTCTATGACTTCAGGAATAGTAAGTCAATTAGGAAGATTACTTCCATCAGGTTCTGGATACTCCATACCAGATGTTATCCAAACTGATGCTGCCATTAATCCTGGAAATTCAGGTGGGCCATTACTTAACATGAGAGGAGAGAGTAGTTGGCATAAACACTGCAATTCAATCAACAACTGGTGAATTTACAGGGAGTAGGATTTGCAATACCATCACAGACTATTGCCAAAATTATTCCAACTCTTACTGAAATGGAGAATACAAACATCCATGGATTGGAATCTCAGGCAGAGACATTGATCCGGATCTAGCAAAAGTTTTGGGCCTAAAAGATGCAGTAGGATTTTTGGTAGTGACAGTAGTTGAAAATAGCCCAGCTTCTAAAGCAGGATTAATTGGATCTGAAAAAACCATCGAAGTTGAAGGGGTGAATTACCCAATGGGAGGAGACATTATTTTATCAGTTGACGAAATTGAAGTTAGAAAGATTAGTGATATTTTGATACATCTTCAAAGAGCAAAATCAGTTGGAGATGAAATGGTTTTAGAGATTTTGAGAGATAATAGAACAACAAATATCACAATTATTCTCCAAGAGAGACCAAATGGAAATTAGTTCAATACAAGCATAAATACTTCTAGTCAAGAATTCTCTCTATTGAACAATCTTGTGTTAAACTCTGAGAGTTTAAACAATGTTTTAGAGAACAAAGTAATTTCTCGTCAAAGTGTTATTGAAATTTATCAAAATGCAGTAGAAGATCCTAGTGAGCTTTTTTCAGCTGCACAAAATTTAAGAAAAAAATTTAAAAAAGATTCAGTTACATTTTCAAAAAAAGCATTTTTCAACATTGTTAATCTATGTAAAGATACGTGTTCTTATTGTACATACAAAGCAGAACCAGAAGAAAAAAAACTATCTTTGATGTCAAAGCAGCAAATATTAGAACTATTACAACTTGCAAAAAAATACAGATGTGTTGAAGCACTTTTTGTTACAGGTGAGAAACCAGAACAAAAATATCAAGAAGCACGAGACTGGCTTAAAGAAAATGGATTCAAATCAACTGCTGAATATCTTATTCATGCATCAGAACTAGCATTAGAATTAGGATTATTTCCACATACAAATGGAGGAAATCTAAATTTTGAGGAAATGAAGGAATTAAAGAAAACAAATGTTTCAATGGGAATAATGCTTGAAAATGTAAGTGAAAGATTAACAGAAAAAGGAATGCCACATTATTTGGCTGCAAGTAAAAGACCAAAAGCAAGATTAGAAGTCTTGGAAAATTCTGGGAAACTAGGAATTCCAATGACAACTGGAATTTTGGTAGGAATTGGAGAGACAGTAGAGGAGGTGATTGATTCAATTTTAGCTATAAAAAAACTACATCAGAAATATGGAAACATTCAAGAAGTGATTTTACAAAATTTTCAACCAAAACCAGATACTTTGATGAAGAATACCCCATCAACTGATGAAAACTATTTCAAAAAAATTGTTGCATTATCAAGAATCATCATGCCAGAAATGAACATACAGATTCCTCCAAATTTATCTCCAAAATCATATCAAAGTTTCTTATCAGTTGGAATAAATGATTGGGGAGGAATTTCACCACTAACTCCAGATTTTGTTAATCCAGAATTTTCATGGCCAGAAATTGATAAAGTAGATGAAAATTCAAAAAAAGCAGGATTTGAATTAAAATGTAGATTCCCGATATATCCAGAATTTTTTTCTTTTGTTAGTAAAGAGTTAAGAGATAAGATGTTAGTTATAGGAAATGGGGAAGGGTTGGTAAAAGAGGAGTATTGGAGATGACAAACATAGAGTCACTTTTTAAAAATGGAGACCCGTTAGTATCCAAAATTCTAAATGATGCATTATCAGATAAAGAAATTTCTGAAAAAGATGCTTTAACACTTTACAAAACAACGGGTATTGACTTTCATCTTGTTGGACTTGTTGCAGATGAAATTCGAAGAAGAAGAGTTGGCGATGTGGTATCATATGTAGTTAATAGAAACATCAATTTCACAAACGTCTGCATCAAACAATGTGGTTTTTGTGCATTTAGTAGAGATTTTCGAGAAGAGGAGGGATATTTCTTACCAACTGAGGAGATTGTACGAAGAGCAAAAGAGGCTCATCATCTAGGTGCAACTGAAGTCTGCATTCAAGCAGGACTTCCACCAGACATGGAAGGAGACTTGTATGAAAACATTTGCAGAGAAATCAAAAAAGAGATTCCAGATATTCACATACATGGATTTTCCCCTGAAGAGATCCTATACGGAGCAACAAGATCAGAGATATCAATTGAAGAGTTTCTAAAGAGAATGAAAGAAGCTGGAGTAGACACACTTCCTGGAACATCTGCTGAAATTCTTGATCAGGATCTCAGAGATAAGATATCTCCAGGCAGAATAAGCGTAAAAGATTGGGAGAAAGTGATCAAAACTGCTCACAAAATGGGAATTAATACAACATCAACTATGATGTTTGGTCATCTAGAAACACTTGAAGACAGAGTAAAACACATTTCAAAACTAAGAGAAATTCAAAAGGAGACGGGGGGTTTTACAGAATTTGTTCCACTAAATTTCATTCCAGATGAAGCACCAATGTACAAGCATCAGTTACATGAAGGAATTAAAGATGGTGCAAGTGGAAATGATGTTTTACTAACACATGCAATTGCAAGAATTATGCTGAAACAATTCTATTAATAATCTTCAGATGTCATGGGTAAAAGAAGGTCAAAAAATGTCTCAACTATTACTGATGTGGGGCGCAAACGATTTTGGTGGAACACTGATCAATGAAAGCATATCAACATCAGCAGGTTCAGAACATGGACAACTATTAAGACCTAAAGAAATCAGGAGATTGATAAAAGAAATTGGTAGAGTTCCAGCAGAAAGAGACACTACTTACAATATTCTAAAAAAGTTTGATAACGAAGACGAGATTGAAGAAGGACTTGACAAAATTACTGATACTTCTCAATTTGGGTCATATGTAGAATTAATTAAAATCAACAAATTCAATTATAAAAATCCAAGGAGAAAATGATTGTCTGCCTTAGACAAGGCATTGAATCATTCAAAGAATATTGGAATTGATGAATGTGAAATAGTTGTTGTAAAAAAAAAGATCATTACAGTAAGAATCACAGATTCAGAAATTGCAGAAATTAAACAAAACTTTGATCAAAATTATGGTTTAAGATTAATTCATGATAAAAAAATTGCATCAATTCAAACAACTAACCAAGAAGAGATAGAAAAAACAATTGATAGTGCATTTAAAACATCATCAAAACTTAAACCAAGAAATTTTTGGAAAGAATTACCACATAAAATACACCATAAGCAACTTGATGGGACATTTGATGAAAAACTTGAGAAGATTTCCGGTGCAAATGCAATGGATATCGCACAAAATATGATTAATTCAGCAAATAATAAGATGGTAAACACGATTACAGGATCATTAAACATAGTTTCAGAGAATTTTGAGTTGGCAAATTCTAATGGATTGTATCTAAATGACAAGGCCACATACATTTCAGGAATTATTAATGCAGAATCAGAATCTGGAGTTTTACCAGTATCAGGAATAGGACACACAAGTGGTAGAACTTTATCAAATTTTTCTGCAGAACAAGTTGGAAATGATGCAAAAATTATGTGTATTGAATCAATAAACCCACAGAAAATTGATTCAGATAAATATTCTATAATTTTTGAACCATATTCAGTAGGAGAACTATTGGCATTTGTTGTTGCAGCAAATTTTAATTTTAAAACATTTTCAGAAAAGAAAAGTTGTTTTTCAAATAATTTTGAAGAAAAAATAGCAACTGAACAACTGAGTTTAGTTGATGATCCACACATACCAGAAGGAATTGGAACAAAATCTGTAGATGATGAAGGAATAGAAACTCAAAAAAGAAGTTTAATAGAAAAAGGAATTTTCAAGAATACTTTTTCTAATCTATTTGATAGTTACAAAGAAGGAAAACAATCTTCAGGTAATGCATCAAGAGCAGGTTCACCTATGGGAAGAAGTTCTGAACCAATACCAATTTCAGCACCACATAATCTCAAAATAATTCCAGGAGACATATCTCAAGAAGACATGATCAAAGACACAAAACATGGATTGTTAGTTGGAAGGTTATGGTATACATATGCAGTAAATCCAATTAAAGGAGATTTTTCATGTACAGCAAGAAGTGGTATAAGAATTATTGAAAACGGGGAAATAAAGGGACCTGGGAGATCAGTAAGAATAATTCATAATCTTCCAACTATGATAAAAAATATTTCAGAAATTGGAAATAATCAAAAAAATGTAATTCAATGGGCATCACTTCCATCCATTGTACCATCAATTAAAGCTGAAAATATAATGGTAAATTCTATCTAAATGTCACATTCAGGCACTAATTACTTGAAAAACGTGACTACAAGATATGCAACATAACCTATAGTCAAACAAACACCCATAGCCCTGCTGATAATTCCAGTTTTTAAAGCAATTAGTAATGAAATGCTAAAGATAATCATTATTGCATAATCAACATAAACATCAGCGCCAATCATCACACCACCAAGTGCAGCACCAATGCCCATTATCATCAAGATGTTGTAGATATTACTTCCAATGATGGTTCCAATACCAATATCTGCATGACCCTTTCTAATTGCAATTATTGATGTTATTAATTCTGGAAGAGATGTTCCAATTGCAATTACAGTTAATCCAATAACTTTCTCCGATATGCCAAACTCTTGTGCTAAAATTACAGCATTATCAACTGTAAGAATTGCACCAACATACAAAAGTGCAATACCTATTCCAATTAATCCGATAGATTTTAGATATATGTTGCTTTTTCCTTTTTCTATTTGCTCTTTGTTTTCAGCTCTATGTTTCATTGCATCTTTGAATGTATAAAATGTAAATACACCCAACCCTCCAAGTAACATTATTCCATCATATGTAGAAATCTCGCCATCAAGTGAAAGCAAAATAAGCAAAAGAGAAACGCCCAACATGATTGGAATTTCTTTTCGTAAAATAGATTTTCTTACTGCAAGAGGAACAAACATTGCAGACACACCAATTACCATCCCAATGTTTGCAATGTTACTTCCAATAATATTTCCTAGAATAATTGCACTGTGTTCTCCTGCTGCAGCAACACTAGCAGCAAGTTCGGGAGTTGAAGTACCATACGCTACAATAGTCATTCCTATTACAAGATTACTTATTCGGAATTTTTTTGCAATGTTTACACCACCATTGACTAACCAATTTCCACCAAAACACAACATAACTAATCCAACTACAGTTAGGGCTGCACTTACTGCTACTTCCACAAAGAACGTTCAGATTTTCGTTGTTTAAAGGAGATTATTCACTATAATTTCACAATTCTAACAATTGCAATAAACCTGAATTTATCAATTGAGAACTAGGTGTAAAAAAACCAGCTCGGCAGATCAACAAAGCTAAAGTTAAAGACTAATAAAGTAATATACCGTACCATACAGTATGATGCGAACAAGACTAACATATGTGCCACTAGAAGTAGCCGACCAATTCGAAGATTTCATCATAGAAAGAGACGTGCAAATACTTGATGCAGTTAAAGCAAGGACACGAGATTACAGTACACTATCACTGCTAAAGTTGTTGTATCAGCTTAGAGGAAATCCCATGACATTCTCAAATTTGTATTCAAAGTCAAAGATTAGAATGAAAAAGTCATTTTTGAATTATCTACATCTGTGTGTGGATTACCACTTTATTGAAAAAAAACCAGTGGGACCAAATGTAATCTATACAATTACAGACAAGGGACGAACTATGTTGAATCTCTTTATCAACAAATAGTAGTAAAAGAACACAAAGATAATTTTTGAAATTATATTTTTTTTATTATTAGCAACTCAATAGTAATGATGCATTTGTCTTTGTTCTAATCCTTCTTGCTCAAAGTGATTGTGAGACTTTCCACCATCATGATGAGCATGAACTACTCCATCAATATGACAATGTGTATTGTCAATCAAATTCTTCATGAACACATCATCTACATTCAGTATCATGTTGGTTACTTCAACTGCAGTTTTGAAAACTTGTTGTTTAACAACTACGGTTTCTATAATTTCAGATGAAGATACATCAGATATCGTTCTAGTGTTGGAATTTATTCCATACCATCTTATATTGCCATTTGATTTTGCAAATTTTGCTCGAAATTGTGTTAATGTATCCAATACATTCATTCCCACATTCTGTGCTAATGTTAATGGTATTTCTTCTACAGCATCTGCAAATTGTTGTATTGCAATTTGTTCCTTACCTTCAACAGTTACAGCCAGCTTTCTAATTTTTTGAGCAACTATTCCTTCAACAGAACCAGCTCCATATACAATGAATGGATGTTCAATGAAATTTCTTAATACATAAAATGCATTCAAAGCATTTCTATGAAATTCATCTAGAAATCGTTTTGAGGTGGCTCTCAATAACAAAGTTACAGATTTTGGATTGTTGCCACCCTCCACAAAAACCATTTTATCTCCACCTACAGTCTTCTCATACACTCTTTTTGCAAAACCTAATTCATCATTAGATATTTTCTCAATATTTTTACAGATCTTAGCACCAGTTGCCTTTTCTATCCACCATAAATCATTGTACTTTACTCTCCTCATTGAAATAATGCCATGTTTTGCAAGAGCCTCTTGAACAAACTCATTAACTCCTTTCCTAGATATTACGACATTAGCTCCCGAATCTACAATATTTTTTACAAGAGCAAAGCAAGTCTATGTTTTCTTGGTCAAGGAATTGGCTCATTTGTTTGGGTGAGTCTATTTCTATCTCTGCTTCGGTTCTAGTTCTCATTGGTTCTAATGATTCATTAATTAACAAAATCTTGGCATTGTGAATAGTTCTAGGCATTGCAGAACTATCTATTGTTTTATCAATCACTGTACCTTTGATTAATTGTATTTCTATAGCATTTCCTATCTTTTCTTCAATTTTTATATCATCAATATCTATCTGGCCCTCTTTCCAAGTTGGCAATATCACATACAGCTTCGATGATAATATCTACAATCTTTGTATTTTCTTCTTGTAAATCAAAAATTGCTTTTCCCTCTAAACAGGTAGTTAGTAATTGTCGCATTATTTTTTTGTCTCTTCTGTTTGATTTTATCTTGATTTCATCCAATGTTTCTAAAGCACAATCTAGACTTTGATTATAACCACGAACAATTGTAGCAACAGGAATTCCAATTTTTAATAATTCTTCAGCATGTTTGAGTAAACTACCAATCAAAACAGCTGTAGATGTAGTACCGTCTCCAACATGAGTATCAACTGTGTTAATAGCTTCTACAACTGATTTAGCTGCAGGATGATCAACATCAACTTTTCTCAAAAATGCGCCACCGTGACTTGTAATTGTATCTTCTCCAAGTATGTCAATGTATATTTTTTCCATACCGCGCGGACCAAGAGATGTTTTAACTATTTCTGTAACAAGTTTTGCCTGAAATTAAATTATACATTTGTGATTCTCGTAATCCAATACGTGAAATATCTTGATCAAGTAAACCCTGGATATTTCATCACTTTTAGCCTCCTTTTAGATATTAAAACATACTTGATAACAAGTCTAATTTACAAAAAATAAAGAACATAAAATTAATCAAACTACAACTTGAATATTATTTGATTTTACTATGATGTGGTTTTAGGGGCAGTACCATCACCAGGATCAGTTGCATCTGGAGTAAATCCTCCAGGCATAGCTTCATCACCACCTTGGAAGTGTTTCAAATCTTCTCCTGCAATAACATCTTCCTCTGGAGGTACATAGTCTCGTACATCGTGTCTTGCTTTTCCTGGATACTTGCCTTGGGTTGCTTGTGCCACTATAAAGAACAAAGCAAATGCAATGATTGGAGGTATCATTGTATCTAATCCTGCCCATTCTTCTGGGCATTGTAAAGAAGAATGCAAATCGGATTAGTGAACCAACAACAAGAGACTACAACAGCTGCTGGCATGTTTGCCTTTTTCCAGAACAAACCTAATGTGAGAGGAGCAAATGCTCCGGCAAAAACTATGTCAAATGCTAAGATAAGATAAATTCCAGGAGCTGGTACGAAATAACCAATTGCAGTTCCAACTATCATCATTGGAATAATTACAAGACGAGTAACTTTGAGTAATTGACTATCACTCCAATTTGGTTTTTGTTGCCATCGTCTTCTGATAATTCTCTGCATCATGTTTCTGGAGATTACACTAGATATTGCCAATAGTCCTCCACTTGCAGTAGACATTGATGCTCCAACTACGCCCATTAGTATTGCTGCACCAATTGCAAATGGCAATACTTGTGTAGATAGTAAAGGTAAAGCCATGTTTGGATCAATATCTATTGGGAGATAGAAGAATGCTACAATTCCTAACATGCTAGTTGGAATTACGGTAAACATTGTAAGTGCACCACCCATTAAAGCACCTCTTCGTGCTGTTTTCGGGTTCTTAGCTGAAAACACTCGCTCCATAAAGTCAAGCGCAACTATATCTCCCAATCCTAGTGCAAGAATAGCACCCCAATTAATCAGCGCTCCATTCGCCATATCGTATAATCCAGATAGGTCCATGAACTCTGGTGGTGCGTTGTTGTAAATGACATCCCAAGGCGTATCTGCAAAGCCACCATAAAAGAAAAGGAATCCAGCCCAGAATGCACCTATTGCAAGATAAACTTGGAACAGATTTGTATAGGCTGATGCAAATAGTCCACCAGCAATTGTGTATATTACAACTACTATAGCTGAAATTGCAATACCATAGAAATAATTTATACCAAACACAACTTCCAAAATAAATCCACTCGCAGCTAAATTACCTGCAACAAGAATTAGAAAACTAATTATCATAAGAATGCCAGAAAGACCTTCTGCACCATTTCCAAATCTTCTGAAATAGAAATCAGGTAATGTAATCATTGACATTTTGTTTAGTGGTTTAGCATAGAATGCAGCTGTTACAAACAGACACAATCCCTAAACCAATCGGAATAACTGCTCCTGCCCAAAATCCAAATTCAAATACTAATGCAACATTTCCTAACGATGAATTTCCATCAACTGCTTGAGCTGCAAGCATAGTTCCAACCATAAACAAAGGCAAACTTTTTCCTGCAACGATCAGTCGCTTACCACTATTTTTGACTAGTTTACCTGCAAATACACCCTACTAGCAAGTGTAATGATAATAAAAGCGGCAACGGCAATACCAAACCCATCCATCTCCACCATGACTGTATTGAATTTATCAAGCTATATTAGTATTGAATTTTTCAAGTATAGTACGTTTTATGAGGGAATAATTGATACGTATAATACATTTTACAAAATAATTTGTATAAATTTGGTAGTTTTATAGAAAAACTTTTAAGGAAAAATCAGTTAGTTTGTAAAATAATGAAATTATGAACCTATATTGCTAGATCGCAAAAATATATGAATTAGAATTTTCATTACTAAAATTTTGTTAAATTTAAAATTCAAAATGTTATTAAATTAATCCTCTTAGGCAGATCGTGGATAAACAATATGCTATTGCAGTTATTCTAATTATCTTAGGACTGGGTTTAAATCAATCTGGCTCA
>PVMK01127188.1_pt1 | contig 19671 bp, 10 predicted proteins | sample 1853481 | NCBI WGS metagenome assembly PVMK01 (sample SAMN08533507, study PRJNA380276) | Marine sediment metagenome, whole genome shotgun sequencing project. | reverse complement strand
GTTTCAAGCTGCATCTCATCGTTAACGACCAGGGTGAGTTGATCACCTTTTTCTTGACACCTGGCAACGTGGATGACCGCACGCCTGTACCCCATATGGCCAAGAAGCTGTGGGGCAAACTGTTTGGCGATAAAGGCTACATCTCGCAACCTCTGTTTGACCAACTCTTTGAACAAGGCGTTCAATTGATTACGCCGATTCGCAAGAATATGAAGAATCGCCTGATGCCCCTGATAGACAAGATTCTGCTTCGCAAGCGAGCTATCATCGAAACCATCAATGACCAGTTGAAGAACATCTCTCAGGTTGCTCATACACGACATCGTAGTGTTAATAATTTCCTGGTGAATCTCGTTGCTGGGCTAATTGCTTACACACATCAGCCCAAAAAGCCATCACTCAATTTATCAAGGGAGGATTCGGCCTTGTTGCCGACCCTCATTTAATGTCGAACTCAGGTTAATATTACCAGGTTAGAAAGCAATTCACTCGAAAGTATTTATGGTGCTTTTTCCGACATTTAGTGGTTCATTCGCCCAGGTCGTTAAGCATCTTTATAGTGAGCTACCAGACGACATCGCGAATGAAAGATCAGAATAGCGCCAGATGCAAAAATCCTGCATTTGCGTAGCTGTTTTAACGGTTCCACAAACAAACAACAGGGATGCCAGTCCAGTAGGATATGGGTCAAGACAGTTTGCGGGTCGTGTTAGAAGAAATTGCGCGGCTTAGAGTCGCCCAAGACCAAGCTTATGCAGAGATCGACGCTAAGATCGAGCTATTATTTGCCCAACTTCAAGAAAACCCAAAGTAAAAGTTGTGTGAACATTTATAATATTTCTTAAAAATTTTTGAAATCTTAAACTAGCTTAGCCCATCTTTTCCACCAAGGGCGCGGGCTGCTGGCGAAGGCTCCTATTTCAATAACTTGGCAAATGAAAAATTATTTGCCGCCAAATTTTGTAGCATATGGATCAAGAACAGGGTCTGATCCTACTCTGGAAATAGAGCTAATTGAGCACCATTTTTCATACCCATTACCACCCAATCAGACAGGGTAACTTTTAAACACTTGGCTCACTTCTTAAGCCCATTTTTCCAAGAATTGGCGAGGACAAACATTGATTGTGCCAAATTTCACGATATTGACATTCGTTAAGAACCACTTAAACTAACGTTAGCAGTTGTCGCTTATATCTTTTCTAGTGGGTATGGGTCTGGTATGGGTCAGTGGGTAAACTTGCATAAGTGTTAGCGCGAGCTCCCCTCACATCGCTAGAATGAGGCAGTAATAACAAAACGACCGTTTTTTTCGGTGCAATATAGCACATGCAAAATGTTGATCTATAGAGTATGTTGCCTGGAGTTTCTTTGTCAAATCTGCCTCCAGTGAATTTCTATACGGGCCCCCGGTAGAAAAACTTTACAACCTAGTTGTTTTTATCATATACTACTTTCACAGCATCTGGATTGGGTCAATTACTCTATCCTGAAAGTAGCTGGATGATAAGGTTAGTCAGTTCAGCGTAAACTTGGCGGGGAGCGCTGCTCATAACGACAAACATAATAAGGATGGTAGCTTTGCGGTTCGGCCGCGTGGTTCATTCTTAAACATATTATTGTGTCGGCTATTAGGGCCGCGTTATTAGCTGTTCAGGTCGGGGTCTGTTAAAGAGACTCCGCGGGAGGTCTCTTGCCATGGTACGTTGGATTGTTGAATCGAGCATGAAACTTCGGTTCCTGGTAATTATTCTGGCTGTGATGTTGCTGGTCTTTGGTTTCGCCCAGCTGCGCCAGATGCCGGTAGCTGTCTATCCAGAGATTGATCCACCCCATGTGGAAATTCAGACTGAAGCGCTTGGGCTATCGGCCGAAGAAATTGAAGCGATGCTCACCGTTCCCATGGAAGCGGATCTGCTCAATGGCGTGGCCTGGCTCGACCAGATTTACTCCAGGTCTGTCGCCGGTCTCTCTTCAATTCTATTGGTATTCGAACCGGGGACCGATCCCATTCGAGCGCGACAAATGGTGCAAGAGCGCCTGACGGAGGCTTATGCCTTGCCGAATGTGTCAAAGCCTCCGGTCATGCTGCAGCCCGTGTCATCCACCAACCGGGCCTTAATGGTTGGGCTTTCCTCAGATGAACTGTCTCCAATCGAGATGGGGGTGCTGTCCCGCTGGATCATCCAACCCCGATTGCTGGGCGTGCCCGGCGTAGCCAACGTGGCCATCTGGGGTCAACGAGAGCGGCAACTGCAGGTGCTGGTTGATCCCGAACGGTTACATGAGGAAGGGCTTACACTTAGCCAAATCATCGAAACCGCTGGCGAAGCGCTATGGTACTCACCCTTAAGTTATTTGGAAGCCTCGGCTCCTGGCACGGCGGGCTGGATCGACACGCCCAATCAAAGGCTCAGCGTTCGTCACCTCCTACCCATCTCGACGGCCGACGATTTGGCCAAAGTAGCCGTCGTCGATAACAAAAACCTTACCCTGGGCGATGTGACCAATGTGGTGGAAGATCACCAACCCCTCATTGGGGATGCTGCTCTTAACGACGGTCCCGGCTACTTATTGGTCATCGAAAAATTCCCCGGCACAAACACGCTGGAAGTGACCCGGGGCGTGGAAGAAGCGCTGGCGCAATTGCAGCCCGGTCTACAAGGCATGGAAATCGATACCAGCATCTTCCGGCCGGCGAGTTATATTGAGACGGCCATCGGCAATCTCACCACGCTAGCCATAATCGGCCTTGTTCTCATAGCAGTGGTGTTGCTGGCCTTTTACTTCCAATGGCGAACGGCCTTGATCAGCCTGGTGGCCATTCCGCTATCATTGGTAACGGCCGCGTTGGTGCTCTTCGTAACTGGGGCTACCTTTAATATCATGATTTTGGCGGGGATGTTGGCCGTCCTGGTCATCGTCATTGACGATGCCGTCGTTGACGTAGAAAACATCGCCAGACATTTACGCATGCGTGGTGAGGATGGGAGCGACAGGTCGACCGCATCCATCATTGTTGCAGCCATGCTCGAGATGCACAGCCCCCTCGGATACGCCCTGGTAATAATTTTACTGGCTGTGTTGCCAATCTTCTTTTTACCCGGTCTAACCGGTGCATTCATTCAACCACTGGTCCTTTCCTATGTTTTGGCGATGATAGCATCGCTGTTGGTGGCCCTGATCGTTACCCCGACCCTAAGTGTGAGTCTCTTGTCCAATGCGTCGTTGAAGCGTGAGTCCCCGATCGTCAAGGGGCTGCAGGGTTTCTACAACCGGCTTCTGGCGCTATCCGTCAAGAGAGCTTATCTTGCCCTTATCGTGGCCGCCGTCTTCATAGTGATCGGCCTGGTGGCCTTGCCCTTCCTCGACGTTGAATTGTTACCCTCCTTAAGGCAGAACGATCTACTGATCCAGTTAGAGGCCGCGCCCGGCACCTCGCGTCCGGAAATGAACCGCATTGTGGCCCAGGCCAGCAGCGAGTTGCTGTCGATTCCTGGGGTCCGCAACATTGGATCCCATGTGGGGCGGGCCATAACCGGCGATGCCGTCGTGGGCATCAATTCCGCCGAACTTTGGGTCAGTCTCGATCCGGCGGCCGGCTACGAGGCCACCGTGACCTCCATTCAAGAAGTAATCGATGGTTACCCAGGGATGGAGCGCGGGTTGCAGACCTATCAGCCGGAGTCGCTTGAACAGACCCTGACAGGACCGGACCAAGACGTCGTCGTGCGTATCTATGGCAGCGATTTGAATGTCCTCAGTGATACGGCAAGGGAAGTGACGCTGGCTGTGGCGGGAGTAGACGGCGTCGTCGATGCGCAGCCGGATCTTTACACCGAGGAGCCCCAGGTAGAAATTGAAGTGAACCTGGCTGCGGCCGAACAGCATGGGATTAAACCAGGCGATATCCGCCGGCAGGCGACCACTTTGTTGTCAGGTATCCATGTCGGCAACCTTTACGAGGAGCAGAAGGTCTTTGACGTGGTGGTCTGGGGTATGCCGGAATTTCGCAACAGCTTGACGAATATTGGCCGGTTGTTGATCGACACGCCTGACGGCAGCCAGGTGGCATTGGAAGAGTTAGCCGAAGTCCGCATCTCACCGGCAGCCACCGTTATCGAACGTGACGCCGTCTCGCGTTATGTCGACGTAAACACCAGCGTCAGTGGTCGCAGTATCAATGCTGTCGTGGACGACATCGAAAGTCGCCTCGAACAAGTGCCGGTCCCATTTGAGTACCACATGGAAGTGCAAAGCGATACCCAGGGCTTGCAGGCTAACCAGCAGCGCCTGATAGCTATCGCTGTAGCCGCTCTGATCGGGATATTCCTGGTTATACAGGCCGCTATTGGCAGCTGGCGCCTGGCATTTGTCATCTTCCTGACCTTGCCCATGGCCCTGGTGGGAGGCGTGCTGGCAGCGCTCCTTGGTGGCGGCGTTCTTTCGATTGGCGCGCTATTTGGCTTCTTTACGTTGCTGGCGATTGCCGCGCGTAATGGCCTGGTAATGGTCAATCATTTTCAGCGTCTGGCCCAATATGAAGATGAATCTATTGGCTCAGAGCTTGTCCTGCGCGGGGCGCGAGAGCGGCTGGCGCCGATCTTGATGACGGCCCTGGCGGCGAGTGTGGCGTTTTTACCGCTGCTGATTGGCGGCAGTATCCCTGGCAACGAGTTACTAAGCCCGATGGCCGCCGTTGTTCTGGGCGGCCTGGTTACGTCTACCTTGCTGAACCTTTTCATTGTACCGGCCCTATATTTGCGTTGGCCCGCCGCTTTGCCGGCCGAGGTAACTGAGGAATCAAGCGCTGAGCCGGGCCTTGAGGCGGCTTGATTTAATCGCCGGATGTTTATCCGTAGGTTCGTGAGCGCACCTTTGGCAAGTCAGCCAAAAAAAAGCGCCAACCCACTGATTATTTTATGGTTTTTGTTTGAGGAGGTTTTCGATGCAGCACATTAAGCGCCCGCTAATATTAATTTTATTGGTTCTTGCCGCTCTACTCCTTGTCGCCTGTGGTGAAGAAGATGAGCCAGAATCGGTCAAACCAGCCCAGGTAGAGGAAATTGAGGGGTCGGAATTCAATCTCGTGACTTTGACTGAGAGGGCTGCCGAACGACTCGATATCCAATCGGTACAAGTAATCGAAGAAGAGATAGACGGTAACATGCACAAGGTCATCCCCTACTCGGCCGTGATTTATGGTCTGAACGGCGAGACCTGGGCTTACATAAACCCCGAACCGTTGGCATTCATGCGGCACCCCATCACCATCGATTTCATTGAAGGTGGCCAGGCGTTTCTCTTTGACGGACCACCTGTTGACACCTCAATTGTGACGGTTGGAGCGCAGCTGTTATATGGAACCGACACTGGAGTAGGTAGATGAACGAGATGCGTTGGGTCGTTGCCAAGAGTTTGAGGTATCGTTATCTGGTGGTTTTTGCCGCCGCGGCACTGATGCTATTTGGCATCGGCCAGATCCGTAACATGTCGATTGATGTATTTCCAGAGTTCGCGCCGCCGCGGGTTGAGATTCAGTCCCCGGCAATCGGGCTATCCTCGGTAGAAGTAGAAGCCCTGATCACCGTTCCCTTAGAACAGGCGTTTAACGGAATGCCGGGGCTTGACGTCATGCGCTCCAAGTCGGTTAACCAGTTGTCGTCAATCCTGCTCATCTTCGAGCCTGGGACCGACCTGATGGAAGCTCGGCAGCTGGTGCAAGAGCGCATGGCAATCGTGAGTCCTACGCTGCCAAAGTGGGCCACCCCGCCGCTAATGATGCCACCGCTGTCGTCTACCGCCCGGACCGTAAAAATAGGCATTTCCTCTGACGAGTACTCCGTGATAGATCTGTCGATGATCACTTACTGGACGATTCGGGAGCAACTGCTACGCGTGCCCGGTGTGGCCAATGTGGCCATGTGGGGCGAGCAGATTCGGATTCCGACGGTACAAGTCGACCCTGAATTGCTGGCAGCGAATGACGTCACACTAGAAGAAGTGTTGCAGGTTACCGCAGATACCCTGGATGTCGGCATCATACCCTATGTAGAAGGGTCAACCACCGGTACCGGGGGCTTCCTTGAAACCCCCAATCAAAGGCTGCCCATCCGCCACGTTGTAAGCGTCACGACGCCAGAGGATTTGGCCCAGGTGTCCATCAACAATAAAAGGGATAGCGAGGGAGAGCCACTCCGCCTGGATGATGTGGCCCTGGTGGTAGAAGATACCTGGCCCATGATTGGCGACGCGGTCATTAATGGGGGTGAAGGCCTGCTGCTAATCGTAGAAAAGTTCCCCTGGGCCAATACGGTCGAGGTGACAAATGGGGTGGAAGAGACCATAGCCTTGATGGCCCCCGGTCTGCCCGGCGTCGACATTGATTCTACCATCTTTCGACCGGCGACATTCATCGAACTTTCTATTAATAATCTCACCACCTCGTTGCTCATCGGGGCTATTCTGGTCGTCGTGGTTCTACTGCTCTTTCTGTGGGATTGGCGTATCGCCTTAATCAGCGCCACCATCATCCCCCTGACGTTGGTGATCACCCTGCTCATACTCTCCTTATTTGACACCACGCTCAATGTGATGGTGTTGGCGGGGCTGGTGATCGCTCTCGGGGCCGTCGTCGACGACGCCATCGTCGACGTAGAAAACATCGTCCGCCGGCTGCGCCAGGAGCGCAGGGAAGGTAGTGATAAGTCAGCCGAATCTATTGTGCTTGACGCCTCTCTCGAAGTACGAAATGCGATTGTATATGCCTCGTTGATCGAAGTGACCGCCTTACTGCCGGTCTTCTTCTTGGAAGGCTTATCTGGCGCATTTTTCCAGCCCCTGGCTCAGGCCTACGTGGTGGCCGCGCTGGTGTCGCCGCTGGTGGCCCTGACCATCACCCCAGCGCTGGTTCTGATTCTTATATCCAACTCAGCGGTCAAGGAGCGCATATCTCCAATCGTACCGCCGTTACACCGGGGTTACCTGCGGTTGCTTAAACCAATCCTCAAAAAACCCAGCTTGGCCTACGTCTCCTTTGTGGGCATCCTGTTGATCGGCATCCTCGTCTATCCACAGCTGGGGTCAGAACTGCTACCCTCGTTTCAGGAAAGAGATTTCCTGATGCACTGGCTAGGCAAGCCCGGCACGGGCCGCGATGAAATGGTTCGTATCTCCCAGGCAGCTTGTCAAGAGCTGCAAACGATACCTGGCGTTCGTAATTGCGGTTCCCATATCGGGCAGGCTTTGTTAATGGATGAGGTGTACGGTATCTATTTCGGCGAGAATTGGATCAGTATCGATCCCTCGGTTGACTACGACGAAACGCTGGCCTCCGTTCAGACTATGGTTGACGGTTACCCTGGGCTCTATCGGGACGTACAGACCTATCTGAAAGAGAGGATCAGGGAGGTGCTGACCGGATCGAGCCATCCTATCGTGGTGCGTATCTATGGCGACGACATGGATGTACTGCGGGCCAAGGCGGCTGAGATTGAAGGAAAGCTAGACGGCATTGAGGGTCTCACCGAGCTACATACAGAACTCCTGGTGGACATACCGCAAATACAGGTTGAAGTGGACCTGGCCAGGGCCCAGCAGTATGGCCTCAAACCCGGTGATGTCCGGCGGTCAGCGGCCTATATGTTGGCCGGCGAAGAAGTCGGCGACATTCATGTGGCCAATCGAACGTTCGATGTCAATGTGTGGAGCACTCCCGGAAACCGCGACAGTGTTGACAGCATTAAAAATCTGCTGATTGACGCGCCCATAGGCGGGCAGGTTCGCTTGCAAGATGTGGCCGATGTGAGCATCGCGCCGGTTCCCAATGCCATCTACCATGAGGACCTGGCGCGCCGGCTGCACGTCGAAGCCGATGTGGAGGGACGCGATCTCGGCTCCGTTGTAGCCGAAGTTGAAGAGGCCTTGGCGACCGTCGAATACCCGCTCGGCTATAGTGCGGTTATGCTGGGCGAGTTCGCAGAGCGGCAGGAGGCCTCGGGTCGCTTAACTTACGCGGCAATCGTCGCTGCGCTGGTGATCTTCTTCCTCCTACGGATATCCGTCGGCAGCTGGCTAATGGCTGCCTTGTCCTTCCTGAGCCTGCCGGCGGCCTTGGTCGGCGGCATACTGGCGGCCTATATCTTCAGTGATGGGGTGATCTCGCTGGGTTCGATGGTTGGCTTCCTCACCATCTTGGGGGTTGCCGCCCGAAACGGCATCATGTTGATCAATCACTACCAGCATCTCGAAGAAGAAGAAGGCGAACCCTTCGGTCAAGAGCTTGTTTTGCTAGGGTCAAAAGAACGGATTGCGCCGATTATGATGACGGTATTAACGGCCGGACTGGCGCTGGTGCCCCTTGTTATTGCCGGCAACATCCCCGGTCATGAGATAGAACATCCAATGGCTATCGTCATTCTGGGAGGTCTGGTGACTTCGACGCTGCTCAACCTGTTTGTTTTGCCGGCGTTGTACCTGCGTTTTGGCAAAGGCCAATTGCGGCCGGCATCGTACGATACGGCCGGCGTCCCGGCTTGATAAGCTCTAGGAATAGGAAACTGATATGTTGCGTATCCGCCTCTTTACCATATTCGGCGCCTCGATTCTATTGATTCTGGCTGTGGCCTGCAGTGATGGAGACAAACCAGATGAAAGTGGTGATGGCACATCGCAAGAGACCACCAGCGATGAGATAGCTCCTGATGAGGACAACAATGAGACTATCGAGGTAGACTTCGAAGATCTCGAGGAGTTCGACTACGATAATTTCGACCGGCCGACTCACATCGACAACCAATGGTTACCCATGCAACCGGGGAACCATTGGGTCTTCGAGGGGTCCACTGATGAAGATGGCGAGCGCATCCCTCATCGTATCGAATTCACTGTCACCGGCCTGACAAAGGAGATCGATGGTGTACCTACCGTCGTCGCCTGGATCGAGGATTACGCCGATGACGAACTGGTGGAGGCGGAGATCGCCTTCTACGCTCAGGACGACGACGGCAACGTCTGGTACCTGGGCGAGTACCCGGAGGAATATGAGGACGGAGAGTTCGTCGATGCCCCGGCCTGGATTGCCGGCCTGGAAGACGCCCAGGCGGGGATCAAGATGATAGCCCAGCCGCGGCTGGGGACGGCCAGCTACGCCCAGGGCTGGGCTCCGGCGGTCGAATGGACAGACCGCGGACAGGTGTACAAGATGGGCCAGCTGACCTGTGTTCCAGCTGACTGTTATGACGACGTTTTGGTGATCGACGAGTTTAACGAAGAAGAGCCTGGCGCCATCCAGCTCAAGTACTACGCTCGCGGCACGGGCAATGTACGCGTCGGCTTTCGGGGTGAAGATGCGCAGCAAGAAACGCTGGAACTAGTTGAATTTGAGGAGTTAGACCCCGTAGCTCTAGCCGAGGCCAACGTGGCGGCCTTGAACTTGGAAGAGCGGGCTTACGAGAACAGTCCGGATGTTTACGGTCAGACAATGCCTAGCCAGGCGCCATCAGGAAATGAATTGGTCTTGGCTGGCGCCGAGAAAGAATTCGAGGAATTTGACTACGACAATTTCGACGATTCGACCCGTATCGACAACCGATGGTTGCCATTGCAGCCGAGTACGCAGTGGGTATTTGAAGGCTTCACCATCGAGGATGGCGAAATCATTCCGCACCTAATTGAATTCACCGTCACCGACTTAACCAAGGAGATCGACGGTGTACCCACAGTCGTCGCCTATATAGAGGACTATTCCAACGACCAGCTTGTAGAAGCCGAGATCGCCTTCTATGCCCAGGACAACGACGGCGTTGTCTGGTACCTGGGCGAGTACCCGGAGGAATATGAGAACGGGCGATTTGTGGAAGCCCCGGCCTGGATCGCCGGCCTGGAAAATGCCGTGGCGGGGATCAAGATGCCGGCCGAGCCTCAGATGGGGACGCCTAGCCTCTCTCAGGGCCTGGGGCCCGTGGTTCAATGGTCTGACCGTGGACAGGTTTACCAGATGGGTCAACACACCTGTGTCCCGTTCGACTGTTTCGAGGACGTCTTGCTGATGGATGAATTCACCCTGGAAGAGCCAGGCGCCATTCAGGTCAAGTATTACGCTCCTGGCGTGGGCCAGGTTCGCGTCGGCTTCAGGGGTACTGATCTGAAGCCGGAAATTTTGGAGCTGATCGAAAGGAGCCAACTTGATCCGGCGGCTCTAGAGGAAGTCCGCGATGCGGCGCTGGCATTGGAGCAACGCGCCTACGATAACAGCCCCAACGTTTACGGAGAAACACCACCGGCCGAAGGTCCATAATCGGCCTAGGCACAACATAAAATTGCATAAAAAGCACCCTTGATTTGGCGATAACGAAGCGGATCACAGCCCGATAGTTAGGTGATGTTTTTAAGTGATTTGGTTCCCAGATCTTAACGATCCTAATTTACTTACCCCACTCCCCATACCTAGAGGGAGGGCGGGCGCCAGCCTTCCCTCCCTCGCATTAGGCCTCCCTAGACACCAGGGAAGGGCCAGGATGGGGAGTTCTGTTTTTTTAGTATTGAACGAATGGACCATTTAGCATCTGCTTGGAAATAGAAATTAGAATCAAGCGGAATTTTATGAAATTTTTTAGACTTGCGGGTGTCTTGACTGCGAGGCGAGTAGTTGGTTTTCTGGCCTTAGGTCTGCTTATCAGTTTTCTGGCGGCCGCTTGTAGCGATGGTTCGGGGTCGACAGCTTCATCAGCAAGTGGTCAGCAGGATCGCCCCGGTTCAGAGGAATACGGCCTGTCTAAGCAAGAGCTCGTTCAAAGCATCGAGGACGTCGAGGCGCACATTGCCGAGTGCATGAGTGAGGCCGGTTTCGAGTATGTAGCCGTCGACTACAATACCGTACGTCGCGGGATGACCTCCGATAAATCGCTCCCAGGGCTCAGTGAAAGAGCATACATTGATCGTTACGGATTTGGCATCTCGACCCTCTATACTGGTCTTGCGCCGCAGCTTGCCGACGAAAACATACCGGCCCAAATAGGCTTGGGCAAACAGAACGTGCAAATATACAACAGCCTCTCGCCTGCTGATCAGGTAGCCTATAATCATGTCCTCTTTGGCGAGAATCCCGATGCGACCTTTGCGGTAGCCATCGAAACCGAAGATTTCACCCGGACCGATGGCTGTACCAGGTCGGCCATTGAACAGGTTTTCTCACCTGAACAGCTAACCGCCACCTACATAAATCCCAAAGATGCCCTCATCGAGCAGGATCCCCGCATGGTTGAAGCCCTGACCAAATTTGTCGATTGTATGCGCGATGCGGGATTCGACTACAATTACGAACGGGAGATCGAGCCTGATCTGAAGAAGCGCCTCTATGCCATTACCGGCGGCGCCCCGGTCGAGTCGTTGTCGGCCGACGCCCGAGCCGCCCTGGCAGAGCTGCAAAGTCAGGAGCTGGCAATTGGTGTAGCCGCCTTCAAGTGCGAAGATAAATATCTCGATCCGGTTGAGGATCGCGTTGAAAGAGAATTGTTCGCCGGTTTCCAGGGCTAATTTGAAATAGAATTCTTTGGCTTTGTGGCCAAAAAATCGGATTCACCTATGGGCAGAAATCGCATCCTAACGCTCCTCCTTGTTCTGGTCGTAGTGGTTATTGTGGCGACGGGAAGTTGGATCGCCGGATCGTCGATTCAATCTCCGGCCGAGGTAGCTGCCAGAACAGCAGCACCAACCCCTTCACCGATACTCGTACCGGTCGAGGAACGCGTCTTAACATCCCAAATCGTGACCCGAGGAACGGCCCGATTTGGCTTGCCCCAATCAGTTTCTTTTGCTCCATCAAGCCTAAAATCTGGTCCAGGTGTGATCACCACCCTACCCCAACGAAATGACCAGCTTAATGAGGGGGATGTTCTACTCACCGCCTCAGGTCGTCCTGTATTTGTTCTCCGGGGAGATTTGCCAGCCTTCCGGGACATCGTCCCCGGTACTTCTGGCGATGATGTTCGGCAATTGGAGAGCGCTCTCGAACGACTCGGATTTGATCCCGGCCCTCTTGACGGGACCTATGATGAACAAACCAGCGCGGCCGTCGCCGCCTGGTATGAGTCGACCGGGTGGGAACCCTTTGGGCCAACGGTCGAACAACTGGAACAAATCCAAACGCTTGAACAGGGGTTGGCCTTAGCTACAAACGACAAACTGGCCGCATCTGCGGCCTTGGCTGCCGCGCCTATGGCGGTCGATGCTGCCCGGGCCACTGCGGAAAGCGCCAATAAAGTTGCCGCCGCTGAGGTGGCAGCCAAGACTGGAACCGAACTCGAATTGGCCCAGGCCGCTGCCAGAGCTACCCAATTGTCTGGTGAAATGGCAATTCAGGCGGCCATTGATGCCCAACAAGTCACCGAACGCCAGGCCCAAATGGCCGGCGATCTGGTCACCCAAATCACCACAGAACTCGAGGCAGCCCGGAATAAAGCAGGGGTACAAGTGCCCATAGACGAGATCATTTTCCTCTCCACCCTACCGGTCCGTGTTGAACGGATCGAAGCCGTCTTGGGCGACGCCGCCAGCGGGCCGGTGCTAACCGTAACCAATAATCAATTAGCAATCGACTCTTCTCTCCCACTCGAAGAGGCCCCGCTGGTTAAACCAGGCATGGCCGTAATCATTGACGAAACAGATCTGGGGATTGAGGCCACGGGTGTTGTGGAAAGAGTAGCCGAGTTGCCTGGTACCGATGGGGTTGACGGTTTCCATATCTACTTCGAAACCTTCGTGGACGAGACCCCGGCGACGCTCGAAGGCTTCTCCTTGCGCCTCACGATTCCAACCGAATCAACCGAAGGAACTGTCACCGCCGTTCCGATCAGCGCGCTCTCCCTTGCCGCCGACGGAACTTCAAGAGTACAGGTAGACAACCTGGGAACGCTAACGTTTGTTACCGTTAAGCCCGGGCTATCAGCCGATGGGTTTGTTGAAGTGACCCCCCTGGATGGAACCCTGGCGCCGGGCCAGCTAGTGTTGATTGGCTTTGAGTAAATTTTATGACCGCGCCTGAAGCCAAGTCGAACAGCAAGGTCCTCGAGCTCAATAAAATCGGCCGGCAATTTGGTAGCGACCCACCGATCCAGGCCCTCATTGATGTTGACCTTGACCTAGAATCCGGCGAATGGTTGGCTATTACCGGCCCGTCTGGTGCCGGAAAGTCGACTTTGCTAAACATCATCGGCTGCCTGGATCATCCAAGCAGCGGCCGCTACTTGTTTGATAGCCAAGACACAGCGCTGTTGAATGACAGAGAACGGGCCGGTCTGCGCAGCCGGCGTATCGGCTTCGTATTTCAATCGTTCCATCTGCTACCTCATCGCTCTGTTTTGGAAAACGTGATGCTGGCGGAGGTTTATCGCAAACAATCCCATCGCGGCCGGCGAAGGAGGGCCATGGCGGCGCTAGAACAGGTTGGACTCAGTCAGCGCATCGATTTTTTGCCAACGAAGCTATCGGGTGGTGAACAGCAACGGGTGGCCATCGCCCGGGCTCTTGTTGGCTCTCCAAGCCTGCTACTCTGCGACGAACCAACTGGAAATCTAGACTCAAAATCCGGCGCTGAACTCCTGGATCTTTTTGAAGAATTAAACCAGCAAGGTCTCACGTTGGTCGTCGTTACCCACGATGAGAGCGTTGCTGAACGAGCCAGCCGCCGCGTGCATATCATCGATGGCGCGCTAACGGATATTACAGACCAAGAGGGTAAAAAAAGGTTGTCCCAGCTCCCAAGAATGGCGGTAAATACCAGCCCGATTTCACCATCAGGCATAACCTTCCGCGACCTGTTCGGCGAAGCGATTGCCGGCATGTTCGCCAGACCGGGCCGGATGATATTGACCATGCTGGGCATTGTGATTGGCCTTACGGCGCTCGTGGCCACACTAGGGCTCACTCGAACGGCTAACAATCGCATTATCAGTCAATTCGACGAGCTTGCGGCTACTGAAATAGTTATTACCGCGAAATCCGGCCTTGAAGGTGTTGATCCCAAAGCCATTCCCTGGGATGCCCCAAGTCGCCTTCGCCGTCTGAACGGCGTCGTGGCGGCCGGAACCTTAAGTGAGGTTGATATCGGAGATGCTCTCGTCAGCGCTTCCCCCATAACAGATCCCCAGAACCAGACCGCCTTCAAGCTGGCGGTTCAGGCTGCCTCTCCTGGTTTATTTGACACAGTTAGAGCCAACCTGGAGACGGGTCGATATCCGGATTTAGGCCATTCATATCGGGCTGATCGAGTCGCGGTTTTGGGTCCTACTGCGGCACTGCGCTTAGGCATCGTGAGCCTGGGGCAACTGCCGGCAATCAGCATCGGCGATTATCTCTATTTGGTTGTCGGCATCCTGGGTGATGTTGCTCGCCAGCCTGATTTACTTGGTTCAGTCATCATCCCTGAAGGTACCGCCCGCCAAGATTTTGGATTAGCCGGTCCGGGATCGGTGATTGTCGAAACCCAAATTGGCGCCGCCTCCCTGATCGCCCGACAAACGCCGCTGGCGCTACGCCCAGATGATCCAGCGACACTAAAAATCGAATACCCCCCAGAACCCCAGCGGGTGCGCGATGCCGTCCAGAGTGACCTGAATGTCATGTTTCTTCTGCTAGGTGGCTTGTCGCTCATTGTCGGGGCGATCGGTATCGGCAATGTCATGCTGGTATCCGTCATCGAGCGGACCGGCGAGATTGGCTTACGCCGCTCCATTGGGGCGACCCAGGGACATATCGCCGGGCAATTCTTACTGGAGAGTAGCACTCTAGGCATTATCGGAGGCATCCTTGGCGCCAGTTTCGGCATCCTCATCGTGGTTGCCGTCTCCGCTTACCAAACCTGGACCCCCGTGCTGGATCCGGCGGCACCTTTCGTCGCAGTCCTGATCGGGGGGCTAATTGGCCTGGTATCAGGCACCTACCCGGCCCTGCGCGCTGCCCGTTTGGAACCGATCGAAGCGATTCGTTGGGGAACTTGAACGGAGATGGCCAATGATACAGTCCGATACGAAGCTGGTAAACATTTAGCGGTAGCTCTGCCGGTAACATCAAGTTGTAAGATTCTGTTATTTGAGTACCTGGAAACCACCGTTAACAGCGTAACGTTGCTCACACTCGATAATCTTTTCGGCAGTTAAATCAAATGCTCGCTGATTGACGAGGATTTCCTTCCCGCGCAGGACCGTATTTGGGGAAAAACACTCTAGATACCCCAGGGGTGCTCTCCGTTCGTGAGCCATCAATCTGGTAGGTTCTAGATCTGGATTTCGGGCGATGACGTAGTCATTCAGCCCAAGCCTATCAATGATGTTGACTTTGGGCAAAATCCATGAAACCATTCCCACTGAGCCCATTACAATCACCGGGTAATCATTATTGGATGAAGATAAGTTCTCCTCTCTTGCTGGAAGAGTTTCTTCTAAGAAGAGATGATACACTTTGTGTTCCTGATGTCGCATGCCAACAAAATGGTCAATCAGCCAGAACTGCATATTGTCATAGTAACGCAGGTAGTCCACCAGCAAGGTCGGTAAAACCGGCAAGTATTCCTCAACAGCATCTGCCACGGAAGCCTTCAGGATAAAAGTTTCATCCCTGGTTGTCAGATTATGGGATATGGCCCAATGTGTCCACTGAATAGGCCAGGAGAGAATGATGAATACAGTGAGGAGCAACACAGTTGGCTTTGCACTCATCCGAAGCGCGTTCAGCATCCAGAGAAAAGAGATGAATAGCAATAAAATCAAGTGGCTGTAGACCCTAAACTCGAAATGGTCGCCGCCAATCACAATAGTGTAAAAAAGAAAATGCACGCCAAGCGTAAACACGACAGCGATTTCGACCAGAGAAAGGCTCAGGGTTCCTGATAGGAGAATGGTCAGCATAGCGAACCCAATTAGACTGATTCCCAAAAACAACTGACCGCTGACTAGCAACACGACACCACACAGTGCAATTGCTCCAATAATCCAACCTAGCCGCACGCTCCTGCTGGGGCCCGTGGACATACCATTAACATTCTTGTTTGGCTCCAGGATCATCTGTTCAAATCGAGATTCCAACATTAGGCGCCTTGTGGTGTGGAAACCAGATCGTTTTAACTTCAGGATAATGATAACCAACAAGAGGATGAGCCAAATCCAGAGTGTGTACTCGATCACGAATGACAGAAAATACCTATAACCGCTCTCCAACCAAATTTGACCGGCGTAAACCTTGGCATAGTAGGTGTTTGGTAACCACTCACCGTATGTTGTCCGTCGCCATGCCAGGTGAATTGGAATGACAAACAGGGGCAGAATCGCCGCAAAATCGCCGCCGGTCAGTCTCGATCTCCGCGCTTTTGTGTAAAAAGCCAGGCCCACAAGGCCGGCTGTCGTAAGAGTAAACAAGATGCCGTCTGGACGAGCGAGATAAGCAAGCGCGGTCGCAGATGTGATACCAAACAGCCATAATCTGCTATACGCTGGAATAAACAGAACACAGTAAACCCAAAGGATTACAAAAAAATTGAACATCGCTGTCTCTAAACCAGAACTCGTCCATGCCAGAAAAGTACGGTTTGATATCACGCCGGCGAGCACTAACCCGAGGAAAAGTAATCGATATCTTCGAATTTTTTTGTCCAGGTTCATACTTAAAACCATAATTGCTCCAAGAAACAGCGTTAAGTACGAAAAAAACAGAGACACGTAGTTTGCAATTTCAGGAGGCTGAACATCAAAAAGACGCCAGATAACATCCAGTAGAACAACCCACAAGAAGCTTGTATATCCCTCAACAGGTCTGAATGGTGCTGGATTCCAGACATAACCGTCGCCCAGGATGCTGTTACTTACGTATCGGAAGGCAATGTGTGCATCGTCTGTCAAAAACCAGAATAGGCGCCATCCGTAATACATTAGTATGAACGCACTCACGGACAGAAGTGCAACTCCGATAATTTCCTTTCTGCTAAAGCCATTATCCATGCTTATTTTTTTGCCCTGGTCTACAATTCTCTTGAGGCATGTTTAAATTGGCCGGGAAATCTATGGACTGCTCTATCAGAAGCCGGATATTGTCTATCAGAGTATCGCTCATGGATGTCATCGTTCATATCCGATAAGGCAAATTTATTGCAATAGTTGTAGGCGCTTGGCTAGAATGCCCCTTCTGATCTGGTAAACATCAACAATTTTATCTTTCTACATTCCATACTCGACTTTAGATAAATAAAATACGCAGGCGTTTGTGCATGCCACAAGCCGCCAAATCGTAGATATGGTTAAGTGTGAACCACTGTTTCACACTTAACCGATGATCTCGGATTTAAAGCTGGTTCCATATGGGGTTGGTTTCACCTGAAAGATGTCGGCTATGGTTGCCGCCAGATCGGCAAAGGTAGTGCGTACCCCAATGTGAACCGCCTGCTTCACCGGCGTTCCACTGATCAGGATAGGCACGTATTCTCGGGCATGATCTGTGCTAGGTGTGGTGGGATCATTACCGTGATCGGCCGTGAGAACCAACATATCATCCTCAGCCAACGCATCTGTAATTTCGGGCAGGCGCCGGTCAAATTCCGCTAAGGCATTGGCATAGCCCTCTGGATTGTTACGATGGCCAAATTTGGCATCAAAATCGACTAGGTTGGTGAAGATCAAGCCCCGCTCGCGCTGCGTCTGCATAGCAGAAATTGTTTTATCGATCCCGTCCATATTGTTTTGGGTTGGCACGGCCGCGGTAATACCTTGTCCGGTGAAAATATCTTTTATCTTGCCCACCGCATAAACCATGAGACCGGCCTCTTTTAGCGAGTCAAGCACGGTAGGCTGAGGTGGTATAACCGAGAAATCATGGCGGTTGGCCGTCCGTTCGAATTGGCCCGGGTGACCAATAAAGGGCCGGGCGATAACCCGGCTCACTTCATGCTCACCTCGCAAAATCTCCCGGGCAGTCTGGCATATTTCATACAGCTCTTCGACCGGAATGATCTCTTCATGGGCAGCGATCTGAAAGACGCTATCGCCCGAAGTGTAGACGATGGTCTTGCCGGTTTGCATATGCTCTTCGCCCAATTCGTCGATGATCACCGTACCCGAAGCCGGGTAATTTCCTAGCCAACCACGCCCCGATTCAGCTTCATAACGATCCATTACCTCTGGCGGAAATCCCTTGGGGTAAAGGGGAAAGGGCTGGTTCAAATGGATACCCATCAGCTCCCAATGACCGGTTGTTGTATCTTTACCCGGTGATACCCCGGCCATTTTTCCATAGGCGGCCGTCGGCTGCGTCTGCGGCCGTACCCCTTCCAAGATAGCGATATTAGCCAGTCCCATAGACTGCAAATGAGGAACCTTCAGACCACCCACAACTCGGGCCATATTCCCCAAGGTATGGCTGCCAACATCGCCATAGGCGGCCGCATCAGGCGTTTCGCCAATGCCTACGCTATCTAAAACAATTACGATAATGCGCTTGACTGGCATATCCTATCCCCTCATTTCTGATCGTTCTTTCATGGAAAATCATATGACTCTGCAAGAGTATCCATTTTTTTCAAATACCGCACGGTTTTAGGTAATCAACAGATCAAATCTTTAGTATTGTGACTGGGCATCATCGTTGTCGCCGGACATGAAGTTAGAAAGTACATAATTTCTGAATAGCATTGTAAAAACTTTGTAACAACTTCCTGTTATCTTAGGAGTCGACTTAAAGAACAAGACTAACTTGCCGAGTCAGATTGTGCTTTTCGAGGCAATCTGTTCGGTTTTTGGTTTGGAAAGCTTTATTATGAGTAGCGAGAGAATTTTACTTGTCGATGATGACCCGAGTTAGGACGATATTACGCCGGGTACAGCGTGTGAAAGACAAATCTCAACTTGATTTGACCAAGACTCCTGATCCGGCAACATATAAAAATAAATAGCTTGTTTGGGCATTTTCAGAACGAAATAAGAGGTATGGTATGTTACGTCAAAGAAAAACCTGGCTCATTATATTGGCCGTTGTCGTCCTAATTGGCGGCGCGTATGGTGTGTATGCCTTTACGACGGCCGACACAGCCACGGCCGATGAAGAAGCGCCGCTTCAAACATCTGTAGCCCGCCAGGGAGATATCACTATTTCAGCTACGGCTGCCGGCTCAATCATTCCGGCTACTGAGGTGCAACTCAGTTTCCCGGCCAATGGTACCCTGGTTGAACTTCTGGTTAAGGTTGGTGATGACGTCCTGGCTGGGGATGTCTTGGCTCGATTGGACGACAGCGACGCTCAGCAGGCTCTGGTCAATGCCCAATTGCAGGCAGCCCAAGCAGCCATGAAGACCAACGCCGAGGCGACTGAGACTGGGGTTAGCTTCGATGAAATCAGCGTGGAGCAGGCCCGCCTAAACCTGGAGCAGGCCCAGTCTGCCCTGGACGATCTACTCAATTGGGAACCGGCCGAAGAGGATATTGCCATAGCCGAAGCCAATTTGGCGGCGGCCGAAGCCGGTTATAGTGCCGCAGTGGGGCAGGAAGCCTCAGCCTATTACGGTATAGAAGTTTCCCAAATCAACCTGCAGCAGGCTCGGGATGATCTGGCTACAGCCCAGGCCAATTATGATGCCGCTTGGGACGAGGCCCGGGACTGGGAGACATTTTTTAATAACCCGATTTGCGATCCTGG
>PVMK01137706.1_pt1 | contig 19673 bp, 17 predicted proteins | sample 1853481 | NCBI WGS metagenome assembly PVMK01 (sample SAMN08533507, study PRJNA380276) | Marine sediment metagenome, whole genome shotgun sequencing project. | reverse complement strand
GGCCCCGTCGCACGACTCGACACCGGGTTCCGGCTCCTCATGCGTGACGGGGTCCGCCTTGTGACACGTCCCCTCCACCGCGATCAGAGGCTCCGGGCAGTCCAACGCACCGCAGCCAATGACGGCGACCGACCCCAAAACGATCAAGACGACCAAGACGGCTGCAGGGTGGGACAACAACGCACGCCGGGTGCACCTGGGGTGTATCTGCGGGGATCGTGACATGTCGATGAGCTGCTTATCGACGCTTCCGGCCGCCGGTTGCGTGGATTTTGCCGGACAGCGAGCGTACCCCTTTTCGGCTTCAGAATGGCGTGAAATCCGCCACACGATCCGAAAAAGACGGCCAGAACAACCGGCCGTGCGGCCGACGATCAGACGGAAATCGTCCTCGAGGTGCTTGCGCCAACCGATACCTGCCTGCGCAGAGGGCCTATGGTGGACAGACGAAGTCGTAGGTGAGGATGGATATCACCGTCGCATCGGGGAGCACGTAGGTCACGGTCACCTGGGGGAACGGGTACGCGAAATCGTAGGTTCCGATCAGCTCTTCAGGATTCTCCTCGATATTGAACCCGGTCACCCTCATCAGAGAACCGTCGGCGTTGTACTCATAGTCGAACCGCGCTTGCGGAATGAAACCCACCTCGATCGTGACCTCGAAAGCCTCGAGCTGATCCATGGCATTCCATATCATGGTGCCGCTCGAGATCAGCATGTTGTTCGAAAGCCGCGTTTCGAAGGTGTCGGGCTTTGCTGGGTCACCGGTATAGGTGGTGGTTGCAGTCCCAGTCAGGATGCCGTCGCCATCGAACGCCTCGGTTGTCTCCAAGTTGCCAAACTGGTCGAGCGTAAGAACGGTCCTGGTCATGGGAGTCACGCTGCCAGGCTCGAACGACGCCGTCTCGACGATGGGGCGTAGTGCCGCGTCGAAGTGATTTCCGGCGTTGACTGCGGTCGGCACCCCACCGGTCACGCACGGGTATCCACATGGCACGGTGTCGTCGGCGTACTCGAAGATGATGCGGAGAGTCTCTTCTCCGCCGCTGTCGAACGTCATGCAGTCGCGGACCGGGGGCGTCGCATCGAGGTCGTAGGTGCATTCGGTCGAGACGATTGGCGCGTCTGCTGGCGCCTCCCAAAAGGAACCGCACACGACAGGGGCTCGGATGCCGCCTGTGCCGCCGGTCCCCGCGGATCCACCCGTCCCCGCGGATCCACCAGCCCCGGCCGATCCGCCCGAGCCCGCGCCACCCCCTTTGGTTTCTTCACTGCACCCCGCGGCCCAGAATAGGACCGCCAACACTCCCGCCAAGATCAAACCGGCTCGGGACATCGCGCAGCTCCTTCGTGAACGTGGCGATGATACCGCCGTCGGAGAAACTTGGGAACAGCCCGTTCTACGCGAGCTGCGTGTGTCAAATCGCGGTGTGCCTCGCAAGTGGCTGAAAATAGAACGTTTCTGAGACTGCCGCGTGTCCCCCTATTCGCGGACTTCGAGGGGAGCTTCGGTTGGCCAGGGGTTGCCGCGGAGGAGCTCCAGCGCGGCCGGCTCGTCCAGCAGGTGGCCGGCGAAGAACGCGGTCACGAATGTGGCGGTGTGACCGTTGGCAGACTCCACAGACACGTAAGTGAAGGGTTCGTCGTTGGTTTGGCGGGTGCCGTCGCCGCATCCGGGGGTGAACAAGCCCCCGAGTCCGGCGATGTTCGTGACCGACCAATGGCCCGCATCGACGAGGTCGAGCTTGTAGGCCGGCGTGTTGGCTTTGGAGAAGTTCTCGCGAATGAACAAGTTGCCGGGTTCGCCGATGCTGTTGTCCTCGGTGGCTTCGAGCAGGCCCAAAGGCACCGTGATCAACTCCATCAATACCTCTCCATAGAAGAGGTTCTCCATTGGCGCGGCCAGGCCGACCACCGCGGTGATGCGCGCATCGTTCTGGGCGACTCTTCCGGCAGTGACCGACCCGATGCTGTGCCCCATCATGCCCACTTGGGATGCGTTCGCAGTGACTCCCTCGGGAAGAGCATCGCCAGTGAGCACTTGGTCGAGAACGAAACGGATGTCCGCCTCCCGAACATCGACCAGTGCGTTGTCGAGAGAGGACTCGGTGCCATCGAGGACGTCGAAGAGGGTATCGCCCTCGTGGTCCGGGGCCACCACGACGAACCCGTGCGAGGCGAGGCGCTCCATCACGGCATGTGCAGACCATCGCGTGCACGTGTAGCAATGGGAGTAGAGGATGACCGGATACTCCCCTGCGATGGCGGAAGCGTCTCGGGCGGCGTTGGTGGTCGTTGCGACGCACTCCGCGGGGCTGTCGTCGAGTAACGGAGAGAGCGCGTCGCGTCGACTGGCGTCGGTCTCGAAGTCGATGACGTCCGATGCCGCGCCTGAGGACTCGATCGGGTACCAAACTTCGACTGGAAGCGTTCGCCCGCGGCTGCTGTCGGTCAGGCTAGTCGTCGCGACGCCGACTGACGCAGGCCCGGGTTCGGTGTAGTCCGGTGTTCCGTCGCTACCGCAAGCGCTCAGCGCGAGCGCACACACGACACAGCCGATTTGAATTACGACCGTTCTACACATGGTGGAGCGGTCTACACGCTAACGCCCTAGACTGCCACAGGCTCACCGTCCGCCTTGGGGCGCTCCGCGCAATGCTCTGATCGGCACGGCGGCCGCGACCGTCGTCGGGACGGTGCTGGTGTTTCCTGCGCTTGCGAACCAGTGCTTCACATTCAACGTCGCAGGAACCGGCAACATTCGATGCACCACGGCCGGCAAGGCGATGCTGGGTATCGGTTGGCCGCTCTTCTTCGGCGGGATGACGGGCGTGGTGGTCACCGCGATCATGTTCGGTGTACGCAAGGGTAAGCTGCGTCGCCTCGATGACCGCATGGCGTACGAGAAGTCGCGCGCCGTTCGCTGGGACCCGGTGGGCTCTCGCTTCGTTTTCTAAGAATTGGCCATCACGCTCTTTCGCCTCATATTGATGGGCATGAGCTTTTTCTTATGGGGTCGAGGACGATGACGCGCGCCGCGGTCGCGATCGGGGTGCTGGCGGTCGTCGGACTTTCTGCATGCGGGGAAGACCCGCCGCCCCGTACAGATCTGCCGTACGTTCTCTATTGCGACATCGCTAGCGACGATTGCCAGCGTCGCATCTATGACTCCGTAGCAACGATGCTTGGGGCGGACGGCACTGACCCGCCTGCGATTCGAACGATTTCGGTCGAGCAGCACGCCGACGAGGTGCGCAGCGGCCTCAACCTGGAAGATCTCACGGGCGAGGACGCGGAAACACGCGGCCTTCGCCTGATGGATTTCATACCGGAGGCGTCCGACAGCGTTACCGAGACGCAAGCCGAGTACTGGATCAACCAGATCGCCGCGTACTATAGCCGCCGCAATCACGCGATCACGGTCATCGACCGCGACTACGAAGAGGTGAACGCGCAGGCCCTGTTGGCGCACGAGTTCACACACGCGATTCAGAACGTTCAGTTCAGCCTGGACGCAGTGGGCGCCGATGCCGACACCGAGGATGGTGTCATGGGCGTCCGCGGCGTGATCGAAGGCGACGCGACGCACAGCTCGTTTGCTTGGGCCTATCGAGAGCTGGGATACCTACCCGAAGAGATCGACTGGGATGCGATTCACGATGAGAGGACCGAAGGCGCACGCAAGAGGGCGGCGGACCCCGAGGTTGCGTTGATCGATTCGGCTTCGAGCTTTCCCTATTCATACGGGTTCGATTTCATGAGCGCGGTGACGTTGTCTGGCGGACTCGACGGCCGAGCGGCGGCGTTCGGTGCACCCGCCCCGCGACCGCGATCGAGGTGATGGCGGGCTACAATGCGGTGCTGGGCGCGTTCGACTTCCCCGAGGCTGCGCATCCGTCTCCGCTCGAGGGGCATGCAGTCGAGGTCGAGAATCGATTTGGCGCTTGGTATGTGTACGGCTTTCTGCGGCGTCGCGGCATGTCGGACCACGCGGCTTGGATGACGTCGATGAGCTGGCTCGGCGATGAGCTCGCGATCTACGACGACGGCACCGATGTCGTTGCAACCTGGCGGGTTCGCTTCGACCATGCCCTGAGCGCCAGCGTCCTCCGCGACCAGGTGAACGCCGACGACCGCGCGGTCGCTTGGTCGGCGGTTCTGCGCGACGCAGACGTGTTTGTCTTTGCTGCCGAAACCGAGGAGGTCCTTCTTGCGTGGGCTGCGCAGCCCCTCGACGTGATGACGGCTTCACTGATACCCAAGAGCGCACGACGTAGGGGAGGGGCCGTATCGGCGGGTAACTGCCTGCAATCACTCCGGTTTTCTCTTCCGAACCCTCCTCCGTTGTTGCACTAGCAAGAAAATATGGCTATTCTTTCTCTTGAAAGGAGCCGGAATGCCTGCCGTAGCGTCGAGCGTCCCCGATGAAGCCACCGTGGTGAGCAAGGCGCTGCTCCGCGCGGCTGAGGAGCTCGGGCTGACATCGACGGAGCTTGCGCAGATCATCGGCACCAGCGAGTCGACGTTGTCCCGGGTTCGCAACCGCAAGCGCGGACCGATTCCGCTCGGCAGCAAGGAGGGTGAGCTCGCGCTGTTGTTCCTGCGCCTGTTCCGAAGCCTCGACGCGCTGGTCGGGGGCAACGCGACGCATGCGAAGGCGTGGCTCCGTGCCGAGAACCACCACGTCGGGGGAGTTCCACTTCGGCGCATGAAGAAGATCGAGGGGTTGGTCGATGTCGTCGAGTATCTGGACGCAATGCGCGGAACAATTTGAGCCGCAACGGCTTTCCGGTCCGGCGTGGCGTGCGGTCGAGTCGCAGCATGTCACTTCGACACGGAAGCTGGTCGACTCCGACGATGAACAGCAGGTGCTCGAGGCGCTGATCGACACGGCGAAGCCTCCATGGCCTTCGGGCCGCCGGTTCGTCGGTCTCCACTATCTTCTCGCGACGCCCTTTCGGCATCCGCCGCTTCGTTACGGCTCGCGTTTCGGGACCCGGCGCGAGCGTGGGATCTTCTATTGTGCCAAGGCACAGGCGACTGTGTTCGCGGAGAAGGCGTACTACGTGCTGCTGTTTCTGGAAGGCACCGAGGCGGACCTCGAGCCACTGACCCGACCGCTCACAGTCTTCCAGGTTCGCATTTCGACGAAGAAGGGAGCGGACCTGACGCGGGCGCCGTTCGAACAGCACGTCGGGCGCGTTTCATCGCCCAGCAGCTACCGCGATTCACAGCCGCTGGGTGCGTCGATGCGGGAGGCAGGGGTTGCCGCCTTCCAGTTCGTGTCGGCACGAGATCCTGAAGGCGGCGCGAACCTCGGGCTATTCGAGCTAGTGTTCAGCTCGAAAAAGCCGACCAACGCCGAGCAATGGATCTGTACCGCGACGCGCGCCCGTGTGGAGCTCCAGCCGGGACCGGCGGTGATGCGGTCGAGAACGAGCTTCGCCCGCGGGGCTTTCGAGGTCGATGGCGCGCTCCCGATGCCGGGCGTCCGATCGTGAGCCGTTGACCCGACAGACCCATCAGGGTACCAATGCCCGCCGCCCCGCTGACCGGTGCGGCTATCCCGGAGGGTTCGATGAGAGCGAGTGTCTTGGCTTTGGTCTTGGGTGCGGTCGTCGCGCTCGCAGGTTGCGGGAGCGATGGCGACAGCGCGACGGGCGGTTCAGGCGGTTCAGCCGGTTCCGGAGGCTCGAACGGTTTCGATGAGCTCTACGAGCAAGGGCTCACGAAGTACGTCGGCGAATTCGCTCCCGAGGGCGATCCCACGTTCGACGAAGGGAACGGCATCAACACGTTCCAGTTCGCCGTTCCTGGCGATCCTGCGGCCGAGCCGCGCGGCCCGCTGTGCTTGCGGGGTACCGAGTACACCGTTGACACTCGTGACGGCAGCTCCGACGAGCTCGTGATTTTCTTGCAGGGTGGCGGAGCCTGCTGGGCCGATTTCTGTTCGGCGTTCGAGGAGACGAACTTCCTTCGAGACGTCAGCGGGGGCATCCTGAATCCCGCGCTCGAAACCAATCCCGTGGCCGACTGGGACGTCGTCTACCTGCCTTACTGTGACGGTTCGCTCTTCGCGGGCGACGTGGACCGAGTTCTGCCCGGGAGTGTCATCGGCGAAGATGGGACCGACGCGAGCCTGGGAAGTCACCGCGGCTTGCAGAACCTCACGGCGGCGCTCGACATCGCCCTCGCGGAGTTCCCCAACCCGAGCCGCATCCTGTTGACCGGCGTCAGTGGCGGCGCGTTCGGTACGATCGTGGCGTTGCCCTTGGTGCGCTACTACTACCCGGAAACCGAAATCCTCGTATTCAATGACTCCGGTGTTGGCGTCGCGAAGGAAGGCGAGCCGGACTTCATCAACGAAACGCTGCTGGCCGGTTGGAACGCGAGCTCGCTCATCCCTGCTTCGTGTCCGGACTGCACCAGCAACGGTCACATCACACGCTACATCGACTGGCAGCTTGCCGCGGATGACAACTTCACCATGAGTGCGCTGAGCTTCAGCACCGACTCGGTGATCTCGACGTTCTTCTTGATGATCTCCGCAGCCGACTTCACCGCATCGTTACTCGCGGAGACTGGGAGAACGACGACGATGTTCGAGGATCGGTATAAGCGGTTCATTCCGGTGGGCTCTGCGCACACGACCTTGCTTAGCGAGACCTCGGACGGTAGCGGCGGAATCGTGGAAATCGGAAGCCTCGAGACGGAGATCGACGGGGTCAGCGTCGTCGATTGGCTTACCGCCATGATCGACGGCACCGAAGGCTGGGACGACCTGGTTGACAGCGCCGTCGAGTAGACGCAAACTAGAACACGTTCTACTCCTCCTTCTAAGCCTTCGAAACAGGGGACTGTCCCGCTTCTTCGAGGGGTTAATTTTTCGGGTGTTTGCATGAAGACTGAGATTTGTGAGCGGTTGGGGATCGAGTTTCCCATCTTTGCGTTTAGCCACTGCCGCGATGTCGTGGCTGCGGTGAGCCGGGCTGGTGGGCTTGGTGTCTTGGGTGCGGTGGCGTACAGCCCCGAGCAGCTCGAGCTCGAGCTGAAGTGGATCGACGAGCACGTGGACGGCAAGCCGTACGGCGTCGACACCGTCATCCCCGCCAAGTACATCGGCAAGGACCAGGGCGACATCACCAAAGAGCAGCTCGACGAGATGATCACGCCTGCGCACCGCAAGTGGATCAACGACCTGCTCGATCGCAACGGAGTGCCCCCGCTTCCGGACGACGTTGAAGAGATCGAAAGCCTGCTTGGATGGTCCGCATCGGGCGGACGCGCGCACTTCGAGGTCGCGATGAAGCACCCGATCGCGCTCATCGCGAACGCCCTTGGGCCACCTCCCGAAGACATCATCACCCAGGCGCACGAGCAGGGCGTGCTGGTTGCCGCGCTTTGCGGCACCGTCAGGCAAGCGATCAAGCAGAAGACCGCGGGCGTTGACATCGTGATCGCATCGGGTTTCGAGGCGGGGGGTCACACCGGCGAGATCGGCACGATGGTGTTGTTGCCACAGGTCGTCGATGCGGTGGCGCCGACGCCAGTGCTCGGCGCCGGCGGAATCGGTTCGGGCCGTCAGATGGCGGCTGCCATGGCGATGGGCGCCGCGGGTGTTTGGACGGGTTCGATCTGGCTTGCCACCGAGGAGTCCGACTCGATTCCCTCGCTCGTGGACAAGCTTCTCGAGGCGGATTCGACCCAAACCGTTCGTTCGCGCTGCATCAGCGGCAAGCCCGCCCGTCAGCTCAAGACGGACTACACACGCGCCTGGGACGAGGATCCAGAGTGTCCGGGGTACCTCCCGATGCCGCTTCAGTTCATGGCGACTGCCGAGGCCACGCAGCGCATCACGCGCTTCGCGCAGACCGGTGCGGAGGGGTCGGACGCGCTGCTCGGTACGCCTGTCGGACAGGTCGTCGGTCAGATGAACACCCGCAAGCCTGCTCGCCAGGTCATCGAGGAGATGGTCAGCGAATACATCGACGCGGTCGAGCGGGTCTCGACCCTGCTCGCCGATTCAGACTAGCGCCCCACGATCATTTGCACTGGCGGTTCACGTCGCGAACGCGACTCGCGAGCTTGCCGGTGCGGTTCGCCTTTAGATAGCGCGCGGCCATCTCGCAGCCTTCCTCGGTTGGGTCCGAGAAGGGTGGCGAGGCGGCCGGCTGCGACTGGCATCGGGATGGGTGCGTTGGCCGCCTGTCGTAACGGGCGCCTCCGGCGAGCGCTCGCGGTCTTCTTCGATGTCGGCGTGCAGCAGGTGCACGTCGGCGTCGTTCGGCATGAGCCCCGCTGCCTGCTTCCCGTAGCGCACGGCGAGGCCCCGCTTCTCATCCGCGAGTGCGAGCCGCGCCTTGACCGCCAGCGCCCAGACCTGAACCTGAGGTCCGGCCTTCAAGGGGTTGTCTTCCGCGTCCACCGCTTCGGCTGCGCGCTCGAGCGAGTTCTCGGCACCCAACTTTCGGCGTCCGTACATCTGCGCCAGCGCGAGGCCCGTGTCGGCGAGCCGTGCATCCGCCCCTTTGCGCTTGGCTTGCTGAAAATAGATTCCCGCTCGCGTGTAATCCTCAGCCTGCAGGTACACGCGCGCGCCAGCGAGTCGAAGAGCCGCGTTGCTCTTGTGCCGCCCGACCGCGTTCCGCATGGTGGTGACCCCGCTTTGCCCGGCGCCCGTACGTACGAGGAAACGCACCCGCTGTTCGTCCGCTCGCAAGTCCCTTACCCTGGGCCTTGTCCATCTGGTCGATGGTCTCGGCGGCGAGGGGGAAGTCGCCCATGCCGATCAGCAAGGCCACGAAACCCGGACAAAGGCGCGCGGTTGCCCAGGGTCGAGCTCCAACGCTTTTTCGTAGCTGGCCTTCGCCTCTTGGTTTGACCCGACTTCACGCGCCGCGTCGCCCCGCAGCGCAAACAAGCTGGCGTCGCGCGGGCTGAGCTCCACGGAGCGGTCGAGCTCGCCTACGGCGTTGGCCGGCTCACCCTTTGCGAGCAGCACTCGCGCATGACTGCCATGCGCCCAACCTTCTTCCTCGAACGCGGCTAGCGCAGCCGCTGTCGCCGTCTCAGCGTCTGAGAGGCGGCCACCATCGATGTATGCCCGGGCTGCCGCGTCCACGAGTGTCAGATGATTCGGCGTCGCGTTGAGGCCGGCCTGCAGTACGGCAATCGCCTCGTCGGTGCGATCCCCCTTCGAGGAGAGCATCGGCCAACGCCTTCGAAGCTGCGACGCCCCAGTGCACGTCACCCGCCGCCTCTTTGTAGAGCGAGATCGCCCGATCGCGCTCACCGGCCCGTCCGGAGTCCTTCAGCAACTCCGCGATCACCAGTGCGCGAAACGCGGGTTCTGCGGCTTTTTCGGGGCCAAAACCCGCTCCGCTCAACGTAGCGAGCCCCGCGCGCGCGTCGCCCGTCTGGGCGTACCACCACGCGATCACATGCGCGCGGGCAAACAAGTCGGCCGACGGCCCGCCCGACAATCGCTTGAGCAGTCGCCTGGCTTCACCGGATCGCCCAAGCGCGAGGAAGAGTTGGGCGGTCCCGATGAGCAATGGCTCGTCGACACGAAGCTCGGGCTCCGCCGCCGCACGTGCGTGTTCGTACGCCATGCCGATGGCGCCTCGCCGGTATGCGAGGACACTCGTGATCAAATCGGCCCACGCTTTGTGCACGACCGATGCGTTGTCGTCGTCACGCACCGCACTGGCCAGCGCGAGTGCCTCGTCCGCGTTGCCTTGCTGAAGGCCAACGATTTGCGCGCGGGCGATCTTCGTCGCGGCGGTCTCCCCGCCCACCTGATCGAGCACGGCAAGTGCGGCTTCCGGATTCTCTGTCTTTGCGGTGATGCGGGCAAGCAAAGCGGCTGGCTCCGGCGCACCCGGCCGTGACTCGACGACTTTCTGCGCGTCGGGAAGGGCTTGCATCCATTGGCCGCGCGCCATGGCAATGAGGGCTCGGCCACGGAGGAAGGCATCGGATTGGTCAGAATACTTGGCGGGCCTCTCCGCCTCCGCATGCGCCGCGCGCGCGTCCCCTTCGGCGAGGAAGGCGTAGACTCTGGCAATCCGTTGGTCAGGGTCGTTCTGCTCGGGTGACTCCGCAAGAAGCGTCTCGGTCCTCAATAGCTTTTCGTAGTCTCCGCCGAGAGCCGCCGTTGCTAGCAGTCGCACCCGCACGGAGTCGTTCGGGTCGTCCCGTAGGAGGTCCAGCGCATGGTCGATGGTGTCCGGGCTGCCGTCGTTGATGACCTCATCGAGCGCGGAGGCCAAACGCGCCGAGTGAATCCACCCGAGAACCAGGGTCGCGATGAAGAAGAAGATCAGTGCCGCGATGCCCGCCGCGATCAAGCGCCGGATGCGTCGTTTGAGCGCTTCTTCGGGTGGCAGGACGATCCTGTCGACCGGTGCAATCGATGGTGTAGCGTTCTCGACCTGAAACAGATCGGACGGTTCTTTACGCGAGCTCGAATCTTTGTCGGCCACCGTGCATCCCTCCCCGACGATGTGCGCCCCTGGCTGCACATTGTCGCGTCAATCGGGGCGTGGATGCAAGTCTACGGACTAGAGGACAAATGGAATGATGGCGCGCCGCGTTTTCGGGTAATCGCTGAAGTGCTCCCGGTACCAGCGGTGGTTGGAAAACGCCCGCGGAATGAGGTTTGTGGCGGTGAACCAGGCGAATACCCACGCGGGCACCGTCCACGCGGCGAGGGCGAACCCGATCCATTCGACGATCTCGCCGAAGTAGTTGGGGCTGGAGATCCAACGGTAGAAGCCACCTTGGGGGATCTTGTAGCCACTTTCACCGGGCTTTCGGAGGCTTAGAAGGATCGCGTCCGATTGCTGATTGATGATGTAGCCAGTCGCGAAGACGAGGACTCCGATGATGAAGCGCGGGTCGGTGAACCAGTCGGTGCTCAGCAGGTGAGGCGCGAGCACGGTAATTGCAAAAGCGTTGGTGGAGCCGTTGGCGGCGTTGAAGCCAAAGGCGATCAGGCCGGTGATGATCGGCTTTGGTTTGTGCCCGCCGCGCATCCGGAACGGGTAGATGAACGACCGGTACACGTAGTGAAACATGTACATCCCGAGGAGGACGAGGGGGACGGGCTTGAACGCGTTGTCCGACATGAAGTAGACGACCGCGAACGAAACGGGAGATGGCGCCTCCATGATGACCCACAGGGTGGTGGCGTTGAGGGTCGGGCCCCAACCCGGGCGCAGATGGCGGCCGTAGGGCGCAGAGATGAAGGACAAGAGGACAAAGCTGACGATGCCGAGCACGACGACGCTAAGCACGGTCCACGTGTAAATAGGATAAGCCCGTAGGGATTCGCTGAACGCTTCGGTGATGGGCATAGCTCTCGCAGTCGGTCTGGCTTGAGCCTAGACTCGCAAGGTGGCCCCTAATTGGTTCATCGCGTTCCCGATGCAAGTGGATGGGTTCCGGCTGCATCCAACCCCGCCGCCACGTGTGCGTGTTTTCGCTACCTTGGATCTACACGTCACCCTGGCCTTTCTGGGCTCGGTCGAAGAGTCGGACGCTCGCCGTGCCTGGGGACGGATTGGCGAGGTCGCTTCGTTTCGGCGCGTGACGGGGACGTTTAGCGGCGTCGAGCCGCTCGGCCATCCAGGAAAGCCCTCCGCGCTTGCCGCCATGGTCGACGCCGGGCGGGAGCCGCTCGTCGAGATGATCGGCGAAGCCAGAGGCCCTCTGCTGAGGGAGTCCGGAGCCCCTGAAGACGCCCGTCCACCGCTTCCGCACATGACTGTGGCGCGCATCCAGCGCCGGGCTAACCGCGCCGAACGTCGACAAGCGCTCCGATGGGCGCACACGATCGATCTGCGCGCCGTCACGTTCACGGCGGCGTCCGTTGCGCTCTACACATGGGCAGACGATCGCCAAGAGCGCCTCTTCCAGATCGTCGCGCAACACATCTTTGGGGCTTGAGCCACTTGTAGAGCACCCGATCGGGCGATGTCCCCCGGGGATTTGTGTGCTGCCTTGCCCGTCCGCCGGTCACCATCGTGCCAGAACGTAGATTTTTTCCCCCGAATCGGGTTCAATGCCGCTCGTAGGAAAACCGCTCGATGTGGAAGAAGGCACTCTTTGGAACGGTTTCGGCAAGCTTCCTTGGCTATGTCGTCTGGGTGTCCGGTTTCAGCGCCGCTCGCCACCAGGTGGAGTGGGACGTCGCCACTCGGGTCACCGCTGTCCTCGAACGGACCGGTTTTTCCGAGGTAGTCCCCGTGGTGGACGGGCGAGACGTCGAGCTTCGTGGCGACGTGCCGTCCGTGTCGGAGGCTCAGCGCGCGGTGCGCATCGTGAGCATGGTCCGGGGGGTGCGCGTCGTGAACGCGAACATGCTCGTTGCCGGTGAAGAAGGCCTTGGGGGAGGTGAGACGTGACGTATCTCGTGCTGCAGATGATCGGAGCCTTGCTGATCGCCGCTGTGTTTGGTGGCGTGTTGTTGTGGCTAGGGCAGGTTTTTTGGGGGCGCCTGGTGGCCCCGGTGCGCGCCAAGACCCTCGAGTACGAGCTTGAAGAGGCGCGGTCCGACATCATCACGCAGAACCAGCGCATCCAAAGGCTCCACAAGGATCTCAGCGCTTCGGCCGAGAAGCTCGAAGCGGTGGAGCGCGCGAAGCGGCAACTCACCGCCACCTTGGACTCCCGCAACCGCACGATGCGAGAGGCCACCGAACGGCTCTCGGCGATCGACCTCGAGGAACGACCGACTTCACGCGAGTCTGCGGAAGATTTGCGGCGTGAGCTTCGGATGGCCGTGGAGGAGCGTGACGAATCGCAGGCCGCACTGCGGCAAACGGAGACCCGAGGCGAGCGGCTTCAGACCGAGCTCGAAGTGCTGCATGGGATTCACGAACGCATGCTCGACGACATCGAGCGTCTCAAAGGTCGAATCCGCGAGGCCGAGCTCGAAGTGAAGACGAGCGGCGAATCGCGGCCGCCTGCGTGGGTCATGGTGCAGCCGTTCGGGCCGCGCGACGATCTTCAGCGGCTCGAGGGCGTCGACCCCAGCCTCGAACGCGCGCTGAATCGGCTTGGCATCTATCACTTCCATCAGATTGCGCGCTTCGATGCATCGGATGTCGAGTGGCTCGTCGAGCACGCGGACGGTGTTCCAGCGCAGACGATTCGCGACAGTTGGATCGTCGATGCCTCGCGGCTTGCGGGCGCGCAAGGCAACTGAGCCTTCAGGTCGGTTTAGGAAGCTGCGTCGAGCGCTCTGTCTGCGAGGCTCGTCAGCGCGTCGCGCGCGCCCTCGAGGTCGCGTTCCAAGTCGCTTACGATCGAGCGGGCATCCTCGGCTGCTTCAACGCTTTCCAGCTTGATGCAGGTTGCCCCAAATCGGCGCGCGCCAAGTTGCTGACTGCTGCCCCGAACCATGTGGGCCGCCGCGCGCAGCGTTGAGAGGTCGTCGGCTTCGATCGCGGCCTTCATGCGGGCGATGCTCTCCTCGGCGGTGCGAAAGAAGCTTTCGATGACATCGCATATGAACCCCGGCTCTTCGTCTTCGAGCTCCAAGAGCTGAGACGTGATCGTGGTGTCGAGCGAATCGGGCGGAAACTCCGAGCTGCTCGCGGCCGGCCGGGCTGCCCAGCGGATGAGGGCCTTTTGCAGCTGCTTCTGCGTGAAGGGCTTCGACAGGTAGTCATCCATTCCTGCCGCGAACGCGATCCTGCGGTCTCCCGTCATTGCATGCGCGGTGAGCGCGATGATTGGAACGCGCCTTTGACCGGACTCGGACTCGCGCGCTCTTTGCGTCCGGGTGGTCTGATAGCCATCCATGTTCGGCATCTGTCCATCCATGATGACTGCCGCGTAACGATGGCCTTCCTTGAGAGCTTCGAGTGCGGCGACACCGTCATTGACGGCGTCGACCTCGTACCCGAGGGCCTGAAGGTGTGCGTGAACGACCTTTAGATTGATCGCGTTGTCCTCAGCGACGAGGATCTTCATGCCGTTGGACCGCAGCTCCTGCGACGGAGGGGCGGGCAGAGAGGGACGGTCCACGTGGTCCTGGTGGCGTTCCGAGGAGCTCGAGCGATTGAGCGCGTCGAGGAGGGCTGCAATGATCTTGGCTCGCCGAATGGGCTTTTCTACGTGTACGCAGATGCCAGCCTCGACCAACTCGCTGATCTCGTGGCGGTGCGAGCAAATCGCGACGACGGAGCTGCCGCACCTCGTAGCGGCGGCGTTGAGCTCGAACGCCCGGTTTCGCCAGTCTTTGCCGAGGCTGCGCAAGTCGATCATCACTACGTCCGGACGCGGGAACGAGCGAAACGTTCGGAGTGCGCCGTCGAACGTCGTCGTCGCCCATGCCTCCATGTTCCAAGCCTGCAGTTGAGTGCAGAGCGTCTCGCGCGCGCGGTTGTTGCTCTCGAGCACGAGAACCTTCATCCCCGCGAGCGCCTCGGTGACGGCTTTGAGCTCCTCGCTGAGCTTCTCCTCCAGCTCGAAACGCGCTCCGAAGTAGAACGTGCTGCCTTCCCCGGCGGTGCTCTTGAGCCGCAGGTCGCCTCCCATCAGCTCGACGAGTTGCCGGCAGATCGGGAGCCCCAGTCCGGTGCCGCCGTACTTCCGGGTCGTGGACGCGTCGGCTTGGGAGAAGGGTCGGAAGACGCTCTCCGCGCGCTCCTCGGATATACCAAGGCCCGTGTCGGAGACTCGGATTTCGAGGTCGACGTGCCGCGGGCCTCGGTTGCGCACCCGAACCCCGACGACGACCTCGCCTTCCTCGGTGAACTTCAGCGCGTTGTTGAGCAGATTGGAGATCACCTGTCGGAGACGCAGTGGGTCGCCACATACCTCGGAAGGCACGTCGGGACTGATCTGGGTGATGAGCTCGATGCCCTTGGCGTGCGCCGCTGATGCGTAGTTCACCGCGATATCTTCAGTCATCGAGGTGATGTCGAAGGCGACGGATTCGAGACGCATCTCGCCGGCTTCAACCTTCGAAAGATCGAGCAAGTCGTTGACGATGGCGAGCAGGGAGCGGCCTGATCTGTGGATTTCGCGCAGGTAGTCGTCTTGCGGCTTCGGCAGCGCCGAGGGGTTTATCAATTGTAGTAGGCCGAGGATTCCGTTGAGCGGCGTGCGGACTTCGTGACTCACGTTCGCCAGGAACTGTCCTTTCGCCTGCGCCGAGGCCAACGCAGCGTCGCGCGCACGCCCCAACGTGAGTGCTTGCTCGGTCGCGAGCCGGCGCATGGAATCGGCATCCTGGGCTTCATCGTGGAGTCTGAACATGAGCTCACGGCGCGACCAAAGGACCACGGCACCCACGAGGGTGGCGGCCCAAAGATGGAACATCCCGAGGCTGTAAGCGCCACTTGCACTGCCGTGTGCGAGTTGAAGCCAGCCGATGAACACCACGCCGACCATCACCGCGAACATCGAGAAACGATAGAGCAGGGCGCCGGCAGCGACGACGCAGATCGCAAGCGTCGTCGTATTGCTGATCGCGCCGCTGACGGCGAACATCGTGAGCCCCATGCCGGCCGCGATGGAGATGGTGGCCATCGAGACTGGGGTGTCGAAGCGGGGATCGTCGACCCGCATGCCCGCCCACACTAGGAGCACGAGCGCAGCGGACAGCGCACAGATGAACACGTGCGGGGCGTTGGGGGTGAACGGCGGCGACACCAAAAAGACCACGGCCGCTGCTGCGTAGATGATCGCCAGCACCGGCAACATGTGCGACAAGGCACCGAGCGATCGAAGACGCGTTTGTTCATCGCGCTCGCGCTCGTATTGAGCCTTCGATTCCGTCCCGAGGCTCTCGGGACGCTGCCCTTCGTCGATCATCCCCAACTAAACAAGCTGCCCTAGCGCGACCCAATTGTCACAACATCACCCAAAAAGACGACAATTAACCCCTTTTTAAAACGCTAATTCTGGCAAGGTCTGGGGATGGGTGAGCGGGTGCGGGCGGAAGTGGAGCTGAACGAGCTCGCCGGGCAGATTCGGTATCACGAGGCGGCGTATCGGGCGGGGGTTCCTGAGATCACCGATGGGGCGTTCGATGATTTGGTCGAGCGGTATCGGGAGCTTGCTGATTCGTTGGGGATCGATGCGTCGGAGCGGATCGATGCGGAGCCGGGGCAGGATCACACCGTCGGGTTCGAGACGGTGGAGCATCGGGTGCCGATGTTGTCACTCGAGAAGCTTTCGCCGAATCGGCGGGACAGCGCGGGTGAGCCGATGCCGCTCGCGGATCAACTGTCCGCGTGGTTTCGCCGCCGGCGAAAAGAGTTGGAGGTCGAGGTGCTCCCGACGATCGTCGAGCCGAAGGTCGATGGGATTTCGGTGTCGCTTCTCTACGCCGGCGGCGTGCTGCGTCGCGCGGTGACCCGGGGCGATGGGCACCAGGGAGACGTGATCACCAAACAGGTGGCCCGGCTCGGCACTGTGCCGACGAAGCTTCGGAAGGCTGGCAAAGGCGAGATCGAGATCCGTGGCGAGCTCTACTGGCCGCTTAGCGAATTTGCGCGCTTCAATGCGACGCTGGACAAGCCGTTGATCAATCCGCGCAATGGTTGTGCTGGCATGATGAAGCGCAAGGATCCGGCAGGCCTCGAAGAGACCGGGATTCGATCATTCTTTTATCAGGTCGCGTGGGACGACGGGATGAAGCTTCCGCCGACTCAGCGCGAGATGTTGCACTGGTTGGCGGACCGCGGCGCCGATGTGTACTTGAGTGAAGTGTTCGAGACCGCTTCCGAAGAAGCGGCGCTCCAGTATTGCGAGGACTACCAGGCCCGCCGTGGCACGCTGAACTACGACATCGACGGGATGGTGATCAAGCTCGACGATCTCGGTATGTATGCACGGCTCGGTGCGACCGGGCATCACCCCCATTGGGGCATCGCGTATAAATTCCCGCCCGAGCGCAAGCCCACCAAGCTCCTCGATATCGAAGTGTCCGTGGGGAAGTCGGGGAAGCTGACGCCGGTCGCGATCTTAGAGCCGGTGTTCGTGTCGGGGACGACGGTGAGCCGCGCTTCACTGCACAATTTCGTCGAGCTCGAGCGTAAGGACGTGCGCGTCGGTGACACCGTGTTGGTCGAAAAGGCCGGTGAGATCATTCCTCAGGTCGTCGAGGTCGACAAGAGCAAGCGAAAGCGGGGAGCGAAGCGCTTCGTGCCTCCGAATGCCTGCCCGACGTGCGGGACAGACGCGGTGAGTGAAGAGATTTTCGTGTACTGCCCCAATCCCACGTGTCCCGACCAGATCCGTGAGCGGCTCCGTCATTTCGCCAGCCGAGGTGCGATGGATATCGACGGGATGGGCGAGGTCCTCGTCGATCAGGTGGTCGATAAGCTCGGCGTTCGCTCACCAGACGACTTGTTTCGTCTCGACGTGGAGGAGGTCGCGCAGCTCGATCGGATGGGCGAGAAGAGCGCCGAGCGGGTGAAGGCTGGTCTCGAGGAGGCGAAGGCACGCGGCCTCGGACGGGTGTTGAACGGACTGGCGATTCGCCACGTAGGCGAGACGATGGCCGAGGACCTGGCTGCCTATTTCAAGACCGCGGATGGGCTGTTGGACTTTGCGGCGCGATACGTGGCGGAAGATGAAGAAGCCGTCGAAACCGTGGCGCCCGCGAAGTCTTCGGAGCGCGGTGCCGTCGAGGGGCTCGCGCGCAAGAGCGCCGACAGCATCTTCCACGAGCTGGATTCGCCGGCCGTTCGAAAGGTGTTCGCCGGCCTGGCCGATGTGGGGTGAGCCTCAGCGTCCGAGCGTCCGACGTTCGTGAGGTCGTCGCCGTCGCCGGCAAGACCTTCGTACTGACGGGGACGTTGCCCACGTTGAACCGCACCGACGCGACGAAACGCGTCAAGGCGGCGGGAGGCAAGGTGTCGGGGTCGGTGTCCAAGAAGACGGACTACGTGGTTGCGGGAGACGAACCCGGCAGCAAGCACGACAAGGCGCAGGCGCTCGGCGTCACCGAGCAGGCGGCTCCGTCATTTCGCCAGCCGAGGTGCGATGGATATTGACGGGATGGGCGAGGTCCTCGTCGATCAGGTGGTCGATAAGCTCGGCGTTCGCTCACCAGACGACTTGTTTCGTCTCGATGTGGAGGAGGTCGCGCAGCTCGATCGGATGGGCGAGAAGAGCGCCGAGCGGGTGAAGGCTGGTCTCGAGGAGGCGAAGGCACGCGGCCTCGGACGGGTGTTGAACGGACTGGCGATTCGCCACGTAGGCGAGACGATGGCCGAGGACCTGGCTGCCTATTTCAAGACCGCGGATGGGCTGTTGGACTTTGCGGCGCGATACGTGGCGGAAGATGAAGAAGCCCTCGAAACCGTGGCGCCCGCGAAGTCTTCGGAGCGCGGTGCCGTCGAGGGGCTAGCGCGCAAGAGCGCCGACAGCATCTTCCACGAGCTGGATTCGCCGGCCGTTCGAAAGGTGTTCGCCGGCCTGGCCGATGTTGGGGTGAGCCTCAGCGTCCGAGCGTCCGACGTTCGTGAGGTCGTCGCCGTCGCCGGCAAGACCTTCGTACTGACGGGGACGTTGCCCACGTTGAACCGCACCGACGCGACGAAACGCGTCAAGGCGGCGGGAGGCAAGGTGTCGGGGTCGGTGTCCAAGAAGACGGACTACGTGGTTGCGGGAGACGAACCCGGCAGCAAGCACGACAAGGCGCAGTCGCTCGGCGTTACAATCATCGATGAAGCGGCGCTTCTCGCACTGCTCGGTGACGCCGACTGATCGTCAGAGCTCGGGGAGGGCGCGAGCCAATCGGCGCAAGCCTTCTTCGATGTCCTCCTGCGATGTCGCGAAGCTGAAGCGAATGAATCCTTCGGCGGCTTCTCCAAAGTCTCGCCCTGGGCCGGTCGCCACGTGGGCCTTGTCGAGAATGTCGAAAGACAGCGTCAGCGAGTCGCGCTCGAAGTGACGCATGTCCACCAGAACGTAGAAAGCGCCCGGCGGGTCGATCGGGATCGACAGGCCCATGTCCCGTAGGCCGTCGACCAGAATTCGCCTGCGAATCACGTACTGCTGGCGCATGTGCTCGACGTGCTCCGCGCCGTGGGCCAACGCCGAGACGCCGGCCTGCTGAACGAACTGCGAGGTCGAGATGAAGAAGCTCTGCATCAAGCTTTGCAAAGGGCGCATCGCGACTTCGGGGGCGATGAGGTAGCCCAAACGAAACCCGGTCATTGCGTAGCGCTTCGAAAACCCATCGAGCAGGTAACAGTCCTCGGTGAAACCCATCGGTGAGGTCACATGCGTCCCGTCGTAGGTGAGCCCGTCGTAGATCTCGTCAGACAGGATTGGAATACCGAGGCTGCTGAGCTCTTCCACCACTTCCTTGGGCTGGACGGCGCCCGTCGGATTGGCGGGTGACGCGAGAAAGATCGCGCGGGTTCTCGGCGTGATCGCGGCCCTCACCTTGGCGACGTCCATCACGAAGCCGTCCTCGGGTCCCGTCGGCACCAGCACCGGTTTGCCGCCGCACACGGCGATCATGTTCGGGTAACAAGGGTAGTGTGGTGTCGCGAGGATCACCTCGTCGCCCGGGTCGACCAACAGGTTCAAGCACAACAGGATCGCCGGTGAGGTTCCGCTGGTGACCACGACCCGGTCCGGGTCCACCGCGACTCCGCGCCGCTTCTCACAGTCCTGAGCGATCGCTTCGCGAAAGACGA
>PVMK01176539.1_pt1 | contig 19684 bp, 19 predicted proteins | sample 1853481 | NCBI WGS metagenome assembly PVMK01 (sample SAMN08533507, study PRJNA380276) | Marine sediment metagenome, whole genome shotgun sequencing project. | reverse complement strand
CTAAAGATACTTAGCGGACAAATAGAGCCGGATTCCGGGAGCATCGCCAGAAGCAGCGGCATTACCGTCCAGTACCTTCCCCAGAACCCTGAATTTGATATGGATATGACAGTCCTTGAGCATATACTCCAGGGCGACCACCCTGTGATGAAGGCTGTAAGGAAATATGAATCTACATCAAACAAACTGCAGATATCACCGGATAATAAAAAACTCCAGGCCGAACTTACTATACGCGCTTCAGAAATGGATGCTCTTGACGGTTGGAACTTTGAAGTAGAAGCAAAAAGCATTTTGACCAGGCTCGGCATAGATGATGTGAACCGCAGGATCGGCGAACTGTCCGGCGGACATAAGAAGCGGATCGCTCTTGCAGAAGCACTCATCAGGCCTTCGGACCTATTGGTGCTTGATGAACCCACGAACCATATTGATTTCGAGGCAATAAAATGGCTCGAAAACTATTTAGCCGCAAGAAAAGGTGCACTGCTTTTAGTGACCCATGACCGTTACTTCCTGAGCAGGGTAATCAACCGTATCATAGAGATAGACAGGGGCGGACTTTATAATTATGCGGGAAATTTTGAATATTTCCTTGAAGCCAGGACAAAACGCGGGGAGATAAATGATAATATGGAGAGAAGGCGCAAACGCCTTTATGTAAATGAATTAAAATGGATACGGCAGGGTGCAAAAGCAAGGACGACCAAGCAAAAAGCAAGGATCGCCCGTTTTGATCGATTAAAAAAAGCAAATATAAATCCCTCTGATGAAAAACTTGAACTTCCGGCAGCTTACAGGCGTCTGGGTAAAAAAGTGATAGAACTGGACAATGTCTCTAAATCATTTGAAGGACAGGTAGTACTTAAAAGTTTTAGTTTACTTTTGGGCCAATCGGACAGGATCGGTATAGTAGGCCTTAATGGCATGGGAAAGACTATCCTTCTTGACCTGGTAGCAGGACTTGTCACGCCTGATAATGGAGAAATAAGCACCGGTAAGACTGTAAAAGTAGCCTACTACAGCCAGGGCAATGATGATATGGATCATTCTAAAAGGGTTATTGACTATATTAAGGAAACCGCAGAATATGTAGAGACTGGTAATGGCCAGAGGATCTCAGCGGGCCAGATGCTTGAACGTTTCCTTTTTGATGCTGATCATCAATACAGCCTCATCAGCAATCTATCCGGGGGTGAAAGAAGAAGGCTCCTCCTGGCAAAGACACTGATAGAAAAACCAAATGTCCTTCTCCTGGATGAACCCACAAATGACCTGGATATACAGACCCTTGAAGTGCTCGAGGAATACCTGCAGATCTTTAAGGGGGCGGTTCTTGTAATATCACATGACAGGTATTTCCTGGACAAGGTAGTCGACAGGATAATAGCAGTAAAAGAAGACGGGGAAACCGCTCTTTATAATGATCTTGATATTTATGAGAGAAGCCTGGAAACTGCCAGGCCGGAATCCCTGAAAAAGAAAAAGGTCTCCAGGAAATCAAGGGAACCTGATAAAAAGAAAAGATTTACTTATGCCGAGAACAAGGAGTTCGGGAAAATAGATGGAGATATTTCCAAACTTGAAGATATGCTTTCAGTAATTGAAAAAGAGATGACGGAAAACTGGTCCGACCATATAAAGATGAAGGAACTGGCAGAAAAGCAGAAAGAGCTTCAAGGGGAGCTTTCCGGTAAAATGGAACGGTGGGTCTACCTTAATGAACTTGCCGAAGAGATAAACGGAAACTAAAAGAGACAAATAATAAATAATCTTATAGTCCCTGTCAGTGGCTTCTTACTATATCCTTTACTTTCATCAACCTTACCGTATTCGCACGCTCATTCTCATCAAGTCTCATGGTTATAGACTTAATGGTCTCTTCCAGGTCCGGGATCAACTTGTATTCAAGCGCATTTACCCTTCTGCGGGTTTCCTCTATTTCAGTGGCCATAAGCTGCACGGCTTTCTCTTTTTCAGCAAGTATGAGCAGGCTTTCAATAAACTTATCAAACTTATCCAGGGAAATATCAATATCTCCCGATGTATTTATATATCCATAGGGTATGATACCGCCGGAGACTTCCTTTTCAAATTCTGGGACCCTTACACTCATAAGATTTTTTTTGCTCACCGACACTGATATTTTTTTTACCGGCATCAACAGGGCCTGCTCCACCTGAAAAGGGCCCATCCTGGCTTTTGCAAGTACAAAACCTTCAAGTATACTCCTGAACTCGCTTTCAACAGATAGCCTGAGATCCTTGACCTCATCTATTATCCCCATAAGCAGTCTCATGAGTTCATCCCTTTTATCCTTGAGCAACTTATGCCCTCTTGCCGCAAGCAGCAGCCTCTTTTTCAATTTGAGGAGGTCCATCCTTGTTGCATTTACATTTTCAAGCATATAATGCTATTCTTTCTTCTCTTTTTTTTCAGGATCATCATAGTATTTATCGAGAAACTCATCCCTGACTCTTTTCAATTCTTCCCTCGGGAAGACAGAAAGAAGTTTCCATCCAAGGTCCAGTGTCTCTTCTATGGTCCTGTTCTCGTATTCTCCCTGGGATATATATTTAGCTTCAAATTCTTCGGCAAATTTAAAATATACCTTATCAATGTCGGTTAGAGCCGCTTCACCCAGTATAACGGCCAATTCCTGGACTTCCTTACCCCTGGCATATGCTGCATATAATTGATTGAAAATATCAGCATGGTCCTCTCTTGTCTTTCCTTTCCCGATACCTTTCTCTTTAAGCCTTGAAAGCTAAGGAAGCACGTCCACCGGAGGGGAAGCTTCTTCTTGTGAAGGGACCTCGAAAGTATTATCTGTCCTTCAGTTATATATCCTGTAAGATCTGGTATGGGATGGGTCTTATCATCTTCAGGCATTGTAAGTATGGGGATCTGGGTTATTGAGCCCTTTCTTCCCTTTATCCTCCCGGCCCTCTCATATAGGGTCGCCAGGTCCGTATACAGGTATCCCGGATAACCCCGTCTTCCGGGTATTTCCTTTCTTGCTGCGGATACTTCCTTTAATGCTTCGCAGTAATTTGTCATATCAGTAAGTATTACAAGGACATGCATGTCCTTTTCAAAAGCCAGGTATTCTGCGCATGTAAGCCCGACACGAGGGGTAGCGATCCTTTCAATAGCCGGGTCATTTGCAAGGTTTAGGACCAGTACCGACCGGCTGATCGCTCCTGTCTTTTTAAAATCATTTACAAAATACTGGGATTCTTCAAATGTTATCCCAATTGCAATAAAGACGACCGCAAAATCTTCCTTTTCCCCGAGAACTGTCGACTGCCTTGCTATCTGGGCCGCTATACGGTTATGCGGAAGTCCCGCACCGGAAAATATCGGGAGCTTTTGTCCCCTTACTAAAGTATTCAGGCCATCTATTGAAGATATGCCTGTCTGGATAAATTCATCCGGGTAATTACGGGCATATGGATTTATCGGTGATCCGTTTATGTCCATACTTTTCTCGGCTATTATCTTGTCGCTTTCTGTCTTTGGCTTCCCGAGACCGGTAAAGACTTTTCCCAGTATATCCTCAGACAGGTACATATGGGCACCTCTTCCGAGGAATCTTACCCTGGTCTTCTCAGAGTCGATTCCCGAGGTCCCTTCAAATACCTGCACAAGGGCCCGGTCCCTATCGACCTCAAGAACCCTTCCACTTCTAAGTGTTCCGTCATCAAGCCTTATATCGACAAGTTCCTCATATTTTACTCCTTCAACACCTTCTACTAGCAGCAGTGGTCCGGATATATTCATAATGCTCTTATATTCTTTCAGCATATTTACTCCTCCAGCTGGGGTTTCTCAAATATTTTTGAGAATTCATTGTCTATTTCAGTTTTTATATTATCAATTTTTATAATTTCTTCTTTGGGAATATATTTCATCCGGGCAATATCATCTTTTACTTTTAAGGTTTCGATATCCCTGATGTCTGCACCGGTTCTAAGGGCATCTCCCGCCTGCCTGTAAAAATATAATATTACATCTATCATCTTGTATTGTTTCTCGATCGGAGAATAGGTATCTACTTCATGAAAAGCATTCTGGTGCAGGAAGTCTTCCCTTAACATCCTGGAAACAGCAAGCACCAGCCTGTCCTGACCGGAAAGTGCGTCAACTCCTACAAGTCTTACGATCTCTTCAAGCTCTGATTCTTTCTCGAGCAACCTCATAGCATCAGCCTGCAGATCGAAATAATCCTCTGCTACACTTCCGGTGACATTCTCGCGTATTGAATCATTATATAGCGAATAGGAATTCAGCCATGATATTGCGGGAAAGTGTCTCCCATAAGCAAGCTTTGCTTCAAGCGACCAAAATACTTTTACCACCCTGAGTGTCGCCTGTACAACCGGGTCCGAAAGATCACCTCCCGGAGGTGAGACCGCCCCTATAACCGAAAGTGCTCCTGTCCTGCAGTCGCCTGAACCCGACAGGCACTCTACAAACCCGGCTCTCTCATAAAATGAGGCAAGCCTTGCACCCAGGTATGCAGGATATCCTTCCTCCCCGGGCATCTCCTCTAACCTTCCGGATATCTCCCTCATTGCTTCTGCCCAGCGTGATGTTGAGTCTGCCATGAGCGCTACAGAATATCCCATATCCCTGAAATATTCAGCAATCGTTATTCCGGTATATACCGAAGCCTCCCTGGCAGCTACTGGCATGTTTGAAGTATTCGCTATAAGAACTGTCCTTTTCATCAGGGGCTCTCCGCTTTTAGGATCCACAAGCTTGGGAAATTCCAGGAGGACATCCGTCATCTCATTTCCCCTTTCACCACAGCCTATATATACTATCACTTCTGCATCGACCCATTTTGCCAGCTGATGCTGGATCACTGTCTTTCCTGACCCGAATGGCCCCGGCACACAAGCTGTTCCCCCTTTTGCAAGAGGGAAGAACATATCTATTATTCTCTGTCCTGTAAACAGCGGGACATCAGGTCTTCTCTTCTGCTTATATGGTCTTGGCTGTCTTACAGGCCATTTTTGCATCATTCTGATGTCTACCGGACCATCATCAGCCGATATGACAGCTATGGTTTCTTCTACTGTAAACTGTCCGTCTTCAATACTTTTTAGCTCTCCCTCTATCCCGGGAGGTACCATTATATAGTGTTTGATAAGTTTTGTTTCATCAACAAATCCAAGAAAATCCCCCGGACTCACTCTGTCTCCTGCTTTTGCCGTAGGATTAAACTTCCATTTCTTTTTACGGTCGAGAGCCACTGTTGTGACTCCTCTTGCGATGAAGTCGCCTGAATTTTCATATAGCTTATCGAGCGGTCTCTGTATACCATCATAAATAGATCCAATGACACCGGGACCAAGTTCCACTGTGAGTGGTTCGTTTGCCGGATAGACAGGCTCGCCTACACCGATACCTCCGGTCTCTTCATAGACCTGTATCGATGCAAGGTCCCTCCTGAATTCGATGATCTCCCCCATTAATTTTTTATCAGAAACATGCACTATATCAAACATCTTTGCACCGGACATATTCTCTGCCACCACCAGGGGACCGGCGACCTTAATGATCTTTCCAATCTTTGCCATCAATTACTCCTGTTCCTCTCTATTGCTTTGTTCCTCTTCTTCTTTTTCTGCCATCACATCTGCCCCGACAGCCTTTATGATCGCTGTCCTGAGCTGATTTAGCGCATAATTATTTCTTTTGCCCGGACCTGGTATCACGACTATTGAAGGTACGATCCTGTTTGAATAATATTTGATCATAGCATCAAGCCTGGCAGCACTGTCTCAGTCATAAATATGATCCCGTATCCTTCCGACACAAGCTGCTTGAGCCTTTCCTCTGCAATACTGGTAGAAGTGGAATCAGATACATCAAAAACATCTGCCCCGATAGCCTTAAAGATAAGCATTATATCGCTTTCACCAAATGCGGCGATTTTTGTTTCTGTTGCTGTCTTATTGATTTCCATACTCAGTCGATCTTACATTTTATTTTTGATCTTTCGACATTATACAGAATGCCGGTAAATAGTATATTAATACTTCCCATCTCCACTTTCTTTTTCAAAAAGAACTGGAATATCTTCTCAAGATTCGAGACGCTGTATTTAAAATTATCAAAATAATCAAGAAAATAAAGGTCACTGTTTCTTTCAAAAGAAGAAAAACTCTGGTCAGACGTCAAATTGTGGACTCCCCTTATCACAACATCTCCATATTCTGTCCTCTCGAGTTCCCTGACCGTAAAGTCTATAGTCTCAGTCTCAAAGCTTTTCAGCACATCAAGTTTGATATTCCCCCCATTGTGGAGAATACCGTCAAAACCCTTTTTTTCTCCCATTTGTTTCCACCTGTAGACATTTTCTATATTTATCAGGTCTATCTTCTGGCTTATATACTCTGATATCACTTTCCTTTTAAGACTTGCTGCTATCCCTGCTACGGCTCCTGAATAAAACTTTTCAAATTCAAGCTCCAATTTCCTGTAATCTTTTTCTCCAGGTTTTTCAAGCGCATCTTTCAAATACGAAAAAAGATTGCCGGTAAACATATCTATATCTACTTCATCATCAGACCTGTAGACCCGGGTCAGCTGCTCCCAGTCGTATACTACAGGTATGAAAAGACTGCTAAGATCCTTTTCAAGGATCACTGATTTGAGTATAACTTTCATATTGTGGAGGATCTCCTCAAAAAAAAGTATATGCGAAAGCATTTTGTGCTCATCCCTTAATCTCTCTTCAAGATACCCTAAGATGATCCTGTAGTTATCTATCATTACATTTTCAAAACTGGACCTTGAACTTATATCCGGAATAAATGGCGAATAGATTGTCTCACCCAGGACCTTCAGGAAGCTGTCCACATCTTCTGATTCCAGCATCCTATCAAACCTGGCCTTCTCCACAAACTCATATTCCCTTGCCTTCAGTTCCGCGCAGGTAAACAGATAATAGCTGTCATCTTCTATTTCATACAGGTCATAATCCATTTACTTCTCCTTGTCGAAAAGGTATGAAGCTATTCCCATTTTCAGATCCTCAATATCCATATCCAGGTACTTTTCAGGTGTCAGGTCATATTCTACTTTTACTCCAAACACCTTAAGGCCGTCCCGGAGTCCTTCTCCACTGCCATGAGGTTTAAGGTCTGATATATACTCAATAAGCTCGCTATCCAGTATTTTCTCATTTGAACCTATGGTATATGTCCCTTCCCTTATACCGAGAGCCACTATACTCTTTGCAATAAATTTCTCCCATTGATCCCTGTCAAGACCTGAGAGCCTCTTCTTCGATTTGGAAATGATGCTGTCTACAAGTCTTATTTTTTCAAGAAGCACCTTCTGTTCGAGACCTGACCTGGTCTTGAATACTTCCAGATCATAGGTCCTTGTATAATGTTCCTTTGCTTCCTCTTTACCTTTTTTTAAGGTATCTTTTATCTTCATTTTGGCTTCTGCAAGTATTTGGGCAGCTTTTTCTTCAGCTTCTTTCAGGTTTTTCTTCCGGATATTTTGCGCATCATCAAGCACTTTTTTTGACACATTATCCATTTCAGTCATATTCACCACCTATGAAAATTGTACTGAATTATTTAGGAAGAATGTTATAAGCAGGCCGAGTACAGCATAAGTCTCGATCATAGCAGCAAATATTACACCCTTCATTGCTTCTTTTGCCCTTTTGGCTACAAGATTTACACCTGCAGCACATACTTTGCCCTGGTATATGGCTGATAGCAATCCTGTGACCGCGATAGGGAGTGCCGCCAGCAGGAGCTGAACGCCCTGAGCCGTAGTAGTCACCTTTGCAATATTACCTATGATCAGGAATGCCGCAACAAAACCATAGAACCCCTGTGTACCTGGTAATACCACAAGAAGGAACAGGCTCCCGAACTTTGAAGGATCTTCTGATAATACTCCTGCAGCTGCCCTTCCGGGAAAACCAATTCCAATAATAGAGCCGGTCCCTGCCATTATAACTGCCAGGCCCGCTCCGAATGACGCTATGATCACACCTAATGATAAATCTGACATCTTTCCTCCTATTACTTAATCCACTATTGTTATATATTTATGTTCATCACTTAAAGCCTTGAAAGGTATTCCCCCTCCAGCATAAAATTTGGGGAAGAACTCAACATACTGGAGTCTCAGGGTGTGTACAAATGCTCCCAGTATATTAATACCTATATTAAAAAGGTGTCCAAATACAAGGACAATCACGAGCAGGGCGATACCTGCAACCGGTATCGAAAGGAATTGAAAAGCGATCTTGTTTATTGCCACTCCTATGCCGGCTGTTACCAGTCCAAGCGCCATCAACCTTATGTATGAAAGAAAATCTCCAAGAAATGATGTAAGCCCATTTACAATGGTAAGGTTTAGAAATCCCATAAAAATCCTGAATCCCCAGCTCTTTTCCTGTCTTGCAGCGAAAAAGATTATTACAAGGGCCCCTGCGATTATAGGCCAGATAAGTATCCTGGATATGCTTGATGGAAAAAGCGGGGCAGATACAAGCTGCATGCTGACTGCAAATTCTGTAGAGAGAAGCAAGATAACAATAGGCACTATTACCATTATCCATGGCAACCCATCAAAAAATGCTCCCCCCCAATCTTTTCTCCTTAAACTGTCGAAGAACTTTATGAAAAGACCGAATACGACATGTACTACTCCCAGGGCCAGTGCGAGCCTGAAAAAATTCATGGATCCTGAATCCGAATTTACCGGATCACCTAAGAGCGCGATCTTAAGTGAAATGTCGCCGAATCCAAGATAGGCAGGAAGGTCGCCAAACCAGCCATTAAATAGTGCACCAGCTATTATTGTAAACATTGAACCTATAAAGATAAGCATCAAAAACTGCTTTGCGGCCTTCATCCTGAATGCAAATACAAGTGTGAGTATGCCGAGGATGATACCATAACCCGCATCTGTCAGGCACAGGCCGAAAAATATAGCAAAAAATATTGATACGAAAGGAGTCGGGTCTATCTCAAAATACCTTGGTACGCCATAGAGATTTACTATTATCTCAAAAGGCCTGAAAAAAGGCTTGTTCTCCAGTGCGACCGGGATACTTTCCCCCTCATCAGGTTCTATTTCCTCGACCCTGATAAATTTGAAGCTGTCAGCAGCGGCAAGGACTTTTTCCTTGTCCCTTTCCCTTGTCCATGCGGTATAAAATGATACAGAATCAGTAGAAAAACCGGATAATATTGCTTCCTCTACTTCCAAATTATTGTCCAGATAGTCCAGGTATACAGTCAGGGACATCTCGTATTTTTCAGTGAGTCCTTCTATCTGGTCAAATATTTTTTGTTTTCTGTTTTTGAAGTAGTCTATATTTTTATTAAGACTTTCGATGTTTTCATCAATGGTCCCACTATATCCTGCAAGTTCTGCTTCATCAAAAGAAAGTGTTGAGATATAATCCTCTGCTTCTTCCCTATTATCATTATGATAGGCCAAAATCACATAGCTTATATTGCCTTCTTCAGAAATAGACTGACAGGATATGTGATTTTTATCCATCTCTTCAAGTATCAATCCGAAATCAGTTCGTCCGCTTTTTATTATCCCGAGTTTTAATGTATAGACATTAGTGGATCCCAGGTCTTTAATGTTTCCCTTAAAATTATCCCATATTTCCAGTTGATTTATTTTTGGTTCAGTCTCTGATATCCTCAGATCAAGTGATTTGATCTCCACATCCAGGTCCATTATTTCATCTGCTATCTCTTCAAGTTTAGTATCCTGTATTATTTTCTCATATTCACTCCTCTTGATTATGAGTTTTCCGGCTTTAGAAGCAATTTTTTTTAGTTCCATGCCCTTGTAGCCATCCAGGATATTCAGGGCTTTTTTTACTTTGGTATTATTTTCCCGGCTTGCATCTATGGGGAGTGTGCTTGATTCTATCTTTTCAGCATATGGTTTTACTTCTGCCACAGAAATCCTCTGAAGCTTTTTCAGGAATGCCTCAGTCTCTGTCCTGTGTGATGCTATAAATAGTTTGGATAATTTCGCAACAGCCATTATTGGTCCAGAGCCTTACTTACAAGCATTGTGACTGCTTTTTCCTCCCTGGCAGAGAATGCTTTCAGGAGTTTTTCTTTCTTCTCAGAATATTGCTCTTCAAGCCTTACTTTCTCTACTTTTGAGTCGTCTACAGCCTGGGTTTCAGCCTCAAGGGATAACTTCTTTGCCTTGATCTCAGCATCCTTAATTTTCTTATTTGCCTGCTGATATGCTTTCTCGATTATTGATGATGATTCCTTTTTTGAAGAAGCTATAATTTCTTTAGCTTTTTTCTCGGATTCTTTTATTTGGTCGATTATATTATTTATCATTTTTATCAATCAATTATTTCAAAAACTGGCATGTATTATATCAATATGCGGTATAGTGTCAATATTTTGTATATGTGTCCAATTGCAAGAAGTAGTAGTATTGAAGTTCCTTATTATTAGTGTCAGGGGGATAAGATTTATCAACTTATCATAGGATTTATATATTAAAGCCTATCAGGGCAGAAAACAGGTCACAACCAGAATATTTCTATCTCTTTTTCCAATTTTTTAAACTTGGGGTCCCCGGTAACCAGTACTGCTTTTTGCAGTTTGGATAATGCCGCTGCAAAACAATCCGCATATGCCATTGAATGCTCTGCTTTGATGTGGGCCGCGGCCAATGCAAGGTCTTCATCAATATCTATCAGTTCGATGGGTAATTCTTTGATCCTGGATAAAGTAAGCTGCGCATCCGGGAGTCCTCTTTTCCTTTCAATAATATATATTACTTCACCAAGATTTATAACTGTCATTTTTATAAATGTCTCATCATCAAACACTTCTGTGAGCAATTTTTCTACAGGCCTTCTTCCTCTCTCATCAGCAAAATAAGCAAGTAGTGCATAACTATCAAGAACATAGTTTTTTTTCTTATCAGTATTATTTTCCAAGTTCTCTATCTCTTTTTCTCTGTTCAATAAGGTCCCCGGTAAGGGAAGGTCCTCCCTTAAGCAAGCCGGCGGATCCCTTAATAGGCTCAGTGGACAATGGGACTATCGAAATAATATCGCCATAATCAATAATATTGACCTGGTCCCCTTTTTTTAATCCATATCGTTTCCTGATCGATCCCGGAATCACTACCCACCCTTTTTCTGATAATATTGATGCTTTCATAATATTTATCCAATCCATGAATAATTAAATAGTATATATATTCTTATATTTTGTATATACTAATTATAATATAATATATACTCTACGTAAATATTGACTAGAAGATATTATTGCTTGCTTATTCATTAATACATCATCTTCATTTATTTATAATATTTGATCTTATGCCTATATTTGAAAAATCATTCCTGCTATTATAATAGATAGGAAATGCTTCACCGCCATTAACACTAAGGGGATGTTAAAATGACAGATCTTAAAACCTCTTATATGGGACTAAAACTCAAAAATCCCCTGATCGCAGGGGCATCTAACCTGATGCTTGATCTGGAAAATATCAAAAAGATAGAAGAAGCGGGAGCAGGAGCTATAGTATATAAGTCCCTTTTTGAGGAACAGATCGAACTTGAAAAACTGCAGCTTGACGATATGATCGAAGAGTATAGTGAACGGAATGCTGAGATGGTGAGTATCTTTCCCCATATGGAGCATGCAGGTCCCCTTGAATACCTGGTCAAATTGAAAAGAGTAAAGGAGAGTATATCCATCCCGGTCATAGGAAGCCTTAATGCCGTAAACAGGGATACCTGGATAGAATATGCTAAAAGAATAGAAGAGACCGGTGTCGACGGTATCGAACTAAATCTCTTCTATATTCCCAGGGATACCGGAAGGGATGGCGTACTTATTGAAAATGAGCAACTGGAAACCGTAAAGACTGTAGTAAAGAAACTTTCCATACCAGTTGCTGTAAAACTCTCAAGTTTTTATTCCAATCCTTTAAACTTTATAAAAAAAATGGACCAGCTCGGTTCGGGAGGGTTTGTTCTTTTTAACCGCCTTTTTCAACCTGATATTGATACCGGTAAACAGGAACAATCATTTCCTTTCAGGCTATCGAGTCCGGGATATCACCGGCTGCCGCTCCGTTTTACCGGCCTTCTTTATGGAAATATAGAGGCAGATATCTGCTCGAGCAGCGGAATCTTTGAAGGAGAGGACATAATAAAGTTATTGCTTACAGGAGCAAACTGCGTCCAGTGTGTCAGCACTCTCTATAAAAATGGTATCGGCCATATCACTACCATGCTTGAGGAAGTCAAGAAATGGATGAAGGATAAGGGCTATAAAAGCCTTGCTGACTTCAGGGGCAGGCTTTCATTAAAGAAGCAGAAAGACCCCTTTGCCTATCAGAGGGCTCAGTATGTAGATCTCCTTATGAAGGGAAAACCAATATTGAAGGAATTTAACAGGTAAGCGGCAAATAAATATATCTTTTTCACGTGAAAATTTTGATTTATGACAGCATATACCTGGAGCCCTATAATATAAGTAGATACCTATATTACAAATTATTTTAGCAATGAAAGATCATCTCAAAAAGAAATGATCTGCCAATCTGAAGCCTTCTTCAAAGTGCAGGCCTGATGCAGCTGATGTTTGTTCATTGAACCCGGGTACCGGAAGACCAGCAGAACCATTATCTTTAGTGCTATCATAGATCAGGAACGGGACGGGATCTGAGGAATGCGTCCTGAGGCTGGTAGGTGTAGGGTGATCGGATATTACCATCAGCCTGTAATCCTCTCCGCTTTTACTCATAGCTCTCTGGACATATCCTACTACTTCCCTGTCGATCAGCTCCATTGCCCTTATTTTTTCAAAAACATTTCCCTGATGGCTGCATTCATCAGGTGCTTCGATGTGGAGATATACAAAGTCTTTTCCCGACAGGAGCGTGTCTACTGCAGCTTTTGCCTTACCGGAATAATCAGTGTCTATTGTCCCCGTGGCTCCCTTGACTTTGACAATATCCAGTCCCGCACATTTGCCTATTCCCATGATGAGGTCTACTGCTGAAATAACTGAGCCACTGAGACCAAACTTTTCAGTGAAACTGTCCAGGTAAGGTTTTCTGCCCTGCCCCCAGAGCCATATCGAATTTGCCGGCTTAAGTCCCATATCCACTCTTTCCCTATTAAGCGGATGCGCCAAAAGGAGCTTGCTGCTTGTTGCCATAAGTCCAAGTATTGTGGCAGCGCCCACACCCTTTGGAAGATATGGACCTATCTTTTTCTCAAGTATATCATGTGGGGGGATCAGTTTTATTTTCTCAGATCCATTCTTCCAGACCATGATATTACGGTAGCTTACACCCTGGAAAAACTTGATATCCTCCGTTTCAAGATCGGCTTTTAGATAATCGATAAGTATATTCGAATCCCGTGTCTTTATTTCACCTGCACTGTGGTCGATCATCTTACGTTCCTCGTATTCAGGTTCATTTGTAAGGGTCACAAGATTGCACCTGAAGACCACATCATCCTCGTCAAGTTCAAGACCCATGCTTACAGCTTCAAGCGGAGAACGTCCGGTATGACATTTATGAGGATCATATCCCATTACAGCCAAATTCGCTATATCGCTTCCGGGAGACATGTCCAAAGGTATGGTCCTTGCAGTTCCGGTCTCCCCGGTACGGGCAAGACTGTCCATTTCTGAAAGGTCCGCATATTCCATGGGGGTCCTGTCCCCCAGCTCTTTAATTTTTTTATCCGCCATCCCGTCAGGCACTATGATGATATATTTCATCAGTTTCTATCCATTCCAAGAATTTCAGAGATTGTATCTTTCATCTCATCTATTTTGCACACTTTTTTATGGATCACTTCTTTTTCACCAATGTCTGCGATTCTCGCAGGTATTTTCAGCCCCGATATTTTTGACAATTCCTTAAGAAGTATAAACTCATCCATATCTTTATACCTGCTGTCAATAGCACTTGCTACACTTCCGGGAAATTTAAACGGGCTTGCAGTGGAAGCGATCACCGTTTGATGATCATCTTTTACATTCCCGAGGTATTTTTTATAAACATTATAACCTACGGCAGTATGGGTATCGATAAGATAACCCTCATCTTCAAAAACTGTCTTTATTGTATTAAAAGTCTCCTCATCAGTAGCATAATTTCCATAAAACTGGGAAAGTCCCTGCTTCATCCCGCCTGTTATTTCAAACTCACCTGTATCTGCGAGTTCTTCTGTAAACCTGCCTATTGCCTGTGCATCCTCTCCGGAAAGATCATATAAAAGCCTTTCCAGATTGCTTGAGACCAATATGTCCATTGCAGGGGAACTTGTCACAATGAATTTTCTCTTCCTGTCATAGATTCCCGTATTTATAAAATCATATAATACATTATTTATATTAGATGCACAGATAAGCTTATTTACCGGAAGTCCCATCTTCTTACTGTAATATGCTGCAAGGATATTTCCAAAATTTCCTGTTGGCACCACAATATTTATCTTTTCTCCCGGCTGTATCCTTGATCGCTTCATGAGGTCCAGGTATGAAAAGACATAATATACTATCTGTGGTATAAGTCTCCCTATATTTATAGAATTAGCGGAAGAGAACATATATCCCCTGCCGGCCAGTTTATCTCCGTATTCCCTGTCACCGAAAATAGTTTTTACTGCTTTCTGGGCATCATCAAAATTTCCTTCTATTGCTATTACATGGGTATTATCACCTTCCTGTGTGGTCATCTGTCTTTCCTGGACCTTGCTTACTCCACTCTTGGGGTAAAATACTATTATCCTTGTACCTTCAATACCGGAAAATCCTTCCAGGGCAGCTTTTCCGGTATCCCCGGATGTTGCTGTCAATATGACTATTTCCTTATCTATCTTCATTATCCCGGATGCAGCTTTTAGAAGGTGTGGAAGGAATGTTAGTGCCATATCCTTAAAGGCGAGGGTCGGGCCATGAAAAAGCTCTATAAAATGCACTCCTCCCTTTTCTATTACCGGTACTATGCGGCTGTCGTCATATTTATTGTCATAGGCACCATCTATACATTCTGTCAGGATATCCAGGGGGAAATCTATAAAAAACTTGGCCATTATGTAAACAGCAAGCTCCCGGTAGTCCATATCTACAAGCTCATCAAAAGGCCTGTCCAGAAGTGGCACCTGCGAAGGCACATACAGCCCCCCATCCGGAGCTATCCCCCTGATCACTGCTTCTGCAGAACTAACAGATCTACTGTCTCCTCTTGTACTTTTATACGACAGATCCATTCCTATACCCCCGGACATACTCATTTCCTTAATTTATAAAGTATTAATCATAAAGGCCTGTAAGGCAATACAAACCATCAAAAGAGAACCCGGCTAACTCTATATATAATAACTACCCTTATCACTTATGCCGGTGACAATGGACCTGAAAGCCGGGTACTTGCCTGTCATGGCTCCCCTCTTTGCCTTATATTCTTCAAATCTCTCCTTGTCCATTATCGCTATCACTGCAGGTCCCGAACCGCTTATAGCAGCTGGTATCTGCCAATTATCTATTAGATCTTCACAAGACCGGCTGACTGCGGATACAATTCCTTCCTGTATTTTTGATGCAGATTATCCCTTATGAAAATAGAAGCGTCATCAAGGTTTTCTTCTTCAAGACATCTTACCAGAAGTGAAAAATTAGAAATATTTTCAATTGCATCTTCTATCGGTACTTTTTTGGGGATGAGTTTCCTTGCAGCATCAGTGGCAGTTTCCCCGGGAGGTACCATCAGGAGTATTTTGTAGCCTGTGCCGAGTCCGATCTTTTCAAATAGTAATGTCTCTTTTCCGCGGTAGACTATAGCAAGGCCTCCTGAAAGTACGGCCGCAGAATTATCAGGCGAGCTTTCCAGCTCAATTGCAGTCTGGAAAAGTTGTCCCTTGTTCAGATCGAGACCATAAACCTTATTTGCAATAAGTATCCCCGCAACTACAGCCGAGGCACTGCTTCCAAGTCCTTTCCCGGGAGGAATATTGGCTGTGACTTCTATATCGAAATAATCTTTGCCTGCAGGTACTGTTTCTTTAGTTTTTATCCTGCCGGAAAACTTCTCCAGTGTCTTCTTTATCGCCTTCTCAAGAAGCTTGCTGCTGCTTTTTTCTTTGTCAAGCACTGAAGCATATGGCCCTGTGAACCTGATACCATATCCGGTGGAAGTTCCGGGATGGACCATGTATTCATTATAGATTTCCAGTGCAAGAGCAGCTATATCATAGCCGGGACCAAGATTTGCAGAAGTTGCGCATGTCCTCACCCCGAATAAAGGTTTTATATCTTTTAGATCGTTCATTTATTGATAATCAATCAAGCTCTTCAACTCTTATGATATTTGCCACCCTGTCAACTACATCCAGTCCCGACAATTCATCTACCGACTCATACAGGTCCTTATTTGCTGCTTCATGTGTTATGAATATAAGCTTTGCCATTTCCTTTATATCGGTCTGCTTCTGTATCATCGAATTTATGCTTACACCGTGTTTGCCGAATACCTGAGCGATCTTTGCAAGTACTCCCGGCCTGTCAATAGCATCAAGCACAATATAGAACTTTGATATGGTCTCATCTACAGTCATGACTTTTTTCTGCTCAAAACATGAGCATCCATATATCATCTGCTTATTATCACGGTCAAAATTACGGGCAATATTGACTATATCGCCCACAACTGAACTTGCAGTAGCCCTGTCACCGGCTCCCAGTCCATAACTCATCACCCTGTCAATATATTCACCATATACATATACAGCATTAAAGACATCATCTATCGAGGCCAGTATGTGGCTATCAGGGACCAGGGCAGGATGGACCCTCACAAATATCCGGCCGTCTTCTTCGGATCCGATTGCAAGCAGTTTTATACGATATCCCATCTCAGCGGCATATTTTATATCACTTGAATCTATTTTGGTTATTCCTTCCTTATAGACATCGTCTACCACGACCCTGGAATTGAAAGCTATTGATGAAAGGATGGCAAGTTTGCATGCAGCATCATATCCTTCAATATCCGAAGAAGGATTTGCCTTTTCTGCATATCCCAGATCCTGCGCCATCAAAAGAGCTTTCTCGAAGGACAGGCCCTCTTTTTCCATCTTGGTAAGTATATAATTTGTGGTACCGTTTAATATTCCCACTATTTTATAGATCCTATCCGATACAAGAGTGGTTTTGAGCGGACCCACGATAGGGATACCGCCTAAAACACTTGCTTCAAATAATATATCTACATCATTTTCCTCAGCTATCCTGTAAATATCCCCGCCCCTGTTTGCTATGAGGTCCTTATTTGCAGTTACCACATATTTGCCTGCTTTTAAGGATTCAATGACGATATCATAAGCAGGGTCTATTCCTCCTATGAGTTCGACGACTATATCGACTTCCGGATCCCTATATACATCTGCCGCATCCCGGGATATCTTAATACCTTCAGTTACTTCATTATTTAAGGATTTAAACTTTTCCTTATCCTTTTCAGCTATCCTTATTATATTTATCTCCCTGCCGGTTTTTTTAGCTATATATTCTTTCTGGTTGGATATAAGCTCAAATACACCATGAGCAATATAGCCGAATCCTACCATACCTATATTTACTTTTTTTATACTCTTATCTTTCATCAGGTCCCTTTTCTCCTATTTACGGAATTATATCAATTATACCTTTAATATTATCATCCTCCACCTTGTTTGCTGTAATAATCTTTTCCCGGCAGAATATGAAATGGGTATTATATTATCCAATATAGTTAAGCCTGTGGCAATACTATTTTTGCTGTATTTCTACCGTTCCATAATGGATATCTACATCTTTTCAGGTGCGGATATATCTAGAAGGTTTAGAGCATTTTTAAGCACTCTCTGGATCAGCAGGATCAGTCCGACTCTGCTGAGCTCTACTTCAGATCCGCCTTCAGTAGCTTTCAGTATCCTGTGCTTATTATAAAAATGATGGAATTCGGTTGCAAGCCGGAAAAGATACTGGTTTATCATATGAGGTGCATTATTTGTACAGCTGCTGTATACGATATCCGGATAAAGAGCTAATATCTTTGCGATCTGCTTACCGCTGCCACTTTTTAGCTCAAGTTGTGAGAAATCAAACCTGTCAAGCGACATATCCCGGGGATCCATATTTACAGGTGCTTCCTCCCTTATTTTTTTAAATATGCTTTCTATCCGTGCATGCGCATACTGTATATAATATACCGGGTTCTGGTTTGAACGCTGTTTGGCAAGTCCGATATCAAAATCCATTGGAGTGTCGAAAGAAACACTGCTGAAAAAATACCTTACCGCATCTTTGCCGACTTCTTCCACCAGGTCCCTCAATGTATAGAGTTTACCCTTTCTGCGGGACATCTTTATTGTCTGCCCGTCCTTGACAATATTTACCAACTGGCCGATGATTATCTCCAGCTTTGTCTCCTCTATTCCCAGGGCTTTTCCAACAGCGATCAGCCTGTCGACATAGCCATGGTGATCGGCACCAAGAATATAGAAGATCCTGTCAAATCCTCTTTCAGCCTTACTTTCAAGATACATTATATCTGAAGCAAAATATGTGGGATTTCCATCACCCCTTATGACTACCCTGTCCTTTTCGTCTCCATAATCAGAAGACCTGAACCATAATGCGCCTTCATCTTCATATACAAGGTCCCTTGCCTTTAGATCTTTTACCCTTTTCTCAAAATTTTTCCCTTCATACAGGCTGCTTTCATAAAACCACCTGTCAAATTCCACTCCCATCATACCCAGGGTCTCACCAATATGATCAGCCATTACCTTTATTATCTCCTGCTTGAATCCGGTGAAGTCTCCGGACAGGAAACTGTCCTTGTGTTTTTCTATAAGGCTCTGGACGGCAACTGCTACTATCTCCCTGGGATATCCGTCTTCAGGATAATCTGCCTTTTTACCAAAATGCTCCAGGTAAAGAGCCTCGGCACATTGGGTAAATTTTTCTGCCTGGCTGCCGTGGTCATTTACATAATATTCTTTCTGGACTTCATAGCCATTAGCATTATAGATATTTGCCAGGACATCACCAAGGGCTCCCCATCTTCCATGGCCGATGTGAAGGTCTCCGGTAGGATTTGAGCTGACATATTCAAACTGTACCTTTACCCCCCGGCCGATGGTATTCTTACCATAGCTTTCCCCGTCTTTTACTATTTCCTTTAAAGCTTTCACAAGATAGCCGGGCTTTAGTTTGAAGTTTATAAATCCAGGTTTTACTATGCTTATATCTTCGACCTCTTTCCAACCGGAAATGGCCTCATCCACTATTTCCCTGGGCAATATCCATCGGGCTTTTTTTCATTACAGGTGCAAGTACCATGGCAGCATTAGTTGAGAGATCGCCAAAATCCTTGTTTCTTGGTTCCTCTATTGCAATACCTCCGGTCCTGGCTTCATCTCCCAGTTTTTTCTCCAGATATTCTATAAGCTTTTTCTTTAGATCTCCGATTAACATCTTCAAAAACTTTCCATTTCCACATCTTATTAAAATTATTATAAATCAAAATCAAATGTAAAGAGAAGTGCTTTTGTGTACTATAAAGGATATAAAAGTAAATATCAATTTCCGAAAGAAAGTTCGATTCCCCTATGGGC
>PVMK01142690.1_pt1 | contig 19691 bp, 20 predicted proteins | sample 1853481 | NCBI WGS metagenome assembly PVMK01 (sample SAMN08533507, study PRJNA380276) | Marine sediment metagenome, whole genome shotgun sequencing project. | reverse complement strand
GCCGGCCAAGAAGAGCATACCCTTACTGGCCACGTTCAGCCGGCTGACCCACGCCTCGTCGAAGCCGACGAGACCGAGCTGGCGCAGGTACACCGGTATCGCGATCCCTCGCGAGATCACGCAGAGCAGGATGACGATACTCGTCACCAATCGAATCACGACTTCCTTGACGAACTTGGTGCCGTACGTTCCGACGTAGATGCCGACCAGCGATCCGAGGTATAACAACATCACGAGGCGTATATCCACAAACCCTTCGATGACATAGTTCAGGGCACCAAACGCACCCATGAACATCGCCAGGAAAAGCTCGGTCCCGGTCGCGACGGCGGTTGGGACGCCGAAGATATAGATCATCGCGGGCACACCGATGAACCCGCCGACGCCAATGGTCCCGGCCAAATATCCGGTGGCGAGACCGACAAACGCCAACACCCACAGTGAGACCTTCACACCGGCAACCGGAAAGTCGATCACCGGGAAGAGACGCATCCTCCCCAAGGCCTCGGCGATCTTTCGCGATGGGACCCTCTTCTTCGCGGGACTTCACGATGTCGCGGAGCATCGATATCGCCACCGCCGACAGAATGCAGACGAAGACCAGGCTGATGTACAGATTCGCGGCCGCCCCCTTGCCGCCACCGTGGGCGTCGGCGACGCCGAACAGCTCGGTGTTGATCCACACCGCAAGCCGGATACCGATGAACGAGGTCGCGAGCAGGAAGATTGCGAGTTTCTTGTCGACGTTGCCGAGCTCACCGTGCTTGCGGGAACCCATCAATGCCTTGCCGAACTTGTGGGTGATGTTGCTGCCGACAGCGATCACACCGGGCACCCCGAGGTTCATCATGCCGGGGGTCATAAAAAACGCACCACCGCTGCCGATGAAACCGCTGAGCACACCGCCGATGAAGCCGAGAAGGACCACCTGCAGTGCGGTGCCGAGATCGAGGGCGATGAAATCGCTGAAGAGGAACTCGGGCATCACTCAATCACTCCACATGGAACAAACGCAACACAGCCGTCGTGAACGAGCCGTAGACTATGGCAAAGACCGGCACCGCCAGCAGCAGCACAATCGCGGCCGCAATCTTCGCGCCGGCTGTCGTCGGTGAAAAAAACTCGAGAACTTCTTTCTGATGGCTGAAGACGAGGAGGAAAACAACAACCACGATCGCCGCCATGGCGATCATCCTCGCGTAATCGGACCAACTGGTGCGTACCATCTGGTCGAGGTCGTCGGCGCCGACCACCGGCGCGCGAATGACCTCTCCGAGCCTTCCCACCAACTCGCGGGTTTTGCGCAGGCGAGCGGCATGGGCGTGGTCCAGAAACACCTCGTCGACCACCACCAGGCTGTAGGAATCGATCGATCGACGGCAGCCCTGATTCTCCTCATGTCATCAGGCAACCGGCTGGCGCTGCCGGCGATTCCGCGGGCGTTCAGCTCACCGAACATCCCTCGCAGGTCGTCCTCCTCCCCGATCAGACCCGTCGATCGCTCGGTGTCATCCTCGATTCCGCCGTCCACCTGGCGGGCCGTGAACAGCGGAGGAGGCTGTGCGATTTCCGCGCCCGTGTCGCGTGCCGGTTGCATCGGTGGAGGATGAACCGGTTGCTGCCGGGGTGAGCTTCATGAGTTCCACGGCAGAGTGCCAGTGGGTCGCAGCCTTGACCACCGCGTCGAAATGTTCGTCCGCTGGCCTGGAATCGTTCCTGGACCCACAGGATGTTGCTGGAGGCCACCGTACAGGTCAGGTCCTCTACTCCCGACACCTTCGTGACGACATCGGGCGCCCTGACACCTACGGCCATATCCCGTGGCAGGTACGAGACCGTCAAATGGCCCGCCTCCGCCTTCACCGAAAAGCTCGCTGCCCACGTGCGTTCGTCCCGGGCGAGCGCAATCCGCACCCGGGCTGCGAGCAAGAGGTTTTCGAGGACCCTTGGCCGAGGCCCGGGGTCGCCTTGAATTCCGGCAACTCGACAAAGCCGCACAGGGCGGTGGATGCTCCCCCGACGTCGACGCGATCGAGGTTGACGGCCACATCGTATCCGGCCCATGGGTCCCCACTGATGTTGTACATCGTCCTGACCCACCGGGAAATGTCCTCGTCCACCCTCTCCACATACTTCCCGGCCTTGAGCCGATCGAGGGACAACCTGTTCATCACCTCTTCGATGTGGGTTTCGGTTTCAATCTTCGTGCGGATGCGGAGGACGAGGGTCAGACCCGGCACCGCCAGATGCCCGGCCCGCCCGTGAAAAACCAGGTTGTTCTCGAGGACGCGCTCGCACAGTACCCGTGTTATGAATGCGAGATAATGTTCTTTCTCAAGAACCTGTCGTTCTGTTAAATGACGCTTGTTGACCGCGGCCATTTCGAGCTTGCCGACCGCGATCCCTTCCTGAATAGCGAGGTCGGCAAGCTCCTCCTGGCCGCGACACTCGAAATCGAGCTTTCGAGCCAGGGTCTGAGCAAAGAGTTTTCCTCTCTCCTGCTCTCCCCGCGAGACACATACGAGCTGCACGGTGATTTTCCTCCGGCATCACAACAAAACCCCGGTTCGAGCAGCCAACAACTCGGACCGGCGACCCGATTGTACTCTTGATAATCACACAAGGTGCTCGGCGCACGCATCACAGAATTGGAGGTCCTTGAGATCGATCTCCTCCTGCAACCGCGAGGCCGCCATCACGCACCAGGGCTGGCGGCAGTGGACGAGACCAATGGTGTGGCCAAGCTCGTGCAGAACCTCTTTCGCCAGCCGCTCCCGCATTCGCCCGATGTCCTGAGGCGCACCGGCGTACTCGGGGCGCAGGCGGTACAGCGAAGCCACACCGACATGGCCTCCTAGCTGTGCGGTGCCGAAGACATGGGTGAAAACGGGGAGGAAAAGACCCACAGCCGCAATCCCGATCCGCCGCTCGGCCGGTGCCGGCGGCGGTTCGAGAAGTTGGCACATGAGCTCCGTCGCCAGATACTGACGTCGTTCCGGGTCGAACGCGGGTCCCGGATCGAGCGCCGAGTCGGCTTGACGGACCTCGCGGTGGAGGAGGACCGACAAACCGCCGTTGTTGTGTAGACCCGACCCACTCATAGTAGAGGTCGCCGGGACCGGAGTAGAATCGGCCGGCAATGTGTGAGCTCTTCGCCATGTCCAGCCGCCTGCCGGCGACCATCACCTACTCCTTGGAGGAGTTTGCCCGGCACGGCGGGCGGACCGGACCGCACCGCGACGGCTGGGGCATCGCGTACTACGGCGATCGAGATGCGCGCGTGATTCGCGACGTGGACGCCGCAGCCGACAGCCCGCTGGTCCGGTTCGTCGCCGAATGCGGCCAGCGCAGCCACACGGTCATCTCGCACATCCGTAAGGCGACCCAGGGCGAGGTGGCGCTACGCAACACTCAGCCGTTCAGCCGCGAGGTCGGCGGCCGCATCCATCTCTTCGCCCATAACGGTGATCTCGCAGACGTGTCAGACGACACCGAGCTCGTGCTGGACACCGACCGGTCAATTGGCGAAACCGACTCCGAGCACGCCTTCTGCGCTCTGCTGACGCGCATCCGCCGCCTCTGGAGCAACGGCGCAGAGGTTCCGGCCATCGATGCACGCCTTCAAACGGTGGCGGATTTCGCCCACATCGTGCGCGAGCTCGGCCCCGCCAACTTTATCTACTTCGACGGCGACGCGCTCTTCCTCCACGGCCATCGGCACAAGCACGATGGCGAGGAGGAACCGAGGCCGCCCGGGCTGCACACACTCTGCCGGTCGTGCACCGTTGGCGGGACCGCCTTTGAGGCCGACGGGCTGACGATCTCCGGCCACAACCAGCACGTCGTGCTCGCCGCCACTGTGCCGCTCACCGACGAGCCCTGGGAGGCGCTGGACGAGGGTGAGATCGTTGTCTCTCGCAACGGCGAGATTGTCGCGCGGGTCGGCTCATGAGAGGGCCCCAGGGTCGATGGCGGACGCTGTTGCGGTGGTTGCTGCGGGGCGCAGGCGTACTCGTTGTCCTTCTCATCGTCGTCACAGCTCTGGCCTGCTGGCGGCTTTCACGGGGGCCGATCTCCCTGGCCACGCTCATTCCGCGGGCGGAAAAGGCGCTCGACGCCGTCGCAACGCCAAACACCATCACTCTCGACGATTTTGTCCTGACCTGGAACGGATGGCGGAATCCCTTCGACATCAAAGCGATCGGGGTCGGCCTCCGCGGCCCCGACGGTGGGGAGATTGCACGATTCAACGAGCTCGGTGTGGACATCTTTCTGCCGGCGTTACTCCACGGCCAGGTGGTGCCTGAGAGAATCGAGGTCCGGGGGCTGAGACTGTCGGCGACGCGCAAGGCCGACGGCACGCTCGACATCGCCTTCGCCGGCAGCACGAGCTCGAACGCAAGCTCCAAGGGTGACGGCGACAAGTGGCTCGAGACGTGGCTCGGCGGCAAGGCGGATGGGCCTCTTCGCCGGCTCAACCATTTCCGAATCTCCGATGCCGCGCTGAGGGTGGATGACGATGTCCTCGGTCTGTCGTGGGGCGGAAGTGGGCTCGATCTCGATCTCGGTCGTGACGACAACGGCATCGACGCCGATCTCAAACTGACGGTCCAGATCGGCGACGGACAGATCCCGGTGAAGTTTCACGGTCGGTACCAGCGCGCGAGTCGGGAGATCCGGGGCCACCTCGAGTTCTCGAAACTGGCGCCGGCGCTCCTAGCCGAGCTCGTCCCCTCGCTGCGGGCGCTCGGTGATTTGAAGGACCCCATTGCCGGCTCCATCGACGCCGTCGCACACAAGGGCTGGAAATTCGAGGTCTCGGCGTTCGATCTCACCTCAGCCTACGGTCGGGTCAAGGGCTCGTTCGGCGCCCAGAAATCATCAAAGAGCATCACCGGCAACGTTGAGCTCCATGATCTGCGGCCGTGGCTTCTGGCTGAAGACCTCGAGGCACTGGCGCCGCTCGCCGCCGTCCATTTGCCGATCGACGGCAAGCTCAGCTTCGACATCGCCGACCTCCGCCCGAAATCGATCGACTTCAGTATCACAGCCGGAGAGGGAACGGTCGAGATCCCGGCACCGGTGCCGAAAACCCAGAGTATTGCCGGCGCCACCATCGAAGGCCGGGTCGAGGGGCTCGACAGACTCGACCTTCGGCGGGCCGATGTCGACCTCGGCGGGGGCGTCGTCATCGAGCTCAGCGCCACCGCCAACCTCGAGGATGGGAAGCTCCACGCTCAGGCGACAGCCGGCATCAAGGCTGTCACCCTCGAGCGGATCGCGGCCCTCTGGCCTCCCGGCATCGCCGACGACGTCCGCGAGTGGATCGCCGGGCACATTCCGAGCGGGAAGGTCGAGGACCTCTCAGTCGAGCTCGCGTTGGGACCGGCCGGCAATACGATCGGGCTTCGCCGGCTCGACGGAAAGTTCACCTATGGCGGGCTTCGCCTCGAGCTCTTCCCTCAGACGCCGATCGAGGAGATCACGGGGACGGCAACCTTCAACGAGCAAGAGTTCGACTTCGCGATCGCGGGCGCGCGGCTTGCGGACCTCGAGGTGACACAGGCTTCGGCGGTCATCTCGCACCTTGACCACCCCCCGACCATGCTCAAGGTTGATGCCATCGTCAGCGGACCCGTCAACACCGCCTTGGGCATGGTGAACGGTAAACCGCTCGACCTCGTCGACCCAGCGATCATCGCGGCTGCAGACGTCGGCGGGAGCGCAACGAACGAGAGCCGGGTGGTCCTTCCCCTAGACGGCCCATCCTCGGGCGAGGTCGAGAAGCGTGACATCCGCTCGACCGTAAAGGCCTTTTCCTGGTCCCAGGCGCCGCTCGGACTCGAGGCCACCGAGGGGGACCTGCTGCTTCATGTCGATGCGAAGGGTCTCGATGTCGGGGGCAGCTCGAAGTTCAATGGCGTACCCGCAAAGATCACCTTCGACGAGTATTTCACGGGCGGCAACGTCCCCCGCAGCGTCAAGGCGACCGCCGATCTTGATCCGGCCGCGCTCGAGGCCCTGGGCCTGCCGTCGGTTCCGTTCTTGACGGGCACCGCCGGTCTCGACATGTCCTATGTTGCGCACCGCGGCGGTCAGGTTAAGGTCCACGGAAAGGTGGACCTCGAGGACCCCGCCGTCGAGGTCCCCGAGATCGGGTGGAGCAAGCCTCCCGGCGTGCCGGCGACGCTGACGGTCGATGCGACCCAAGCTCCGGGCGGCGGCTGGACCCTCGACCCGGCGCGGTTGAAATCGAAGGACCTCTCGGCCGACGCCCGAATAGAGCTTACGAGTGATCCGCCTGCGCTCGACCTGCTCCTTGTGCGTGGCTTCAAATTTGATCGTTTCGACCTCGGCGCCACCGTCAAGGCGCGTCCCGGCGGCGGCTACATGATAAGCGCCACGGGTGCGAGCTTCGATTTCGCGCCGCTCATCACGAGCCTCAAACAAAAAAGCAAGACTGACAAGCCGGCCTCCTCAGAGCCTGCCTCCCCCACCCCACCCCTCGACATCGCGGTCAACCTGGAACATGTGTACGGCGAGCGCGGGGTCGAGTTCACATCGGTGACGGCGGACGCATTCTTCGACGGCCGTGCGTTGGAGCGGGCGCAGTTGGGCGCTTCCACCGTCCCCGACGGTCGCATCTCCCTCACCGTCGCTTCCGGCACGGATGGAAAATCGCTCCAGCTTCAAATCGACAATTTTGGGAAGGTCATCGACGCGCTGGGGCTCGATTCTCATTTCGAGGGCGGCACCCTCGACCTGACGGCCGAACGTCAATCCAGGGATGGGCCGGCCACCGGTCGGGTCGAGATTCGCGACACCAAGCTCACCGAGTCCGACGTGATGACCCGGCTGCTTCGATTGACGTCCGTTCAGGGCCTGCTCGCCAGCTTCACCAGCTCCGGTTTCAACATCAACCGGGTCAAATCAGATCTGAGCTACGAAAACAGCCGACTCACGATCAATAATATGCGGGTTCACGCGGATGGGCTCGGAATCGTCGTCAACGGCGATGTCGACTTCGGCGCCGCCGAGGGCGATATCCGTGGCGCCCTGGCGCCGATGGGAACCCTGCAACGATTCATCGGCCACATCCCCTTGCTTGGTCGCTTACTGACCGGGGTCAACCGGGAGGGCATCATCGCCGCCCAGTTCTCGATCACCGGCAAGCTCGCCGATCCCGAGATCAAGGCTCAGCCACTCTCCGTGCTCACCCCGGGGATCACCCGCGATCTCGTGAAGCTGTTACCGGACGACGACCACAGAGAAACAACCCCCACCAATTGACGCCCCCCACAATCGGTAATACCATGTAACACCTAGCCCGAAGAACTGGAGGCGAAGCATGGCAACCATGGGCGGCAAGCAGCAGATCATCACATTCAAGGCCGAGGAGGCTCTGGTTGAGGCCATGGAGGACATCCCCAACCGTTCGGAGTTCATTCGCTCGGCGATCCTCGCCGCACTCGACGGCGTGTGTCCCCTGTGCCACGGCACCGGGGTACTCAATCCGCACCAACAACGTCACTGGCGCGAGTTCAGCCGCACTCACTCCGTCGAGCGCTGCAGCGAGTGCGACGAGGGCAAGCTTGTCTGCGTCGCCGTCCGCGGCTGATCGGAGACCACGTTGCGGCTTCGCAGACGCCTACGCCCGATAGCCCTGACCCTCGCGATACTGGCCCCCGCCATTTCCGCTGCACAGGGGGTCTTCGTCAGCATTCCACCACAGGCATTTCTCGTTGAGTGGCTCGCAGGAAATCTCGTGCAGGTGGACGTTCTGCTTCCTCCAGGGGCGTCGCCGGCCACCTACGAACCAACCGCGAAACAGATGGCCGCTCTCGATCATGCGCAGCTCTATCTCCAAATCGGCGCGCCCTTTGAAGGTCCGATTCTCGCGAAGGTTTCTGAGCTAATGCCGGAACTCCGCGTCGTCGACTGCAGGGCAGGGTGGAGCTCGAGCCGATTGGCGGCGGCGGCCACGACCACGGCGCCGGCCTCCTCGATCCCCACATCTGGCTCGACCCGCAACGAATGAAGATCATTGCAAGCACTACCGCGGACGCACTGGAGGCACTACTGCCGGACGAGGCGCCGAGGATCGAAGAGCGCCTCGCCGCCCTTCAGCGATCCATTGATGACACCGATGAAAGGGTCGCTACCGTCCTCGCCCCCTTCGCCGGCCGTACCCTGCTCGTCTTCCACCCCGCCTACGGCTACTTCACCCGCCGTTACGGCCTGATCCAGGCGGCTGTCGAGGTGGACGGCAGGGCCCCGTCGGCCCGGCGCCTGGCGACGGTCGTCGACGAGCTTCGACAGCAGCCGGTGCCGGCCCTCTTCGTCCAACCCCAGTTTTCTCGCTCAGCAGCTGAGCGGGTGGCCAATGCCCTCGACTGCGAGCTCGTCGAGCTCGACCCCCTCGCCGGCGACTACCTGGCCAATCTGGAGATCATGGCTGACCGCATCGCGGGGGCGTTGAAATGAACGCTGAGAAAAGTTCCACACCCGTTATCGCGGTGGAAGACCTGAGCTTCCGCTTCGATACCGGCCCGCCGGTGCTCGAAGACGTCAACCTCGAGATCGCCGCCGGTGACTTCGCCAGCGTCATCGGCCCCAACGGCGGCGGCAAGACGACCCTGGTCAAGCTCATCGTCGGTCTCTTGAAACCAACCACCGGACGAGTCCGCATCTTCGGCCTGCCGCCTGTCAAAGCCCGGCCCCGCATCGGTTATATGCCCCAGCACGCGATGATGGACCCACGCTTCCCGGTGCGCGCGACCGATGTCGTTCTCATGGGACGGCTCGGAATGGGCCGCCGGTTCGGAAACTACAATCGAGCAGACCGGGAGGCCGCGGCCGACGCCCTGGCCAAGGTGGATCTCGAAGATCTCGGAGGGCGACCGTTCTCAGACCTCTCGGGTGGGCAGAGACAGCGCGTCCTGCTCGCCCGCGCTCTCGTCACCGACCCTGATCTGCTGCTCCTGGACGAGCCCGCCGCCGGTCTCGACCAGAAGGTCGAACTGGACTTCTTCGAGCTGCTGCAGGAGCTCAACCAGCACATCACCATCGTCCTCGTGACCCATGATCTCGGCTTTGTGGCAGGCTTCGTGCGGACTGTGATCTGCGTCCACGGGCACGTCGACATCCACCCCACAAGCGCTCTCGACGGCCGAGCGCTCTCCGAGATCTACGGCGGTGAGGTGCGCACGGCGCGACCCGATCATCGGGTGGATCACTGATGGAGTTCATCAACGCCGTTCTCCAGTTCGAGTTCCTCCGGCACGCGCTGGTGGCGGGGGCCCTGGCCGGGATCGCCTGTGGGGTGGTCGGATCCTACGTGGTGGTGCGGCGCATCACCTACATCGCCGGCGCCATCGCTCACTGCGTCCTCGCCGGCCTGGGAATCGCGCGGTGGCTGAAGGTGGTTCACGGATGGCCGGTCACGCCTGTCCAGGGCGCTGTGGTAGCGGCGGTTGCGGCGGCCCTCGTCATCGGTATCGTGAGTCTCCGCGTGCGTGAACGGGAGGACACCATCATCGGTGCAGTGTGGGCCATCGGCATGGCGGTCGGGATCCTCTTCATCGCCGTCACCCCGGGCTACCACGAGGACCTCATGAGCTACCTTTTCGGCAAACATCCTGCTGATCGGAGGCGGCGATCTGTGGGCGATGGCGGCGCTCGACGCGGTGGTTCTGCTGCTCGCCCTCGGTCTCTACCCCCAGCTCGAGGCCGTCTGCTTCGACGAGGAGTTCGCGCGCCTTCGCGGCCTCAACGTCGAGGCCTACGTCCTCGTCCTGCTGGTGCTCACCGCCCTCACCGTGGTGCTTCTGGTGAGCGTGGTTGGGATCGTGCTGGTGATCGCGTTGCTCACCCTACCCGCCGCCATCGCCGGTCAGTTCACAACCACCCTGCGCGGCATGATGGCCCTCGCCTCGGTCCTCGCAGTCTCGTTCACTACCGCCGGCCTCGCCGTCAGCTACTCTCCCGATCTGCCCGCGGGCGCCACGACCATAGTCATCGCCGGCGCCGTTTACCTGCTGGTTCTTGTGCTGAGGAGGGTCGTGGCGGGAATTCGATCCTAGTCACTATCGTTTACGCTATCGGATGCGCCAGCGGACCTCGATTCACTGATGAAAGGCCCCTCCGTTCGAAATCGATAGCGATAGCGATACCGATTGCGATAGCGATGGAGCGCTCGTGCCGACTCGGCCGCCACCGGGCATTGTCAAAAATTTGTCAATGGTGCGATATCGTGAGCCAGCTCTATATAATGGCCGCGCCGACCGTGAACGGTCGGGGGGAGAAACCGATATGAACAGCCAACGGAGCCTGAAGACATTGCTTCTCGTGACCGCCATCGTGGCGATTCTCGTCGCACCCGCCGAGGTACAGGCGGACGAAAATTGCTGCTTGAACAACTACCGTTTTGCCGGCGGGTGCATGGTGATCGCGCGCGGGTCCGAAACCTGCGGGAGCATCCTGGGCTACCTCAACGACTTCAACGCCGTCGGCAAGCTCTACTGCGACAACACCAACGTGCGGGGCGGTTGGACACTCAGCGACTGTGGTGATCCGGGGCAGCTCACACCGCAGACCCTCTCTCCCCAGTTCACGCAACCGTCCGAGAAGATTCACCAGAGCCAGCCTTCCATCCGTTCCACCGAGCCCCAATCCGCTCCCTCGGCACAGGATGCGATGCTCATCCAAACCGCCGCGCCGCTGCAGGTTCGATTCGACAGCACCGTCGACTCGGGAAGCCACAGCGCGGGTCAGATGGTGACCGGTCACCTCGAGCAGGATCTGATGTCGGGTGACACCGTCATCGCTCCGGCCGGCAGCGAGGTGCACTTCCGACTCGTGCCCACCAGCTACTGGACGGACGGCGGAGGCGACGCCTTTGAGATCCAGGCCACCGCCATCAAGGTCGGCGACACGATGATCCCGGTCAACGCCATCGCGGTCGCTGCCACCGGGGAAATCGACACGTCAGGTGCAGATATCAGCGTCCCCAAGGGCTCTCTGGTCAGCTTCGAGACCCAGGCTGCCGATCAGCACGCTGCGGACAAACGTGCCCTCGAGTCCGGCGCCGCCAAGTGGATGGAGGCCTTCGCCGCCAAGGACATCGATGCGATGACCGCCTTCTATGCGAAGGACGCGGTCCTCTTGCCGCCCGGCGCGCCGGCGATCTTCGGACGAGACGCCATCCGCGCCTCAATTCAGGAGATGTTCGTCGCGGGCCTCGCCATCGCGCTCGAGGATCTTGAGATCGAGGTCGTTGGGAACCTCGGCTACAAGGCCGGTCGCTACCGCGCACGGGGCAATGACGGCTCGCTCGTGGATCGCGGAAAGTACATCGAGATCTGGTCCAAGCTAGACGGCGGATGGGTCATCCACCGCGACATCTGGAACAGCAGCGTGCAGCCGGCCATCGACCAGGACAACGAAGAGTAGCAGAGAGCATTCGGCACACGACAGGGGCCTTCGGGCCCCTTTCTTTTCGTTCGAACGTTAGAACGTTGAACGTTAGAACGTTTGGACAACTACCTCCAAGGTGCAGGGGATGGTGGGAGGAAACGTTTTAACGTTCAAACGTTTAACGTTCTAACGGCGATGTGCTCCGCTACAATGGCGCCCACTATTGAAATCGTGACACGACCGGGGGCCCCAAGATGACTGTGACCCAAAGAACGCGCGCCAGATGGTCCCGTACCGCCGGCGGTACCCTACTCCTCATCGCCGCGTGCACGATGAACCCGGCCACCGGTCAGCGTCAGCTGACCCTGATGTCGGAAGCGCAGGAAATCCAAATCGGCAGGCAAACCCATCCCGAGGTCCTCGCGACCTACGGCGCCTACGACGACGCGGAGTGGCAGGCGTATATCCAGCAGCTCGGGGAGACTATGGCGGCGGTCTCGGAACGGCCCAACCTGGACTGGACCTTCACCGTGCTCGATGACCCGGTGGTCAATGCAATGGCTCTGCCCGGCGGCTTCATCTACGTCAACCGCGGCATCCTCGCCCTCTTCAACTCGGAGGCCGAGCTGGCCTCGGTCCTCGGGCACGAGATCGGCCACGTTACGGCTCGCCACTCTGTGGAACAGATGAGCCGCGCCCAGCTCGCACAGCTCGGTCTCGGCGTCGCCGCCATTGCCAGCGAGGAATTTCGCCAATACGCGGGGCTCGCGGGCCAGGGCCTCGGCATTCTCTTCCTCAAATTCGGACGCGACGACGAAAATCAGTCGGACGAGCTTGGATTGCGCTACATGACCCGTGCAGGCTACGACCCCCACGAAATGCCCAAGGTCTTCAGCACTCTCGACCGAATGAGCCGGTCCCAGGGACTGCGGGCCACCCCTGAATGGATGTCGACCCACCCGGACCCCGGCAACCGGGTCCAACACATCGACACTCGTATCGGCCGACTGCCGCCCGAGCAGCAACAGGGCAACGTTGGGCGTGAGACATATTTGAAGAGACTCGAAGGTCTTGTCTACGACGACGATCCCCGTCAGGGCTACACCATCGGTCAGGCCTACTACCATCCGGTGCTGGCCTTCAAGGTAGACTTCCCGGAACAGTGGCGGATCATCAACCAGCGCCAAGCGGTGGGCGCCCTGAGCCCGAACCGGGACGCGGCGGTGGTTCTGACCCTTTCGGACAAGCAGACGCCACGCGAAGCCTTCGAGGCCTTCTTCGCCCAGCAAGGAATCCAGCGCGGTTCCAGTCAAGGCCGCAACCTGTACTCGTTCCGCGCCAATGACCCGCAAACAGGGGTCAGCACGGCCGACGGCCTGATCGGTTTTCTCAGCCACGACGGACGGGTATATCAGCTCATGGGCTACACCGCCCCCGAGACCTGGCGCAGCTACGCGAGCGCCATGCAGCGCTCCCTGGCGAGCTTCCGGAAGGTCACACAGCGGCGCTACCTTGACGTCGAGCCAAAGACCATCGACATTGTCACGCTGCCGCGCGCCATGACCCTGGGCGAGTTCGCCAAGCGCTACCCCTCCAACGCCGAGATTTCCGAGCTCGCCATCATCAACGGCGTCAACGAGGACACGGTTCTGGACAAGGGCCGATTGGTGAAAAGGGTCATCGGCGGCAAGCTGCCGGAGGGTTAAGAGTTCAGAGTTGAGAGTTGAGAGTTGAGAGTTGAGAGTTGAGAGTTGAGAGTTGAGAATCAGGCGGTCCGTCACTCTAAATTCTTAACTCTCACCTCTTAACTCTTTTTCCTGAGGATCCAAAGGTAGGTCGGGAAGGCCCAGTACGCGATCGTTAGCACCGCCAGCGCCGCGCGCTGTTTGAGCGACCCGGGGCGGATCATTTCTCCTGCCATGTACTTCTCGGGATCGCGCACCACGGCCGCGGTGTAATCGGTGATCTCGAATCGATGGACCAGCCGGCGCAGCCCCCACAGACTGAGGTGGGTCTCGTAGCAGCGCTCTCCCTTCCTGGTCCATCGGACGTACACATCCCTCAGCGGCTTCGGCAGCGGGGTCAGAAGGGGCAGGTTGTAATGCCCGTCCCAAATGCGCAGCCGGTTCTCGGCCGCGAAGTAGCACAGGCCGCCGGGTCTGAGCACCCGGAAGATCTCGTCGAGCATGCGCTGGGCGTCCGGAACGTGCTCGTAGATGTGGGTGCAGGTGACGACGTCGAACTCGCCCTCGGCAAACGGCAGCTCCATCGAGTCGCCGACCCGATACTCGATGTTGTCGGCTGAGCGGTTGTCCTGCGCCCACTCGACGGCGCCGTCGTCGATGTCGACCCCCACCACCTCGCCGAAGGACTCGGCGTAGTGTCGGGTCAGGATCCCGGTCGAGCAGCCGATGGCGAGCACGCGCGCGCGGGCGGGGTCGAGGCCGAAGCCCGGCATCGCGTCGAGGATCACTGCCGCCGTCTTGCGCGCCTTCTGCAGCCGCCCCCGCTCATCGAACATCGTCTCCGGGTGGAGCTCGGAGAAGTCGCGCTGGTAGTCCATCGTTTTTTCGTTCACGAAAGCTGATCGACGAGCTCGAGAAAGGTGGTCTCGCCGATGGCCTCGAAGCCCGCGTCCCGGAAGTCCGCGACCACCCCCTCGACTGCAAGCTCGATCGGGCGCTCGCGCATTTCCTCATCGCCCATCGGGATGAAGGCGGCGATGACGTCGGCCACCCGCACCTCGGATAGGGAGCGGGCGGGGACCACACCCTCCTCGGCCGATCCCACCGCCACCCTCAGAGCGAGACCCGCCGCCACCAAGCGGTCGAGGTGGCTATCCACCGAGCCCGTCGCCACCAGGAAGCGGCGTGAGAGCTCGTCACTGGTCGGCGGATCTTTGCCCTGGCGGTACCGCTGTGCAATAAAGGTGTAGAGCTGGAGCCCTATGGGTACGCGGTCGCAGTCGTCGCCGCCGCCGACCGCCTTGCTCCGAACCAGCGCCGCGAAGTGCTGGTGGGTATTCGCCACCTCCAGCCCCAGGAGGACGATGATCCAGGTGATGTAGAGCCAGATCAGGAAGATCGGAACTGCCGCCAGCGAGCCGTAGATCGTCGAGTAGCGCACTGACTGTCCGATCGAGTTGGCGAAGAGGTTCTTCCCGACCTCCCACAGAATGCTCCCGATGGCCGCCCCGATCAGGGCGCTCCTCATCCGCACCCGAGTGAACGGGATCACCTTGTACATGAGGAGAAACGCAAGGAAGCTCAGGGTCCACGGGAAGATCAACGATCCCAATCGCTCGAGGGTGCCGAGGTCGAAGGGAACTTCGCGGAAAATGGCCGCCTTGATCCGCGCCGAGATGGTGATGCTGGCGCCGAGGAAGAGGGTTCCGAAAACCAGCACCGAGGTGTAGGAGGTGATCTTGGCGATGAACCGCCGGTGGTTCGTAACGTGCCATATTTGGTTGAAGTTGGACTCGATGTTGTCGAGCAGCAGGATGGCGGCAAAGACGAAGAACAGGAAACCGAGGAGACCGAGCCTGCTGGCGCCCTCCATGAATTGATTGAAGTACGTGAGAATCTCGTTCTGACTCGTCGGTAGGAATTGGGAAAACAGGAAGTCCTGCACCTTTTGCTTGACGTCGTCAAACGCACCGAAGGCCGAGAACATGGCGAAGATGACCACAGTCAGCGGCACCGCCGCGAGCAGCGACGAGTAGGCCAGACCCGAGGCGCGGATGAGAACCTTGTCGCGGCTGAGCTGCCCCCAGGTTGCCTGCACGAACTGGAGGAAGCGCACCGATGCCCCCTCCCACCAGGGAAGGCCGCGGAGATCTAGACGGTGGAGATGCTCAATGATTCGCATTACGGTTGCGATTCCATCATAATGCAGACGACCACCCGATATGGGGTAGAATGCCGTCCAACATGATCCAGCGAACTCGACCCTTTCTGTTTCTCGTCGTGTTGTTCCTTGCTGCGATACCGGCGGCGCCTCAGGAGACCCCGGCCGCGAGCGCGGCAGCGCTCAATCGCATCGAGGCCGCCTTTACGGGCGACTTGCCGCAGATCGTTGAACGGCGGCTCTTGAGGGTATTGGTGAGCTACAGCCTCAGCAACTACTTTCTCGACCTCGGCACTGAGCACGGCTTCGAGTACGAGCTGCTCAGCAAGTACGGTGAGGATCTTAACCAGGGTCGTTCGCTGTCGAAGAGAATCGTTGTTGTTTTCATCCCCGTGCCGCTCGAAAAGCTCCTGGACGAGCTTCGCGCCGGCCGCGGCGACATCTCAGCCGGTGGCCTCACGATCACCGACCGCCGCCGGGAACAGGTCGCGTTTACGAGGCCATACATACCCGACGTTCGAGAAATCGTTGTTTCCGGACCCGGCGCCCCACCGATCAAAACGCTGGACGATCTCTCCGGCCGCAAGGTGTGGGTGCGCGCCGGGAGCAGCTACGCCGATCATCTGAGAATCCTCAGCACCCGGCTCACGGCTTCAGGCGCATCGCCCATCGAGGTCGTCGAAGCACCGGACAGCCTCACCACTGAGGACATCCTCGAGATGGTCAACTCGGGCATTTTCAAGCTCACCGTCGCCGATCAGCACATCGCGACCCCCTGGGCAGGAGTCCTGACCGATCTTCAGGTTCACGAGAATCTGGCGGTCCACTCCGGAGGATCGATCGCGTGGGCGGTGCGCAAGAATAACCCCGAGCTTCGCGCCAGCCTCGACGCGTTCATCGCCAAGACCAAGAAAGGCACCCTGCTGGGGAACATTCTCTTCAACCGGTACTTCAAGGGCTCGAAGTGGATCGCAAACCCGATCATCGATGACCACCAGGAGCGGCTCGAACAGCTTCGGGAGGTATTCCAGAAGTACGGCAAGATGTACGGCTTCGATTGGCTCGCTCTTGGAGCCGTGGGCTTTCAGGAGTCCCGTCTCGACCAGAGCCGGCGCAGCAAGGCTGGAGCGGTTGGCATCATGCAGATGAAGCCCAGCACCGCCGCCGACAATAATGTCCGAATCACACCCATCGACACCGTGGACAAGAACGTCCACGCCGGGGCCAAGTATCTGGCTTTCCTTCGCGATCGGTACTTTTCGGATCCGGGGATTCCGGATCCGGCTCGTTTCGACTTCACCCTCGCCGCGTATAACGCCGGTCCGTCGAGAATCGCCGGCCTCCGCCGCGAGGCAGCGGAAAAAGGCTACGATCCCAATATTTGGTTTTCAAATGTCGAGATCATCGCCGCGGCCCGGGTCGGCAGCGAGACGGTTCGCTATGTCGCCAACATCAACAAGTACTACATGGCCTACACGATGTTCTATCGCAATAATCTGCAACGTAATCTCCAATTACAGTCACTGGAGACCGCGCCGCGCAACTGACCCAAAGGGAGGCTGAATCATGAAATCAAATGTTCGGATCATTGTTGCCATCGCCTGCATCCTGTGCCTCGGAGCACTGGCCGCGGTAGCCGGCACAGAGGATGCATCGACTGCAATTGGGCAGGCGCCCTGCTGCTTCGAGAATCCACGTTTCAGCGGCACGTGCGAGGTGACGCCGGGCGAGGACGAGAGCTGCTCGAGCATCCTCGGCTATCTCAACAACCCCAACAGCGTCGGCAAGACGTACTGCGGCAACACCAAGGTCCGCGGCGGCTGGACAGCGGTTTCGTGTGAAGGAGCGGCGAACACCACCGCAGCCGCTGCCTGTCGGGACTCCGACACACGGGAATGACCCGGGGCGTTTTCTCGTTCCTCAGCTGAGGCCGTGCGCTCGGTGAGGCGGCGCCGTTCAAAAAGGAGAATTGAAATTGAAACACCTGAAACTTGTGCTCGCAACCCTTGTCGTCGTCTTCGCCGCAGCCGTCGTCTCGGCGCAAACCGCCGACGATGCGATCCAACTCACCCGCTCGGCGATTCAGACCGAGCGCCAGGCGATCGTCGCCACGAACCTCGGGCTCAACGATTCGGAAAGCGCCGTTTTTTGGCCCCTGTATCGGGATTACCGCAACGCCGTTGACCAGGCCGCCGATGCCAAGGTGGACATTCTCAAGCGGCTCTTTTCGAACTACGAGACCCTGACCGACGAAGAGGCGAAATCCCTGCTCGACGACCACTTGGCCTTCGAAAAGGAGATGCTCAAGATCCGAACCTCCTACGCCAAAAAGATGAGCAAGGTGCTCCCCGGACGGACCGTCGCCCGGTTCTTCCAGATCGAGAATAAGATGGACGCCATCATCGACTACGAGATGGCCGGAGAGATCCCGCTGGTCAAGTAGAAGCTGGTTTCCCCGCAGCTGTGTAGATCAACGAGAACCCGACGAGACCGTCAAAATTCACACCGGCCGCTGAGGCCGCTAAGGAAAAACCCTTTGAAGAAATCCATCCAGGCGCTCGTATTGACAACCGTTCTTCTCCTCCCCACGGCAGCAATGGCCGGAGAGTTTGAGATCACCCCGTTCCTCGGCTATCAGTTCGGTGGGGATGTCACGACGTTCTACCAGGGCGAGTATCACGACGTGAACATCAACAGCAGCGGAAACTGGGGCCTGGTGCTCAGCCTCGGTCTGTCACCGATGACCCAGATCGAGCTTCTCTACAGCACCCAGGATACTGAGGCCGACGCCGATCGCTTCGAAGATTCGCTCGGGCTCAGGATCGACTACTGGCAGGTGAGCATGCTCTGGAACTTCGACCCCGACTCCCAGATCCAACCGTACGTGGTCTTCGGGATCGGCGGCACCTGGCTTCGGCCCGACGGGTTCTCCAGCCTTTCGAGGTTTTCGGGGAACTTCGGCGGCGGCGCCAAAATCTTCTTCAGCGACAACATCGGTCTACGCCTCGAGGGACGTTTCTACGGCACCTACATCAACAGTACGACTTCGTACTGCGATCCCTTCTGGTGTTACGGCTACAATAACAGCCTGTACCAGTTCGACGTGTCTGCCGGCCTCATCATCAGGTTCGGGGATTGAACGAAGCGCCGCATCAATACCCTTGTGAGGGAGGTGTCATGAAGCTCCGCATCTTGTACGTTCCGCTATTTTGCCTCGGCCTCGCCGCCCCGTCTCAGGCGACCGCTGCAGACCCGGTCCTTTCGGAGCTTTTCCTCGAGGTCGATTCTGCGGTCGTGGAGATCGCCACCATCCAGCAGGTGGTCGCCGACCAGGGGCCGGCGCGACGGGTCAGCTCGGGCAGCCTCGGATCCGGGTTCCTGATCTCGGCCGACGGACAGATCATGACCGCGGCGCACGTGGTGCAGGTGGCGGACCAGCTGTCGGTGCGGTTCGTCACCGGCGACGTGGTCACGGCGCGGGTCGTGGCCTCAGACCCGAGCGCGGACGTGGCCCTGATCAAGGTCGAGACCGTACCTACCGGCATCACGCCGGCAACGCTCGGTGATTCCGATTCCGTGAAGATCGGCGATAAAGTCTTTGTGATCGGAGCGCCGTTCGGCATCGCCCACTCGCTGACGGTAGGCTATATCAGCGGGCGCCGCACCCCCGACCAGCTCTTCGGCGGCTTCGAAAAGGTCGAGCTGTTGCAGACCGATGCCGCCATCAACGAGGGCAACTCGGGCGGGCCGATGTTCAATATGCGGGGCGAGGCCATCGGCATCGTCAGCCACATTCTCTCGTCCAGCGGCGGCTTTCAAGGGATCGGCTTTGTCATCACATCGAACATCGCCAAACACCTGCTGCTCGACGACCCGACCCCGTGGACCGGCCTCAAAGGCGTTGTCGTCGAGGGCCCGCTGGCGCGCGCCCTCAACATCCCGCAGAAGGCCGGCATGCTCGTCGAAAGCGTTGCCGCGGGCTCGCCCGCATCGGCCCTCGGTCTCCAGCCTGGAAAGCTGAAGGCGCAGATCGCCGGCCAGAGCCTGACCCTCGGCGGCGACGTCATCCTTGCGGTGAACGGGATCCTCATCGGCAGCCCCGACTTCAGCCGGCGGATCGGTGACAGCGTCCGTGCCTTGACCGGCGACGACAGACTCGTCCTCAGGGTACTGCGCGACGGCGACATGATCGAGCTCAGCAAACCCGCGTCGGTGCTCGGGTTTGATCGGTAAATTCAGAAAACAACTCGAAGATGGAGGAACCCATGACACGCTTCGCTCTCGCCGCCCTCGCCCTGGCTCTTATCCTCGTCCCCGCCGCACCCGCTGCGGCCCACTGTCAGATTCCGTGCGGAATCTACGACGACGAGCTCAGGGTGCAGCTCATCGAGGAGCACATCACGACCGTCGAGAAGTCCATGAACCAAATC
>PVMK01117038.1_pt1 | contig 19695 bp, 21 predicted proteins | sample 1853481 | NCBI WGS metagenome assembly PVMK01 (sample SAMN08533507, study PRJNA380276) | Marine sediment metagenome, whole genome shotgun sequencing project. | reverse complement strand
CATTTCCAGAACTTGAAGCAGTTGCTCCATTGTTTCCCCTTAATCGAATGTTCATTTTTTGAGAAACCAAGTTTGAAAATTCTTCACAAATTGCCTGTGTTTTATTATTCTTATAATAATACAAAGCTTCAACGCCTTGAGCTTTTCCGTTATATGAATTGAAATGAAATTCAATTACTAAATCGTAATCTTTTGTTTTTTCTGCTGTTATTTCCTGTTTCTTGTTGTATGAAGAAATACTTTCATGAACAAAAATATCTCCATAATCCAATAAATTCTTTAAAACAAAATCTTTCCAAAAATCAAATTCAGAAACTTCTTTTCCATCAATCAAATGTTTTGATATTGCTCCTTTTGACTTTTCATCATGCCCAATTAAAAACGCTACTTTCATCTTATTTATTTATTTATTAATTATTAACTTCTTTTAATTCCTTCTTTTATACGTACTTTTTCCAAAAAGTTTTACAGCTAAATATCTAATATAATTGCTTTTTTTTAATTTTGGCTCAATTTGATTGGCAATATAAAGCATTTCTTTGTCGGCAAATGCTTTTCCTTTCTTATCTCCTAATTCATGACGCTTGTAATCAGTCTTATAAATCCAATCATGCACAATATAAGCTTTCATGGTTCTTTGTGAATTACTTAAAAAAGAATGCAAAAAAGGAGGGACTGAGCATAAATCAGTTTCAAACCCCCTTTTTATTACAATCAAATCTCCATTTGAAAGTTGTACTTCAAAATCAGTAATCACTTCATAAATTACTTTCTGTTCCTTAAAATAATAAAGAAGTTTTTCTTTTATTCCTTCAGGAACAATAAAACCTTTTATTTTTACGTCAATTTCGGCTTTTATGAAGTTCATAATTAATTTTTATATTGTTTCAACGTTTACAATTTCAATTGTCCATGTTGGATTTACTTCTAATATTTTTGCTTTCAAATCTTCTTCGACTTCTAAATATTGAGCGTTCATATCTTCAACAACTGTCGAATATTTGGTCCAATAAATAGGAGAAACCCCTTCAATTTGAATACTATTATCAAAAACACCTCCTTCAATTGTTGCTTTTGCTTCAGTATAAATTTCAATGTGATCAACAACACCTTCTTCATTTTCTAAAGGTTTTTGCTTTCCTTTACACATTGAAATATTAGCACGAACATAAATTTCTGTAATAGAAGGATTTAAAACATTCCCAATTGTAAAACCTTCTGTATTTGTTATTTTTAAACTCATATTTTTATTTTTTTATCCGAAATACTGCAAATTAATATTACTATAAGTATTGTTGTCTGTTACTCTAATTGATGCTACTCCTGTTAGTGCTACCTTGTTTATTTTACAATCTAAAAATAAAGTAGTTCCTTGATCTAATGTATAAGAAACAGGCTCGACTAATACTTCTCCAGTACCAGCATTAAAGCGACAACCTTCAAATGTTGTCTGTTGATCAATCGTTCTATTTAATAAGTCGTTTATAATGACAATATTATCTGTAAGTGCTTTAAAACGACAATTTAACGCATAAAAAGAAGTAGAATTACCTGTAAAACTCATATTATTTGAACCTGTTGATTCTATTACACAATTTTCAAACGTTCCCAAAACTACGTTATTCGCTCCGATTAATGTAGTACCTGTCGAAATCAATTTACAGTTTTGAAAAGAAGTTGTTGTACTGTTTAAATCTTCATAACAATTTGCACCAAAAACAGTACAATTTTGAAAGGTATTATCAACCGTTCTTCTTATCGCAATGGAAGAAGATTGAAAAAAACATTTACTAAAAAAAGAGTTTCCCCCACCTTCTAAAGCAGGACCTGCAATGTTTACAATTATTAAATCTTCTATATAAGAATTATTAATATCAGCCACGCCATTATTACCACTAAAATTTAGATTAACTCTACCGCCTTTTACTGTTGTATAATCCATTCTAAACCTTACAAAACTTGTTATTACTGCATTTCTCATTGATAGAAACTTAAAACCTCCAGAACCACCATCAAATCTAAAATTTGGAATATTAGCAGTAACGCCGTCCATTATCAAGGTTAATTGTGTTTTATTTTGTGCTAAAATGTTCTGTTGTGGGTAATTGCCCGGCTCTACAATAACTTTTCCAGCAGTAGAACCTATTCCATCAACTCCAGCTTGTATAGTTTTAAAAGGTCTTAAAGGATTCCCTAATTCTGCAAAAGTATCATTTCCAGTAGTATCTGAAACATACGCAATATTAGAAGGGGGGAAGCCCTCCAGATTAGCAATTCTTTCAATTTCTTGGTCGTGTGCTTCTTGTGAATTTGTAGGAATTGGAAGATCCCAAAAAGAAGTTGTTGCTGTTGAATCGTAAGAAGTTGAAGCTGCTGTTCTTGTTTCGCTTAATAAATTGTAATACGAATCTTTTATGTCCGTTAATATTTCAATTGTATCTTGAAATACATCGTTCAAAATTGGTCCTGTTATATCTTTATTTCCATTTGCTACAATTACGGAATCAACTTTGACCGTATAAGCATCAATCAAAACTTGAATATCAGGTTTATTTAGTATTGCCATTTTTTTAATAAGTTACATTTCGTTTGACATTGTTTTGAATTCGTTCTTCAGCTATAAAAGTAAAAGAACCTGTTGAATTAAGGTTGTAATTACCTTTGAAATCTGATATTTCAGTAATTACTACATTAAATTCTTGATATTTCTTATACGCAAAAAGATTGTAATCGGTGAAATAAATTTGATTTGAAACAACTCCAGTTTTCACAAATAAATCTCCAATTTTTGAAGGAATTAAACCTGTTTCAATTTCAAAGTTTTCAATTGTTTTATCTTGAATTTGCGTAATTTTTCTATTTGAATTTTGGAAATTATCAACCGTTAAAATTGGAGCTTGATATCTTACTTTTGCTTTTATTCTTATTTCAGTATCCCAATTTAAGCCAGTGTAATCAAGACCACCTTCAATGACTCCATTTTGAACAAAATTAAATCTTACGCTTTTATTCGCTAAAACATCAGAAAATATTTGAAGTTGGTATTTTACAGATTCGGTTTCAAAATCTTGATTGAATACAGTTTCTTTAAAAGTAAAATAATATTGCCCAGCTCCTAATAAATCAAATATCTTTTTCCAATCAGCAATAAAACCAACGTAATTTATTTGATTTTCTGTATTATCAAAACTTCCTTTTGCAAAATAACCTCCATAAGTATTATCATTTATTAAAATATCGTTTCCATTTCCAACCAATCTAATTTCTAAAACTGAAGTATCATCTGTCAAAGAAATAAGAAAATTGCTTTTATCATTTTTGTAATTGTCATCTTCAACACTTGCAAAAACTTGATTTGTATATTCGCATTCATAATCACACAAACAAAAATCAATTTCACTTCCTTGACTTGGTAAAGATACATTTTTTGCTTCTTGTGAATCAGCCAAAACAAGCTGAAGCATTGAAGCACCTGTGCAAATTTCTGTTATTATAGCCATGTTTTTAAATTAAATTCCACCATCAAAAAAATCAAGATTAAAATCATTGTTAAAATCTCCTAAAACAACAGCTGAAGAAGAAAACAACCTCGCAGAAATATTATAATCAATATCTTGGATCAAGTCTTTGTTGGTCCTTCCTTCTAAAACAATTTTATTACCATCTAAGGACAATTTTAAAAGCGTTTCGCCTTCTATTGGTATAATTAGATTGTTTGTTGGATAATCTACAACAGAAGATAATTCAAATATTTCAAAATTAGATTGTGAAAGCGTCGGTTCAATTCTCAAAATTCCTTCATAATCTTCTATTACTGGAGTAATTGCAAAATTAGGTTCAAACGTTGCTTTTATTGTAACGTAATCCGAAGAAATTATTTTACCCTCTAATGAATTGGTTAAAGAATCAAAAGTTTCAATTGTTAATAAGGTCCAATCTTCAGAAGCAATTTCTCCAAAATTTAAGGCTTCAAGGTTACATTTGTTAATATATTCAGTAGCTACTCCATTTTGAGAAACATTAGCTTTAATAATTGTTTGTAATGTATAACCTTCTTTCAAAGAATAATTTGAAGCGTTTCTATTTAATCCAAAATTTGGTTTTAATACATCATAAAAAACAGTATCAGCATTTTCCAAACTTAACCAAGATTGCCAATCAATTTTTAAACCTGTTGAAAATCCGTATTCTATCCAATCCCCAACAAAAAGCCCTGTTACTAAAACTTTTCGATTCTTTTCGTCATCTTCTTTTAATTGGAAAGGTAAAGTTTCATTGATGAATATTTGTTGATTTCCATCAGCATCAATTACAGCATTACTTATATTAAATTGAGTAGTTTGTAAAACAAAATATTCTTCAGTGTTATCTTTCCAAGCTACAATTTGAATATCAAATGTATCAATTAAAGCTTCTAAAGTTCTGTTTACTCGAAAGTTTCCTTTTACTGCGTATCCGTCTTGAATCCAACCTTTATAATTATTGTTTCCAGCTTCAGAAAACGAAGTCAAATGATTGTAATTTGAAAAATCAGTTACTTCAAAAAGTCCTTTAATGTCTGGGCTTTTATCATAATTGTTCAAATCTAAAATTAAGTTGGTCCTATCTGAATTTTCAGCACTTAAAGACGTGTCATCAAGACAAATTGAAAGTAAATATTGGCTTTCTTCAGTAAGTTCAATTGAAGTTGTACTTAAATCAATTTCAAAATTTACCCTTAAAGAATTAGCAGTAAGAACTGAAGTTGTTACATTTTTTATAATTGTTCCTGAATTATCTTTTGAAACACTTTCAAAAACAAAGTTTTCTTCAAAATAATTAGTTGAATTTTGGTATTCTTCCTCATCAATTGGCAAATAAGAATGTGAAATGATAACGTTTTTAGCTCCTGTAAAAGTACCATTATCACTATTTACAATCACTTCAACTTCTGTAATTTCATCAACAAACAAAGAATTGTTTGATTCTGTTGTCAATTGTGATTGATAAGAAATTGAATTTACTCCATATTGTGTTTGTAATCCGTTGAAGTTTTCCCCAAAATTTCCAACTGATCCAAGTAAACTTTCAACTCTTATGCTTTTATTTCCTTCTTCACTTGAAATATTTTGCTTGAATTCACAATTAAAAACGTGTTTTAAAGAGTTGTTACCCTCTAAAAAAGAAGGAGCAATTCCATTTTCTAAGTTTGAAAATTCTCCAGCTACAAAATAAGGAAGTAATGGCAATAATTGAGAAAGTTCATAATTCAGAACTGCATTTTGTGGAACAGTTCCACCACTTGACCCAAAGTCAGAACCCCTTATAATTGGCAAAGGACTTGAATCTTTTCTTTCTGCTTTCAAATAGCCAAAAGCACTATTCCAACCCCTAAAATTTCCACTTTGAACACCATCAATTTGAGAATTTAAAGGAATATTTTCTACATTGTATTTTTGATTTTCAAAAGTCAGCTTTGATTCTGTATTGAAATTTTCATCATTTTCAATTAATCCGAACTCATAAGATAAATTTTCAAGAACTGTCAGCCCTGTTATTAATGGCTCGGCTTCAGATGTTGCTTCAACTCCATTCAAAGAAACTTCATTAGCATCAGTAAACAAGGTAAATCCATCTTCCGAAATTCCTGTAATATTACAATTGAAATTGAAAACTAAACCAGCACCAAAAAAACCACCTTGAACTTGTATATTATCCCCAATTGAAAAGCCATCATTATCAAATTTTCTTGAATCATTTCTTACAATTCTTTGAGCGTTGTCAAAAAATTGTAATGAATTGGGTTCTGAATACCAAAATAACTCAATTTCATAATTAGCCTGAACGTATTCGGAAATATTAGCTTTTAATTTTGTCGTATAATCAGCGTAGTTCCTTAATTGAGTTGAAAAACTACTTGCTTTTCTTTGAATCTTTATTGGCATATTTTCCCATAATTTTACTTTGAAGCTCTAAAAGAGCAATTGAATTTCCTTCTTTTGCTAATTTTTCCATTTTGTTAATGTCTTGAACTGCTTCAGGATTAATTGATGACAATTCACCTTTCAAGGTTGAAATTAACTTTGTCGCATTCTCTATGATTGGAGCACTTGTTTTGATAAGTTCTTCAGCTTCTTTTAATGCTTTGTTCAAATATTGGTTTTGTTGCATCTCTTTTTATTTAGTTTCAATAAATTCTTCAGTCAAATTTTTTGTATAAATTTCTTCAATATAATAATCAATTTCAGCAGTATCATTGTCAATTGACCAAACCAAAGAATTTATTTTCCCCCTTTTTCCGTCATTTGTTGTAAAATACGAATTTTGAAGAACTTCTTTATAATTGGCGAAAGAAAAAGGAATAATAACCCCTTCAAAAAGTTTACGCTGTTTTTTGAAATCATTTGCGACAAAAGATTTTGTATTAATATATTTATCATATAAGTATTTTGCAGAAAGTTCATTTCTATAATTTGAAGAAAGTTTTCCGTTATTGTTTATTTTTAAAATTTTAGGTACATCAAAAAATTCATTGCTAACCTTTAAAAGCCCTATACGATTAGAAATTAAGTTTTGTGTCTGATTGTCCCCAAAAAGAGAAAGAACAAAACCAACGCTTTTAAAAAACAAATTAAGAGCTTTTTCTAAACTTGATAGTTGGTCCTTTCTGTTTCCCAATGCTAAAGGTATTTTTATTTCATCAAATCCTTTAATTTCTACGTTCTTGGGATTAATCGAAGTAATTGGCTTTGTAGTTACAATATAACTTGTTCCAGTCCAATTTGAAACCGTATATTCGTCACTTATATCACTATTAAATGAAATAAATCTTGATTCTTTTAAGTCAGCAATATTATAAGAAAAAGGTTTTTCGATTACATCAGGAAGAACAAAAGTTGATTGATTTTGTAAAAACGGATCGTTCTCCGTTATCATTCTGACATCATTCCCAATTACAACAATTTCAGAATTAAACATTGTATTACATAAATCAACAAATTCAGATACTACAAAACCGAAATCAGAATCAAAAGGTATTCCTTTGTCTTGTCTTCCGTCAGCTTTTGAAGGAAAATATGTATATTCCAAATCTTCAATACTTGAAATAAAATTATAACCTAAGTATTCAAAAGCTTTTTCCAAAGCAGTTCTTAAAACAATCCCTTTTCTTTTTTTCGCAACTGGTAAAAGGTTTGAAGTAATTTGAAGGACCAAATCTTTAATAGCAACAATCATGACACCGATATAAGCCAATTCAAAAGCTGCTGCTAAAATTTGATATATTAAAGCTGGAATTTGACCAGTCAAAGAAGTTGATAAAAGAGCAATAATCGTTGCAATATTTTGCTGTATTCTTCTTATTGCTTCAGCAACTTCTTTGACCATTAAATAAATTGAAATTGCAATAAGTACTTCTTCAACAAATGTAACTTTCTTTTCAACAATGACATTTACTTCTTTATAATCTGAATTTCTTATTGCTCCAATACTTTCTAAAAATGAAAAAGTTAAGCCTTCCAACCTTTCAGATAAATTATTAAGTCCATCAGTTGCAATTGGTTGCATTAATATTTTCGGTTCGTCAGGAGTTAAATTTTCGTATGAACTCGGTTGAAGTGATCCGTTAAAAACATTTAAGCTTTCATTTGGACTTTGAATTGATATATCAAAAGGAATGCCTTCCAATATACCAACCCCACCATTTAAACCTGCTTTGTTCCAATCGTTTATTTTTGTAAAAGCTTCATTAACAAAAGTAAAAGAAGAAGTTTCAACATTACCTTGAACAGAATCTTCAAAATTTACTTGAATAGTTACTTCGTCCTTTTCAATTGGGCTTTCAATTACTTCTCCGTTTAATTTGAATATTGTTTTGTATGGTGTTGGCATAATCAATTTTTTCTTGGTCCTTTGAATAACTTTTTATGATTCCTTTCAATTTTGCTTTGATGCCTAACAATTTGAGTTACAACTCCCATTCTTTTATTGAATTCTTCATGACTTTTAACAGGTTTGTTTTTCCTAACTTCAGAAATTAAAACTTTTAAATTCTTGTTTAATTCTTCATTGTTTGAATTTACAATTGTTACTTGATTATCATTTTCATTTCTGTTGAAATCAATAAAATTTTGTCTTGGACTTGTTGCCAATTGGACCAAAGATTCGTTTGAAATTCCTCCAAGTTTTTTATTTTGTTCTGCTGTCATTACTCGCTCGTTATCATGTAGGATTGACAAACGACCACCATTAGAATCAAGACCACTTCCAACTTTTCCGGTGTCTTCAGTACCTACAAAGAATGAAGGCAATGCACCAATGAAAGAAGTTAATAAAGAAACGTCTTTGATTGTTTTTGAAAGTGCTGTTTTTGGATCTTCTTCAGCATTGGCTGAAAATACTTGAAACGCTGCTAAACCAGCTTCAATTCTTTGCTGTCTTTTTAATTCTTTTTCTTTTTGAAGTCTTACTTCAGCTTCTCTTTTTTGAGATTCTGCCAAACTTTTTACAGCATCTTCATTACCTCTTTCGGCTGCCTGTCTTAAAGAGTTCTGTCTTTCTTCAATTGCTGAAAGTGTATCATCAATTTCCTTTAATCTTTTCTCATTATTTATTCTTATAATTTCAGTAGCTAATTCTGAAGCGTTTTGAATTGCTTCAGCCCTTTTTTCTGCTGAATTTTCAACAGCTTCTTCTTCCTTCTCGAGTGCTGTTTCTTGGTCCTGAAGTCTTAAATCATTTAACTGTTTCTCGAGTTCAAGCCTTTTACATTGAATCTTCTTTCAATAAAGCAATACGTTTTTTGAAGGTTTTCTTTTTGGTCCTCGAGCCTTTCATCTATCAAGTTTTTTAATCTCTCCGTCAATGTCTTGTCTCCATTTGACAGATTCTTGAAGCTCAATTTCCTTTTGTAATTCAGCAGTTTTCAAGGTTGCTTCGTCAATTGCTTTGGTTGATTCCCTTCTTGCTTCAGCTAAATCTTTATTAATTTTAATTGAATCTTTTAAACGAGTTGTTTCAATTTCTCCTAAGTCTAATTTTTTAATTAAAGCCAATCTTTCAGTTTCAGTTTCAGCATTGACAATGGCTTGAATATCAGCAGTGTCAAGTAAAGCTTTTCTTCGGTCTTTTTCGGCTCTTGTTAAATCGTCCCTTAATTCAATTGATGCTTTTCCTTGTTCAATAATCCTTTGAATACTTTCTTCAAAAAGTTTTTGTTCAAGTTCTGCATTTTCTTGTAATGCTTTTTGTCTTTGTTCAATTGAAGATTCATCAGAATCAATTATTTTCTGATTTAATTCAATTCTTTTTTCTCCGAATTCTTCAATAATGTCAAGTTCTTGCTCGAAACCATCACGAGCCGTTTTTCTGTTCTTTTCTTCTTGATCACGTCGAAATGCTTCAGCTTCAACTTGTTTATCAACCCTTTCAATAAATGCAGCAGAAAAAGCTTCGTCATTAGCATCAGAAACTTTTCTCGCAATTGCTTCATTTTCAAGCACCTTTTGGAGTTGTTCTCCTGTTTTAATTGCTTGAATTTGACTTTCAGAAAGTGCTTTTGCCCTTCTTAAATCTTGTTTAATTGCTTCAATTGTTAATTTCTCTTTTTCTAAAGCCAATTTATTATCCAATTGAGCGAATTCAATCGCTGCTTTTTGTGCTTTTTCTACAAATTTAGCCCTTTCAATAAAACCAAGTGTATCATCATCACTTATATCTTGTAATATTTGACGTTGTTCAGCAAGTCCAGCCAATGCTTTTTCTTGTTCTGATATTGAAATTGTTGTTTGTAATTGTAATTCAAGGAATTCTTTTTGTGAATCAATGGCATTCGATGTTGAATCAACATTTCCTTCAAAAGCTTTTCCAATTTTTTCAATACCTTCAGAAATGGCATCGCCAACGTTTGTTTCTCCGAGTGTTTTTAATTGTGATTCTAAAACAAGTATTTCCTCTTCAAATTTTTTGGCACTATCTCCAAAAGCGAAAGTTTTCTTTATTTGCTTTTCTAAAATATCACTTTGTATTTTAACTTTTTGGAAAGAATTCCCTATCGCTGTAAATACTTCTCCAATTGCTGGTCCTGAAGAAATAACACTTTGAACAAAAACTTTTATACTTTCGGAAATTTTAGAAAAAGCAATTTGCAAAGCCAATGCACCTTCTCGAGTATCTCCAAAAGCAGAACCAAGTAATTCAATTCCTTTTGAAATAGCTGCAACAATTCCAAGCTTTCCAATTGTTGAATTTAATCCCTCTAAAGCTTTTTCATAATTACCAACTGATCGTTGATTTTGTCCTACCGTTTCGTCAATCTCTTTAAGCTTTTTGTCAAGCTTTGTAACTTCTTTTAAAAGGTCTTTTGCTTCTTTGGTATTCTCTTTTTCTGCTACTGCTAACTCTTTATATCTATTTCTTAATTCATTAAGCCTTTTGCTTTCCTTTTGATATTCAGTAAGAACTTTTTTTCTTTGACTTCTTTCTTTTTCCCTTGCTTTGAATTGTCGTTCCCTTTCTTTTCTGCTAATAATAGCAGTTTTCAAGTTTTGTTGTCGAACTTTTCCTTCTTGTAATAATACTTTTTGTTGCTCTTGAATTACTTTTTTCTCTTGGACTGCAAGTTGTATTGCTTCCTTATCTTGCTTTATTTTCTTCTCTTGTAAAGTTTTTAAGGTTTTATCAACTTTTGCTTTATCCTTTTGAAGTTCATTTATTTCTTGTTGTGTTTTTAAGAGCTTTTCAAGTACTTCATTAAGCTTGTTTGAATCTTTTACGTTATCCTTTGGGTTAAGTCCTTCAAGTGCTGTTTTACTTTCTTTTCCTACCTCTTTTAAAGTATTGAATAAATCATCAATTACCTTAATTAATTCTTTTGTGTTTTTTATAGCTGGTTCAAGAAAATCAGCATCAATAAATTCTTTGTTCGTTATCTTTTTAGCCATTTCTTAAAGATTTTTGATAAGCGTAAAATTTATAGGTTGTCAATTCTTCTTCATTGATTTGAAAACCGAAATTCTTTTCAATGTTTGTTATGTATTCAAACAATTCATTTTGTTCTTTTTCAACTTTTTCTTTTGGAGTAAGTTCATTCATTTCAATCTTTGCCATTTCCAAAAACATTTTGGACTCATTGGATTGATTGACAATATAATCAGCTAATTTTTCAGTATATTTTAATTTTGCTTTTATAAATTCTTCATATTCTTCACTTACTCCAAAATTATCATAATATTCTTGAAGCATTATTAAATAATAATTATACAATTCAGCATCAGAAAAAGAACCTTCAAGGACCAATTTATCAAATTTACCTTCATAATTAATTTCCCACCAAATATAAATTGGTAATTTTTTAATTGATTGATAAATCATTCTTTCTTTTTCAACAGAAAATATTTTCTTGAATATATTCATAAATTTTAATTTTGTAAAATTCTCCTATTTCTTCCAATGTTTCTTCGTCCGGTTTCAAAATGTCATCTCCATATCTATCAAATAAATTGGAATCTTCTTTTTCTCCATCAGCATCAATTATAAAACCACCTCGAAAAGCATCTATAAAATAAGAATCGTAAAATTCTCCAGTATCAACAAGCGTAATTCGGTCCGTTGGTTGTCCTTTTGCCCTCTTAATTTGAACAGTTAAAAAAGAATATTTTCCCAACGTTTCGCCATTTCCATCAGCTCCAGTTTCAAACAATTGGTCCTGTAAAACTTTTATTAAAAATTCTTGCGTTTCAGGTTGATTTGTAATTTCTTCAATTATTTCATTTCCTTTGCCTTCAAAAGATACGATATTTTCTAAAATTTCAATCATAAAAACAATATACAAAAAAAAGGCTATCAAAATATTTTGATAGCCTTTCATATATTTTAGAAATTACTTTCTTAAACAACTGTTTTCAATTCTGTTTGAGCATAACCTTCTTTTGTTAATGTCAATGTTACTTCGTCCAATGCTGTTTGAGCTGAATAAGATATTGTATAAGTTCCTGAAGGACTTTCAACAACTGTTGTAATTGGAACGGCTAAACCTTCAGTAATGTTGAAAAGCAACCAATCCGAAACTTGATCAGCTCCAGAAAAAGGAAGTTTTGAACATAAAGAACCGTAAACTAATTTAGCATCGATTACTAATTCAGTAATTGAAGAAGAAGCATCATCAAGAGTTACATCAAGTAATCCATTAGCATTCAATAAATCAGCTGTAATTTCAGCAGCAGAAATATAAGCAATGTCCTCATCGTTTACCAATTGGTCCAAAGTGAAAGTCAATTCATTCTTTGCGATTGTTGTTGAAGTTGCTGGAACAGGTCTTGAAAACATTGATTTTTGCTGAATCTTTAAACCTTGTAAAGTTGCTTCTTGTGAAACTCCTTCAATAGATTCAATTCCAACGATTGTTCCATTTACATCAATCCCAAAATACATAATTAAAGGACATTCAGCAGATTTTAAAAACTTCAAGTATGTAGGTGTTGAAGTTGCTGTATCAACAAAGAAACCATTGAAAGTTCTTGAACCTTTTTCAACAATGAAATCAACGTTATCAATTGTTTCTGTTGTCGGATCGTTTCGAACTTCAGTAACTGTTGAAATTTTTCCTGTTGGATACCAACGTTTTGAAACGTCAGCTTCATTTAATTTTTCAGTTAAAAAAGCTTCGTCAATTGTTTGACTACAAGGGATACCATTCGAAGTTCCATCGTTTGCTGTTTGATAAACAAAAAACAATTTAACAATTCTTTCAAATCCTGTTACACAATTAGGAATACCACTATTTACAAGACGACTATCACATTTACAAACTGCCATAATCTATATTTATTTTAATTTAATTTTAATTTACTATTTTACTTAGCAACAATCACAACAATCATTGTCTTTTTTGACTGCAAGACCTAAATTCAATTCAACCCCTGAAAGATTTCGAGCAAAAGAACTTTTTTCATTTCCTTTTGTCCCCTTAAATACTCCAGTTTTCACTCTATTTATGAGTTTATAAGTATTATTTTCAATATAATCTTTGTCAATTCTTTTAATATCGTTCTTCAAATTGTCTAAAACAAAGAATGCAAGGTTTTGCATTGGATAAATTACGTTTTCGTAATGGTCCTCCGTTATCCATTCGTTTGAATGTGGATAATCGTCCATGAAGAAAATACGCAAGTTTTCAGCAATGTAATTATTCACATCTTCTTTCTTTCCATATTTTTGAGTAAACAATTCAAAAAGATAACCAATTGGCATTGGACACTGTTCCCTTGAAATTTCAATATTTGCCATTGGCATAGTTCCATGAACAAAAGAAGGAGCTGGAATAATAAAAGAATCAAAAGTTCCGACTAAAGTATTTTCAAATTTTACAATAATTGAATTATTGTTTTCAATTGAAATTACCTTTCCAGTTTGTGGGCTTGAATTGCTTGGGTTTATTATAATTTCCATGCATGGCTTCAGCCAATAAGTTTTATTTTCGCATGAAGTGAACTTATAAGTATAATCAGCTTCAGGACCAACAAAAGAACTTTCTCCAATCTTGAAAATGGCTTCTTGTTCAATCGCTTCTCTTAATATGTCAATTACGCTAAACATTAGTATTTTATTGAAATATATTCAAGAATTTCAGTATTCAATTCATCTTTGAAATCTTGTGTGAAATTTTCATCAACAGTAATTAAAGAAAGATATTTTTGTGATGTGATCCAATCCCCAGTTCGCAAACTATCTTTTACGTTCTTTAATTTTATATCAATTTGAAAAGCTCCTTCACTTGTTAAAGAATCGTTTTCGTCATAAATACGAGTTACTAACTTTGAACGCTTTTCATTATAATAAGACTTTCCGTCTTTTTCTTTGTGTTCATAGCTATTCATTAAGGTTGTCAAGGCATCTTCTCCTGTCAAGCCCTCAATTATACTATCAATATCTTCTTGATCTTGTGAATCAAAAGTATTTTTACATTTAAAATGTATCTTTTGATTTTCTATTTCATAATCAAAATGAATTATTTTTTCCTTTAAAGAATTATTTTTCTTTATTTTTTTTATTAATTCGTTTGAATGAAAACTTCCTTGAAAATCACTTTCAACAAAAGAAAAATTACTCAAATCATGTTTTAAAATTAAAGCATCGAGTTCTGTTTCTTTGGTCCAATCTTCATTGACATCAATTAATAAAAAATCTTGATTGTATATTTTATTATTGATCCCTTCGATATTGCTTAGTTCTTTAATAAAAGGACTTTTGTCAATTGTTAAATTCTCCTTTAATATCTCCATTATTCATTGATTTTTTGAAGTGAAATATTCGCAAAATACATTGTGCTGGAGTCGCCTCCGTCATCTGTTCCAAAATCAAGTTGAAGTTGAATTTGACCAGCCCCCAAAGGATTAGGCGTGATTCTTCCTGATAAAGTTACCCAACTTCTGTTTGAATTATCTTTTGGTTCAACTGTATAAACTTGGGGTAAAATTGTTACTCCAAAATCTTTAATATCAACAAAAGCGTTTGAATTTGTAGCACTATGAGAAATCGAAAAAGAAACGTTGAAGCGATAATCTGAAGTCAAATCAACTCCAGTTTTTGACAATGTCAAATAAGTAACGCCACTTGTTGAATTTGTTGTTTGTGTATTATTGCTTTGATTATCTGAATAATCAGTTAAAACCCCTTCGGTTGTTGGGTCAAAACCACTTATCGGAACATTGCCAAGACCTTCTAAACTTTGACCATTAACCGTTTTAATTGGTCTTTTTGCCTGAATTGAAGAAGTTGTTTCATCTCCTGTATTTGTTCCTGATAAATTATTAACTTTTGTCTTTTCAGTATCAGTAAAAGCGTTTGTGTTTGCGTTACTTTCGTACTTCGTTTTGACAGATAAAGGAGTTTCATCTCCTGTATTTGTTCCTGAAGTATTGGCAATAACTAATTTTTCAGCATCAGTAACATATTTTTTATTTACTACTTCAGTTACTTGACTTGTGTTATAATCTCCGTTTTGTGGGACTACTGTTCCAGTTCTTCCATTAAAAGAATCAACAGCACCTCCACCACCTCCACCACTTGAACGATCAGCTCTTATTGTTTGTCCCATAGTATTTTATTTTTGTGTTAAAATAAATGTAACAGTTCCCGAAGTATTCAAATCATTATTATAATTGATTCGTATAAAAGCACCTGTAAAAACAATATCTTCATAAGTAATAGAATCATTTGAAGGGATAATTAAATCAATTCCGTCAATTACAGTATCAAAATGAATTCCGTCACTTGATTGTTCAATTGTAAACTTAGCATTTCCATTACTTCCTTCTAAAAAAGCTTGTACTTGATAAGGACCACCATTTGACATTTCAGTATTTCCTTCTGAAGCTAATCCATCAGTAATAAAAGGAGCTGTCGCATCATATCCGTTTATATCATCAGGACCAAGCATCGGAAAAAATTGAATTGCACAATTTCCTATTTTTGAAGCCATATTTTTTTTATTTAATATTTTAAATTGGGCTTGAAATTCCCTTATTTATTCCATTGAATGAAGAATAATTTTCTTTATTTAATAAAATATAGTATTGTGTTTGTTGATAATCAGAAACAGATTCGTTGTAATATTCAAAAAGTCCCCATTCAGTTGGTAATGATTCCCTTGAATTTTCAGCTTCAGCACGATTAACACGGTCAAATCTTTTGAAAAAGGTTGATCTCGCATATATTCAAAGAAAACAAAGCCCAAAATCATGGATTTCATTCCATTAGTACAAATTATTTTCCTATCACAACCACAAAAAGAAGAATAAGCACTGTCACCAGTTGTCAAATCTTCCTCAATAGAATTGTAAATGTCTAAATAAATTGGATCAATTGGAACTTGGTCCACCAAATCAGCTATAAAAAGCTTTGATAATTCAACACCGAGCAATTGAATAAGATACTTTTTTTCATATCTTTCAATATATCCTTTCAACTTTTCTTCAGAACCACAAACACTTGAACTAAAAGGAATATAATATTTTGCGTATAAGTCTTGATTTTTGAAATCAGATGTATTTATTAAAATTCCCATAATTCAACTATTTTTTATCTTTACATTCTTCACAATCAGCAACTTCACCACAACCACAATCTTTTTCTTTTGCTTTCGCTTCTTGTTGTGCTTTCTGTTGTAATTTTTTTGCTTCAGCTCTCATTTCTTCAAGGACTTTCAACCTTTCGCTTCTTGGTCCTTAATTCCTTTTATGTATGAATCCAATTCTTTTTTTGTGCTTTTTTTAGCAAAATTAGATTCAATCATTCTTTGAGCAAATTTTTCATCTGCTTTTTGAACTGTTCCTTTTTGAATTCCTGCTGGATGATTTTTTATAAATTTTATAATCATATCTAAAAAGAATAAAACCTTCCGAAATTAATCAGAAGGTTTTGATGAAAAATTAAGGTTTTGTTAATGCTGCTTTTGCTGCTGCAATATCTTCAATTTTTAAGAATGCGTTTTGGTTTACGCTTCTTACTAATAATTGTTTTCTCATTGAACCTTTGATACGAACGAAATCTTCTAAGAAGTCAGTCCCGTGTTCATCAGCCATTTCAATTTGAATCATTCTTTCAGTGTAGATTGTTCCTTTTGTAGAATCAAAAACATAAGCTGTATTTTGAGGAACTAAAGGCGTAGCATAACTGGAACTCCGTCAATTGACATTCCATCAGCAGAAAAATACAAAGGTAATAAATAATTACCGTCAGCATCTTTTTCTAATTTCATTTGACAAACGTCAGTTGGATTCATTACAATCGCATTTGGGTTGTAGTAAGCTCTATTCGCTTGACCACTATTCACAATTTGACAAATTGCAGAAGCTAAAACGTCGTATGTTGTAGGACTTGTAATTGAAGCAGCCATTCCTTCGATTGGAGAACCAACACCAACTGACCAAGTTTGAGCGTAAGAATCAACAGAATTTAATTGAAGACCTGTTCCAGTTCCTAATAATAATTGTTGATCTAATTTTAAACGTAAATTTTCAAGAATGAAATTGTTTACTTCAGATTCGATAAAACCGAAATCTTCCATAGCATCTTTACAAACTGGAATAGAATCAGCAATTTTTTTAATTGAATCTGTTTTTGTTGCCCATGTAATATTTGATTCAGGAAACAAAGAACAATTTGCAACATTGTCAGCGTTTCTTGTTAAGACATCTTGATCAGTATATCTCAAAGTTCCTCCTGAATTTGCTCCAACATTTACAGAAGCAAATAAAGATTCCATTACTAATTGACGTACTGGTTGTTTTCCAATTCCTTGAATTCCGTAAAAATATTGGTCCGTTCCATCAACAACAGAAGCTGAAGTGATCGCTTTTGTATCTAAAGAAAAAGAAGCTTTTCCCTTTTGAGAAATTTCTCCAATTGCTTTTTTGATAGATTCGTTTTTTGCAGCAATCAAAGAAGCTGTTGAATCTTTTTTTGTATCATTAAGCTTTTCAATTACTTCAGATTGTGCTTTTAAAGCAGTTTCTAATTCTGAAACTTTCGCATCAGATTTTTCTTGAAATGCTTTTGACACTTCTAAATTGTGTTTTTGAGCTGCTTCATTTGTGCTTTTGTATGCTGTTAATTCTTCAGCTGTCATTTTTGACAATTCATCAGCACTTTTCACTGTTAATTCAATAAATCCTTTCATCTTTTTAATTTTTAGCTTAATAAAATTCTTCTTTTCAATTCTTCTTCCTGTTCTTTTAAATTCGGCTCTTGGTCCTCTAAAGTGATTTTTTCAATCGGCTTTTCAAACTTTAAAAGTGAATTATACTGTTCTTTTAACTGCATTAATTCAAGAACAAAAAGTTCATTGTATTTTTTCGAAAGATTGTCGTCGGTTAATGCTTTAATAAAAACCTCCATTCTTTCGTTGATTTCTTCTAAATGATTATTCAAATCATCTTGACTTTTGATAATTGATAAATTTGGAGTTTCAGAATTTGCACCGAAAACAACAGCAGAACCTTCCCAAAGTTTTACCTCTTGAATGTCCCATATTGTTTGATCTCCTTCTTTACTTTCTTTTATCTTATCACTAATATAATTAAATCCTATCGAATGTTCACGAATAAGACCTTCTTCATACATTTTCAAAAAGTCTTGCCCTTCCGTATGGCTTCCCATTTTAGAAACAAAATAAAGTCCTGTTGAATCTTCTTTCAATTCTTGAATTACTCCAATTGGTCTTCTTGTGTCATGGTAGGCTAAGTGTGCAATTTTACGATTGCTTTCAGAACTTGGACCATGTTCTTTGATTGATTTTGAAAAAGCTCCTTGTAAAATACGGTCGTTGTCAGAATCAATATTATTAAATCCTGAAAAATACCCTTCAACAATTCCGTTTTTTGAATCAGCTTTTAATTCTTGTACGCTAAGAATACATGAAGCATTCTTATAACCTTTTTTATTATCCTTCATTTGTATTATCTGTTTGAGTTTGAGGAATTGGAACAATCATTTCAGCTTCTTCTTCACTTAATCCTTGAGAATGCTTTAAATATTTATTGCTGATTCTCTTGATAATTGATTCATTGACACCATTGAAGCCACTGAAAGAAGTGAATCAGTTACAATTTTATCTTTTTCAGCTTCTTCTTTTTTATTCTTTTGAAGAACTTCAATTTCTGAAATGTCTAATTTAATATAATATTCTTTTCCGTCCCTTTCGTTAAAGATAGGAATTAAATTTTCATTCCAATTGTCAATAAAAGTTTGTGCCAATGGAATAGCTGATTCTGTATATAAAGAAGCCTTTGCTTCGTTTACATTGTTATAAGTGCTATTTGCAGGATCATTAAATAATTGAGATGACAAACCGTAAATATTACAAAACTTACGCAATTTATTAATATCAATTTCAGTCAATGTCAATTCTTTTGGAGATAGTCCAAGCGTTTCAAATTTAACATTTGAAGAAACTGTAATTGTTTTATTATAATTGTTTGCACCTCCTGTTCTATCCTTAAAATTTTTATCAATTTGTTCCTTTTCTTCAGCACTTAAAGGATAGTCATTATTATTTGAACTAATCATTCCAGTAGCTCCTTTATTTTCAATCATGCTTTTTTCAGCGTAATGAACTTGATTTGAAGTACTTAAAGAAGTGTAGGCTGGTTGTAAAGGTGAAAGCCCTTTTTGGTTGCAAGGATAGGACGGATCTAAATTTTTTAAATGAAGAACTTCTTCAGCATCATAAAGAGTTCTATAACCACCGTATGAAAAAATATAATCTTTTACAGGAGAAAAGAATTTGTTTTGGTCCTCGAGTTCAATTTCTACGTATTGAGAAGGCAAAATATTCAATGAAGTTGGATAATTAAAACCAAGCAACATTCTTTTTAATTCAAATAAATCTCCAGTTAATAAATAATTCAAATATTGTTCCCTTCTATATTCTTTTAATGTCTGTTCTTTGTTTGGATTTTTTAGAAGTTTCAATAATTCATTATTCATATCTTCGACCATTTCCCAATTGTCGCCCTCTTTTTCATAAAGCTTCATTGGGATACTTGCTGAAGTATGGACCAACTTTTCAAGAACTGCAAAAATATCTTCATTGCTTAAATATCCTTCATTTATAAGAATTTCTTCGTCATGGTTTGAATGTCCGTTCCAATTATTAAAACCGAAAAGGCTGTAACTACCTGAAGAACTTGAACTAAAAGAATAATTCTTTGAAGAACT
>PVMK01117232.1_pt1 | contig 19700 bp, 19 predicted proteins | sample 1853481 | NCBI WGS metagenome assembly PVMK01 (sample SAMN08533507, study PRJNA380276) | Marine sediment metagenome, whole genome shotgun sequencing project. | reverse complement strand
ATACGGTCGCCTTCGCGACGGACACCGCCACGGACGATTACCTCGAGCGAACCGCGTGCTGGGCAATGGCACCTTCTACATAGCCGCGGACGGTGATGAGTTGACGGCGGCGTTGCTCGCGGCGCTGAACGACATCATCGAAAAGTCAGCCTCGTTCACGGCGGCCACGGTTCCCTCCGCGCGCACCAAAGACGGCGCCGACTTCTATCAGAGCTACTTCTTCCCGCGTGGCAAGAGTGCGTTCTGGGAAGGTCACGTCCGTGCGTGGACGATCGACGCGCTCGGTGCGGTTCGCGATAAGAATGGCGATTGTGCGCTCGACGACCCAACCGCGGGTGAGTGCAACAGCGGGCCTTTCAAACCGGAGGCCGTGTTTTGGTGGGATGCCGCAGACGAGGTCCCTCTGCCCGCTTCACGCAACCTCTATGTCTCGAAGTCCGGTGTCGCGAACGGCACGGTTCCCCCGGATCTCGACCAGACCCTCTCCGCTGCCGACCTGGGGGTCCTTGGGTTCGCAGTGGCATCGGATCCCGCGCCCAACAGCCCGCTCTACACGCTCGCTGGGAGCACCGCGATTACCGAAGAGGGGACTCGCTGACGAGATCGTCGAGCACGCGAAAGGTTGTTTCTTCGGCACTGGTGTATTGGACGGAACAATCGTAACGCTTCCGGTGGCCTGCGCGGAGCGCCCCGCCCGGCTGGGAGACATCTTCCATTCGAACGCCGTAGCGATCCGCCACCCCACGCTGCAGCTCACCGATCCGGGTTACTCCACCTTCAAGACCTTCTACACGGCACGCGATCGGGTCCTCTACGCGGGTACGAACGCGGGATTCCTCGAGGCGTTCAACACCGGTTCGTGGACGGTGCCGGCTGCTCCTGCACTGCCCTACTACAGCAGGGGGACCGGTGCCGAGCGCTTTGGCTTCATGCCGTGGCAGCCGCGGCAGACCATCAGAAATCTCGTGATCGACTCTCCTACCGATCGTCATCACTACGTCGACGGCGATGTGAACTCGGCGGATATCTGGATCGACGGTGAGAATCCGGGAGACGCGGGTTACAACGTAAACTCGGGCAATGGCCATGAATGGCACACGTATCTGCTGGGCGCCCTGCGCGAGGGTGGAAACCACTATTACGCGTTGGATGTCACCAATCCCAATCAGGTCAGTCCGCTCGATGGAGGCAATACCGATTATCCGCGCTACGTGTGGGAGTTCCCGTCCGAGGGCAATGTCGCCGATCAGGCCTTCATGGGAGAGAGCTGGGCGAAACCCATCATCACGAAGGTCAGGCTGAAGAAGACGAATGTCGCTGGTGAGATCGTGGATCGCTGGGTAGCGATCGTGACGGCTGGCTACGATGCGACGAGCGATCCCAATCCCGATGACGTCACCGGGCTCAGCTCCACCTACTCCGCTGCTTCCCTCAAGGGGCGTGGGATCTACATCATCGATCTGAAAACAGGTGGGGTACTCGCTGAAAAGAAATTCGGATCCGTCGCGGACCCACAGGCGTCCATGCTCTATTCCATAGTCAGCACTCCCTCCGTTCTCGATCTCAATTTCGACGGCTATGCCGATGTGATCTACGTCGGAGACATGGGTGGGAACGTCTGGAAATGGTCGATCCACGATGTTGGAGAAGATCGGATCAACGACGGATCGTCCCTCCGAACCCAGCCGAACTGGCCCTTCAAGGCGTTCTTCACCGCCGCCCCCGCAACCATCGGAGTCGGTGCCGGCGTGGTGACCTACTACAAGAACTTCATGCATCCGCCGGCGGCTACTTTTTCCAATGGTCAGCTCTTCCTCGCCTTCGGCAGTGGCGAGCGTCGCAATCTTCAATTCGAGGGCGACCCGGATGCGTCAGAGTTGGGTGAGAACAACCGCTTCTACGTGATGATCGATTCGGATCCCTACGAAGCCGCGGGGCTCGGCACGATTACCGAGGCCGACCTGACGGATTTCAGCGGAAGCGAGGGCGCACAGAGCTTCGCCAACAAGGGTTTCTACATCAGGGCCGCGGATGGCGAGAAGTTCGTGACCAACGTCGAGATCTTCAGCGGCTTGGTGATCGTAGCGAGCTTCACGCCAACCTCGGGCGTCGACCCCTGTACGGCCCGCGGTGTCGGGAATCTCTATGCCTTCGACGTCGAGACCGGAGGGGGTCATTTCACGGACGGAGGCGGCAACTCGACCCGCGGCCTCAGCCTTGGGTCCGGTCTGCCGACAGATCCGAAGGTGTCGATCGGCGTGGGCGGCAAGGAAAACCGGGTCGTGATCGAGAAAAGTGGATCGGACATCGAGATCATCGAAGCCCCCAACGTCAACCTCAATGGCGCCACGCTCTACTGGCGGGAGAACGACTGACGATGCGGATTGCGCAGTCGGTTCAGAAAAATCGTCGAGCTGGATTCACCTTGATCGAGGTGGTTGTCGTGCTGGCAATCATCGGGGCATTGGCGGTGGCCGCGATCCCTTCGATCCAGGGAATGATCGAACGCCGGCGCCTTCAGGGCTTCGCGCGCGATCTCGGCAACGTGTTTCAGATTGCGCGCAGCCAGGCGATTCGAACCGGCACTCATCACACCGTCTTCTTTGGCCCGCTGGGCACCGCGGATCCTGCGGGAACTGTCCTCGTCGATTCAACGGGCAGCACGGTTCCCATGCTGATCCTGGACGACGGCTCTCCCGCCACCGCGAACTGCCATATCGATATCTCGGAGAGTCAAGAGACGATCCCGCTACCGAATCAAGTCACATTCGGGGTATCGGAGGCGACCGTCAAAGTGCCGACTGACACGGGCACCGCGGCCTTCAGCCCGCCACAGGCCAGTGGAACCACGGCCTCGGGTCCGAGCAACAACGCGACGAACTGGGTGCTCTTCCGAGCCGATGGAATCCCGGTGGGTTTCGACCCGACCTCGACGACCTGTGGAACGATTGGTGACACGGGCACCGGCGGCGCGGGTCTCTACATCACGAGTGGCGGTCGAGACTACGCGGTGACGCTCGCGCCTCTCGGCAGCGCGCGCGTGCACACCTGGGGCGGGGGCGGGTGGACTCAATGATGAGTACCAGGAACGGGCGACTCAATCGGACGACGGGCGGTTTCACCCTGATCGAGGTGATGATCACCATTGGCATCTTGACCTTCGGCCTTCTGTCGCTGGCGACCGTGCAGATCTACGCCATGCGCGGAGGCGATCGGGGCCGGCATATGACACACGCGGCGGCGATTGCCGAAAGCAAGATGGAGCAGCTCCAGCAAGACACCTGGACGTCGGTCGGAGTCACCGGCGGATTCGTCGCCGATCCAGTCGAGCAGAGCACCGTCAAGCTCGATAGCGGCACACTTTCTGAAAGAGCCTACAGCGTCTCCCACCAGATAACGGATCTGGAACCGACCTTCACGCGCGAAATCGACGTGCGGGTGTCGTGGACCGAGGAGGGCGGTGAGACCCGATCGGTCACGCTCTCGAGCATTCGTTACAACCGGGAAGGAATCTAGCCGATGATGCGTAACTCCGGATTCACCATTATCGAATTGATGGTCGCCAGCGCGATATTCGCGATCGTGATGGTCTTTACGCTGCAGATTTTCACGGTGAACAACCGAGCCTACATCAAGATCGATTCCGTGGTGGATACGCAACAGAGTGTTCGCGCCATATCGAGCATTCTCGAGCGCGATCTGAGGCACGCGGGAATGATGGTGCCCGAAGGCGCAGCGATATGCGGCATCGATAACACCAATGCTCCCGATCTCCTCTACATCAGCGATCACACGGCCATCAATCCGGTGGACGCGATCGGAACCTTCGACGGCGCTCGGGTCCTGGGCGGTGTAACCCAGGTCAATTCCGGCACCGCCACGTTGGGCCTGGACACCCTCGTCATCGAACCGGACACGCCGGACCCCTCCTACGACACGGATGGCAATGGAGTCAATGACAGCGACTTCAACGAGAATGGCGGTGGTGTGATCATTACCGACCTGTCGGATCCCGATCGTGGGTCGGTCTGCGGGCTCGTCGAAAACGTCAACCTCGGCACCAATTCCATTACGATCGATATCAAGACCGCTTCGTTCGACGCGGCGGGTTCCGCCACGCTGATCGCGGTTCCGGCGATCGAATACCGCATCGATTCCAACAAGCTCTATCGCAACGGACTCCTGCTGGCGGACGGTGTCGAGGACCTACAGCTTGCGTTTTTCCTGGATTCGAATGGAAACTTCACCCTCAACGTAGGCGAGTTACACGGAATTTCGGGCAACAACTACGTCGCCAAGGATAGTGACGCGAGTGACCTTCGCGCGGTCCGATTCAACGTCGTTACTCGCACGCGTTCCGAAGACGAGCGGTTTACCCAGGGATTCTTCCAGAACATGGAGAATCGGGACGCGATCGCCGGCCAGGATGGTTTTCGTCGGCGAGTTCACACGGCCACTGTTCGGATGAGAAACATCGGCGATCGCGTGGGGGGCACATGATGAGACATTCGCGCAGACGCCAGCAGGGATCGGCACTTCTGATCGTCATGCTCGTGATGGCGATGATGGGGATCATCGGTTTTGCAGCTCTCGAGGCGGTCACGCGAGACCAGCGCGTTGCCGGATTCATGAAGCGCAAGAAGACCGCGTTTTTCGCAGCAGAGGCCGGAGTGTCTACGGCGCTTCACGCGCTACGAGTCAACGAGGGAGCCCGACGTTTGCGCAAGGCACGGTCGGCGACGCGTCGTGGTTCGCGCAGGGCCTTCCGACCTACGAAATGGATACGAGTGCCGGTGCCGCATCCACGAATCTCGGACCGGGCGCGTTTCCCGGCATGAACATGCAGATCGGCCAAAACGGCCTGCCGAAGTTCACCATGATCTTCTGGGAAGTGAACGTAAAAGGAGAGGCGGTAGGCGGGACCATTTCGCGGATCCAATTTGCGAGTGGAACACTCAAGGTGAATTAGAACAAGGCAGCATGAGGGCGTCGGATTTTTCAATCATTGGCCCTGAATGGTCCGCCGTACGCATAGATATTGAGATGGGCACTTGACCCATCGAGGAGGGGCGAGCCGATGCGGATCATCGGATGGATTGCGACAGCAGCTCTCGTTGTGGGCACCACCGCCTGCGGCGGCAGCGACGAGGCGGCTGTGGCTGCACCCGAGGCGCCGACGAAAGTCGAGCGAACGGCCAAAACCGGGACGAATCACGCACCCGTCATTCGAAGCTTGCGCCTGGAGCCCGCTGAGCCTATCGACGGCGATCGTATCCACGCGATCGTGGCGGTTGCAGATCAAGATGGAGATCCGATCGAGATCGGGTTCGAGTGGCATATTTCGGGCCGCCTCGATCCCGAGCGGTGAAGCCTCGATCGTATTGAAGGGCGTCACGAAGCGCGACCGGATCGAGGTCGCGGTAAAGGCCAGCGATGGCAAGTTGCAGAGCGCCACGGCGCGGGCCGAAGCGAGGGTTCAAAACCGAAGGCCGACTGTGATCGGGATCGCGATTCGCCCTCAACCGGAAGTGGAGCCCGGTGAGACGTTGGTGGTGACCGCGCAGGCCAACGACCCCGATGGAGATTCGATCTCATACAGCTACCGCTGGCGGGTCAATGGACAGCTGCAAATAGATACGGGAGATAGCTTCGAGACGGACTCGCTCACGAAGGGCGACGAAATCCAGGCGATCGTCGTCGCGAGCGATGGCAGCGAGGACAGCGCCGAACTAGCGAGCGTCGTCGTGCGCGTCGGCAATGCCTATCCCGAGATCACTTCGGTTCCCGAAGGCACCTGGACGGATGAGGGATTCAGTTACCAGGTTCGGGCACGCGATCCCGACAGCGGCGGACCACTGCGTTACTCGATCAAGACGGGGCCGAAGGGAATGCGGGTCGATTCCGTGCTCGGCAAGGTCGCCTGGCAGCCGACGTTCGAGCAGGCGGGCGTACACCCGATCGAAATCGCGGTTACGGACACCGCGGGCGCGACATCGGTCCAGATCTTCGAGATCACGGTGAAGGCCGAGGAATCCGTAACGCCTCCGCCAGCCTCTCGGCGCTGATTCAGTCCGGGCCGCCCGCCCTATTCGGCGGCGATCCGGGCATCGGGGAGATCGAGCTTCCAGCTCGATCTCTGACCGCAGCGAGCCCCGATCAGCCGCTGCCCTTGACCTCCGCGTACGCCCAATCGAGCCACGGGAGCAGGGCTTCCAGATCGCTCCTCTCGACGGTGGCTCCAGCCCAGATTCGCAGCCCGGGAGGCGCGTCCCGATAAGAGCCTATGTCGAACGCGATTCCCTCGTCATCCAATTTGCGCGCGACGTTCTTGGCGGTCGCGGCCTGCTCGTCCGGTTCGAGTGTTTGAAACCACGGATCGGCGATCTGCAGGCAGACCGATGTGCAAGAGCGGGTTTCAGGTTGGCTCGCGAGGAAGTTTGCCCACGAACTCCGATCGACCCACTCGGAGATCACATCGAGATTTTCTTCTGAGCGCTTGCGAACTTCGTCGCGCCCCCCGATCGATTCCACCCAGCGCAGTGCGTCGATCGCGTCCTCGACGCATAGCATCGAGGGCGTGTTGATGGTGTCGCCGCGGAAGATGCCCTCGATGAGCTTGCCGCCCTTGGTCAGGCGAAAAATCTTGGGCAACGGGCGCGGTGGTTTGAAGCTTTCGAGTCGCTCGACGGCCCGAGGCGAAATCGACAGCATCCCGTGCCCGGCTTCGCCCGCCCCAGGACCTTCTGCCACGACCAGGTCACGACGTCGAGCTTCTCCCAGGGGAGCTCCATCGCAAATACCGCCGATGTCGCGTCGCAGATCGTCAAGCCCGCGCGGTTATCGGGGATCCAATCTCCGTCGGGAACCCGCACTCCCTGAAGTGGTTCCGTTCCAGGGGAACACGACATCGTTTTGGAAGCCGATCTCGTGCAGGTCCGGGAGTTCACCGTAATCCACAACCCACGCCTCCGCGTTGTGAAGTCCGAGCTGGGTGATGACGTCGTTGACCCATTGCGATCCGAAACTCTCCCAGGCGAGGATGTCCACGCCCCGGGCGCCGAGCATCGACCAGAGCACCATTTCCATCGCGCCCGTATCCGAAGCGGGGAACAATTCCGACGCGGTAGTCGTCGGGGATTTCGAGTACGCGACGTGAGCGTTCGATGACTTCCTGGAGTTTCGCCCGTCCGGGCTTCGATCGGTGAGATCGCCCCACTTCGGCGCCGGCCAGGAGGTCTAGCTTCCAACCCGGGTGTTTCGCGCAAGGCCCTGAAGAAAAATGTGGCCGCTTTGGGCGCTGGTTCGGCTTCATCGTCAATCCCCTGTCTGCGTGCTCATTCGAAGAGTGTCCGTCGGACCCTGTAGTCTAGGCGAAATCGGGAGAGTCCCCGAGCTTTGCCGGCTTTCGGATGGCTGGGCGACGGTGTCGAGCCGGGGACGGGGAGTTCTCTTTACAGGCAGCGCGCTTCCGGCGATTGGCGTGGTTGCGACGGTTGGATGGCGATGAAGTCGGTGCGGCTCAGGAGTTGCGCGGCAGCGCAAATCCGTCTGCCACGTGAGCGATTGCGAGGCCGACGCCTTCGCCCGCTCGAGGCGGTTTCGGCGAGTACAGCGGCAGGGTCCATCTGTAATTGGCGCGCCTCGAGGGGGTGAGTCTTGCCCAACCTCACGCGCTCAGCTGCGGCTGAAGTTCCCGTCTGGCCTCAGGTTGCTGGAAATCATAAAATAATAAACATAAACAGCATGTTCAATTGATGAGTTGCGCCTCATCTGCACACTCCACAGCGAGCAGCTCTCTCATATTTGTGGGTGATTTTACCGACACGTAGAAGATGAAATGCCGGATCTACCACCTCGGGGTGCTGTCGATTGCAATCGCATCTCTGGTCTTTTTTGCCTCGAACGGAGTGGCCGAACCGAGCGATCTGGAGTCGTCGCGAGCGGATCGACTCGCGGCTGCGATCTATTTCGAGGGCGTTGCCTTCGAAGATGTCGGCGATCTTTCGGATGCCGATGTCGCACGCTTGATCGAGCTGTTGGACGACCCGGCCGAGATCCGCCAGCACCCCAACATCCTCGTGGTGCTCGGCATGAGTGGTTCGCCAGCGGCGTTCGATGCGATCGCCGATTACGCGCTGCGCGGCTCGAGCGGAGAACTCGATCGCCTCGAGTTTCGCGCCCAGCGTTCGATCGCTTCCGGGATGGGTCACCTCGCGCGCGTCGACGGCCGCGCACTCGCCTGGCTGATCCGGGCCGCAACGGACGCGAACACTGCGCCGCAGCGATCTTTTCGACAGATGGATCCCGAGCGCGTCGCGCGATTGATGCGCAAGGGAGCGATCACCGGGCTTGCGCTTTCGGGGCAGCCCAGTGCCGCTCGTGTGATCGCCGGGATCATCGCGGTTCCGAGTGCGCCTCGGGGAATCGTCGAGCACGCCAATGAGGCCCTATTTCTACACGAAAGGATGTCTCGCAAGGGTCCCCGCAGCGGTGCTCCAAGATCAATTCGGGTCCGACCGATGAGGGCGCTCATTGCGTGGCTGGCGGTGTGTTTGTTCTGGGCCCCGTTCGAGGCGCTCGCGGTGGCACCCACGACGAACCTGCATGAATTGAAGTGGCTCGTTCACGTCGACATGATCGACGCCGGAGCGGGTCGAGATCTCGCCTTCTACGAGGCGCTCATCGATCAGGCAATGGCCGATGCGACGATTCTGATCGAAGGAGACCAGGGGCCCGCTGACTCCGCCTGTTGCGACGTGATCGAGGCGCTCTCCGTCGACACTTTCGGAACGCCCGGCGATGGCCTGGACGTGCCTAGCAGCGCCGCCGATCAGACGGCGCTCGACGCGATCGTCGGCTCGAGCGGCTCCACCGCTTTTCTCGTCGACAGCCTCGGTTACTGCGGAGCGCCGACCTCGACCGCGATCGGCTGTGCGGCCAGACCATCGTGCAGCGGCAATCCAAACGATGATCCGGGGCTGAAGCTGATCGTGACGATGGAAGCCCACGAGGTCTATGGCGTGCTCGGCGAAGTCCTGGCCCACGAGCGCGGCCACAACAGCTGTCTCAGCCACGTGACCCCTGGCGAGCAATGCCTGCTCATGACCTCATCTGCGGGTGGTGGCTGTCTCACCGCGAGTGACTGCACGGCCTATGACAACGGTCGCAACAACAGCGGCGGCGCGTGCGCGTGTCACGATGGCAGTGGAGGTACCGAGGACGACGGGATCGCGTGTACCGAGGGCACTGTGACGGGCCTCTGCTCCAGCGGATTGTGCGGCTCGGTGGGCTCCGACGCGTCCGTTCAATTGATGGCGGCGGGTGGACCCGAAGCTGCAGAGGGCGCTGCGACCGACGACTCGCTGCTCCTCAGTGGGCTTCCCGGCGGCTGGGTGAATCTCGGTCCGGTTGGCAGCGGGGCAGCTCCGACGGGGTTGGCCTATGCGCCGCTTCGGGGCACGGTCTACGCCGTCAATCCCCTCGCCGGTGACGACGAACTGATTACGATCGACCCCGTCACTGGCGCGCGGATGGGCAGCATCGGGACATTGACGGGCAAGGAGAACGTCACCGCGCTGGCATTCGATCCGGGTGACACCGACGCGGAGAGTGACGATCGACTGCTCGCGCTGGTTCGGGTGGGCGATTTCGAAGATCTGTTCGAGATCGACCCCGACGACGCGTCGGTCAACGATCTCGGCGGGCTCAGCGTCGGAGTCACGGATGGTTTTCAGGGGCTCGCCTACGACAGCATCAACGACAAGCTCTACACTTCGGGGTTTGTGATCGACGGGATCTACGAGATCGATCTGGCCTGCCCGTCGTTATGTTCTGCGACGAGGGTCGTGGGCGCTGGTGTTCCGCGCCGCACGTCTAGTCTCGCGTATTCCGAAGAGACCGGGCGTCTCTACATCTCCGGAAGCCAGACTGGCCCGCGAACCCTGTTCGACTCCATCGACGCGACGACCTTCGAAGCATTTCCGACAATCGGGATCGACGACTACACGCCGGGCGGTCTTGCGGCGATTCCCGTACCCGAGCCCCATCCATGGCTCCTTCAGACGGCGGGCGGCCTGGTCGTCGTCGGTCTTGCGCGTTTTCGCCGCCTCAGGAGAAGGCGGGAGTAGACGGGGCGAGGAAGTCCTCGTCGAGAATCTGCACGGTCGCGGTATCACCTGCGCGAAGCTCACTGGTTTCGGCGGGGAAGATCAGCAACCCCCGCGCGAGCAGCATCGAGCGAGACACTCCCGAACTCTGGTTGCCGGTGCTTCGCGCGATGATCTCGTCTCCCTCTCGCTCGAGATCCACGCGCACGAAGTGGAGCCGGCCGCTTTGTTTGTGGAGACGATCCGCGAGTCGGGCGTGGACCGTCGGCCGGAAGAGCGACCGGCGTCCGGCCATCTTGCGCAGCGCGGGCCGGACGAATTGTTCGAAGGTCACCATTGCGGATACCGGGTTGCCGGGAAGACCGAAGACGATCGGACCGTCGCTGGCCTCGAAGCGACCGAAGGTCAGTGGGTAACCGGGTTTCATCTTCACGCCCCAGAAGAGCAGCGAGCACCCGAGTTTTTCGAGGACGCCGCGCACGTAATCCCGATCTCCGACCGAAACACCCGCAGAGCTGACGATCACATCTGCGCGTAGCCCCGCCCTCAAGTGCCGCTCGATGTCGTCCGGCGTGTCTCGCGCGATGCCGAGATATACGGGTTCTGCACCAACATCCAGGCATTGCGCGGCGATCGAATACGAATTCGACGCTACGATGCGACCGCCGCTGGTGTCTCCGTCGGGCTCGACCAGTTCGTCACCGCCCGAGAGGATGGCGACACGCGGGCGCCGGTGGACCGAGGCGACGCTGCGTCCGAGCGACGCGAGCATCCCGATTTCTGCGGGTCCGACCAGCGCACCTGGATCCAGCACCTGGTCTCCGATTTCGACATCTTCCCCCGCGTCGCGGATGTGCGCGTGCGGCTGGGGAGAAACGCTGATCTTCACCCGGTCGCCGTCGCGGGTGGTGTCCTCTTGCATGACGACGGCGTCGCTGCCCGGCGGGATGGGAGCGCCCGTCAAGACACGCGCGGCTTCACCCGCATGCAGGGCCCGCTCGGCCGATCCACCGGCGGGAATTTCACAGACCACTTCGAGCGCGACGGGATGCTCGGCGGACGCCGAGGCCAGGTCTGCACTGCGGACCGCGAAGCCGTCCATCGCAGAATTGTCGGAAGGCGGGAGTCGGCGGGTAGAGTGGACGCCCTCGGCGAGCACGCGGCCGCGGGCATCCGAGACCGAGGCCGTCTCCGCGCCGAGCGCTGGCGCGTGTTCGAGAACGATCTGCAGAGCCTCAGCCGGTGTGATCCCTTGGCGCACGACAGCAACCTTAGCCCGAGCCCAGCCCCGCTCGCGCCTTTTCTGCTTGAAATTCGGGCTTCTTCGCGCTCGACGCGCCGGCCCTCGCTCGCTAGGCTGCACATTAATTAGGCACTATTCTGGCGATTCTCCGCCGTGACCGATCGCCAAAGGCGATCCCGAGACTTCGCGTGACTCAACCGTCCATCGACCGCAGCGCCATCCGTCCGATCCAACTCCGCCAGTTGCGGTTGGAGAACAATCTCGTGCTCGCACCGCTGGCGGGCGTGTCGAACTTCCCGTTCCGGCTGATTTCGCGAGAGGCGGGCGCCGCGCTGAGTTTTACCGAAACCGTGAGCGCCAAGGGGTTGGTGATGGGCGGCGCGAAGACCCGCCGGTTGTTGGAGACGAGTCCGCGAGAAGCCCCGGTCGCCTTCCAGCTGTTCGGATCGGAGCCCGAAATTCTCGGCGAGGCCTGCCGCATGCTCGATGCCGATGGCGCGGTCTGGGTGGATCTCAATGTGGGTTGCCCGGTGAAGAAGTTCATCAAGAACCGGGCGGGTTCGTCGCTGTTGCGCGATCTGCCACACGCCGGCCGGATCGTCCGCGCCATGCGGGAGAATTTCTCCGGAACCCTCTCGGTCAAGATGCGCACCGGCTGGGACTCGGAGTCCATCGTCGCGCCAGAGTTCGCGCGCATCGCGGTCGATGAGGGCGCCGAGTTGGTCTCGGTTCACGGCCGCACCCGCGCCCAGCAGTACACCGGGCGCGCGGATCGGTCCATCATCCGCCGCGTCGTCGAGACAGTGCCCGAGGTTCCGGTTCTCGCCAACGGAGACATCGTTACACCGAACGATGTCTTCGAGATGCTCGCAGAGACCGGGGCCGCGGGGGTGATGATCGGTCGGGGGGCGATGGGAAACCCGTGGATCTTCGAACAGACGTTGTCGCTCGCGAGGGGTGCGCCAGCGCGCAGGCCGACCCGTGCCGAAAGACTCGCGACGATCGAGAAGCACATCGGTTGGATCCAACGCGCTTTCAAGGATTCCCGGGCGCTGTCCGCGAACCTGAAGAAATACGTTTCCGCGTACTCGCGCGGTTTGAGTGGAAGCGTGAAATTTCGGCAGCGGGTGCTGGAATCGCACGACGTCGACGAAATTCTCGAGTTGACGAGCAACTACTTCGCCGTGGTGAAGCGCTCGCCCGCGCTGCACGACGAGGAGCGGGCGGCCTGACGTGGCGCGCGATCTGGAGAGTTTGCTCGACGCCGTGCTCGACGGCGTCGTTCTGCTCGATGCCAACGGCGTGCTGGAATCACTGAACTCCGAAGCTTGTCGCATCCTCGACGTTTCTACCGAGACGGCAGTCGGACGGCCGGTCGAGGAATTGTTCGGAGAGGATCAATCGATTGCGAAACTTTCGCGGTCCGTGCTGGCGGATGGACGCGCGATCATCGAGCGGGAGCATTCCGTAGCGGGGCATCAGGGCGACGATCTCATCCTGGATGTCTCCGCATCGCCGTTGTTCGAGGGGTACCGACCTCGACGGTGTCCCCCTATTGCTCCGAGATTGCACGATCGAAAAAAGCCTGCGGGATATCGTGAACCAACGCGAGGCGCTCGCCTCTTTTGGTCACATCGCAGCGGGGATCGCCCACGAAATCAAGAATCCGCTGGGCGGGATCCGCGGCGCTGCAGAAATTCTCGGCGCGCGCGCGAGCGACGACAAATCCCGCAGCGCCGCCGAGCTGATCGTTCGCGAGGTCGATCGCATCGCGTTGCTCGTCGACGATTTCATGGTCTTTACGCCCGGGGAGGATTTGCGAGTCGCTCCGGTCAACATCCACCGGGTGCTCGATGAGGTACTCACCCTCACGGCTCACGACAAGATCGGTTCCGACGTCGAGGTGGAAAGGGTGTTCGATCCATCGATCCCCGACCTGCTCGCCGACGCGGATCGGCTCTCGCAGGTGTTTCTCAATCTGATCCGGAACGCACTACAGGCGATGGAGGGCGTGAGCGGGAAGCTCTCAATCACCACGCGGATGGTTTTCGATCACCATCTGCTACCTCCGAATGGTCAGCCCGGCCCTTCGCTGATCGTCGAATTGACAGACACCGGGCCCGGCATCGAGGCGGCGGTTCTGGATGAGGTGTTCACACCGTTCTTTACGACGCGCGCAGAGGGAACGGGGTTGGGTCTCGCGGTTGCGCGCCATTGGATTGCGCGGCACGAGGGGACGCTGCAGTTGGAAAGCACGCCGGGAAACGGGACGACCGTTCGCGTCGCATTGCCACTGTCGAGGCCACAATGACTTCCGAAACACACGCGCGGGTCCTGATTGCTGACGACGAAGAGTCGATTCGGTTCGTGCTGCGCGAAACCCTCGAAGAGGACGGCTGTGAGGTCGTCGAAGTCGACAACGGCGATGCGGCTTTCGAGGCGCTCGCCGCGGGGGAGTTCCAGATCGCATTCGTCGACATCCGCATGCCGGGTTTGACGGGCCTCGAGTTGTTGGATCGACTGAAGGCGGTGGGATCTCAGACCGCGGTCGTGATCATTACGGCGCAGAACACTTTCGAAAACGCCGTGGAGGCGATGCGCCGCGGGGCGTTCGAATATCTCGTCAAGCCCTTCGGGATCGCCGACGTGAAGGCGCTCGCCGACAAGGCGTTGCGCACCCACCAGTTGCGCGATGAAGTGCGGGCGTTGCGCCGAGAGGTTTCGGGTCGCCTCGCTTCGGGGGATCGAATCGTCGGCAAGAACGCGGCGATGCTCGAAATCTTCAAGACCATCGGGCGTGTGGCCGGCCGCGACGTCTCCGTGCTGATTACGGGAGAAAGCGGAACGGGTAAAGAACTCGTCGCCCGGGCGATTCACGCGGCGAGCCCTCGAAGCTCGGGAGCTTTCGTGCCGGTGAAACACGGCCGCAATTCCCCGGGATCTCCTCGAGAGCGAACTCTTTGGTCACGAACGCGGGGCCTTTACGGGAGCGATGGCGTCGCGAGTCGGCCGCTTCAGTGAAGCTTCGGGTGGCACCCTCTTCCTCGACGAGATCGGCGACATGCCCGCTGATCTGCAGGCCAAATTGCTGCGGGTGTTGCAGGACCAGGTCGTGACTCCCGTTGGTGCTACGCGCGCGGAACAGGTCGATGTGCGGATCATCGCCGCGACCCATCGCGATCTCGACGCCCTCGTCTCGAGCGGTTCGTTTCGCGAGGATCTGCTCTACCGGTTGCGGGTGATGCCGATCCAGCTGCCCGCACTGCGCGAGCGCAGCGAAGATGTCGCGGTGCTCGCCGAGCACTTCATCGCGCGTTACGCGGGCGAACTCGCGGGTGGCCCGCGATTTCTGACCGATTCGACCGTTTCATTCCTGAGCCGGCATTCCTGGCCGGGCAATGTTCGAGAACTCGAAAACGCGATCAAGCGCGCACTCGTGCTCTCGATGGGAGAAGTTCTCACACGAGACGATTTCGCGTTTCTCGAAAGCGATCCTTCTGAACCCAGCGCCGCCCACTCGCTGCGGCGACTCGTCGAGCGCGACGTGCAAAAAGCAATCGAAAATCGCGAGACCGGAGAGATCTATCGGGCGTGGCTCGAGCGCGTCGAGCGCCCCTTGCTGGAGACCGTGCTTTCCCATACCGACGGCAACCAGATTCGCGCGGCAGCCCTGCTCGGCATCAATCGCAATACGTTGCGCAAGAAGATCGCGGAACTCGGTCTCGCGTTACCGGGTCGAAAATGATCGCCTCGCTCCGCGGGTTGATGGTTCTCGCCGACGACGCACCGAATTGGAAGATCGACCCGGTCGAGCAGGCGCGGGCCGCCTGCGAGGGTGGGGCCGGCGTCGTGCAGCTTCGCGCCAAGCGCGCTCCGGATGCGCTGGCGCTCGAATGGGCCAAGGCCATTCGAGCGATCACGCTCGAGTTCGACGTCGCATTCTTCGTGAACGATCGCTTCGATCTGGCGCTCGCCGCGGAGGCTGACGGCGTTCACCTCGGCCAGGACGATATTCCCCCATCGAGAATCCCGCTGGCCGCGCGATCGCGATTGCTGATCGGGCGATCCACTCACTCTCTCGAACAGGCCCGTGAAGCCTGTGAGGATTCGGTCGACTACATCGCGTTCGGGCCGATCTTCGCGACGGGATCCAAGGATTCTCCCTACGATCCTCGAGGTGTCGAACAGCTCGCAGAGGTGGTGCGCGCCGTGCAGCCGAAGCCAGTCATCGCGATTGGTGGAATCGATCTCGGCAACGTCGCGCGGGTGACCGAGGCGGGGGCCGCGGGTGTCGCGGTGATCTCTGCGATTGCCGAGGCCGCCGATCCCTGCGGCGCCGCTCGCGCGCTCGCCGAGACCCTGCACGAACACGGAGGCGCGTAGGTGATCGCCGAACGAGCTGTTTCCGCACTCGGGCTGGTCGTCTTGATCGCGATCGCCTGGGCGCTATCGAGTGATCGCCGCAAGGTCTCTTGGCGCATCGTCTTCTGGGGGCTGGGTATCCAGTTCGGACTCGCCGTCCTGTTGTTGAAGACGCCCGTGGGCCGCCCGTTCTTCGACGGCATGAATGCGCTGGCGAGAGCGCTGATGGGCTTTACCGATGTAGGTGCGCGTTTCGTCTTCGGCTCTCTCGCCGACACGGGCTTTTCGTTCGTTGTCAATGTCCTGCCCATCATCATCGTCATGGGAAGCGTGTTCGCCGTCCTCTATCACGTCGGAATCATGCAGCGGGTGGTCGATGGATTGTCGGCGTTGCTTTCGCGGACGATGCGCACGTCCGGGGCCGAGAGCCTCGCGGCCGTTGCGAATCTGTTTCTGGGCATGACCGAGTCCGCGCTGATCGTAAAGCCCTACCTCGAGCGCATGACACGATCCGAACTCTTCTTGTTGATGACGGTGGGAATGGCGACGGTCGCGGGCTCGGTGATGCTCAGCTACGTCGGAATGCTCGGGGGTGGCGATTATGCGGGGCATCTTGCTACCGCGAGCCTGCTCTCTGCTCCGGCCGGCATCTTGATTGCCAAGGTGATGATCCCCGAAACCGGTCGGCCGGAAACCCTCGAGGAGAGTCGATCCACACACGAGAAGACGGCCGTCAACATCATCGATGCGGCCGCCCAGGGTGCGCTGGCTGGATTGCGATTGGCCGCCTACATCGGCGCGTTGCTGATCGCGTTCGTCGCGCTGATCGCGCTCGTGAATGGATTGATCGCGTCTGTTGGGGGATGGTTCGGCGCCGACGATCTCAGCCTGCAAAAAATACTCGGCATTGCGCTCGCGCCGCTGGCCTGGCTCATGGGCGTTCCGTGGCAGGATGCGAGCCAGGTTGGGGCGCTGCTCGGCATCAAGACGGTGCTCAACGAGTTCATCGCCTACGCGGATCTGGCCGATCTCGTCGCGGCCGGAGCGATCGCGCCACGGTCTGCGGTGATCGCCTCCTACGCGCTCTGCGGTTTTGCAAATTTTGGTTCGCTGGCCATCTTGCTCGGGGGGATCGGCGGCCTCGCGCCGAGTCGCAGGCCCGAGGTGGCATCGCTCGGTGTCCGCTCCATCGTGTCCGGCTCGCTGGCGACTTTCATGACCGGCTGCGTGGCCGGCCTCCTGCTCTGATATCCTTGCCGCGAATCGCCTACGCGGGTGCGATTCTCGGCGTCGGGCGTGCGAGGTCTGGAATCTTCAGCTCGATATTGATAAAGAGTGGATGATTGGAGCGCCGGGTTCGTCGAGTTCCCGGGCCCAACCGATCGAATGGCTTCGCGATCGAACGAATTCGCGATCGAACGAGTTCGATTTGGCAACAGTGGCATCTCGATATTTCGGATCTGCCTTTCGGGATCTCGAACTGAGAGGGGAGTGCGATGCGTCACGGATCATCGATTCTACATTGGGTGCTCGTCGCGCTGGCCGTGACGGGATTTGCGGGTGGCTGCTGACGGGTTGCGATCGTACGATCAGCGACGATACGAGTCAGCTCCCCGAATGGGTTCGGTAAACGGGCTTCCGGTATCTGGCGAATCCTGCGGATTCGCTTGCGGCGGCGCGCGATCCCTAATGGGATCCCGCTCCTGGCTACGCGATTCGAAGATTTGAATTGCGGTCGAAGTCAGTGCCTTTCTGAAGCATTCGGACCTTGCTCGCTCTGGTCCTTCAGTTTGCGGCGCTGGCTGTGCATCCGGAGCGCGTAAACGACGAGCGATCCGATGACAATTCCGTAGGCGGCGATCACGTAGTTCAATCCAATCTCCCGATGTGCGCAAAATCACCGGGATTGTGGATAGACGGAGCCGGTCGCGCAACCTCACGCCGCGGGCTCGCCCCTCGAGCCTCCGAGACCTACATTCGTCGCCCGCCGCGAGGCCTCTCGCCCGCGATCCCGCAGGAGAATCCGCCATGAGGCCGATCTGGCAGCCCAGCCGGCAGCGGATCCAAACCGCCAACCTGACCGGATTCATTCGGGCGGTAGAAGACGAATGGCAGATTCCAGTCGGCGACTATCCAACGCTCTACCGCTGGTCGATCGAAGAGCCCGAGCAGTTCTGGACATCGCTGTGGTCGTTCGTCGGGGTTTCCTGCCAGGAGAGAGGCGATTGCGTGCTGCGGGACGGCGATCGGATGCCCAGTGCGCGCTGGTTTCCCGACGCGCGTCTCAACTTCGCCGAAAACCTGCTGCGCCGACGCGATGACACTCCGGCACTGATCTTTCGCGGCGAAGACCGCGTCGCCCGATCGCTCTCCTTCGCGGAACTCTACGACGCCGTTTCGCGGCTGCGGCGGCAGCTCCAGGCGTGGGGGGTGCGGGCCGGGGACCGGGTCGCCGGGTATCTGCCCAACATGCCCGAAGCCATCGTCGCAATGTTGTCGACGACCAGTCTCGGGGCGATCTGGTCTTCGTGCTCGCCGGACTTCGGCGTCCAGGGCGCGGTCGATCGCTTCGGTCAGATCGAGCCTGTGGTGCTGTTTGCCGCCGATGGCTATCGCTACGGCGGGAAGTGGTGGGATTTGACGGAGCGCGTCGAGGGGATTCGCGAGCGGATTCCCTCGCTGCAGAAAGTCGTGATCGCATCCTACGCGGGCTCGGACGCGCCGACCCAGAGCGTGTCGAACGCCGTCCGCTATGCCGACGTGCTCGATGCGTTCGACTCCGAGCCGATCGAATTCGAGGCCTTTCCGTTCGATCACCCCCTCTACATCGTCTATTCCTCCGGAACCACCGGGGCGCCGAAGTGCATCGTTCACCGCGCTGGAGGAATCCTGCTCCAGCATTTGAAAGAGCACTGCCTACACGTCGATCTCAAGCCGGACGATCGATTCTTCTATTTCACGACTTGTGGTTGGATGATGTGGAACTGGTTGGTGTCGGGCCTCGCATCGGAGGCGACCCTGCTGCTCTACGATGGGTCACCCTTTCATCCCGACGGCAATGCGCTGTTCGATTTTGCCGAAAGCGAGCGAATGAAGATTTTCGGAACCTCTGCAAAATACATCGATGCGCTCGCCAAAGCGGAACTCGAACCCGGCCGCACGCATGACCTGTCGAGCTTGGAAACGATGCTGTCGACGGGCTCTCCGTTGGTCGCCGAGAGTTACGATTACGTCTATTCGAAGATCAAGCGCGATCTCTGTCTGTCATCGATTTCGGGCGGTACGGACATCGTCTCTTGTTTCGTGGGCGGCAATCCGATCGGGCCGGTCTGGCGGGGCGAGATCCAGGCGCGCTGCCTCGGGGTCAAGGTCGAGATCTACGACGAAAGTGGGCGCTCCGTTGTCGGAGAGAAGGGCGAACTCGTCTGCACTGCCCCGATTCCATCGATGCCGATCGGTTTCTGGAACGATCCGGACGGCGAATCCTATCGCGCGGCGTACTTCGAGAAATTTCCCGGTGTCTGGTGTCAGGGGGATTTCGCAGAACTCAACGAGCGCGGTGGGGTCGTCGTCTACGGGCGGTCCGATGCGGTCTTGAATCCCGGCGGTGTGCGGATCGGAACGGCTGAGATCTACCGGCAGGTCGAGCAGCACGACGAAGTTCTCGAGAGCCTCGTGATCGGCCAGAACTGGCAAGGTGATGAGCGCGTGGTTCTTTTCGTCCGGCTCCGCGATGGTGTCGAACTCGACGAGCCACTGGTCGAGCGAATCCGAGCGCGAATCCGTAAGCAAGCGAGTCCGCGGCACGTCCCTGCGCGCGTGATCCAGGTGTCAGATATTCCGAGAACCCGCAGCGGAAAGATCGTGGAACTCGCGGTACGCGACGTCGTACACGGGCGCGCGGTCACCAACCGAGAAGCCCTCGCTAATCCCGAGGCCCTCGATCTCTTCGCCTCTCTCCCGGAGCTCGAAAGCTAGAGTACAATTTC
>PVMK01117436.1_pt1 | contig 19705 bp, 15 predicted proteins | sample 1853481 | NCBI WGS metagenome assembly PVMK01 (sample SAMN08533507, study PRJNA380276) | Marine sediment metagenome, whole genome shotgun sequencing project. | reverse complement strand
ACTGCTAAGTTGCTGATGCATACTATCAATAGTTTTTGCATCTTTTAAATATTCAGGACGTGTCAAAGAAAGATCCTCGTTTACTGACAGTAAAACATGTAACTGGGTTCTCTCAAGAGCTTCAATCAACCCATTAATCGCTGGAATAGTGCATTTAATCAACCCGAGTGCGTTCCGCAATAACTCAGATGCCTCTTCGGGCATCTTTTTGTGTTGAAATTCCATAATCTGATCGAGAATAATTTTATACTCCGTGCTCATGCCCGAAGAATGCAAAGGGGTATGACAAAATGATATAAAACGCTTTATAGACCGGCCCAATACTACCCATAAAGCATTAATTAACTTCTGAAAAACGTCCTTTTGGTATCTTTCTTCCTTAAATAGGCTTACCCCTAAATACTCCGATAACTGAAAGAGAATTTCAAGAGATGTCAATGGACGTCGCGTTTGCTGTGTCAGTCTATGGATGTAAAATGATAATAGCCGACTCGGCTCAGCGAAACCGGCATTTACAGTTTCATCAAGAATGCGAGAAAAACGCGTTTCATCATACATGTCGAGCTTTTGCCGGAAGGTTGGCACCAACGCGGTAACATCAGGTTTATGGGCTGCGACTGCAGCTACCATGGCCACCCATATAGAACTTGTGTCAGTCCGAAACTCGGTCTCAGGTGGTAAGGCCTGCATGAAGGTCAACAGACCGATCACTGGTTGCACGTTAGTATGCAGGATGTCATTCCCATCAACATGCAGCACAGTTTCGAGTATATTAATCATGAGTTCCAGCGTTTTGTGTCGGTTGTGGCTCGATACGATGATGAGAATAAAATTTGCATCATAATTAGGGATAACCCATGATGTTCTTCGCTGTAGCAGGCCACCTGCTTCAAGACGCACGCTATCCTTCAGCTCCGGGAGAAGTTCAAAACTCAATGAATCTACAACGCCTCCAAGCACTGGTTTAAGGTCCTCGTTCCATGCATTTACCCTGACCTCAATGGCATCACCGACAAATGTGATGTCCGACTGCTGGAAATTAAACTTTTCGCCCGCTGCGACACGCTGCTGCAATTCGATTAAACTGACTGGTATTCCCCGCACACGTGCAATGGCTTCCGTAACTCCGTGCTCGACCTGAATGCGTGGGTTAACCTCCAGAAAATAAGGCTTCCTCTGCTCATCAATGAGAAACTCTACCGTCGCAGCTCCTCGCAACCGTATGGCCTTTCCCAGTTTAAGCGCATAAGCGCAGATGCATTCTAGGGTGGCTCTGCGTTGCTGCAAATTTGCAATCCGTTTGTCATCGGTGCTTCGATCGAATTTCTGGATCTCCGCATCAATCGACTCCAGATGCAGGGATGTCTCGATAAATTTCTGGTAACCATGATTTTGAAACGAGCAGTCACGAGCTGCAAAGTAGACCACGGAATCGCCATCTCCAAAGATCTGTACTTCCCAATGCAACGGCCGATGGATATTAAGTTCGATCAGAATTCCTTTTCTAGCATCGCCCGAGTCGGAGAACACACCTGTTTCAGCCCATAATTTCGCCAAAGCATCAATGATCCGGTCGCGGGCATCAAGCGCTTGTAAAGCGTCAGCTGAAATCACTTGCTGTCCTTTCCCCCCACCGCCAACAGGATTCTTCATACGTATGGAGTAACCAGGATGACGCCGCGCCAGTTCCAGAGTCCGACGTACAGTCTCTTCCCGAATTTCCTCTTGATTGTGTGTACGGGCAAAGTTAATCAAAACATCATCTCCCGGAATGGTTGGGATACCAATCTGTTTGGCTAATGCTGTGGCACTTTCTTTATCTCCTACAGCGCGCAACGTCTCAGGGGTAGGGCCAATGAAACGGAAACCCGCTTGCTGAACGCGCTCGCAAAACTCCGCGCTTTCTGCAAGAAAACCGTACCCCGGATAGATTGCGTCAAGATGATGCTCTTTGGCGATTTGAAGTATGTCATCGGCGTCTGTATATTCTTCGATTAAATGCACATGGTTGTGCGGTAGATTGGCAATCCAAGGGGCTGTACATTGCTGATAAGCGATCCACTCTTTACCTGAAACCACTACATGTGGGAGGGTCCAGTTGCACGACCGATAAACCTCAAGTGTCTTGAAGGCAATCGGACCGCGGCATATTATGAGGGTTCTCATGGTTTTCCACTGCAATGAGAGAGGACAGTGATTCCGGGATATTTTTCCTATTCGTCAACATACTGCAAGTTATCCTATTCACAGCGGTTTGATGAATCCGCGTATGGCCCCATAACGTAATTCCTTATCAAGATAAGGGCACTTCTCTTGGACAAGTTTTAATTCTCTGACCAATTTTCTCCAATAGTCTTGGTAGGACGCGTATAGCTTGGGGACATCCTCAAGTAAACGCTTTCGCAAGTCTTCAGGTTCGAGGGGGACAACAAATTCTTTGGCAAAGGCCATGTCCATATTAAGATATTCGGTTTCATAACGCTGTTGCTGACGATCCTTCATCACCACATCCCCCCCATTTAAACCATATGTAAAAAATGGCCCAGCTTCTTTCCCTACAACAGCAATTTGTCCCGTGGGAAAACCATAATGACGGCAGAAACGGGACCGCTCGGTTTCGGTAGTGATACTCCCCATGGCACAATAAGCACCGCCGAACGCAATATCAATGACCACTGAGATACGCGGCACCATGACGTTGGGATACATCATTAAAAGGGCGGCGCCTTTTGAAAGAATCTGCCCCTCGGATTCCGCCTGGGTTGCAATGAAGCCAGGCACATCAACCAGAGTAATGACCGGAAGATGATAAGTATTTGCGAGTCGCAAAAAACGCGTCACCTTTGACGACGAAGCCGCGGTCATCGAGCCCCCCAAAACTGACCGTTGATTGGCAATTATTGACACGGACACACCCGCAACACGTGCAAATCCGACAACCACAGATGGCGCAAAATTTTCATGGTACTCAAACCACGTATCATCATCAACCGCTGCCTCAATGAAGGTCCTTACATCCCAGTTTGCATTGTGTTTCACCCGTGCGTTCTTTCGTGCACGAGTGACAATGGCGCGCAGGTCGGGCCGAGCTACGTTCTTTTCCCAAGTTTGTGCCTTTGGCGGAAAATCAAACATACTCTGTGGCAAATACGAAAAATATCGCTTAGCCAGTTGTGCCGCGGTGTGATAATCTGGCACACGATAATGCGCTTCACCAGATTTTTCCGCATGCAATTCCGCACCGCCCATCTCATCTGGTGTCACCTCCTCACCAGTGGCGACTTTGATCACTACTGGCCCGGTAACAGCCATCATACTGCCCTCGATCATTATCACTGTATCCGTCATCACGGAGGCATAAGCGGCTCCACCAGCATTTAAACCAGATATAATAGATAGCGTCGGAATACGGCCTGAGATTTCATTAATTTGGGTGAAAATCCTGCCAAAAATATCCATTACCATTATACCACTTCTTATGTCACCACCGCCGCAGTCCCAGTCGATCAACAATGGACACCGGTTTTCCTCGGACCGTGTCATGTGCTTCAGGAGCTTTTCGCCCATATCAGGGTTTAGCGCTCCAGCGGCAATTGAGGAATCAAAGATGGCTGCAGATACAAGGCGATTATTTATCCTGCCGTAGCCGGTCAAAATGCGTCGCTCACCATGCCGGGAATCGAGTTCATGGCTGGGCGCCAAATCCTCCGAAAATGTCCCGGAATCGAAAAGCAAGATAACTTTCTCCTGAATGGTCAGTTTTCCCTTGGCATGTTGCCTGGCAGCAGCGAGAAAATCCGATTGAGTAAAAACCTTTTGTAAATCTTGCAGGCTGTCCCACAAAACTTTAACCATATTTGAGCTTTGGATGTTCTGTTTCGCCATCATGAATGCCCTTTTTCTTATGCATACACTATTCTTTCTCACAATCTCGCATTGAAAGTTCAAGTAGAAGTGAGAAATGTTCCTTAAGACCTGTTACATTTTTTAGGAGAAATTTTGATAAATCGGTTTTCAGAACGGAATTCCAATTAAATAAATAAGGTTCTTCTCCCGATTAGTTGGAGAAAGCCTGATATATTTTTAATGTAAAGTAGCGCAAGTCATGGAACCCATATGCTTTACGTTTCTTACATTTTGTGGCAAGATATTATCCAAAACATAAAAATTAGCCTTTGAGTAATAGTTTAAAGTGACTAAAGTGAACTAAAGTGCTTAAAGTTTTGGAAAAAGTTATCCCTAAAAATATGGATCTAATTTGCCAAACAGACTGAATCTTTTAAGGAAACTACTGATTTTTTTCCGGATACTTCCAGTAGCAAGGACAAAAATCGCTTCCTTTCACCGCCAGTGCAGCCACATAACCGTCCTCCGGGGTTAGGGATTTCATAAACCAACAAGAAGCTTGCTCTGCACTTCCTTCAACACTCACCAGCCGAGCGGGTTCTCCCGGAGCCAGGGAAACATCAAACCGATCCAAGGCGTGGTATAATCCGTTTCCAATCGCTTTAATGTACGCTTCCTTGCGTACCCAGCAATTAAAAAATGCCTCCTGCCTCTGATATTCCGGAAGACTTTGCAACATCTTGTTTTCTAACGAAGAAAAAGTAGTCAGCGCAATTTTCTCAGCATCAGGCATGTCACGGATATATTCAAGGTCAATACCGATTTCTCGACTGCATGCAAACGCATAAAGAGCAATCTCTTTGCAATGGGCTAAATTAAACTGCAGTGGATCATTACCAAAACTGTACATAAGATACGGTTTCCCTCGATGACCAGAGTTAAACTGCAATCGGCTCGGCTCCTTATCAATATAATCGCCGATGATCATTCTGAGCATACCCTGGCTGACAATAAAACGCCTGCGATCGCGATCAAAGTGAAAACGTTCAGCTCTAAGTCGTTCATCATCAGAGAGGATTTGCTGCAGTTGTTGAACTCGCCGATCGGTTTGGTTGAGTCTGACGCGCCAAACATGCACGTCATTTATTGACAATTTCAATTTTGATGGCGGAAGAAGCCAGGAGATCTTAGAAACAGTCATTAATTTATACCTCTGCAAAGCCTCCGCAAAACTCATGCAAATTCAACCAACTAAACCGTATCCCATTTATTATTGAAATTCAGAGGGTTGACCTAATATGGGTAAAAGCTTCAAAAAAATGGAAAAGTAGTGAAGAGAATTTCCGCAATGAATGTTTTTTGAAAGCGAGAGGTATCACAGTACAGGCTGATCGCTTACGTGTTGCTTAACGCGTGAATGACCGGTGTATCTGCTCACTTCGTTTTGCCGGTTATCTTCCTGATATCCTTTGATATGACCTCCAAAAGGCCATTGCTCTCTTTTCCATTCAAAAAAAATGGTCGCCCGGAAACATCTGAATATTAAACCTACTTCGAGTCTGGTCATACCACGCTGCCAATTCTTCGCGGCTAACTTCCTCATCCTCCAAAGCTCCAAAGGCAGAGATAGGACAATCAAGAGGAGCTTCATGATCGTAAACATAGGTTTCGCAAAGGCGCATGTCTGATCGCAGTAAAGGCAAAAACACCTCCATTAACTCAGGATTGTCCAGCACCGCCTTCGGGGTACCGTTGAAACGACGCAGCTCTTCGATAAATTCTACATCGGGCAATTGATGAATAGGGGGATCCGGATTGGGTATTTGCGGAGCACGGCAACCGGAAACAAACAACTGTAATGGGCAAGGGACCTTTTGCCGACGAAGCCATCGTGTTAATTCAAAGGAAATCAGAGATCCTAAACTGTGTCCGAAAAAGGCAAACGGAAAATCCATGTAAGGGTATAAGACATCCGCCAGCGCATCAATTAAAGATGAGAGCTTATCAAAGGGGGTCTCATTTAAACGGTTTTCTCTTCCCGGAAGTTGTATGGCGCAGACCTCAATGTCTGACGGCAATCTTTCCTGCCAGGTGCGAAAAATCGAGGCCCCTCCTCCGGCATATGGAAAGCAAAACAATCGAAAGCATGTTTGTGGATCTTGCCCGGTGCGTTTAATCAAAACATCATTGCTCATTTTCATTCACTTTACGTTCATTTTCAGCTATTTCCGTCCATCCTGCAAATTTACGAAAGTCTTTCAGGTAATATGCTTTACAGTATTTTCCCATCTCAGCCATAGATCTTGCTCCTTTAACCTTAAACAACTTGTTTATTTTATGCCATTTTCTCCATCTTCTTGCGTAGGCTCAGTGGGCGCATATCGGTCCAAACCTCCTTGATATGCGCCAAACACTCTTCCTTAGTGCCACTCTTGCCCTCATCGGTCCACCCAGGTGCATTTTCCCTGTCAACCGGCCAGATCGAATACTGCTCTTCATGGTTGACGACTACCTTGTAAATAGTCTTGTCTTCCTGCTCATCTTGCTGCATGATATCCTCCTTTTTGTGAAAGCGAATTCACATAACTAATTTTCCGCGCAATTGAAGCACGGGTTTTTTCGAACTTGATATTCGATAACTTATCGTAATAGTAAACTACCACCGACCTTGTCGGTGGCTTTTTGAAAAGACGCCAACTTCTGACAATGTCATTCGCTGTCGTCTTTCCAGATCTTTAGTTGGTCTTCTCTAATTTGATTGGTTACGTGCTCTTTTACATAATTTTTGATGATGTCGCGGTCGATGCCCACGGTGCTAACAAAATATCCCCGTGCCCATATGTGCATCCCCCAGTATTGCTTTCTCAATTCTGGAAACTCTCTTCTCAACCTCTCGGCGGTTTTGCCCTTGAAAATCTTCATCACATGAGAAGGCGAATATCTCGGCGGAACTGATATATACATATGCACATGATCTGTACAAATTGCACCTTCAATAATTGTGATGTCAAGCCAGTCACATAGCTCTGATAATATCTGCTTTAAACCTGGCTTAACCTCTTTGACCAAAACATGATATCGATACTTGGGCACCCAAACAAAATGATATTCGCACCGATAGACCGCATGCGACGATTTATTATAACCTTCCATTGGTTTCTACCTCCAACCGAAGGCTATAACAAAATATACAAGCTTATCAACAATGTTGATGCGCTATAGGAGCGGGGCCTTCGCCCCCGCACCCCACCACTGACTATGTCAGTGGTTTAGACCGTTAATTAATGTATATTTCTTTAGAAAGGCTTAGAAATATTATTTTCGGAACTCCCTCCTCTTTCTTATCAAGAGCCCCTTTCCGCCAAAAAAAGCCAAGCCACCACTCATAATGCCGAGGGGACCCGCGAAATCATCCACTCCGCCACCGTTTTCATCGATGACCATGTTCGGGACGATCGAGAATATATTTATCCCATCAGCCATTAGCCGAGTTTATTGCGTCCATCGTCAGTCGGTTCTACCGAGGAGAAGGCTGTCCGATTTCTCGCAGCGTCCACAGCGCATTAGAAACGGCAGAACGGTTTAGACCTTAAGCTGTTCAGCTTCAATCAGAGCCTGATCAGCATCATCGCCGAGACTTTGTCGCACAGAGCCTGATTTAATTATAAGAGATATTAATGGATTAAGTAGGAAATATGTATATAATTACAGGACTTAAATCCAGCAACCTGGATTTGCCTGTTTTGGATATCAATATATCAATCTTCTTAAATGGATTCCTCTAAACTTCACAATCTCTCAGAAAATAAAAATAGACAACATCCTGTACCAACATGACTATTGGTGCACAAAACCATTTTTGACTAAATCAGTTGCTCAAAAAACAAATTCCTATCTTTTAAATACGAGAACTCTCTGGAGATAATTGGAGAATAGATTGCGGAGTTCAAGATCCTGGCGCAGAACAAGGGCGATGTATGGTAAAGAAAAGATAGGAGTCAGCGCTACAAGATATATCGCTTCCAGGCCAAACCACCATTTCATGACGGCGAGGGGCACAACGCTTGGGACGACGTAGGCAATGCATCGTACAAAATGAACAAGCGGTCGTCTGGCCGAGGCTTTGGTGGCACGAATGAGCAAAGACATGCGCCACAGACCCATTAGTACATTTGCCACCATAAAAATCAAAAGCGTCAAGCGCACATCGCGCAGTATCAATCCACCGAAAGTCAATGTGGCCAACCGCAGCATCAAGCTTACCGCACGTGATATTAAATTCAGCCCTTGCTTCCCGAGGGTTCCGAAGAGAGTTGTTATGGAGCCCATCAAGAAGCCTATGAAAAGCTGGGGCATCAATATCTGCGAATAGATGCCGGACTCTGTCCAGCGGGCTCCCAGGAAAAGCCCGAACAATTCCGGGCTTATGATCAACAAAAGAGCAAAAGGATAGGTACCCAGTGTAATCATTCGATTAAATACGACGTCAACCAGGCCGGCAAGATTTTTCCCTCCCGCTTTTGCAGCAGCAGATTCCTGTAGAAACACTTGCCCCACCGAATGTCCAATAACAATAGATGGCAAATGCAGAAGATACAAGGCCTTCGCGTATAAACCGCAAACGGCCGGGCTAAAAAATGCGGTGAGTAATAAAATTGGTACATTTACACCCAGGTAGGCTAGCAGGACTGACCAGATGTCCAGCATAGGAAATTTGATGTACCTTTTCGCCGATTTAATTATTACTCCGGGATTGATGTTGCGAATAATAAATCCCGCATCGCCTCTGAATAGTCGCCACACAAAAAATGCCGGCGCGAAGATCAGGCCAAAAATTCTGATAACGACGAGATCTTCACCCGTTCGGAACCCGGCCCAACCTCCGGTTATTTCGGCCATGGACATGGGAAAGCTACGCAGAATACTGCCTGCTGCATTGATCTTAAATTGCTTTTGACGGGTGTACCAAAATCTAAGAGGAAGTTGTGAACCCTTCAAAAACACGTAGACAGGAAACAACCACAATATCGGCCTCAAACCAACCGCGTTCAAGTAAAGAATTACCCGGTTGCCGAAGACCTCGGTTAGGACAAGTGCAAATATAGTCATTGCCACAAGTGCTGAACAGCAAAGGGCGAACAGCGCGGCAGCATCCTCGTCTTTTTTAGGCAAAACAATTGCCATCTCATAACGCAGGCAGGCGATGGCAGCCAGCATCAAAGCACTGGAACGAAACAATGCCGCAAGCCCGAATGCTTCCGGCCCGAATAGGCGAGAGGTAATGGGTGACGCGAGTACCGTCACCCCCAGCCCGAGTGCTGTCCCTCCCGCTAAGGTTAAAACATTATCGGTAAACGTTGCTGTTCCCTTTTTGATTTCGGATGTTGGTGTGGAAGCTTTTTCAGAAGAATCGTTCAGCATGGTTTTTCAGTCAGTTCGATTTAGATTTAATTATCTGTTTTTACTTGTATTTTTGCCTCTTCTTATGCCATAAATCCTCTAAAATCAGCCTATCCTCCTCTATTGCTCTAAAGATGTTTGTTGCTCCAAAAGTGGTTCCACCCCAGAGGAATAGGCTTCGCATTCCACAGGGCAGGCATCGATTCCGATCCGCAGTTGGAAAACCAAATTTACCCGGTGAAATAAGATTTGAGCCTTTTCTTTCTTCAGAATTGAATTCGCGGCAGGTTTTGCTTTTGATCTCTCTGACTACAGATTCAGGTTTCTTACTGGTTTTAGGTTTCATCTGATTCTCCTTTCAGGTTTGATGATTATAACCTAAAACCGTCTCTATCCTATACCTTTAATCTGTCCACTTTCCTTTGAAACGCTACATATGCAACATTGGGGTTTAGTCTAAACACTAAACATTCTAATTGCTTCATTGACCTGGTTTTGATCCTCTTCAGCCATCTCATTATAAAAGGGTAAACGCAACAAACGGTCACTGATAGATTCGGTATTTGGTAAGTCTCCTTCTTGGTAACCATACTTTTGTCCCATCGGAGATAAATGCAAAGGGACATAATGAAACACACTTAAGATCCCTTTGCTTTTAAGATGCTTAATTAGATTATTACGTGAGTTGCGGTCTGGTAAAATCATATAGAAAATGTGATATGTCTGCTCGCAGTGAGCAGGGATGAAAGGCAATTGGACATCGTTCGTCTTAGCCCAGTCTTCTAAATTCGAAGCATACCTGTCCCAAATGGATTTTCGTTTTCTTTGAATTTGATCTCTTTCTTCTAGTTGGGCAAACAAAAAGGCTGCTAACAAATCGGACGGCAGATAACTTGATCCGATATCAACCCATGTATATTTATCGATTTCTCCGCGAAAAAACTGACTTCTATTTGTACCTTTTTCTCTTATAATCTCAGCGCGTTCAACATATTTTGGGTCGTTTATGATTAAGGCCCCGCCTTCGCCGCAAATAAAATTTTTGGTTTCATGAAAACTCTGTGTTCCGAAAGTGCCAAATGTTCCAAGAAAGCGCCCTTTATATTTGCCAAAGAGACCATGGGCGTTATCTTCAATAATTGCTAAGTTATGCCCTTCCGCAACGTCCATGATGCGATCCATCTCACAACCTACTCCAGCGTAATGCATGGCTGCAACGGCTTTCGTTCGAGGGGTAATCAAATCCTCAAGCTGATCTTCATCTAAGTTAAGCGTATCCGGGCGGATATCGATAAATCGAATATTCGCTCCACATAAAACAAAGGCGTTGGCAGTACTTACAAAAGTGAAAGAGGGCACAATAACCTCATCTCCATGCTGGATATCAAGCAATCGGGCAGACATTTCTAAGGCGTGGGTACATGAAGTGGTTAGCAGAACTTTTGGAACATTTAGGATGCTTTCAAGCAGCGTGTGGCACTTTTGGGTAAATCCCCCGTCCCCGGCAGAATATCCATTACGGATGGCCTGCGAGATGTAAAAGAGTTCTTTGCCGACGATAGTAGGTTTATTAAAAGGTATTTTATACACAGGTGATATTTTTCGTTTTTTTATGCGTTCGTACAATTATAGCATCAATACTAGACGCCATCTTTGTGCGGATATTATGTGGGAAACGCAATCACCGAGTCATTTATAAATCTATTTTATTCGAAAACACTTTTTATCCTTATTCACTGATCCATTGCCGTCTGCTCAGACGGCATTCTGGTTAGAAGGCATACACAATGTAGTCTTCATTCTCATACACCTTCTCCAATGGAATGGCTTCCGGGTGGGGATGGTTCTTGTGAATCACCAGATGGGTAATTGGATATTCTTCTTTCAATGCTTCTACTTCTTCTGCTGCCCATCGGCCTCCACAAAACAGGCTGTCAATTCTTTTCCTAACTTTCGTCAACTCCATCGCCTCAGCTTTGGAAACCCCCCTGTATGCGTATGCAAAATTGGTGGCGAGGTTCTTATGCCCAAATATACCGGCAAACTGAAACTGGCGGCCTTCCCTCTTGTAGTTTTCTGCCGGATACCTCAAGTCGTTGGTAACAATCAGCGTTCCTTGAGTCGGAATTCTTGAAAGTACTTCACCAAGGCTCGCATTGGATACATACTCGTGGCCCTCCGCCGGCTCCGTTAACAAGATATAAGTATGGCCCACCAGCGACACCAGACCTGGAATCATCGCTACGAGTAGAACACCTACATAGCCCTTACAGTACCATCGGTGCTTATGGCCCTCGCCGCAGCTTGTCAAGCCGATACTCACCAGAAATAAAATGATTGGCACTATGGCGGGATCGAATACTTGGCGGGAATTACTACCCTTAAACTTCAAAAGAAAAAACAGAAGGAAGACGCCCAGAACAAACAAGCCGAGAGACCTTATCTGGTCGGTCGTTCTCAGCCGGCCCGCGAAGGGCAACAGCACAAGTGTAAGAGCGGCATAAACGGAAAGGGTTACGAGCTGCCACTGAACGATCATATCGAGAAAGCCGAACACCTCCAGCTTCGAAACATCTTGAACCCCATAAGGCATAGCCGCGAGAAGGTAATATGACAGGACACAGAGTGCCCCGGCCGCGAACAGGTGAACCATGAACGCTCTGTCTCTCCGTCGCACGTACCCCCCGATCAAGAAAGTCGCATAGCCTGCGCCGGCAAAGAAAGCGTACGGTATCTTCACCATCGGCATGAGACCCACCAGAATCGTAGCGACAATTCTCAATCGCCTTGTTTGATAGTTCAGTACGCAATAGAGCGTCGCCAGCATCATTACCATACCCATCACGGAGGGTGGGTGGGCATAACGGAAATTGTATCGTTCTACCTCAACGATATCCCGTATTATGTCCCCATCGAGGTAGTCCAGGATGTGATGCTTTGCCCCTATTAGGATCACGCCGAACAGGATGTATCTGCCGTATCCTCTTCTTACCACTTGGGCAACGAGCAGGTACGCAAGAAAGTAGGTCAGAAACTGCAGCAACGGGACGACGATTCCAAACATTACCGTATGCGGCTTGATGTCGCTAACAAGGCTGATCATGGCCACCAAAGCCTGCACGCCATAGTGATACTTCCAGGCGTAGCCGTACAACTCGAAACTTGGGGGTGGATATTCAGTCGTAGACATCAGCGCGTGTACCTGATTAAGAAAATAGGGACTATCCACTGCAAAGAACACACCGGCGTAAGAGCCCGTGGCCATGTAATAACCCATGAGCATTATTGGAAGCATGGCCGTAAGGGACAATGCGGACGCGGCGAAGAGTTCTCCCTTGTCGTAGTTTTGGGTGCGCTGGATCCGGTACTGCCCTCGCCAAATAGCCTTGATGCTTAGCAACGCAATCGGGATCAACGCCGAGAACCAGGGGAGATGGGCAAATTTGGACAATAGAAACAGCAATGTGAGCAGAATCAGGCCCCATACGAAGTACAGTATCGCTTCTGCTACGCCGACTACTCTGTCGTTCGCAGGCAGTAATGACACGCCGGCAAGATAAGCCCCTGCAAAAAGGAGGAATAAGTTCGCCAGTTTTGCTATGACCATTTTTGCTGTTACCTTGGCACTAATTGTGCGTTCATGATGGACGTGGTGCTTGCTCACAGCTTGGCGTCTGTTGACAAGCCCAGGGTAGACCCTGCTGTTTTTGTCACATGCTCGATTCCCAGGCGCTCGCGTCCTCAGAATTACGCAACCCCCTGGTTGCGGTCAATCCAAATAGCCCGGGACCGTGTCTCGGTGTTCAGTGCCCCAGGGAAGACGTGCAGGGAGCGGCGACTCTGCATCGATTTTCCGGAAAAAAAACGGGGCGGGTGGCTCCCATGCCCCGTTTGCCCTTCCGCCCCCCTTGCTGACCTCCACCATCGACCATATGCACTAGCCGGATCGCCCCAGGATACTTGAGAGCATCTTCACGACAATTGCCTGTTGCTCCTCCGGCGATCCGATCCACAGAGGTAGCCGGATCAGGCGTTCCGATTGATTGATATCATTGATAATTGATAAGAATTTGCTTTTCCGAGTAGGAACCATAGAGAAATTTCCCTTGATAGTCAATGAGAAAGAAACCACAACAACAATTCTCGGTAAATACCTCATGCAGTGATTATGGGCACGTGTATCTCTACAATTGGACTGTCGGTCGTTTAATATATCTGCAGCCGAGCCGTTGAGGTTTCAAAACCAATATCATAGATACACCGATTCAGGCAATTGCTTGAAATTTCTTGAATACATGCACACCCCACCCTGGGATCTTATGAACAATTAGAACAGGCAGATTCAATGTCAGTCACCCAGTTATTTTTATAGGTGACCTTACCGGAGCTGGCCACCAGTTGATATCTGTGGGTTTGGCGACCAATATAAAAGACTTTCTGGCTTTTTTCAGTTCACCCATAAAAAACTGATTTAAGTAAAAAACGTCAGGGGTGACAGTGATTCTCATCTTGCGATATGTTGCTCGGATTTTGCGCACAACTCGCTTTGCAGCATTGCGTTCACAATCTTGCTTTTTTTGGAACCGTCACGGTTGCTGATTGATTCAGGTGCCAGGGGCAGCACTTGGCGCATATCGGGATGAACGATGACGGACTGAAGGATTTGATGATGATAGAGTTGTTTGCTTTTGGATCTGGTTAGCAGGCAATGGGTACCAGGTAACTGTCGTCGAAAAACTGATAATTGGCAAGGTGCTTGCCGCGTTGCAAGCGGTGGAAAAAATCAGAGAAAACACCGTTCAACTCAAAGGCAGCGATGGCGTCTAAAACCTGTCGCATTTGAGTATCTTTGGGAATATCGCTGACAGCAAACAGGGTGGTTAAATTGTTTTTGTGAATGCTGTCCCATACCTAAATCCATCATGAATCTAATCCAAATCAACTTAAATTTATGGCTCTGCCCCTTCGATTACATTTAAAAAATAATATAACCTATTAAAATTATAAGAAAAAATGCTTTAAATGTTCGTGATTATAAGAAACCATTAGAAATGTCAAGGTCATAAATTAAGTGCTGAAGTATGAATGAAACAAAGAGGGTTATCACAAGATCATGGAAAAATTTTTCATTTTGATAGGTCTGCCTACCGCAAAATTTCTCAAAATATCAGTATGCTCCCCTTTCTGCCGGAAAGAATATTCGCATTCGGATATAGGACAGCCAGCCTCATTATTACTTGATGTGTTCTACGGTATAATTGATTAAACTTGATGGATGACTATATCAACCCTAGTTAAGTCGAAATACTCAGTAGACCCTGTTCCATAGCCTCGACGATATCGAACTGCAGCTCGATCAGTTTCCGGATCTGTTCGCAATGGGAATCCGTGCTTTGTTCGAGCGCCTCTAAGCGTATAAGATACGCTAAAAAAACTGTTTTGATGATGTGAATAAGTCGTCTTTGCTTTTGAAGTGGTAATAGATCAGGGGTTCGGTCACGCCGGCTTCGCGGGCAATCTGCCTTACTAACTTTTTGATAATCAAATACCCTCTTGTTTTGAATAAAATGGTTGGGGGCTATCAGCAATGCTTAATAACCTTTTTCCGCAAACAAACCGTGCCAAATTCTCAAAAAATAATTCCATACGTTGCTCATCTGCGTCATCTGAATACCAAGCGCTCCAACTCGTTATCAGCATATTTGGTAATTTGTAGAAGGGGTTATTCATAGGCAGTCGCTTTTCATCATATCAAGCTCCGCTTTCCCGATTAGCTGATACGTTTCTTTGGTCAATGGGACCGCAAGCACGACATAATCAACTTCGCGAAGCAGGTCAGGGAGTTCATCGGGTGGTAGCAGGTGGTCGACAAAATCTACTGGGGCGACTTTTCGTTTGGTTGCCCAGACCTCCATTCCGCAGGCCTTGCCAATCTTAGCAACCTCAGTTCCGATGCTGCCAAGGCCAACAACTCCTAACCGTGCTCCTTTTACCATTGTAGATGGAAGAGCTTTCCAACGCCTTTTCCTGTTAAGATTAATGTGGTCCGATAAATTCTTGGCCAAAGCAAAAATCAAGCCCATTACGAATTCAGCAATACGGACGCTGTGTACACCCCTCGTGCTTGTAACGAGTGTCGATTCTGAAACCGAGGGTAAAGTACAATCAAGCATATGATATCATCCAAATAGGAAGAATGATTTAAGGTATTACCTGAATTTTGCATATAAATATTCCTCATCAAAGTTCGAGATCAATTTACCGTAATTGACTTGTAACGAAGCCGGTTGTTTTAATTTAAGGCATTAATTCTTTCTTAAAATAGGAAATTTTGATAGTGTGAGGATTTTTTAAGTCTCCTTTTCTAAAACTTTAAATTTTCTATTCGGTAGTAATGGAAACTCATCCACAAATTTTATATTGACCGGTGAAAAGTGATCTTTATATGCAGAGTTTAAATCGCAAATGCATTTTCTTCTTGATTCTTCGCTATCTTCCAATAATAGGACTCTAAATTCGATCGGACCTGCTTTTGTTTGAACAATTTTGTACTTCTTTATATATGTGAAATTCTCTCTCTCAAAAATATTATAAAAAAAGTTCCAGTAATATTTCCGCCCATTATATTCAACGACGTCATCATTTCTGCCGAAAACTTGACCTAGGAGAGGCAATGTTCTCCCACACGGACATTGGGAATTTTCAGGTAGTAAGATCTGATCACCCAGAACATATCTAATAAATGGCATGACAAAACTTTCCAAATTTGTAACAATAATAGAGCCCTTTTTCCCCTCTGGTTGAATTTCTACATCATGAAAATTGATCAAAACTGTTTCCATATCTGTGTGGAGATTGAGATTTATCCTTGGACACTCCCATGCTATTGTTCCTATTTCTTCAGATCCATAAAGATTCAATGTCTCGCAGCCAAATTTTTCCCTAAATCTGTCGCGGTGTTCCTTCATCAACATTTCTGACGTCGAAACAAGAATGCGAGGTCTGAAATTTAATTTTCTTTTGTCTAACTCATCAGCAAATGCTTCAAGAGATGATCTTGATGCATAAAGTACATCACACTTGCTCTTTAGTACTTCCTCTGTGGCCTTAGCGGATTGATCCACGATTTCTATATCTCTTCTTCTGAATAAGCCAAATTTTTGGATGATCGATTTTTTTTCCTCGGCGCCTCCCCAAAGTCGAATAGTACTATGAAATGGTGAGTAGCCCCATTCTCGTAGAAAACGAATTGCTTTCAATGTTTGAATAAGGCCTTCAGTCCTATCTGTCCACTTTTCTAACGGCTGGCCGGTAGACCCACTCGTTCTCTCCTTATAGACTTTTTTATTAAAGGCCCCAGGATCTATCCTTTTTTGGATAGGATAACTTTGCATAACATCTCTAGTAATTATTGGGACTTTTTCGATATCATCATAAGTTTGAACCTGAGCCGGTTTAAAACCATGGGAATCATAGAATTCTCTATATATTGGTATTGTTTCATATGCGTGATTTAGTAACTTCTTGAATCTATTCAATTGGAAGGCTTGAATATGTTTCAAATCTCTATATTGAAATGTTTTTAGCCTTTGCCATGTCCTCAGCAGTCTCCAATAATTGGCCATCCCAATTCCTCTTTATCTATCAAAATATAGACTATTGTTTTTGGTTGAGCAATTTAGGCCCATAAATAACCGATGGTTTTTGAATTTAATTCCTATTTGGCATTGATTGCTTGCCAGATTCTTTCACCGAAAAAACATCGTATAAGATTATGATCCCCAAAAAAAACTCCTGCATCATAACTAGCGCAGGATTCTATGCATATAAATACTGTTCTGCCGATGAAACCTTTTGCCAAAGAGCGAACATTAGGAATAATTGGAAATTATCAAAATGGCAATCACATCGCCTTAGATATCACATTGAAAAAAGAAAATAACACAACTTCGAAAACTTGAGCTGTAGTGTTAAGTTCTATAGAAAATTAGTGTAATACTTTTCAGAGATCTTTGAGCCCGTATATTATTTTTCAATATCGAAAAGTTTGTCAACTGTGTCGTGCTATCGAGGAAAAATATGTTCTCTTTTACCTGATCATAAAGAAAAGATGTTAGGGCCAAATGTGTCTTATGTCCTCGGAATTCAGGACGTACAGCAGGGAACATCGCTCTGTAAAGTCTAATTTCCTGTTCAAATCCACTCGGCCTAAGCGACAATTGACTTATAACTTTGTTTTTGTGTTTTATCACAGCAAATAAAGTGTTCTCGTTCTTAAAATTATTTTTGACCCACGTCGTATAATACCTCTTGGTATCTTCTTGAGAAAAATATTTCCTATTCTTAAATCGAGATTTAAATCCTGGATTATTTGTAAATGATAGGTTTGTAAGGTCTAATATACTTTCAAGATCATTATCATCAGGGACAATAATTCCCCCAATTTTTGGTAAATATCTATGAGATAGTGGTTTTTCGATTTTGGTTAAGAATAAAATTTTTGAATCTACTAGCCTAAATCCCATTTCTTCAATTGTAGGAATTAAGCTAAAATCCGAAACATTACATTGGTATTCCAATAAGTTGTAATTGTTTTCATCGGCAAAATTGCCAAGCTCATCTAAAATATTTTCTATGTTTTTGGATTTTAATTTTAACAAAGACTCATTTTTCAAATGAAGGTTCCCCCATTTTCGATTGAAAAAATTTGTTGCCCAAGTATCCTTGTTAACTGAGCCAAGAATATCTCCCTCTTCAGATCTAATTTCGCAATCGTTACCTTGGTTTGAAACTATCTTATTAATTTTCATCGCCATTCCTCATAAAATTGTTAAACTGAATAAATGAACAAGTGGCGTATTTCTTAAAAAACTTTAAAATTATTTCTGGATATTCTCAATTCATTACAAAGTCAAATCTCATATAGCCAGTCCGTCAAATTCGTTTAGTTTTGTCGTGATTACCTAATCCTGAAATCTGTTTAATTCGTTATCTAAATTATAGATATATATGATAACAATCGCCTGTACCGCCATCCTTGCCTTGAGTTATTCTCAGTCAGCAGGGCGAGTTGCTCATCGATTTCTTCTGTTTAGATACAATGCGTTAATGCATTCGAAACAGGCCGCAAGGATGTACGATTAAGATTTTACGATGGTGGCTGGAAAGATTAGCGTTGTAGTTGTCACCAAGCAGGAATTTTTATCTATCTATTTTTATTTCTTTTCAGTCGTTTCGGCGGGCATATCGCTTATATCTCCACATATTTCACGAATGATATATGGCGGCTTGCCCATCGTGCGGAAATGCAAGCGTGCGACGTATTCGCCAATGACACCGATAGCAAATAGTTGCAGACCCGCAAACAGCGCAATCTCCGCAGAGAGAAATGCAAAACCCGGCACATAAGTAGTTTGCATTAGCCGTCGGATTACGACGTAAAAAAAAATGACCAACCCGAATAACGATGTGAATAACCCCACGCTGCTGGCGATTCGAAGCGGTAATGTAGAATAACCGGTGATCATATTGAAAGCCAAGCGTAAAAGCTTTTTTGAAGTGTAGCCAGACTTGCCGCCTTTACGAACATCGTGCTGCACCGGAATATTTGTGACGCGGGCCGCACTCCATGACAGAAGCACATCCAAGGCCAGGTTAGCGTCGGTAAAATTACTAAACCCACGGCGCATCAGTGCCCGAAAAGCCCTAAAAGAACTGCTTTGCTTGCCCATCTCCGCACCAAGTACAACTTTCAGGGAAGCTTTGAGTATTTTAGACTCCAGATTCCGCCAGGAATTGTGGCCGCGTTTGATCGGTTTACCATACACCACATCGAACCCCTCCCCCAACTTATCGAGCAGCTTCGGTATTTCCTCTGGCGGATTTTGAAGATCGTCGTCAATAGTGATGATCGAATCGTATCTGGTTCGATCGATTCCAGCCAAAAGCGCATTGTGTTGCCCGTAGTTGTGCATCAAGTTAATACCACGCACATTCCCATTCTGTGATGTTATATCATTAATTACCTCCCAGCTTGAGTCACGGCTACCATCATTCACAAGTATGATTTCAAAAGCCTCAGCATACTCCGACAGCACTTCGTCTATTCGTTCCACCAGTTTTTTAAGTGTTCCTTTGCTGTTGAATACGGGAACGACAACCGACACCGATCGGATTTGCACATTTTGTTGTTTATCATCATTCATTTGTGGAACTTTTACCTTTCGCTCTATCAATTTAGTACAACTACTTCATTTTTCAAAAAAATTCCTTTATAGCATTCACCACCTCCTTCTTCTCTTCCGGCTTAAGGCCGTAGAAGAAAGTTAGCCGGACAAACCAGCCCGCCATGGATTCCGTCATCGGAAGTTGCCCCGGTTGGACTACCCCAGAGCGGCCAACCGCTGAGAGATGTAACGGAAAATAATGAAACACGCCCAAAATGACCTGGATTTGAGAT
>PVMK01115038.1_pt1 | contig 19705 bp, 26 predicted proteins | sample 1853481 | NCBI WGS metagenome assembly PVMK01 (sample SAMN08533507, study PRJNA380276) | Marine sediment metagenome, whole genome shotgun sequencing project. | reverse complement strand
GAGTACAAGCAGTTCTGGATTCGGTGCCAGCGCCGCGGCGAGCTGTGCGCGTTGCTGATTGCCATGGCTGAGTTCATCGAGTTTGGCGTCTGCTCGGTCACCAAGTCCGAGTACTCCGAGCCAGTGATGAACTGCGTCGGTTGCTTCGGCTTTGGACAGCCCGGAGAGACGCGCAAAGTGGATGAGCTGCCCTGAGATCTTCATCTTCGGGTACAGGCCCCTTTCCTCGGGCATATACCCGAACCTGAGCCTGACCTCAGCATCAATCGGAGCACCGTTCCATGAGACCTCTCCCGCATCTGGATGGACGAGGCCGAAGATCACGCGCATCATCGTTGTCTTGCCAGCGCCGTTTGGCCCGAGAAAGCCGAGAATCCGGCCGCGGTCGACAGACAGTCCAGCTCCCCTGAGCGCCACGACGTCTCCGAACTGCTTGTGAATTCCGGTCATCGAGAGCACGGCCCCAGTATCAAGCATCTCATGAGCTACGTGGATACGAGAAAGCCGGTTACCGTGAGGAGATGCATTCTCGAATCGCGATCTGCGTCGCTGGACTCGCGCTTGTCGCGTCAGCATGTACAGCATCCGAGGCGGCCACCGGCTCCCCAACGACAACGCTCGCGCCGATCACAACACTCAGTGCACTGCCCACCACAACAGCCGCGGCACCTACGCCAGAGACATCCACCACAATCGCAACGACCACCACAACCGTCCCCCCTCCGATCGAGGTTCCGCGGGAACGTCTCGTCGTCAACGGAGTCGGCGATGTCAACCTCGACCCAACGTTCGTCAGGTCGTTCCCCTCAACCGGCTACGAAGATGCCTGGACTGGTCTGTACGGAGCGTTCCTCAGGGATGACCTCACCATCGTCAACCTCGAGTGCTCGCCGTCGGATCTCGGGATACCGTGGGTCAAGGCGTGGAACTTCCGCTGTGACGTCGATGCGCTCCCGTCGATGGCGGCAGCGGGGATTGACGTCGCGAATCTGGCGAACAACCACTCAATGGACTACGGCTTCGAAGCAATGCTCGACGGAAGAATGAATCTGCTCGATGTGGGCATCCTGCCGGTTGGCACCGGAGCGAATATCGAGGAGGCGTACACACCGGTGATCGTTGAGCGCAAGGGCTGGACGATCGCGGTGATCGGGGCCGGAGGAGTCAATCCTGAGTCCGGATCATGGCTCGCCAGTGAAGACACACCGGGCATGACCCACGGCGATGATACCGAATCGATCGCGGAGGCCATCACACACGCGAAGAAGGACGCCGATCTTGTGTTCGTGACCGCACACTGGGGGGAGCAGGGAACATCTCGGCCCCGCGCTTTCGAGCGAGGACAGGCCGAAGCATGGATCGACGCCGGAGCCGATGGCGTATTCGGTCACCATCAGCATGTACTCCAGCCTCTGGAATGGTACAACGAAAGACCGATCGCCTGGGGCCTCGGCAATTTCGTGTGGCAGGCCTACCCCGCGGCGTCGAAACGCACAGCGATCGCCCAATTCGTATTCGAGCCCGATGGGCGCATCGGAGCATGTCTCGTCCCTGTTGTGATCGAGCGAACCGGCCACCCCGTGGTCCAGAACCACGGAGCACCAGTGTGCGCACCCTCGGTAGACGGTAGACGGTAGACGGTAGACGGTAGACGGTAGAGGGTAGACGGTGAAGATACTGTCTACCGTCAGGGAGCGGAGCGAGCGTACCGTCTACCGTCTACCCTCGCGCTCATGTCCACAGTTATCGCTGTCGCGAACCAAAAAGGTGGCGTAGCCAAGACGACCACCGTCCACACGCTCGCTGAGGCACTCACCGAGCGTGGCAGGAGCGTGCTGATGATCGACCTCGATCCACAGGCCTGTCTCACGTATGCAACCGACTCGCAACCTGACTCCCTCGATGAAACCATCCACGACGTGTTCCTCGACCGCTGCAAGGCTTCTGATGTGCTGATCAGTCGCGATGGCCCAGACCTACTGCCCTCGTCGATCGACCTCGCGGGCTCCGAAATCCACCTGCTCACCAAGACAGGGCGCGAGTTCGTACTGAAACGGGCCCTCGGGGAGGTCAAGGACGACTATGACGTCATCCTCATCGATTGCGGTCCCTCGCTGGGAATATTGACGATCAATGCCCTCACTGCGGCTGACAGCGTCCTCATTCCGTTCCAGGCAGAGACCCTGTCGGATCGTGGCGTGGGCCAGCTGCTCGAGACGATCGACGACGTACGTAGCTACACGAACGAGGATCTAGAGATCCTTGGCGGCATTGCAACGATGTACGACGCCCGCACGAATCTCTCGAAGCGAGTACTGACAGAGGTTCAGGAGAGGCATGGCTTGAACATCATCGACCCACCAGTGCCTCGCTCCGTGCGCGTGGCCGAAGCACCCGGGGATGGCGTGTCGGTTCTCGCTCACGCAGGGCGTTCGAAACCTGCAGCGGCATACAGGCAACTGGCTGAGGCCATCGAGGGTCTCCTGTGACCGGCCGACCGGACGCCAAAGGAAAGCGGGCGCTGTTCGAAACGCCGCCTATCGAGATAGAAGATTCACTGAGGGACGAGCCGCTCGTGGATCGCCACGAGACCGACGGCCACGAAGCGGTGTACTCAGCGGGCCACCGCGAGAGCGGTACCGCTGTCATCACCTGCTCAGCCTGTGACGTGCGTACCCGAGTCACGCACGTTGAACTGGCGGTGCGCATACTTGCGCTGTCGTTGTGGATTCCTGGCCGCGCGTACAGCCGTCACATGCAGTGCCCTGCGTGCCAGACACGCAACTGGTGCAAGGTCGAATGGTTGGGCTAGGTACCTGAACGCAAGCCTGCGAGCAGGTATGGGACAGGCTTGCCGACAATACGGTCGCGCGGCAGATCGCGCCGTACCGGGTTCGCAGGCTCACAGTCCCCCCTCGAATCTCGCTAGCGCTCGTTTCGCGTCCCCCCTGAAGGGGGGACAGAACTCAGGAACCGATCACGATTGACGATGAATCGGGTATGAGATCCCTTCGCCACAACCTTGTCGCCTTCGAGCACCTCCACGCCGAACAAGACCCTCCTGCCTTCTACTGCCGTCACAGTTGCGATTGCCGCAACGGTTGCTCCAATGCCGGACGCTGCAAGGTGATCAAGAGAAATGTTCGTTCCGACGCTGGTCTCATCCGAGGACACGTGACCAGTGAGGACCGATACCGCGGCCTCCTCGCAGAGTGCCACGACGCGGGGTGTGCCGAGAACCGCGATGTCACCAGAGCCGAGGGCAATCGCGGTGTCCGCATCGGAGACAGTTAACTCGGCGGTGTCTGTCATTCCTTCGGTGATCACCGAACCAGCTTAGGTCACGACAGCCCACCGGCGATTCGCGCCGCGTTCGTCTCGAGCATGCCTATCAAGGTATCTGCCCCAGAGCCGGGAGGTCCGAGAGAACCTGTGTACAGCAGGATGATCTGTACGGGGTGGTCGGCCTCAGACGCGATCGCAGACGCGAGCGCGGTCGCTTGGGTCGTTTCCGCGAAGATCGCCCCGACCCCCGTTTCGTTGATCACTCTGACGAGCTCTGCCAGGTCGACCGAGCTCGGTTCCGAGATCGCCGAACCGCCTGGGATGATCGATCCGATCACCTCGAATCCGTATAGATCAGCGAAGTAACCGAGGGAGTCATGGTTTGTTACAAGAATTCGGTTCTGCTCCGGCACGACACTGAGCACCTGCTGGATCGAGCGGTCGCTGCTGTGCAGAGCGGCAGCGTACTCAGCAGCTCTGGCACCCCAGTCAATGGACGGGTGAGCAACCGCAAGTTCTTCGCCGATGATGAGAGCGGTTCGAGCGTTGCGTTCGGGGTCAAGCCACACGTGGGGGTCACAGCTTCCGTCGGCGTCGCTCCGGCACGGTTCCCGGTCCTCGAAAGTGACTGGATCGACCAGAACAGCTACCTCAACGATGTTCGCTCCGTTCGCATCTGCCGCGGCAAGCACATCAGACAACCCCTCCTCGAGACCGAGCCCGTTGGCGACCACCAGGTCCGCGGAATAGATGGACGCGACCTGGGATGAGGAGGGTTGAAAATCGTGTGGATCCGCGCCAATGGGAAGGAGAACCTCGACCGTCCCACTGTCGCCGACGATGTTGCGAGCGATGTCGCCGAGCATCGTCGTAGTGACAACAACCCTCACGCCACCGCCGCCAACATCATCGTCAGAGCTCGAAGAACAGGCTGCGCCGACGAGCGCGAGCAGCACCACCAGAGAGAGGATATAGCGCGTACTGAGAATCATTCTCATTACTGAATTCTACACCTCAGGCCGACAATCGTCTTCGGACGTCGCTTCCCGGATCGCGGTTAGCGTTGTGCCATGATCCATCCGATCGACCGCGCCGCCGGTCTTGCGCTCGCTCGTGGGCCATCCCGTCTCAGATTCTTCTCACGCGGTTGGGGCGACGCTGACCTGCTCAGCCCTACGCCGATTGCCGAGATTGCACCAGCACCTCTTCAAATCGCATGGCTCTCGCAGTCCATCGAGCCATATGGTCTTACAATCGACCACGGCACATTCACAAGCCCCTCGGATCTGCTCCCCGACCGTTCGAGACAGGGTTACGTGATATCCGTCTCCCCACCCGAGAAGACAAATCGCGTCGTTCTCCTTATGCCTGCCTGGAACGAGCATGACCCGAAAGTCAGGGTTGCAATGGCCGGCCATCTGGCTCGCAAAGGCGTCAGATCGATCATTCTGGAGAACCCGTACTACGGTTCCCGGCATCCAGACCCCGATCATGGGCAACCCATCAAGACGGTTGCTGACTTCATGATCATGGGCGCGGCTGCTGTCAACGAAGCGCGTGCAATACTCATGTGGTTCCACGATGACGGCTGGGACATCGGTGTTGCTGGCTACTCCATGGGCGGCAACACGACCGCGATCGTCGGTGCAACGATGCCGGTTCCCGTTGCCGTGGCAGCCCTTGCAGCATCGCACTCTCCAGGACCCGTGTTCCTCGATGGCGTGCTGCGCGAAGGTATCGCGTGGGATGCGCTCGGCGGGAAGTCCCAGGAGGACAAGCTCAGATCCGCGTTGGGTTCCATCTCGGTCCTCAATCTCGAACCCCTGCCCCACACGGCGCATGCGGTCGTGGTGCGTGCGTCACAAGATGGGTACGTTCCCGCCCACGCAGTGCAAGCCCTCTCCGATCATTGGCCGGGGAGCGAGTTGCGTGTTGTGCGCGGCGGCCATGCCACAGCAATCTGGTACCGCAAGGATCTACTCACAGACGCGATCGTCGACTCCTTCGACAGACTCGCGGAAGCGTGGCCTATTACGCGTTCTTGATCTGGAAAGCCGCAACGATCTCGAGTATCCCGAAGAACACCGCGTAGATCCCGACGAGGATCGCGAACACGCCGATCGTGATGGCAGGCCAGACCAGGATGACCACACCAAAGAGTGCGGACATCAGGCCGAAGACGATGCGAGCAGACCGATCAGGTTGGTCAGAATTCGTGAGTCCTCTGAAGAAGTCCACGAGACCGGCAATGAGCCAGAAGATCGCCACGATGAGCGCAATGACCTTGATCGTTCCCTCAGGGTTCTTCATTACGACAACACCAAGCACGATGCCAGCGATGCCAGCGAACACCATGAGCCACCGATCCTGGGAGTGTGAATCGAGCACGGCGACGAAGAAGCGAACGACGCCGGTGATGATCATGAAAAAGCCGACAATCATCGTGACCACGGTGATCGTCGAACCGGGCCAGAAGATCAGCAGTCCACCGATAATCACGCTGATGATCCCGAGAAGCAGGAGGAGCCACCAGCTCTTCTTCGCTTGCTCACTGGTGTCGTATACGTCGAATTCCACTTCTGACACGGACAGCCCTCTCGTTGGTGACTTTCAGCCTAAATCAGCGCTCCGTCGCGACGCGGTATCCCATAAGGCATAATCCACATATGACTGCCGAGACCTTTGTGGACGCGAACGGTACGCCGGTACGAATATCGAGTCGCGACACAATCGTCTTTCCTGACCACGGCTCGTCGAAGCTGGCTGTAGCAGAGCACTTCGTCATGTGCGGAGAGGGCGCGCTTGGGGGCGTTTACGATCGCCCGACGATGCTAAAGCGATGGACAAAGGGCGTTGCGGGTGATCCGTTCTACATGAAACGCGTTCCTGGTTCCGCGCGCTCAACCGTCGATGTCGTCTTTCCCTCGGCTCGGCCGGGGCGCATGTTCCTCCCTCTCGAGGTCCAGGACGTCGTGTGGCTCGCCCAGATGAACTGTCTCGACCTCCATCCATGGAATGCCAGAGCATCGGACCTCGATCATCCCGATGAACTCCGCATCGACCTCGATCCGACCGACGAGTACGGTTTCGACGCGGTCATCGACGTGGCCCACACGATGCATGAACTTCTCGGCGAGGTCGGTCTTGTCGGGTGGCCAAAGACGTCTGGCAACCGCGGCATCCACATCAACATCCGCCTTAGGCCGGATTGGACCTACTACGCGGTGCGGCGCGTATGCCTGGCAATCGCGAGACAGGCAGAGCGAAGGAACTCTCAAGCAACGGCGGCATGGTGGAAGGAGGAACGGTCAGGCGTCTTCATCGACTACAACCAGAACGCCAGGGACAAGACTGTTGCGTCGGCGTACTCGATTAGACATACCGGTTGGGTGTCGACGCCGTTTCGATGGTCAGAGCTTGACAGCATCCGTCCGGAACACTTCGACCTCATGTCGTTCAAGGAGCGGTGGGCCGACGTGGGCGACCTCACAGCCAACATGGACGACAGTCCCGGAAGCCTCGATAAGGGCATCCTCTGGGTCAAGGCAGACGAGGAGAACGGCATCGGCGACGCACCCTGGCCTCCCCACTACCCAAAGATGCCAGGTGAACCTCCACGGGTTCAACCCTCGAAACGACGGATGACAGACGACTGAGAACGAGTGCACATTCCCTCTACCGTCTACCACCCCATGCCCACCGAAGCCAACGAACGAACACGCTCACGTCTGGTCTGGACGCTCTTTACCGGCAACGCGTTCAGCTCCATCGCCTTCATCGGTGTCGTCACCGTTTCATCCCTGGTAGCCGAGCAGGTCACTGACTCGGCTCGACTGTCTGGAATCCCGAACACCATGGGTACGTTCGGCACAGCAGCCGGAGCGGTCGCTCTCTCGGCGCTCAGCTTCAAGATCGGGCGCAGACGATCTTTCACCATTGGCTACGCCCTTGCCGCGATGGGCGCGGTCCTGGCTGCAACATCGGTGGTTCTTGCGAGCCTTCCGATCCTTCTCCTGGCAATGGCTGTAATCGGATTCGGACGAAGTGTCTCCCAGCTCGGGAGATTCGCAGCCGGCGACCTCAGGCAGCCCGAGCACAGGGCGTCTGCGATCAGTCTCATCGTGTGGGCGGCGACAATCGGTGCAGTTGCGGGGCCTCTGCTGCTTGGTCCGACAAGTGCAATGGCAGAGAACGCGGGCTTCGACCCGCTGACCGGCCCCATTGTGCTTGGTGTCATCGGCTTCGCTATCGCATCGACGATCATGTTCCTCGGACTTCGGCCCGAGCCGCTGACGTTGACAGTTGCGCCAGAGTCCACACATCCGGGGGAGGCATCTCCGTTCCGGGAGATCTTCTCGATCCCCACCGTGCAACTCGCCATCGTGGCTCTCGTGACGAGCCAATTCGTAATGGTGCTGATAATGACGATGACACCGCTTCACATTCGTTCAAATGATGGCGACCTGGGCACGGTGGGGATAGTGATGATGGCCCACACACTTGGAATGTTCGCAATTTCTCCACTCACGGGCAGGCTTGTCGATCGATTCGGTCCTCGCAGGATCATCATGCTTGCAATGGTGACCCTCTTCGTTGCAGCGCTCATGACCACAACGGCACCAACTGCCGACACAGCCATACTCGTCGTGGGGCTGTTTCTCCTGGGAGCAGGGTGGAACTTCGGCTTCGTTGCGGCAAGTACCGAGCTCCAGATCGGTCTCCCGATCGCGGACCGTCTCAAGATCCAGGGCACAGCGGATTCGATCACGTGGATCAGCGGTGGAATCGGTGCTGCGCTATCGGGTGTGATCGTGGCTGGCTTCTCCTACACAGCCCTTGCGGTTGTGGGTGCAGTTCTCTCTCTTGCCCCTCTCCTACCTCTCTATCGCACCCGTCAGAACTGATGGCTTCGCGCTACATGTCCGGGGTCGACAAGGCCGTTGGCAACACGCCAGCTGACCGGAACCGCGTCGTCGATACATGGCGCGTTATCGCGCTCGCAGTTGTCGTGCTTGGGCACTGGTTGTCCGCGTCGGTCTGGATCCAATCAGACGGTGAAGTGACGGTCATGAACACACTCGAGTGGATTCCCTATGCCGGGTGGTTCACGTGGGTGGTCCAGGTGATGCCCATATTCTTCTTCGTCGGCGGATACGCCAACGCGCGGGCACTCGATCGGAAACGGACCGATCGCAGAACATGGATCGTCAGCCGTTTTCGGCGGCTCTTCACTCCTGCCGTTCCCTTGATCCTCAGTTGGACGGTTCTTGCACTGGTTCTGGCACGCTTCATCGACGCTGACCTTGTCTATGCGGGCGTGCTCAACGCGACGATCCCTGTGTGGTTCCTGGCCGTGTACCTCGTTCTGATTGCAGTAGCCCCGGTCACGTATGCGTGGTGGAAGCGATCGGGATGGGTGTCAGTCGCCACGCTTGGCGGGATCGCCGTCATCATCGACGTCGCGTACATCGGATTCGACGTGCCAGGAGTGGGATGGATCAACTATCTTTTCGTCTGGTCGTTTGTCCACCAGCTCGGCTACGCGTGGGCAACGGCGGACACCTCCCGGCAGCCTACAACCGCGAGAATCGGGGCCGGTCTTGCCGCAGTTTCACTTGCGACGCTTGTTGTGCTCACGACGTTGGGTTGGTACCCGGTCGCGATGGTGACGATCCCTGGCGGCGGGCCAAACAACATAACCCCACCGAACATGGCAGTGGGGATCCTGGCGCTTGTCCAGATCGGCATCATCCTCGCGAGCCGTAGCGTTGTTGGCCGATTCGCGTCTCGACCGAAGACGTGGCGGTGGATCGTTGCGATCTCCGGCCTCATGATGACGATCTACCTCTGGCACCTCACTTCGCTGTCGCTGATCACCGCGATCGGCATCTTCGCGTTCAAAGGCGTGTTTTTCTCGATTGAGCCGGGAACCGCGCTGTGGTGGATAACGCGGCCTCTCTTCGATCTCGTCCTCGCATCCGGATTGGCGATTCTCATAGCGATCTTTGGACGATTCGAGATCGATATCAACACGACCTTCCGACCGATGTCGCGCAGGTTTGTAACCATTGGCCTGGTAACCACAATCGTTGCCCTCACTGGAACTGCATTTGCGGGCATCGTGACACAGGAGGGAACGATCAACTGGTGGATACCGATAACCGCCATCGTCGCTGCAGCGCTTATCGGGGCGTATCCAGCTAGCTGGAACCGAAACAGCTGATCGCATCGAACCCGGGGCCCTCGGGGCGTTCGAGCTGGTCAAATGTGGACTCACTCGGATCCTTGTCAGGACGCCAGCGTTCGAACCGGGTGGCGTGGCGGAACCGGTCGCCGGTCAGCTGGTCATAGGAGATCTCAACAACAACACCCGGCCTGACAGGCACCCAGGAGAGGTCCTTACCTGCAGACCATCGACTCTCCCCACCGGGCGACCGCACATCGTCGCCAAAAGACGCGGAGTCGCGTAACGCCTCGAACCTTGTGAGCAGCTCGATGCGGTCATGATTCGTGAAGCCGGAACAATGGCCGATGAAGGCCAGCGATCCATTCGGGGCGTAGAGACCCAGCAGTAGGGAACCGATCTTGTCGCCATCCTTGTGCACCCGGTACCCGCCAACAACGCAATCGACGGACCGGCGGTGCTTGATCTTGATCATCTCCCGCTTACCTTCGATGTACACACCTTCGAGCTGCTTCGCGACGATCCCGTCGCACCCCGCAGCTTCGAACTCGTCAAACCATCGTTTCCCGACATCGACGTCGGTTGTCGACGGTGTGAGCCGCCAGGCGCCATCGACGTCGGCCATGAGCGACTCAAGGCGCCCGCGTCGTTCCGAGAATGGCAAGGCCCGCAGATCCTCACCGCGATCGGCCAGCAGGTCAAAGGCAATCAACGTCGCAGGGATCTCGCGGGACAACTTCTCTATGCGGCTCTCGGCCGGATGAATCCGGGCCTGGAGCATGTCGAATGCCAGCCGGTCCTGTTCCACAACCAATACTTCGCCGTCGACGACACACCCCGGAGGGAGGCTCTCGACAACAGGTAGAAGCTCAGGGAAGTAGCGCAGGAGCGGCTTCTGCTTCCTCGAGTCAATCCGCGGATCATCATCGTTCGCTGCAACGGCCCGGAACCCATCCCACTTCGGCTCATACGCCCAACCGTCAACCGGCCACGTGGTACGCACCTTGGCTTCCATGGGAACAATCGGCAGATCGAACGGAACGGCGGACATGGCTCGAGACGGTAGACGGCAATCCGCGGAGCGTAAAGCGCGGACAGACTCATGAAATCACAGGCAACAGAACGACTCCTCATCCCGAATCGGTGGACGGAGTCGCTGGTGACTGCTTCTGGAGTGATTCTGCGATCATCGACTGGATGTCTCGCTTGGCGAGTTCCTTCCCGAGCTTCAGACGCATAAAAGCGTTCGTTGTGTGGCGGGTCACCTCGCCATCGAGGTAGTAGGTGTCCTGCACATGTCGAACTGCGTCGGCGTACGCGTCAACTGCAGCCTCATCGAGAAGGAAGCGGTCGTAATTCACGACCGCTTTCACTCGCCCATTGAGTGGTCCGAGGAGAGCGTCTACGGCTTCGATAATCTCGAGTGTGTCTTCGGTGGTCCTGACATGGACGCCCGAGAAATCCATGAATACAGTGTTGCGGGACTGGTCATATGTGATTCGGTCGCTTACGTTGAGCTCCAACATTCGTCTCCGGAGTCCCATAGGACCGGGTTTGAAGATCGACGGGTCCATCAGTCGTGGACTGTTGACTGTGGGAGTAAACGGTAGGAGGTTCACGATGTCACGATCGATATCGATACCGGGCGCAATCTCTGTCAGAACGAGTCCCTCTGGACCGAGGACGAATACACAACGCTCGGTGATGTAGGTGATGCTCTGACCGTTGGCATTGGCCAACTTTGCGCCGAAGGTGATCTGATCGACACAGTCGATGAACTTGCCGAATCGGCCCTCGGTAATGATCTCAAGTGCCCCATCGGAGATCACGACATCCAGACCGCCACTTGAGAACGTTGTCAGGAATACCACGCTGCTGGTTCGCTGCGTGAGATTGATCGCTCCCCCGCAGCCCGCCAGCCGGTTCCCGAATCTGCTTACGTTCACGTTTCCGTCCGCATCGCACTCCGCCACGCCGAGAAAGACGGTATCCAAACCACCCCCGTCGATGAAGTCGAACGACGACGCGTGGTCGACCAGTGCTTCGCGGTTGATAGCTGCGCCGAAGTCGAAGCCGCTCAGTGGCACACCGCCGATCACTCCCGGTGTCGATCGTGAATGTGACAAGGTCGTGGATGTCTTCCTCGCCAGCGACTCGTCCGACAAGTTCAGGGAGACCAAGTCCAACATTGACGACATCATCACGCACCGAGTTCCAACGCAGCACGCCTGGCAATGACCGTGCGTGCGTCAACAGGCAGAGGTTCAAGAGACTGGATGGGCACCCGCAGTTCACCTGACATTGCAGGGTTGTACACGGTGTCCCAGGACTGGGTGTGCTCCGCTGCGTCTGCAACCACCACCGCATCGACAAGAATCCCCGGTACACGGACATCTCGAGAGTCGAGCGATCCAGATTCGGCTACCCGTTCAACCTGACAGATCACGTAGCCGCCACTAGCCCTCGCAGCCATTGCAAGGTGGAGGATCTCAAGCGACACTGCCTCCTTTTCAGTAGTGATGTTGCCGAGAGGATCTGCGGTCGTCCCGCGAATGATCGCCACATCAACAGGGAAACCCCTTATAGAACAGCCAGTCTTCATTGCCGCGGTGTGTGAGTTCAACGATGTCCTCGGTGGCAGATTTGTTGACCTTCCCACCCTCGATGCGCGGATCCACGAACGTTCCGATTCCAACCGTTGACAGAACGCCGGGACTTCCCGAAGCAATGTTGCGAAATAGATGCACAAGGACGCCTTCGGGCAGGTTGTAGGCCTCGATCTTCTCATCGATTGCGAGTCGCTCAATCTTCGGGATAAGCCCGTAGTGACCTCCGATCGTGCGGTGCAGCAAGCCTTCGTGTCCGAGGTGATTGAGTCCCCGCTCAGCACCATCTCCTTGACCGCCCGCCCAAACCACGGTGAGACCAGTTGGCGAGTTCTCAGTGATGTAGCGGTGCTCTATCGCCGCAAGCACGCCTTCGGCAACTCCATGACCGCCCCACCCCGACGAAGCAACAACATCTCCATCCCGAATCACAGATACTGCGTCAATCGCGGAAACAATCTTGCTGATCGACATGTGTTGGGGACCTCCGATCGGTATTCGAACATACACCAATTGCCCCCGCCAATGCGGTGATGCCCAGTCGATTCGTTCGCCAAAACGCCTCAGCCCTACCGCACCCATCTCAGTAGCCAGACACAGCGGATGACCAACAATCAAACATCGAACGCTCCAACGCTCCACGACGCCGGCTCACGGACAGCACCCTTTGCGAAGATATGAGCCGGCAAACGTTGCCGACTACGACCAATACACCTCGGACATAGAGCAGAAGAGCGACCTATGTCCCGGGGGTTCGGTTTGGTGCCCCGTAGTAGCCCCGTTCCCATAGATTCCTCTCCCTGATCGCTTCCGCGCGTGTACATTTTGTGCAGGAAGGCACGGTCAACGCTTCCGTCGTTAGTCCGTCGCTGATGTGTTCTGCGAGCGATTGGACGAAGTCAAGTGAATCGAGCCACTGCGATTGCGTTCGGTGCGGCAGGATTCCTGGCTCTGTCTGGATCGGTCCTCCATGCGGTGAGCGATCCGACCTACTACGACCCTTCTACCTTCATCGACTATCTCGCGGTGATGAGCCTGACCACTATCTTTGTAGTCACAGGCGTAGCGCTCCTCCTGCTGTGGCGAGACCCACCTGTGAGGCGCGGGTCCCTGTTCCTGCTTTTCGCTGGGATCGGAGCAGCAGCCGTGGGACTGGGCAACCTGTCTGAGGACGCTTTCGATGTAGAGGCCGCCGTTTGGGTGTTCTTTGGCGGTGGGCTCCTGATGCTGGTGAGTCTGCTTGTCGCGGGGATCGCTGCGCTGACCGTTCGCTCTCCAAGGCGGTGGAGCGGACTATTCCTGCTGCTTGCCGCACCGGGAGTGATGCTCGGTTTTGGGGGCGTAATAATGGGTGTGTCATGGATTCTCTTCGGACTCTGGATCGTGTATCAACATCGTGCCTTCGTGATTGCGTTGGCTATCGCCGCTGCTGCAGAACTGGCCATCGCCTTCTACCTGTATGCCGATGACGTCTTCTGAAGGCAATGAACAGATAGCTCCTCCCACCGTAACGGAATAGAGCGGCAAGCACATCGACGACTCACATCGAACCCGTTCATCCCCCGCCGATATCCGGCAGTATGATCAGCTCACCTGGGCGCATAGGTGCCATCATGCGGGCCCGCGGACGATGCTGGGGTGTCAGGTCGAGTTCCGCCTGCTGCGGGATTGGAGAACAGCAGCTGTCGCGATCCAGATCGGTAGCAACGCCATAGCCGGCACCATCGGTGCAGTCACGATGAGCACAACCGCTACGACTGGAGTGATCCGAACAAACCACTGGGGAAACATTCCGAGTCGATTCGAACTCATCATCACCACCGCAGAAGGTATCACAGCGCCAGCCACCAACAAGATGTAGCCCAGACTCGGAAAGAGATTCTGGCCTTTTGTCGAACCAGGGTCGTCAAAGGTGGTGAAACGATCACCTGAAACCGCCGCCGCTATGGGCGGCTGTCCGTGAGCAGCATGGAGTCTAAGTTGTAGGCTGTTGTCCACGGCGGCTGACGGGAAGGCACATGGATGAAGAACTGCCTCGATCGAGGACCCATGTTTGGACCGAGCCGACAGAAATGGCGCGATCGTTGCGCCCTCTATCGGGCCAGGAGTTCTTGGAGGCATGGTCCAATGGCGAGGTCACACCTCCCATTGCCGCAACTCTCGGGTTCGAACTGACAGACTTCGGTGACGGTCACGTCGAGATAGGTTGCACTCCAAGCGAGTTTCATTACAGCCCTTACGGAACCGTTCACGGAGGTCTGGCCGCGACCCTGTTGGACACTGCCACGGGATGCGCGATACAGACACGGCTGCCGGCGGGGACCGGGTACGCCACACTCAACCTCGCTGTCAACTATCTACGCCCGATCACGGCCGAAACTGGTCCTGTCAGGTGTATGGGTACGGTTGTCTCGATAGGAAGAACCGTTGCGGTTTCTGAGGCCAATGTCGTCGATGGATCCGAACGTGTACTCGCACGTGGCACCGCAACCTGCATTCTGATCACGCCTGAAAGCTGAGAACAGTCCCTCAATCGGCGTGCGCGACACCAGCCATGGGTGCCCCCCAACATGCCGTGTTCCAAGGGAAGGCAACGACAGATGCGACGACTGAAGGGAGTCACGGCCGAGGAGATATTTGAACAGGGCATTTTCAACGTCGTTTTCGATGTCGTTCCCAGGTCTGACACCTTGGGTGGCGTGGATCGTCCGACTGCGATTGGAACGAGCAGTTCGTTCAGCGTGACATTCACCGAAGCGGGTCAACGCGGCATCAACGCTATGTGTTTCCCGGACCGCAAATCGGATCAGACCACGTAACGATGTTCACGGTGAGCGGATAGCCGAGCCTCACCCTCTCCCATCCCGGCAATACGTTCGGTCAGATAAGGCGAGCATATGTACCGTTTGTGCGCGGTATCGCCCCGGGTGCCGATGTCTTGTCTTTGCTTCGAAGGCTGTTGAAGTAGTAGGTTTGCCATCATGACGATCGACTTCTCACCCTCCCCTGACCTGTTTCCATTCGAGTCGAAGTGGTTTGAATCGTCGGTGGGACCTGTCCACTACATCGACGAGGGTCAGGGGCATCCCATCGTCTTTTGTCATGGCCAGCCGATGTGGAGTTTCCTATACCGGCACATTGTCATCGGTCTGCGTGACCGGTTTCGGTGCGTGGTCATCGACTACCCAGGTTATGGGCTGTCAGTTCGTCCTGAAGGCTATGGGTACACACCTAGGGAGCAGGCCGGGGTCTTGGCGGAACTCGTGGACCATCTGAGGCTGGATGACATGATCGTGATGGGACAAGACTGGGGCGGGCCTATCAGTATGAGCATGGCAGCGGCGAGATCTGATCGTGTGTCCGGGATCGTGCTGGGCAACACATGGTTTTGGAAGGACATCAGCCCAACGATGCGTCTCTTCAGTAGAGCCATGTCTACAGGGTTCATGCAACGCCGAATCTTGGAGAACAACTGGTTTGTCGAACGCGGGATTCCTACAGGGGTGGCAACAAAGCTCTCAGATGAAGTAATGGATCATTACCGGATCGTTCAGCCCACTCCGGAGATGCGTGTGGCTCTGCCGATCGCCCCCCGAGAGATCCTGGCGTCCGGAGACTGGCTGGAAGATCTCGAAACTCAGGTGAAGGCGAACCTAGCCTCGAAACCAGTGTTGCTGGTCTGGGGGATGAAAGACGTAGCGTTCCGTCCTAAGTTCCTGGCTCGAATGAAAGAGGTCTTCACTGACCGAGTAGTCGTGGAACTGTCCCAAGCCAAGCACTACATCCAAGAAGACGCCCCTGACGAGATCATCGCGGCCATTATCGACCGATTCGACTGACAACCATCGGGCGGACAAGCAGCATCCAGAAATGTTCGCCCATAGGTTCCACAATCGAAGACGACGCTCACAACCGACAATATGTTCACGTCACAGGGGGCAGCATATGTGTTCGTTATGGGCGGGTGTGCCGCTCGATCAGTAGCAGAGGATCCTGTCAGCGGCGAAGGTCAGTTCTACGAGCTTTGCGGGCGTTGCGAACGTCGCACCCTTGTCCTGGAGATCAGCCTCCGTTACTCCGCGAGACTTCGACGATCCACCAGATACGTAATCGGTACACCAAGACTCACCACCGCTGGGAGGCTGTCGGACAGCGCACCGGTGCCAATGCCCTTGGTGTGCTCGATGACCGCATCCTTGAGTAGGTACGCAGCGTCACCGGCGCAAAACACTGTCACGTCGTGACCTGCCTCGGACGCCGACTTGGCTACCAAGAATCCCAATGCAGCCCGAGTGGGTGCGTCGGGTCCATGAGTGATATGAACGAGTAGCGAACCCACGGTGACTCCTCTGCTATGGAAGGGTCGAGTATGGCAGCGCAGGCACATCCATGCCGACTGCTCTGACGAAGTAAGGGCGAGCATATGTGAGGGATATAGGGGGTAATCCGTCCGTGGCTTGGTTCACGGGCGGTGGTTGTTCTGGGACTGTGGGTGGCCTCAGGTTCGGGTGTGGCGGCTGCCTCTTCGACCCAGTCGAGCATGGAGGTATGTCGTGATTATGGGAGATGCCTGTCAAGACGTAGATCACGGTCAATATCTTCGATGCATCTGTTGAGGGCGTGATGTCTCCAAATCCAACAGTTGTCACGGCAATGACGCTGGAGTAGACCGAGTCAACCCAACTCCAACCTTCCAAGAGCCTGTAGGCGACTGCACCAACCACGATCAGCGCCACGGCCGACCCGGCGAGCACCTTGTAGACGTGATCGTCTAGAACAACCCGGTTGTTTGAGGCGTCTCTTGAATTCATCCAATGGTCCCTTCGTTTCGGTCCGCACTCCCATCGATCGATCGTAGCCGACGTTGTGTGCGGTGGAACGAGGCATGGACCTGCCACCAATCGGGCCATGGCGATGCCAAAGAGAGCGCATATTCTCCGCTATGGGCGGCTATGTCGAGGTGGTGTCGATCGTGAGTTCGATTCCTGTGACTGTGCCGATGAGGATGACGATATCTGGTGACCATTGCACGTTTCCATCTTCGAGCAAGGGCAGATCATCTGTTGCGTTGGGGTTGACGAGAATCAGGTTCGCACCGCCGCACTGAGGCGGATATGACTCGGCGAGAGCCTCGCACAGCTGGGCTGACTCGGACGTGCGTACGACATAGCCGTGAACCGCAACCGGTTGCGATCCTTCATATGCGATCGCTTCAGATACCGAGAGTCCATCATCGACAATCATGCCGTTCGATACCGCACCGTCGCTAGAACCCGTCGTGGGTGCAACTGGATCGTTGCCTCCTGTGGGCAGATCGCCAGTGGTGATGGTGTCTTGGCAATCCGGTTGATTGTCTGCGCACACAAATATAACGTCCGGGATACCATCGGCACCTGGACCTGACCGTTCTTCGCTCACCGCACATGACGAAGCGACCAAGATCACGGCCAGTGCGGCGACAAGCTTGGCACTCATTCGCAGCATTGATCCTTCCTTTCACTCAATCACGATTAGGACGTTCGCCCCGCAACACAAGGTTCCCAGAGGGCGACGGCCCACGCGCCACAACAGGTTCGTGGACAGCCATTATGCCAAGTTCAACGTCCGCCATATGTGCCGTTATCGGCTGCACCTGAGAGCCGGCTTGGAAGGAAGACGAGGGTGATACTGTCGATATTCGAAGGATATGCTCATTCGAGTGATCGAAGCGGTCGGCGATCTGGGTTCTGGGTTGGTCACAACGTCATTGCTCATGACGCGTATCCTCCGATTGCATGTCATCAGCCTTATGGGTTCTACAGCCTTCTTGATCTATGGACTGCAAATCGGCTCAGTTCCCATCGTTATCACCAACGCGGTGATCATGGGCATCACCACCACGTTCTTGTGGCGGGCAACTCGGGTGACGGAGCGGTTCTGCCTGCTTAAGGTACGACCTGACTCCCTGTATCTCAAAGAGTCCTGCAATTCGATCGCAGCGTGGAACCTTTGATGATCGGGATGAGGGTGGTAGCGTCAGACCCGCTCTCGAAAACGGAGGAAGACGCGATGGGTGATTTTCTAAAAGGCCTGCTAGTTGCCGCCGTAGCGTTTGCATTGTTCACGCTTCCCGCTACTTGGCTGCTGATGCTGTTCTTCGGCAACCTTGGCATGGGATTATCGTACATAGCAACGCTTCCGCTTGGAACTCTCGTCTCGGTTCTGCTTGGCGGCGTGACCAGCAGAGCCTGGTAGCTCGGAGCGATCCACATACGGTCGCTGTAGAGACCCGGTCCAGACACACGCAATACGTTCCGCTCACCGAGGGCGCATGAGCCGCCTTGTTGACCGACACCACCCACCCGTTCTCGATCAGATCCTCGAACACTCCCGGTGACCCGTACGTCCCTGGAGTGCCCCCAGAATCGTCAAATGATGCCTTCACCGCGTCGTCAAGACGGGTACGGCGGGCCTGCATAACCGGCAAAACGTTCGGGTTCACAGGGATGCATAGGTGCCGTCATAGGCGGCCTTCTGGAGCACTGGTCGAGCTGGCAGCTTCGAGACCTCAGCGATGAACTATGCGGGGTCCGGGTTGAGGCTCTTTCGAGCGTCTGATTCGTAGTACCCACGATTCGCTGACTCGAACGATTTCGTGTCAGCATGGCCGAGTACCCATATGAACTCGTTGGTTTCATCAACTGCCCAGGCACCATGGAAGGTGAAGCGCTACTTCTCACGGAGCGGGAGTACACCTGTCGTCCATGCATCAACGAAGTCGTCGACACAAGTATCAATCAGGCACACAGCACCGATCGAAGTGTCATCAGCAGGAAACACCAGGCACCGGTTGAACCTGAGAGGGAACCGCATCCTCAATCACGCCATCCACATTGCTGCTGTGACCCAACTGCGACACGACACCATTGGACGGGTGTACTACCAGAAGAAGATCGCTCAAGGCAAGACCCCCAAAGAAACGATCAGGGCATTGAAACGACGCATGTCAGACGCCGTCTACAAGGCTCTTTTCGCCGACACACGAAGAACTCTCACCAGCTGAACAAAAGGTGGGTCCGGGAGGACACCCAGGAGCGACTCTGAGTCCAGCGCGGCCAGCTTGCATCCTGAAAGCTGACTCTTCGGACAAGTCACTTCCCGGACCCGACACCAACGCTACGACCCTCCGCGACACAGAGCCAGCGGAACACACCAACGCGCCCTAGAAACTGCCTTTTGACACAAAGAGGCTTCGACATGGGCGGGCGGAACCCGCTTGGGATTCTCGTCGATTGCTACGGGTAGCCCAGATGCGCTCGGCGGTGATCGTGCTCAGTGACCGAACGTGTTGTCGAAAGACTCGTTGGTGTGCTGCGCCTTCTTTGCCTTCTTGGCAAGACGCTTCTCCTTGAGAGTCTTCTCAGCGACCTTCCTTGAACTCTTGCCACCCTTGTCCTTGTTCGCCATCGGAGTCCTCCAAACTGGCGACCGAAGTGGTAGCCGTGAAACCAGTGTCTCACACCATTTCAAACCGCAGCCAAACCGGTCTCTGACAACCTCGTCCATATGTGCTGCGAGTTCGTCCTCTGGTTCGGAAGGAGGCACTTTCGCGCGATAAGGCAGGTCCATACCGTCGTCCGTCTACCGTATT
>PVMK01130158.1_pt1 | contig 19708 bp, 21 predicted proteins | sample 1853481 | NCBI WGS metagenome assembly PVMK01 (sample SAMN08533507, study PRJNA380276) | Marine sediment metagenome, whole genome shotgun sequencing project. | reverse complement strand
TAAAAAAGCTCTCCAAATAAATTTATTCAATATTACTTATGATTATGGTAACAGTTTAAGAAGTGAAATATTTAAAGGTCTTATCGCAACTGTTGAATTTTGCCGACCCTTGAATTGTTAAGGTTATCTAACGTAATGTTGATTTTAGTTTTATACATACACGGAGTACAACAATGGGTAATCTTTTTTATTTAATCTAACAGCTGCATGGCGTCTTGGCTAACAAATTCATTGCATAGTCTCCAAAACTCACATTCATTTTTTAAATTTAAAGCTAAATAAGACTTGACAAATAGTTTGGAACGCCTTATAATTTTAGCCATGGCTAATTTTTAGCGTAAGAGATCGTAACCTTTATACTATTGGAGGTGGCCGTTTTCAAAAAAAGCGGTTTTTTTTGGTCCATAATGTTAGGCAAGACTAAGATTATTTAACAATTAGATCATTTTTCCTTACACATAATTAGAAATCATCCTTAACCTTTACATCAAAAAGGAACGTCATGAAAGTATTTCACCATCACATCTAAGAGTACACTAAAGGCATTAGGAAACTGACCCTGCAACAGTTCATTTTAATTAAAGGCAGATTTTACTAATTGATAATAAGGCTTGGGCAGCAACTGCGGATGAAGCTGTAACTCTTGCGGAACAGATAAAAACAACTGCAGCAGCACAAAAAACGCAACTCCAAAAAAACTCTGAGAAGTACTGCCCTGTTTTTAACTCTGTTGGCCCTGCAATTAAATTATTATTGCAACTGAGTTTCAATTATAACAAAGGACCTTTTATAAAAACCCATTTATAGAAGGAGGATAAAAAGCACACATGTTTTAAACGGTTAAAGAATATAAAATGTCAATAACAAATAACTAGTTAGGAGATAAATATGAATAAAATTACCAAAGCAATATTAGTGCTTCTTTCTTTTCTTTTTATAACGGGGAATACCGCTTTTGCTGCCGATGCCGATCTTGATGCGGTTATGAAAAAACTTGAGCAGCTACAGGAACAGGTTAAGGAACTGAGAGCTTAAAGCATGAGATAAAGGTACTAAAAGAGAGCCCTTAAACCAAGAAACTGAAGGGACGCCAGGAACAAATTTCATCTCTGCAGGACCAGATGGAAGAAGTCAAACCTGTCTTTGATCTTGCAGAGCAACTTGCCAAAACAGATCTTGGTGGATACTTTGAGCTGCATTATAACTCGGATGTGGATGAAGATAATAGCAGGACACTTGATTTCCATCGTTTTGTATTAAACATCGACCACGAAATTAACGATTGGATAAAATTCTATTCAGAACTTGAGCTAGAACATGCCCTTGTGGAAGGGGGTGATGACAGCGGAGAGCTGGAATTGGAGCAAGCCTATCTCGAATTCTTACTGCATAAAAACTTTAATGTCAGGGCCGGAATTTTATTGGCGCCAATCGGAATCATAAACCAGACTCACGAGCCAACATTCTTTAATGGAGTCGAACGACCTTTTGTGGATAAATACATTATTCCAACGACTTGGTTTGAGTCAGGAATCGGTTTTTTTGGAGAGGTAATGCCAGGATTGGATTATCAATTAAACATTATGAGTGGACTTGACGGTGAAAACTTCAGGGCCAGCGACGGAATCCGCAAAGGTCGACAAAAAGCCTTTAAAAGCAAGGCAAAAGATATGGCTCTGGTCGGCAGATTGGAATATAAAAAGATTTCCGGCCTGAATCTCGGTTCTTCTTTTTACTGGGGTGACGCAGCTCAGGACTTGAGCGGAGTTGGGGATGTTGGGGTCGCAATTGGCGAGTTTGATTTTAAATACACACTTGGCAAATTTGATTTCAGAGGAGAGTATGCGAAAGTCAAAATCAGTGATGCTGGAAAATTAAATAATGTTCTGGGTAAAACTTCAGGAGAAGACGCCATTGCCAAAGAACTTGAAGGCTGGTATTTGGAAGGAGCCTATCGCTTCTGGCAGGATATTTTCCCTGCATCAAAGTATGATGCCAACCTTTTTGTTCGTTTTGATGATTACGATACCCAAAAGGATATGCCCACAGGCTATAAGCGCAATTCCTTGTATAATCGAAATGCCTGGACAATCGGATGCTCGTTTTTTCCTGTTGAAAATGTTGTCATAAAAGCCGATTTACAGCATGTACAACAAAGCGGCGGTGGTGCGGATGATCTCTTTAATTTAGGTTTGGGATGGCAATTTTAAACCAAAAGAAAAGTATTTATAGTGTAGTGAAGAATAGTTGGTTCACCCTCCTGTTATTTCCGGCAATTGCATTACTTTTTGCCGCAAATACATTGGGTGCTCATGTGCTTTCTCGTGACCAGGTGCTGAATAATGCTTTCCCACTTGCAGAAACCTTTGTCCGTAAAGTTATCCGGCTAAGTGACGAGCAGATGAAAAAGCTTTCCAGAGAATCAGGACAGAAGATATCTTCTCGTTTTGTCACTGTGTACATCGCCAAAAACGGTGATGAAAATCTTGGGTATGGTTTTATTGGCTATACAAAAGGCAAATCTAGCTTTATAAAATATTTTGTTGCGATTACTCCAGATGGCAAAATCCATTCTATTGAAATCATGTCATATAGAGGTGAAAAGGGTTCTGAAGTACGTCATGAGATTTTTAAGAAACAATTTGCTGGAAAGAGGGTGGACAGCAACATTAAAGTCGGTTCCGATATAAATGCCATATCTGGGGCAACGATCTCCAGTCAAGCGATAACCAAAGGCATCCGGAAAATAATGTATATTTGGCAGGAATTCTTTGGGTCACAAAATGAGCAACTCGATATACAATAGAGTAAAATATAGATGTTACATAATCCCTGGTATACTGTTTCAATAAAAACAGATCAGGAGATTTTTATGCATATCTATAACCTTTACAAATGGCAGCACGAACACCGTTTTAATGTGGATGACAAACGCAGTGAACGAAATACCTGGCGGATAAAATCATCACTATTAAACACAAACAAGGTCCGGCAAGTATTATCATTGTCATCATGCTGCTTTCCAATTATTATCCAATCGGCTGTCGAACTGGAGCTGCCGCGGGGCGATGTCGAATCCCAGGATAATGATCGAAGATATAAAAAGAAATGCTTTGAAATATAATCCCATAACAGCCTCCTGTCTAAAAAAGAAAAAGGGCATCAAATAGCAAATTGATTGCTAATTACTGCCCATTGTTGTAACGTACTTCTTGACGTACCTAACCGCCTTTAAACGGTCCAGAAGGGATGAAAAATGAAGAGAAAACAAGGATAGTGTGCGTAATAACAGCCTTTCACGCTGGCGACCGGGGTTCAAATCACCGTGGGGAAGCCAAAACAAAAAAAAGGCTATTATTAATTGATAGTCTTTTTTTATTTTCTACTATGAATCGACAAACATTAAATAAACATCCAAAATATTAAAACAGAGTTTTGGATTATATCTAAAAAAACACAAACAATTGACTAAACCAATATTATTATAAATCTACATCAGCTATTCGCAGAACACCTACCTTGACATAAAAGAAATACTCCCATAAAATTCAACAAAACATAAACATACGCAGAGTCTTAAATTGAAAAATATTGTAATAAACACGCAGTTTAAAAATGCCCTAAAGCATATTGAAAAATCAAATGAATCAGTATTTATTACAGGAAAAGCAGGTACTGGCAAATCAACTTTTCTTAAATATGCGCTTAAACATATTAAGAAAAATATGGTGGTTTTAGCACCCGACCGGTGTTGCCGCCTTAAATGTAAAGGGTGAGACGATTCATTCTTTTTTCCGTTTTAAACCAGGAATAACCACTAAGGACGCAAAAAAAACTGCTAAAAAAAATATCGATAATATCCTTTATAAAAACATCGATACCATCCTGATTGATGAAATTTCAATGGTCAGGGCAGATCTTCTTGACTGCATTGATGTTTTTTTAAGGACTCTCTTTAACAAAAATAATCCTTTTGGCAATGTTCAGATGGTATTTATCGGTGATCTTTATCAGTTGCCGCCCGTGGTTACAAAAAGTGAAAAGGAAATGTTTAGTAACCATTATGAAACACCTTATTTTTTCTCTGCTGATGTTGTAAATAAAAATAAATTTAAATATCATTTCATTGAGCTTGAAGAAATATATCGGCAGAAAGATGATAATTTTATTGAACTATTAAATGCGGTTAGAAACAATTCTGCGACTGAGGAACATTTTAAATACCTAAATAAAAAAGTTATAGATGAACAGTTCGAAGAGGATCAGGGTTTTGTCTTTTTAACAACCATTAACAAAGCTGCTGATGAAATTAATGCTTATAAACTGTCTGCTCTCCATACAAAAAAGTTCATTTCAAAAGCAGAAATAGATGGTAAGTTTGAGATTAACTCTGCTCCTACATCCCTAACTCTTACTCTAAAACCCGGTGCGCAGGTTATGTTTTTAAATAATAACCAAAACGGACTATGGGTAAATGGAACCGTGGGAATCATAGAAGATATCGACAACTCAGAGATTTACGTCAGGCTGGATAATGACCTGGTTGTTTCTGTAAACAGGCACAAGTGGTCTCTTTACCAGTATGAATACGATTCATTAAATAAAAATCTTGTCCAGGTTAAAACAGGTGACTTTTTTCAATATCCATTAAAACTCGCATGGGCAATAACCATACACAAAAGCCAGGGGAAAACATTTAATAAGGTCATTATCGACCTTAAAAACGGCACCTTTGCTCATGGACAGTCCTATGTCGCATTAAGCCGGTGTGTCTCATTAAACGGCATCGGACTGGTACATCCTTTAAATAAAAAACATCTAAAAACCGATTATAGGATTATTAATTACCTGACACGGCTCCAATATGAAGCAGCTGAAAAAAAATGTCCTTCAGCTAAAAAAATTAAGATCATTAATAAAGCAATCAAGAAAAACAAATCAATTAAAATTATTTATTTAAAACCAAATGACCAAAAATCCTCTCGTACAATCAAACCAATTTTTCTTGGAGAAAAAACATATAAAGACAATAAATTCCTGGGCCTTGATGCATACTGTGTGCAGTCTAAATCAGAGAAAGTATTCAGACTTGACAGAATTCTTGAGATAATCCACTGATTTTAATAATAATAAATACTAATCATAATTCATTCAGGAGACCTGGTCTCTGATTATATTTAAATATTATAAAGGTTTTTATTTTAGATTATTTTCAGTTTTGCGGGAAGGTGTTGTTACTTCTTTTCTAACAGTAATGAGTTTTGAAGGCTTATCAGTTCTTAAGGAAGGTTTTTAAATGGTTTAACTAGACTTAATTTTTTCGTGGTGAATGCTGAGAATCTGCGTGTTCAGACTGATTCTCAGCCATATCAATACTGAAATTATGGTCTATACTGAAAACGCATTGCTTTACGTTTTCTTCTAACAGCTTCAAGTTTTTTTCTTTTCTTTTTAACACTTGGTTTTTCATAGAAACGCCTGCTTCTTAGTTCTCTTAAAAGTCCGTCTATCTGAACTCTTTTTTTAAAGAGCCTTAGCGCTCTTTCTATATCGCCGCCTCTGACTTCTACTGAAATTGACATTGTTAACCTCTATTACAATATTTTAGTATATGATTAATTATTATTTTTCTTTAGTTGCTACTGTTTGACAGTTTTTTATAAGTTTACTGGTTAAGTTTAACTGTCTTTATAGAATTAATAATAATAAGATAAAAATGTTTTCATGTCAATAAAAATTAATCATCAACAATTAGACAATATTTTCTAAGTAATTGATAAATAATAAGAATCAAGAATGCGGACATGAACATATAATCTCAAATGATGTACAGGTATACCGTCAGGAACACATAACTACAAATATGATTTTTAAAATATACGCATATCTAAAATCCGTAACTTTCCCGAGTTATAACTTTACAAACAATATACTTCGACCGCAAAAGTTAACAACCAACCGCATAGCGGGTGGCTTGAACATGCCCCATAGGGGAGTGCTTCAATGGCAACGTTAGTGCCAATGAGAAAAATAAGTTATTTCAACCTGTAAATTAAAGTTAACATGTAAAAATTCAATTAAAAGTTATCTTTAATAAGATTGACATATATGCAGATATTTTTATAGTATAAAAAAATTAAAAAATTACGGAGAACTATTATGATGCGCACAGCAAATCCGGCGCTGAATAAAAAAACCTTTGGAAATACCAGTTATACTTCATCAACCGAAGGTACGATGACTCTACAGGGAACAGTCAACAAAACAGGATTTCTGCTCACATTTCTGATTCTTGCGGCAGCCTGGACCTGGAACCTTTACTTTGAGACCAATAACCCCGCTTCTGTTACTCCATGGCTTTTCGGCGGATTAATAGGCGGATTAATTGTTGGGATTTTCACCACATTTAAAAAACATTTATCCCCGATAACTGTTCCGATCTATGCAATTCTGGAGGGACTTTTTCTGGGCAGTTTGTCTGCCTTGTTCGAAAGCCGATTTCCAGGCATAGTAGTTCAGGCAGTTGGCCTGACTTTTGGTACTTTATTTGCGCTCTTAATGGCTTACCGTTCAGGCCTTATAAAAGCGACTGAAAACTTCAAACTTGGTGTTACTGCTGCAACCGGTGGGATTTGTCTATTATATTTCATATCATTCATCCTCAGTTTTTTTGGAACCAGCATACCCTACATTCACCAAAGCGGAATAATCGGTATAGGATTTAGTATGTTTGTAGTTGTTATTGCGGCCCTGAACCTCGTCCTTGATTTTGATTTTATTGAAAATGCTTCAGAAAGCGGCGCTCCAAAATACATGGAATGGTACGGCGCATTTGGCCTGCTGGTAACACTCATCTGGCTTTACATTGAAATATTAAGACTTCTTTCAAAGCTTTACAGCAGAGATTAATAATCAATTACTTTTTCTTCAGGAATCAATATGTCAAAATCCGTAAAACCACCAGTTGACCGTCTGATCAAATCCGGCCTTTTTTCAAAACCCAGAGCACCTCAGGACGCACCGCACCTCTACGGTAAACTCATATTCTTCCCGGTTTGGTGTAAAAAATGCGGCCTTTGTACTGTTGCCTGCCCTACAGGGGCGCTACAGCAGAAAAAAGACGGCACCCCTTACCTGGCAGCTCCTGACAAATGCACACGCTGCTCTTTATGCTGGAGAACATGCCCTGATTTTGCCATTGTAAAAAACCCTGCTGAGGAGGACACAAGTGACCCTAAATAGAACGACACCTGACGGCCTTCCCATAAACTTTATCCAGGGTAATGAAGCCTGTGTTTTTGGTGCCCTGCATGCCGGCTGTAACTTTTTTGCCGGCTACCCGATAACCCCTTCAACAGAAATTGCCGAGGGAATGGCCAGAGATTTGCCGATAATAGGCGGTACTTTTATTCAGATGGAAGATGAAATTGCATCAATAGGAGCTGTGATCGGTGCAAGCGCTGCAGGCGCTGTATCAATGTCTGCAACATCAGGGCCTGGTTTTTCACTGATGCAGGAAAACCTGGGATACGCATACGTTACACAGATACCCATGGTACTGATAAATGTACAGCGGGGCGGCCCTTCTACCGGATCACCCACAAGTCTGGCACAGGCTGACACGATGCAGGCAAGATGGGGCACCCACGGAGACTACACCGCAATTGTAATTGCTCCCTCAAGCGTTCAGGAGGCCTACAACATAACTATCCGTGCTTTTCAGCTTGCTGAAAGGTTCAGCACTCCTGTTATTGTACTTTTAGATGAGCTTGTAGGTCACATGCGTGAAAAAGTCATTCTTAAAGAGACCAAAAATGTAAACCCGGTAAAAAGAACATTCCCTGAAGTGCCGCCTGAATGGTATTTTCCATACAAGGAGACGCTTGATATGGTTTCACATCCAGCGCCTTTTGGTGAAGGTTACCGATATAACATCACCGGCCTGATACATGATAAATCCGGGTTTCCAACTGCTGTACCTTCTGAAATAATAAGCGGTCTTGAAACCTTAAGAAATAAAATAATGCTTCACACTCAGGAAATCTGGGAATGGAACGAATACCACACAGGTGACGCAAAATACCTGATCATAGCCTATGGAAGCGCGGCCCGTGCGGCACGCGGTGCAATTGAAACACTTAGAAACAGTAAAATAAAAGTCGGCCTGATCGATCTTAAAACGATCTGGCCCTTCCCTGACATTCCCCTCAAACAGATTGCGGAAAAAACTAAACTGAAAATTGCATTTGTAGCTGAGAACAACATGGGGCAGCTTATACATCCGGTGAAGGAGGCGCTTCCCCAGAACATAAAAATTATGGGTATTAACCGCTATGATGGACATTCCCTGGATCCCTATAAAATTGTTCAGATAGTCAAGGAGGAAATCTATGCATGAGCTGTCTGACATATATGAATATCTCCGCTGGAAAAAAAGATTTCCCACTGTCTGGTGCGCTGGCTGCGGCATAGGTACTGTGATGGGTTCAATTCTCCGCGGCATGATAGACTTAAAAATTCATAAAGATGATGTAGCCTTTATATCCGGTATTGGTTGCACTGGCAGAATGCCGGTATACCTTGATTTCAACACAATGCATACCACCCATGGCAGAGCATTATCCTTTGCCACCGGTGTTAAAATGCACCGCCCGAAAATGAAGGTTATTGTGGTTTCAGGTGATGGTGACGCGCTTGCAATAGGGGGCAATCACTTCATACATGCTGCGAGGAGAAATATCGATATAACCCTGATACTCGTGAACAACAGCATCTTTGGAATGACCGGAGGACAGGTTGCCCCGACAACACCAATCGGCTCAAAAGCTCATACAACACCCTATGGAAATTATGATCCGCCTTTTAATCCGGTGGATCTTGCTGTGTCTGCCGGAGCTACTTTTGTTGCCCGCAGCACAACTTATGCAGTTGTACAAACAACAAATTTCATAAAGAAAGCGATTAACCATGAAGGTTTCTCTATGGTTGAAATAATCAGCCAGTGTCCGACACAGTACGGAAGACTCAATAAACTGGGCAATGCAAAAAATATGCTTCTCTCGCAAAAGGAGAACAGTGTCAGCATTAAAAAATCAGAAACCTTATCTGAAGAAGATTTAAAAGACAAGATTATAACCGGAATATTTCGTGAAAGCACGCGTCCTGAATATACTAAAGCATACAGAGATTACGTTAAAAATATCCAGTCTCAAGTGGAGGACTAAATTGACACCTTCAAGAAAATCAACATCAAGGAAGAGTACGGAGAAAATATTAAGCAGAACCAATATCAGGATTTCCGGCTCCGGCGGTCAGGGTATCATCTCAACAGGTATGCTGCTGGGTGAAGCAATCGCAATCGGAGATGGTAAAAACGTTACCCAGAGCCAGTCATACGGTCCCCGAAGCAAGGGGCGGTTCAACACGCGCGGATGTTATAGTTAGCGATGGTGAGATCTTTTTTCCTGAATGTAACGACCTTGATATCCTTCTCGCTTTCACATATGAAGCTTATGGTAAATTCGCACCTAAGGCAAAAGCTGACGCGACCGTTATCGCGGATGAAAGCGCAGTTGATGTTATTGTTGGTGACGCAAAAACCGTTCAGGTTCCCTTTATACAGTTAGCCAAAGAAAAATTCAAAACTCCTATGGTTGCAAACATTATGGCAATGGGATTTCTTTCAACATACACAAAAGTTGTATCGCAGCATTCCCTGCGCGATGTCGTTTCAGAACAGTATGCATCAACACCGCACCTTGATACAAATATTAATGCGCTTGAGGAAGGCTTTAAACTTGGAACTAAATATTTAAAAGATGAAGGCTAAAGAAACATCATAATTTATAAAAACCTGAACTTGATTGACCTTACTTATAAAGTAATTTCAAAAATCCGCTACTTCTATTCAACATATTTTTCTTTCTCGTCAGCTTCCTTTTTTTTCAAGGCAGCGGCTTTTTCAGCCTCTTCATTTCTTTTTGTGACTTCCGCCATTTTTTCTTCGCTTATTTTTCTGGCGGTATCTCCGTATGGTTCAACTACAATACTCTCATCCTCTTCATACAGCCTTATGGGGCCTTCGAGCTTGCTTGCTACTTCGCGGCGTGATTCAAAGATTTTGAGTATGACGCTGTGGTAAACATTGTGCAGTGCAACAGCTTCCGGCAGGGCATCACTTCTGCTTTGTTCGATAAGACTGCTTTTGGTCTCATTAAGAGAGTCTTTTTCTTCTTTTAGCTTAGCGAGGCAGTCAATGGTTTCTTTAAGTTTGTTTCGCTGTTCTTCAGGGAGCTTAGGAAGAAGTTCTTTGTTCTTTAAGAGCGGCGCGATTCTATTGTTTATATCTTCAAGCTCTTTATTGATCGCGATTATCCTGGTATCGATATTTTTGCATTCCGCATTAACTTCATAATCATCACCGGGGACAAGAATCGTCTTAACTCCCAGCTCTGAACCGACATCGTATGACTCAATGCCCATCTTTGCAAAGATATTCCCTCCCCTTATTGAGCCTGATTTTACAGTAACCCGTCCGAGTGTACTGATTTCAGAATTTATTATTCCATTTTTAACTAAAATATTTCCCCTGCTTTTAACTTTTGTTTCGTTAAAATATTTTATTTCGATATTTCCGCCCGTATAGATGTTTGACTGTTCTTTGCCGTTACATCCCCCTTGAATAGTCAGGGTTGTTCCAGCTTCGATGTGGGATGCGCCAACACTTCCTCCTATGTAAATAGATTTTGTTGCTTTAACAGAAAATCCGTCTTCAACATCACCGTCTATTTCAACGACTCCGTTAAAATCTATATTTCCTATTTTTAAATCAAGGTCTCCCCTAACAGAAAAGACTTCATCAACGCTTAATCTAAAGCCAAGTCTGTCTGCTTCAAGGCTAGGCCGGCCATTTATTTCAGCGAAAAAATGCAGACCATCCGCAGTTGCGCGGACTCCCTTGCCTGCTTTTAGAGCGATTACTTTAATTTTTGGAACCTGGCAGACTTTGCCAAAAATATCCTTTCCGTTCTCTGAAGGTATGGGAGGAGTTATGGTTGCAATTTCATCGCCTTCATTTACTGTCTGTACGACATTTGTTTCCCTTATATCAATACTTCCGTTTTCTTTTTCTTTAAAAGCAGGATGGTCTGTGTCTATAATAAATGAATATTTTACTTCACTTTCATGTCCTTCTACCGGTCTTTTCCCTTTAGCAATTACAATATCTTCTATATGTTTTGCTTCATTTTCAAAGGATGCGACAATGTTATCTATAAGGGCTTCATCTACTCCAAACTTTATTCTATTTGCGCGTACTTCATCCATTATCATAGTGTGAGTAAGTTTAGTTGCACCGATATGTGTGAGTTTTGCCACCATTTTGTCGCTGCTTACTTTTATTTCTAGAAGTTTTTTTATAGAAATAATGTTGTTTTCAAATGATGCCCTGCCTATACACTGACTGAAATACTCTCCAGGATTCTTTTCAATTACATTTTCGCCCAGCGTAATATCTGGTTTTGTTCCTTTACCCAGGGGGATCTCATTCCCGTAGATATCTTTGTCGGAGATATCTTTGCCGGATTTTACTGCTTCTGATACTTTTAACACCATTTCACCCTCTTCTACAGGGTCATCCTGGCTGAAAAGTATTTCAAGCCCAGCGTTTTCACTAGCTGCTGAAGGCGAACTGTCTGTTATTTTTATTGTTTTTACGATATCTCCCTGATCTTTAAGTGTTGCCAGTGCATCATTAATTCGATTTACATTGATTTCTGATTTAACTCCTACCTCATTTATGACTTCAAGGATTTCATCTTTGGTAAACTGTTCACCGGATGTTGTGCTGACTATTTTAAGGTATGCTTTGGTTTTGTCAGCTGCTTCAAACAAGGTTACCTGACCTTTTGGGAGACTTTCATCGTAGATGATTTTGCTGTCATCAGTCTGCGGCTGTGTGCCTTCAGTATTTTGTGCGGAGACCTTATCTTTTTCTTTTGGAATAGTCATATGTTATTAGAAATGTTTTATTAGGTTTTATAATTATATTTAAAATATTTATATAAAGGGGGATTATTTTAATAATATGCAGGGATAAATATTTAAAATTATATTATTGTACAGCTCTATTTAATATTATAGTATATCTTTCGGAATTATTAATGATTAGTTAAATATAATTTTTTGAAAAATCCCCTGCTTATTATAAGTCCGGTTAAAACAGGTAAAATTATAATACTCGTTATTCTTTGGGAAGGATAATTACAAATAGATGTTTAAAGGTGTTATGTATTGGAGATTCTCACACTGCCGGTTTTCCTGAACATGATCCCATGTTTGGGGGTAATGTTAAATCTTCATATCAGTTCTGGCTCACTGAAAAACTGAAAGAAATGGATTGTGAAAAAAAATTCTCTTTTTTTAACAGGGGTATATGCGGAGATACATCTGGCGGTATAGTCTCAAGGCTTATAAGATGCCTGGACACTATGGAAGTGGACCTGACAATTCTGCAGGGCGGGACAAATGATCTGGGAATGTTTTCTCTGGATGACACTTTCTCAAATCTTAAGCAAGGATACAGCGCATGCCTTAAAAGAGACCTTCCTGTGATAGCTGTTACAGTTCCGCCTCTTAATTTTAAAGAATGTGAATCAAAGGTTATGTTGATTAACAGGGCGGTTATTGAATATGCTGAAAATAATTCCCATGCTTTTATAGCAGACTGGTTTAAGACATTGCGGACAGATGATAATATGTTAAAGACTGAATATGATGAGGGCGACGGAGTTCATCTTTCTGTGCAGGGTTACAGACAGGCCGGTTTCACCCTGGCACAACCGGTTATCGATGCTGTCTCATCTTTTTGATTTATTAAGTTTATTCTCCGATGATTTTAACCAGAATTCTTTTTTTTCTCCTGCCGTCGAACTCACCGTAAAAGATTTGCTCCCAGGGTCCAAAATCAAGATCACCGTCTGTAACTGCCACAACTACTTCACGGCCCATTACCTGTCTTTTTAAGTGGGCATCGCCATTGTCTTCACCCGTTCGGTTATGCATGTATCCTGACACAGGTTCATGGGGAGCAAGTTTTTCGAGCCATCTTTCATAGTCCTGATGCAGACCAGACTCATCATCATTAATAAAGACCGAAGCTGTTATGTGCATGGCATTGACCAGAACAAGACCCTCTTTTATGCTGCTTTCTTTTAAACACTGTTTTATTTCAGGAGTAATATTGATAAATGCACGTCTGGAGGGGATATCAAACCATAGCTCCTTGCGAAAACTTTTCATGGCAGACCTCTTTTTTGATTTTAAATTTTAAAATATCAACTTAAAACCGAATTGTAAAGTTAAATGGTTTTTATGTTGACACTCCTTAAATATTTATATAACTATAAGCTTTAGAACATCTGTTATCAGCTGTGTAATCTCCATGGCATAACTCAAGGTTTTTAATGGTTCCTTTGGGTTACATCCTTTAGGCGTGTATAATTACTCGTTGTAAAATTTTATAAATTAAAGTGGGGTTATTATATGTTTAATGATGAACTTAAAAGTTTTATTAAAACAGAGTGCGGTACTGAAAGCGTGGGTATATCGTCCGTGCATGACATGACGGATAAAGAATTAGCAGATATTGCCGGGGTAAACCGAATTCTTTCAGATTATACACCCCATGTATTCATCTGATACCCCGGTTTTGCAGCCTTCTGAATTTTTAGATGATGCAAAATGCTGTATTGTTATGGCGATGAACATTAATTTCGGAGAAAAAGATTTGCCGGGGAATCCTCCGCGTTCAGAAATAATGAATTTTTATGTGAACCATGATTGCCTAATTATTTTGCTGAAAGGGCACAGAAGGTAATTGAATTTTTAGAGGAAAAAGGCTACAGCGGTTTTTCTCTCAATGCCGGTATATCACAGAAGCTGATAAGCTCAAGATCTTCTATTCTCAGGTATGGAAAGAATGCTATTGTTCATTCTCCTGTGATGGGCAGCATGATAGGCATTATGCTTATAATTACGGATGCTCCCCCTTGAGATTGATGATCCGCTTAAAGGAGATTGTGGAGACTGTACTCTTTGCCGGGACGCATGTCCAACGGGAGCGCTTAATGAACCCATATGTATGTGATATTGAAAAGTGTCTTACCATGCACATGATTTATAATAAAAAAGACCTGCCAAAAGATATACGTGAGAAGTCAGGCACTGTCATAGCGCACTGTAATGCCTGTGTTAATATCTGTCCCAAAAACAGGAACCTTCCCGGTTCAAACCGGTATTTCCCAATCCCGAAGATCTGGTTTATCCTGAAATAGCGCCGCTGGTAAATATTTCAGATGAAAAATACACGGAGATGTTTGACGGAACCTTTCTTGAATTTACTTTCCTGGATAAAAAATATCTTCAGAGAAATGCTGCTGTTGCACTGGGTAATTACGGGGACCCGGTATATGTACCGGTCCTGGCAGAAGCTCTTGAAACTCAGGCTGAAGATATTGTCCGGGGGCATGCTGCCTGGGCTCTTGGAAGAATAGGCGGCGCTGAGCAAAGAAGGTGCTTGAAAATTTTCTTGAGAAAGAATCTTCTTCTGAGGTTAAAGCTGAAATAGAGGATGCTTTGAGTATGTGCAGGCAGGGCTGAATTTTTTTAAAGCGATATGTTTAGGCTGTTGTTTAGGGATTATCAGTAGTATTTGAATAGTTTCCGCGAATAATTTATTACTTATGGGTCATGTTAATTATTAATTTAAATACAGGAGGCGACTTTTGGAGGAAAAAAGGACTTTTGAAAAAAAATTAACTCTGGTTATAATTCTTCTAACAGTTTTTCTGGCGCTTGCATGTTTTTATCTTGAAATAAAATACAGTCGGCATGGTATTCTAATGCTTGCACTTGTTACCATTGGTACTGGATTTGATTTTTCACTTTCAATTATCGGTGATCATATTAAAAGTACTAAGATTGTTCTTTTGTGTACAAAAATCAGTTTCAGCCTGCTTAATTTTGGCGTGGTTTTTACAGCAATGGCTGCGGCCTATGTGGTTAAAGATTTGACTGGTTGTGATTTGAGTGCGGCAATGATCTCTTTTAATCATGTTTTTCTTCTTTTTTCTATCGTTAGCGGGGCCTTTTTTCTTTTCACAAAGTATGTTCCAAATAAAAAGGCAGAAGGATTATACACTCTTGACAGAAAAGACGGTTTTACCTTGTTTGCCTTTATTGTCAGGAGGATAGTACTTGCAGGTTCGCTGATCATGGCACTGATAGTTGTTTTTGAAGGCATAAAGACGCCATTTGCTTTATGGTCTTTATTGTTCGGCGGCCTTTTTATTGCAACTGTTCCCCTTCATATTCTTCACAAGCATATGCTTTCCATGATTGTGGAGTTTCTTACCCTGGCTGTTCTTTTTTATGGAACATTTTTAGTTGTAACAGCTTAAAAAAAACATATTTTTTCCCCTGAAAATACTTTTATTTATCGAAAACCAACTGTTAAAAGTTGAAATCGGGTCAAGCTTTTACCGATCTTTTCCATGGTATTTTGTATGGTTACGTTTTTTATGAGATTAGCATTTGACAAAATGATGAAAATACAATAAGTTAGTAGAGTTAATAAAACCATATAAAAAGTTTTCATAATTATTAAAAGATATAAATAATATTTAATTATTCAGGAGTATTGTGTGGAGAGAAAACACGGTGGAGATATTTACCAGGTTGCTCGTGAGTCAGATATCAGTCCGGAAGATATAATCGACTTTAGTGCAAATATTAATCCTCTTGGTTATTCAGCTGGGGTCAAGAAGTCTTTTGCAGAGATTGAAAGTCTGGTCATTAATTATCCTGACCGGAAAGCCAGTGACTTTATTGATGCTCTTTCTACCCATCATAATTTTCCTGGTGATAATTTTCTTGCCGGAAGCGGTGCTACAGAGTTTGTCCATTTTTTTCCAACTATAATAAGGCCTAAGAGTGTTCTGGTGGTTGCTCCTACCTTTACGGAATATGAGTACAGTTATCAAAGAGCGAAGGGTGTTATTTTCTATTTCAATGTAGCTGAAAAAGATAATTTTGTTTTGCAGAAAAAGCAGCTGCTTGATGAGTTGAAGAGAGGCTACAGTGCGCTGTATATCTGTAACCCTGCGAACCCTACGGGTGCTCTTGTTCCGTTGGAAACCATGGAAGAGATAGTGAGCTATGCCTGCAAGAAGGGAACAAATGTTATTATCGATGAGACATATATGGATATTGTTGAAAAGCATTCAATGAAGAAGTTGACAAAAAACTTCGACAACTTTTTTATTTTAAGGTCAATGAGCAATTTCTTTGCGCTTCCGGGCCTTCGTTGCGGATACCTTATCTCACATGCTAAAAATATTGAAAAGATAAGGGGAAAGCAGATGCCATGGACTATGAATGCTGTTGCTCAGCGTGCTGCAGTGGAGAGTCTTAGTGACAACGCTTATATTCAAAAAAGTATTAAATATATTACTGAGGCCCGTTCAGTTTTGTTTTCTGAGCTTAAGTCGATTTCATCCCTTGCTGTTTTTAAGAGCAATGTGAATTATCTGCTGTTGAAGCTTCAATCCTCTGCCCGTATTAATGCTCTTGAGCTTTATGAAAAACTTCTGGCGAAAGGTTTGCTGATAAGGACATGTGAAGATTTTAAGGGGCTTGATGAGATGTTTTTTCGTGTTGCAGTAAAAAAGAAAAATGAGAATAAGAAGCTTGTGGTAGAGTTAAAGAAAATACTGGTCAAATAAATTTTTTATTTAATATTATTGCTGAACCTTAAGGGGCTGCTCAACGATATGTTTTGCACCCTTTTTTTGTACTGATTATCAAAAAAATTATCCGGGCTGTAATTTAATGTCAGGTGAGGTTCTCTGAACATCTGGTTGAGCATAGTATTCTTTATTCTTATTCTGGGACTTTAAGTGATTCTGCTCCTGTTTCTCCTGCAAAATACTTCTTTCACCTTGCCTGATTTGGAACTATTGTTATAAAATAATAACTCAAATACGCGCTGAGCCATCAGGTTCAGGATTATGTTATAAAGTTAAGGTGTGTATATTTTTGGAGGTGAAAAATAGCTGTATATGAAGAAGATTGCTATCTTAATTATTTTAGTACTTTTTTCTGTTTCAAAACCTCTGTATGCTGCTGAGGTCTTAATAAAGATTGCAAATGTTGATGGCCAGATCCTCGAAAAGTACAGGGGGATAGGACTAAACATATTCAGTAGAAATGAGACTTTTTCCAAACGTCTTGGACGGACCCTGGATTCGGGCATTGTGGCTGAGAATTCAGGTGTGAGCGGCAGGAAATATATCTATAAAAGTAGCCTTGTTGATTGTGAACTTAATGAGTCATCACCGGATATAACAGGACGCCTGCCTTTTAAGGCTATGATTTCCGGCCGGAAAAATCCAGTTACAGGATCTGCCTGGAAAAAATATATTTTAAATTTCCCTTCATCCAGCAGTTATAGAGAAGGGATTTTTGAAATAAAAGCAGCCAACAATACTTATAATCGTGGCAAGGTTTCTTGTGTTGCAGTAAAAAACAACCGGGGTATTTTTGAGTCGTGGAGAATATCTGACCAGATTAATTCAAATGTTTATTCCAGGAACATCGTTCTAAGGATGAAAAGATCTTTTTTTATGCAAAGGCTTTTGAATAAAGGCGGTTTTGATTGGATGATGAGCCTTTTGCCTTCAGATGAGACTGTAGCCGCAATAGTACTTGAACAGAATGCACAAAATGAACTTGATGCAAATTCTGAAACGGTTCTTTTATTTGTCCGGCCCGGGAATGGAGGAATGAGTGTAACAGATATTTCTATTGTTATTGGATGGAGCCGATGAGGTACGGCTTGACAAAGTGAATGGGGTAGGGTATTTTTTTTGATTGTTATTGTAAATATATTGGAATAATAAATGGAAGAATTTTCTAGAATAAAAAGACTTCCTCCTTATATCTTCGGGATTATAGGGGACTTAAAACAGCAGGCCAGAAGGGCAGGCGAAGATATAATTGATATGGGAATGGGAAATCCTGATATTCCTACACCCAAGCCTGTTGTTGACAAACTTGTCGAAGCGGTGGGTAACCCTAAAAATCACCGTTACTCTGTTTCAAGGGGTATTTATAAGCTGCGTCTGGCAATTACGGACTGGTATCGGCGCAGGTATAATGTTGACCTTGATCCTGAATCAGAAGCAATTGTAACCATGGGCGCCAAAGAGGGGCTTGGGCATATGGTGCTTTCAATGATCAGCCCGGGTGATGTTGCTCTGGTTCCCGAATCCTGCCTACCCGATACACCCTTATTCTGTTATTATTGCTGGAGGTGATGTTGCAAGTGTGCCTATCGGTGAGGGCAGAGACTTTTTTGAAGAGATTTTAAAGGCTACCAAAAGGACCTGGCCCAAACCAAAGCTTTTGATCATATCTTTTCCAAATAACCCCACCACCACAGTTGTGGAGCTTGATTTTTTTCAGAAGGTTGTTGATTTTGCCAAAGAAAATAATATCTATGTTATTCATGATCTGGCCTATGCGGATCTTGTTTTTGACGGATATAAAGCTCCCAGTTTTCTTCAGGTGCCCGGTGCAAAGGATGTAGGGGGTAGAGTTTTTTTCCATGTCAAAAAGTTACAGCATGCCGGGCTGGAGAGTGGGGTTTGCGGTTGGGAACCCGAAGCTGATTGCTGCCCTGGCAAAGCTTAAGAGCTATTTTGATTATGGGATGTTTCAGCCGATTCAGATCGCATCTATTATCGCGCTGAATGAGATTGATAAAGAGGTCGCTGAAATTACCGCAACCTATACGCAGCCGGAGAGATGTGCTTATTTCAGGACTGAATAACGCGGGCTGGAAAATTGAATCTCCAAAAGCCACCATGTTTGTCTGGGCAAAAATTCCTGATCAGTTTAAGGGCTATGGGATCTCTTGAATTTACCAAAAAGCTTTTAAAAGAAGCCAAGGTTGCTGTCTCGCCGGGTATTGGTTTTGGTGAATACGGAGATGAGTTTGTTCGCTTTTCTCTGGTTGAAAATGAGCACAGGACCAGACAGGCTGTGCGCGGGATAAGGGGGATACTGTAAAGAGATGAAAAAGATAGGTGTAGGAATTATCGGGTTTGGCACAGTAGGTACAGGAGTGGTGAAGATCCTTAAGAAAAACAGGATTATTTTGCGCCAGCGGATCGGGTGCCGATCTTGAGCTTAAAAAAATTGCAGACCTTGATATAAAAACAGACAGAGGTGTAAAACTTCCAATCGGTATTTTAACAAAAGACGTGGAAGGTCTTTTGAATGATCCAGATATTGATATTGTGGTGGAGCTGATCGGCGGAATTGAACCTGCAAAGAAGTTTATTCTCAAGGCCTTAAATAACGGCAAGCATGTAATAACTGCAAATAAAGCGCTTCTGGCTGAACATGGACTTGAAATATATCGTGCTGCTGCAAAAAATTCAGTTGATGTTGCCTTTGAGGCAAGTGTTGCCGGAGGCATACCCATTATCAGGGCAATGCAGGAAAGTTTTGTTTCTGATAAAGTCACAGGTTTTTCCGGTATCTTAAACGGTACTTCAAATTATATTTTAAGCCGGATGACGGATGAGGGCGGAGAATTTAAAGATATATTGAAAGGATGCGCAAAAGCAGGGATATGCTGAGGCGG